>Ga0206912_1018_pt1 | contig 70112 bp, 58 predicted proteins | sample Alteio_BWOrgHeat_75_FD_152933 | JGI IMG/M metagenome (GOLD analysis project Ga0206912, IMG submission 152933) | Enriched cells from forest soil in Barre Woods Harvard Forest LTER site, Petersham, Massachusetts, United States -... | ecosystem: Environmental > Terrestrial > Soil > Temperate forest >... | reverse complement strand
AGAAGCCGCTACTTTAGCAGCTATTGCTGCTTGTTTATTGAGATAGGCCTGTTCAGCGGAATAATCTGAGGCTACCGCTTTCATATCAGCTTTAAGTGCGTCGCCCATAGGTATTTATCCTCCCATTATGATATCTGGATTCGGCCTAGAGGCTGAATCCGAATCTCGGGAACGATCTCTTGATACGAAACAACAGAAATATCTGGGAACTCTAATTCTATAAGCTTGCGCACAAATCTGCGTACGTCAATGGCAGTGAGAACAACTGGCTGCTGGCCACCTGGAGGCGGTGCAGTTACTGTTGATCGGACAGCTTGGAGAATTAACTGAACAGAGTCGGGGTCGAGAGCAAGATAAGATCCTGCAGACGTTTGTTTGATAGCGCCTCGGACAAGGTCTTCAATCTCCGGGTCAAGGACATAGACGGAAAGGACCGATTGACCTTGAGAGTATCTAAAACTGATATAGCGCTTTAAAGATGAGCGGACATATTCCGTCAAAAGAACTGGATCTTTTTCCGTTTGCGCCCATTCGGAGAGTGATTCCAAAACGGTACGAAGGTCTTTGACTGATATTTGCTCTTGGGTCAAGCGCTTAAAAATATCCGTAAGCTTTTGAAGTGGGATTAATCGAGTAACTTCCCGAATAAGGTCGGGGAAGGATTTTTCCATGAATTCAAGCATCGATTTGACTTCTTGGATCCCGATGAATTCATTAGCATAGTGTCTAAAGAAGTAGGAAAGGTGCAGAATCATCACTTCCAAAGCGTTCCAGTGCTTAATTCCAGCCTTTTCAAGAATCTCTCGGTTTTTCATATCAACCCAGAGAGAGGGAAGGCCAAGGGAGTTTCGATAGCTGATAAATGTTAAGTTATAACGCTTCAGGTTGTCTTCGGTTTCATTCGTCAGGTAGTGGTTTTCAATTACTTTACCTCGTACGACAGGTACTTCGTTGAGGTAGATAAGGTACTCGTCTTGTGCGAGGTTGGGTGAGTCGGTACGCACGTGTACGCCAGGAAAACGGATGCCTAAGTCAGCATAAAGCGCTTGACGCATCTTTGGGATCATCTGCTCGATAAAGCCTTGAGGCTTGCCGCTCTTTTGGATTTCAACGCTGAGCGCTTTACCAACCTCAAGAATTACAGGAAGAGTAAGGCCGTAGCTGTCGACCCCGCCGCCCGTGATAACCTTATGGCCTTTTACTGGTGTATCAACAGCTGCCGATTCAATTGTTGCAGCAGGACCACCACCAGCTCCAGGTGCTCCTCCTCCAGGCCTTGCTCCAGATGCTGCCTCGCCTTCAAGCTGTTCAGTACTCCAGAGAGCATAGCCTAGAAGACCTAGTCCCGAGGACATGATAGTGAATGGAACGATGGGGAATCCAGGAATTAAGCCCATGCCCATAATAATTCCTGCAGCAACCATTATCGCTTTTGGCTGCTTAAAGATTTGTAGGGAGATTTCCTTACCCAAGTTGGTATCTTTAACATCGGATGATACTCGAGTAGTTACCAAACCTGCAGTAATCGAGATCAGAAGGGCTGGAATCTGAGTTACAAGACCGTCACCGATTGAAAGAAGGGAGAAGGTGCGAGCTGATTGACCAGCAGTCATATTCATCATTGTCATCCCGATAACCAGGCCGCCAATGATGTTGATAGTTGTAATGACAATACCGGCAATGGCATCGCCCTTAACGAACTTCATGGCACCATCCATCGCACCATAAAGTTGGCTCTCTTTCTGCAGAGCTAAACGCTTTTCACGCGCCTGGTTTGCATCAATCATTCCTGCACGCATATCAGCATCGATCGACATCTGTTTTCCGGGCATAGCGTCCAAGGTAAAACGGGCAGCAACTTCAGCTACGCGCTCAGCACCCTTTGTAATAACGATGAACTGCACCAAAGTAATGATCAAAAAGATAATTCCACCGACAACGAAGTTTCCTCCAACAACGAAGTTTCCGAATGCCATGATGATTTCTCCAGCATATGCATGGAGGAGAACCTGTCTTGTGGTAGTAATGTTCAATCCCAAACGGAAAAGAGTTGTAATAAGCAGAAGGGATGGAAAGATCGAGAGGTGGGTAGCACCAGGGATATAGAGTGCGACCATGAGAAGCGATACCGATGCACCCATATTAAAAGTGATCAAAAAGTCGATCACATGCGGGGGCATGGGCATAATCATCATGCCAAGAATGCCGATAAGGACAAAGGCAAGAAGAAGGTCGCTAGCTTTCGAAACATTTTCGAGAGAGCGGTCTCCGCCTAGTCGGGCTGTGATACCATCAAGTACGAACTTAATTTTCTGAAGCATAGGTTTACACTAACAAGTTACCCGCCAATCGTCAACTTGTTTGTGTATATGACCTTAAGTGAATTATTAATTGGAAACAATAGGCCTAAAAGGGCTTAAAGACAGGAATAATAGAGGTTTAAAGCCTGATTCCTTTGATTGATTCTTCTTGTTGGAGTTCTGCTATCCAGCGGAGGATTTCAGCGACAGGCTCATAGGTTTCTTCTGGAATGTACTCATAGATTTTTGCTTTTTCCCAGAGATCATGGGCAAGTTTTATGTTTCGAACGACAGGGATGTTATTGTCTTCAGCTACTTTAATGATTTGGAGAGCGTTATGGCCTTGTCCCATTGCTAAGACATAGGGACATGGGTCAAGCTCTCTTTCAAAGCCAAGGGCAATGGCGATGTGGTCTGGGTTGCTGACAACGGCATTTGCACGAGATGCTCCAGCGGCAGGACCTTCTGAGAAGGCAATCTCTCGAGCAATTTCTCGGCGTTTACCCTTGATTTCAGGGTTACCTTCACTATCTTTATACTCCTGTTTGACCTCAAACTTTTCCATCATCATTTCTTTTTCGAATGTGTGCTTTTGGTACATCAGGTCGAAGATAGCTATGGCTCCGAAGAAAAGACCTACTTTAATAGCAACGTCCCATAGGAAATAGGCAAAGACTTTCGCAGCTGAGGTTATAGGCATACTAATCGTCTGGAGAAGTGTTGCAAGACCTCCCTTAACCACAACGAAGACGATAATGCTAGCCACAAAGATTTTAAAGAGAGATTTGATTAGTTCAACAACAGTCTTCATTTTGAACTTAGCTTTGAGGTTGTCGACGGGGTTGAACTTTTTGATGTCGAATTTAAAGACTTCGGGGGCAAAAACGGGGCCAACAGTCAGGAATGTCGCAAGTACGCCGACAGCACAGGTGGCGCACATGATGGGCAAGCTGGCCATACAGATGAGATACAAGGCCTGAAAAAACATCGGACCAATAATGTCCGTTAAGTTATCACGCGTAACAAGAGAAAAGCATGAAAGCATATACCCGGAGAGCTGCTCATTCAGTGAAGTCGTAGATGCAATTACTGTAGCTAACGAAATCACAAAAGTAGCCGCTGCCGGAAAGTCTTGAGACTTTGCAACTTGGCCTTTCTTCTTCGCGTCCCGAAGTTTCTTCGGTGTGGCCTTCTCGGTCTTTTCGCCCATACGCTAACGCTCCTGGCTGTGATAGACCCCTACACATTAAGTATACTCTTAAACGCTCGACTTTGCAACATTTGAAGAGCCCTATTTCCCTAGGGAGAATTAGGTATACTGCATGTTTGTACGTTGATCTATGAATACCATGTCAAAAAATCGGATAGAAAGGTAGAATTGTGTCTGTTTCTGTAAATTCGTTCAATTAGTTGCTCACAGATTTTTCTCTATGGGGAAGCACGGAGTGCGAGACAACTTACTTAAGTTGTTGAGCGCGAGTGCACAACCAGAGAGAAAGAGATAGAGCAAATAATGCAATGAATTTACATAAACAGACACACTAGACTCAATTTTTGGAGAAATGAGAATGGCAGGGCTTTCTTGTGGTTTTGTTGGACTCCCGAACGTAGGTAAATCGACTCTTTTTAATGCCGTAACGAGGAGTTCTGTACCTGCGTCAGACTACCCCTTTTGCACTATCGACCCCAATATTGGTAACGTAGCGGTAAAAGACTCAAGACTTGAGGTTTTATCGAAGATTTCGGGCAGTAACCAGATTATTTACGCCACTACGGAGTTTGTCGATATTGCGGGTCTCGTAGAGGGGGCTTCCAAGGGCGAAGGGTTAGGAAACGCCTTTTTATCCCATATCCGTGATGTAGACGCAATTGTTCAGGTTGTACGCTGCTTTGAAGGCGACGTTATTCACGTAAAAGGGCGGGTTGATCCCATCGAAGATGTTGAAATCATTACTCTTGAACTTGTCCTATCTGATCTTGCTTCTTGCGAAAATAGCCTTGCAAAAGTGGAAAAACAGCTCAAGACTAAAAAAGAGCTGCAACCTGTCTTTGATGCACTTACAAAAGTCAAGCTCCATCTAGATCAAAGTAAGCCTGTACGATCCTTGGCGCTTACTCAAGAGGAAAAAGTTCATCTTCTACCCTACCGATTCTTGACAAGCAAACCAGTACTCTTGGTCTGCAACGTGGGAGAAGAAGATCTTCCCAACATGACCAATAAGCACGTTGAGCGTGTCAAAGAGTATGCAAAATCCCATGGGTTAGGCGTTGTTGCACTTTGTGCCAAACTGGAACAAGAAATCGCTCAGTTAGATCCTGCCGATCAAGGAGCATTCTTAGAAAGTGCTGGTTTAAAAGAATCGGGACTTCAAAGGCTTGTGCACGCCTCATTTGATTTGCTGGGTTTGATGAACTACTTGACAACCGGGGAGATTGAGACCCGCGCTTGGACAATTACAAAAGGTATGACTGCCTGGGAAGCTGCTGGAAAAATCCACAGTGATATCCAAAAGGGATTTGTTCGAGCAGAAGTTGTTTCCTACGATGATTTCGTTAAGTATAACGGGCGGGTAGGGGCAAAAGAAGCTGGAAAAGCTCGCGCTGAAGGGCGCGATTACATTATGAAGGATGGCGATGTCGTTCTCTTCCTCCACCACGGTTAAGTTATTCATTACATGCAGTCCAGGTGTTGAGCCTCTACTTGCAAATGAAGTAAAACAAATTGTTAACATCGAGCCTGAGATTGCTTACGCCGGGGTTTCACTGACTGTCCCTTCATTTGAAGAGATTATGAAGCTCAACTTGTACTTGCGCACGGCAAGCCGCGTCTTAATGCAGCTCTTTGATGCTCCCTGCCGCTATCCTCAGGATGTGTATAAGGCATTTCGTAAGCGTCACTGGACAGGATACTTTCCTCATCTAGAATCATTTATGATCGATGCCCCCTTAGTGCAGCATCGCGGCTTTACAAACTCTCTTTATGCAGCTCAAATTGCAAAAGATGGTCTATGTGATAGCTTAAAGGCAATATTGGATCAAAGGCCATCGGTTGATACTAAGAATCCTCAGATTCGCTTTGTAATTACCATTATAGATGATTTGCTAGAAGTCTTCCTCGACACCTCTTTAGATTCGCTTCATAAACGCGGTATCCGCTTAAAAGGGCATGAAGCGCCCATTCGGGAAACGCTTGCGGCGGCACTTCTTTTGACTGTTGGTATGAAAGAAGATGATATCATTTGTGATCCTTGCTGCGGTTCTGGAACCATGCTGTTAGAAGCAGCTCTTATTCAATCAAATACACCTCCAGGTATATTAAGAAATAGATGGGGCTTTTTAAAGCACCCAAAATGCGATTATAAGATGTGGACACGCGTTCAGGATGAGGCTAAAAAAGCAATTCGGCCATTAAAAAATGATAGTTTTATAGCTATTGATAACGATCGCGACTCTTTAGATCTCTTGAAAGAGGCAGTCAAGAAGTTGAAGTTTGAAGAGGCGTTTACTATCAAAGCGCAAAACTTCCAAGAGGTAGAGTTTTCAACCCCTCCGACACTTTTTGTGACAAATCCTCCCTATGGCGTACGCCTTCAAGAGAGTGAAGATCTACGGCCTCTCTACCGCTCCCTTGGCGAATTCATGAAACTAAAAGGCGCACATCCTTCTCGAGGCGCTATTTTTACTACCTATGACATGTCTAAAGAGATTGGCTTAAAGGCCACCAAACGGCATGTCTTTAAAAACGGTCAGCTGGAGTGCCGGCTTTTAGAATACGATCTATATTGAGTCAAGTTTGCTACCGTGCCTGTCTGCCTGACTATTACTCAGACTTTGCTAAAATTAACCAGTATGTTAGTATTAAGCTAACTTACTGGTAAAATATGGAAAGGTTTTCAGCGATTGAGTTTTTAGGGATTGATCCTGCTCTTGCTATTTTGCTTGATAAAGCTCCAGGAGAAGAGTTGGATTATGGCTTTGTTATGGATTGCCTCAAAGCTTACAAGAATCCTCGGGTGAAACTAAACCATCTTTTAAGAATAAAGGCGTTAGTTCGGGTTAAAAAAGGGATTTATATTTTCGGGAAAAATTTTGCACGCAAACCATATTCTTCAGAAATATTGGCGAACATGATTTATGGGCCCTCATATGTTTCTTTGGAGTGGGCATGTCAGTATTACCGTTTAATTCCTGAAAAAGTAACAACAGTTACAAGTATCACAACTCAACGATCTAGGCAATTTCAGACCCCTCTTGGGCTTTTCACATACGACCATCAGCCGATATCAATTTTTTCTATCGGGGTCACAATGATTAAACTCTCTGATCAGAAACAAGGCCTGATTGCTACTAAAGAAAAAGCGCTAGCTGATTTATTGGTTTTACGAAGAGGGGCTTTTTCATCAAAAAAACATTTCAAAGAAACTATCTTTGAGGATTTACGAATAGAACAAGAAGACCTTGACAGCTTAAATCTTGATCTGTTGAACGAGATCTATCAAGCTCGACCTCACAGCGCAATAAAGTATCTCATACAATGTAGGGAATCGCCATGAATAGTGCCATTAAGCAGATGCTGGAAAGATATCAATGTCGTTCTATGCAAGAACATGAGCAGGCTCTACGTGAAATTTTGCAGGAAATTGCGCTTGTAGGCTTATGGCGCGGAAAATTTTTTGAGCATGCGGCTTTCTATGGCGGTACTGCTCTTCGAATTTTTTATGGTCTTGACCGCTTCTCAGAGGATCTCGATTTTACACTACTCGCACCCAACTCCAATTGGAGTTGGAATCCCTTCGGAGAGGTGATCAAGAACGAACTTGCCTCTTTTGGATTTGAAGTGTCATTTGTAGAAAAGGAAAAAAAGGCTCAAACAGCTGTAAAATCTGCTTTTCTAAAAACACCTACAGTTCAAGAGCTTTTAAAAATTGGCGTTCATTCGGATCTGTTAAAAGGGGTGCATCCTGACACCATCATTCGTATTAAAGTCGAAATAGATACAGATCCTCCTTTAGGGTATGCGTACGAACAGAAGTTTTTGATCCAACCGGTCCCAGTGTCCATCAGATGTGTTAGTGAAGAATGTCTTTTTGCTTGCAAAATGCATGCCGCTCTCTTTCGCGCATGGAAGGGGCGAGTCAAAGGGAGGGATTGGTATGATATGGTATGGTTTATCAGAAAAAAAATTCCTTTAAACTTGAATTTGTTTTCGCAATTAAGCGGGCAAGAAGCTGTTTTGAATCGCGCAGGTTTCTTAAAGATAGCTAAAGAACGTATTGATCAGCTAGATGTTGCTTCTTCAATTGAAGACGTTATCCATTATATCAGGGACCAAGAAGCCATTAAAAGGACTTGGTCCAAGGAATTTTTCCACCATTTGTTAAATGAAATACAGGTTTTTTGAATTTATTTGCTCTCTATGAGCTCTGGGATAAATTGTTTTGGAAGAAGTACGATCGCATCGGAAACATCAATTTCAGGAAGATCTTGATTGTCGTCATAGCCGCCTGAAGGGACGTTTACAACCTGATCTTTAATCGTCATGGTGGAGGAGGCTCCTCCATCGAGATTTAACGCTTGTGTGCAGCCTAAATCGATCATGAGCTTTTGCAGCTCGAGCATGGTCATGCCAAGAGATGAGAGAGTTGATCGACCGTCAACAACCACGAATACCCACGTGCCATCGCCGCATGTTCCAATAGCCGTTCGCGGATGTTTTTTAGTAAGAAATGTCTCCTGTACCTGCTCATCGCTAAATGTTTTGAGGGGAGCATTGTTTTTAATCAACACAGGTGTTCCACCAATAATGTGTTGAGCCTCTCTCCAGATTCGATTTGATTCTCTTCCAGCATCAAGTAGGGGAGTCACAAGTATTTCAAAAGAGGCTGGGTCATGAAGCCTGTAGGTAGCATTAAAGAGAGGGTGATATCTTCCTACAGAGAGGACAAATCCGTGAGAGGGGATTTTGGAGTCATTAATTCCCTGTTTGATATCGACCAGATGCTGCTTTTTGACAACAAGCTCTTTGCCGCCTGGGTTTGTGAGCGACGTTCTATGGAAAGCAGGTGTAAAAAGAACGGCTTGACTATCGCCTCTTTCACTGTTCAGGTTGTCTGTACGAACGATTGTGGGGCCTATATGTACTTTCGCTTCTGCAACGACTCGGTCGACGGTGAGTGCTCCATCTAATTCATTCCACGCTGCAGCACCTCGAGGTTTGTGGGGAAGTGAGTACCATTCGGAATTGATCTTGAGAATGCCAGCAGGAGCGCCCTTAAGGGTTCCAGCCATTTTGAAAAAGCCCCCATTAATCGCAGCAAGAGCGCCCATTCGTTTGGCGATATGGGATGTCGATTCACATCCAAATCCATTGTTTAAGGCATGCACCGGACGGATGATTATTTTTGTTGGGTCTACGCGCAAGATATGGATTGTTAAGGGCTCATCAGTTTTTCTGACTTCATAGGTTATGCCGTCGGCAATAGTTTCAATTGCGAACGCTTTGCAGATTAGGAACAGGGATATGATGAAAAGGCGCATGGGATATCGTCAATTTTTCAAGATACTAGGATATGCTGCTTTTAGAATTCAATTGAGCAATTTAAACAGGATCCGCCTTCGGTGGGCAGGATAGGCCAATTCAAGGGAATCATTTATTTATATTAAAAACTATCTGGTTTAAAACAAATTGCTTTCATTTATCATAAAGAATTATAATATTAAAAATAATTAAATAGAGGATTTATGTTAGAGCTCCTCACCTTAAACAATAGAGATGTTCGAAATCTCGATATTCTTGGCAATTTAGAAACAGGTAACATTCTAAATGTGGACGAAGAGGGTAACTTATATATACCGAACGATAAATGGACGTACATTACCAATACTTCAGAATATGTTTTTCAATCAGTTGATAGATTAAATCATCGACAGAAAAGAGTTTTCCAAATAGTCCAAAATACAATTGAATCAGTAAAAATACATATAGACAAACTTGTAGCCCTTGCATCGAATTCAAATAAACTAGAGCTTAACCAACTAATTGACATCGAATCGAAACTGTGGAATCGAGCGCAAAAAATTGCAGATATCTTGATAATAATTAAATACAGGCTGGAAGGGGAGTTAAAACAATCGTTTGACCATAGGCTTATATCTTCGATCTCATCCAAAGCTGAAGAACTAAGAATCGATCTTTTACATCAATCGCAGAGATTTGAACAATCTGAAGTTGATGAATGGGTTCAATCTATTCATGACTAAGGGAGCTTCGCATCAAAAACAGAGAAACTCCCTTGTCAACTCTGTCCTAATCGAGTACAAATAAGGGACTTTTGTTGGGACAATTTTGTGCAAGAATCCTCGCTTTTATTTCTAGGTACTGGAGCATCTGCAGGATCGCCTGTTATTGGCTGCAGCTGTCCTACTTGTACCTCAAAAGATCCCAAAAATCATCGCTTAAGGACATCAGTACTTCTTACGTTGAATGACAAGCAGATACTGATCGATGCAGGTCCTGATATTCGCTATCAATCACTTAGGGCGGGCCTAAAGACTCTTGACGCACTCTTCTTAACCCATACTCACTATGACCACATTGGAGGAGTTGAAGAGCTTCGTATTTTCAATTTCAGAAAAAAGGCAAAGCTTCCCTGCTACTTGTCCAGCAGCAGTATGGAGTCTTTCAAAAAATTATTTTACTATCATTTCTCAAATAAGTCGCAAATTTCAAATTACACAGCTGAATTTGACTTTCAAGTCTTAGAAGAGCGTGAGGGGAGCTTCGAGCTGTTTGGGGAAAAGTTTGAGTACGTGAGCTATACTCAAGGGGGCATGGACGTTTTAGGCTTTCGTGTGAGAAATCTCGCCTATATCACCGATATCAAAGAGTATCCGGAAAGTATATTCGATCGCCTTAAAGGTGTTGAGACACTTATTGTGAGTGCCCAGCGTTTTACTCCAACTCCAATCCAGTTTACCTTTGATGAAGCAATTGCTTTTGCGCAAAGGGTAGGTGCAAAAACAACCTATTTTACTCACCTTTCTCACGATATAGAGTACAGCCATGCAGATACGCTCTTGCGTCAAGGTATGCATCTTGCCTATGATGGTCTTAGAATACAGTTATAAAGATGGCAACTACTCAACCCTTTGTCGACGATACCCTTCCTTGGGCAGATAGAAACAGACTTCGAACAGCTCAAGCTCTTCTCATTGGCGTATACACCTCTAAAAATGAAGAGAGTGCAGCTCGAGAGCATGTCCAAGAGCTTGCTCTTCTATCTGAAACGCATAAGATTTCCGTTTGCGAAACGGCTTTGATTCATGCACGTGATTTTTCTGCTAAAACCTTTATTTCTTCAGGAAAGATTGAAGAGCTTCAACAGCTAGCTTTAGAAAAGGGTTGTACCCTGATTATCTTTGACGATGAGATCACCCCATCTCAGCAGAGAAATCTCGAAGAGGAGTTTAAGCTTCCTGTCATCGATCGAAGAGAGGTTATTTTAGGGGTCTTTGCTGACCGAGCAAAAAGCCATGAAGCTAAACTGCAGGTGGAACTTGCTCGTGTACAGTACTTAATTCCTCGTCTCAAGCGCATGTGGACGCACCTTTCCCGCCAAGCTGGCGGAGGCGGCGGCATGTCGGGCGGCGGGTATTTGAAGGGCGAGGGCGAAAAGCAGATTGAAATCGACCGTCGAATTTTAAAAAGGCGCCAAGGGCAGCTTCAAAAGGAAATTGATGAAATTGAGCGCTATCGGGTTACGCAACGGGCACTCAGAGAAAAAAATGCCATTCCCGTCTTTGCTATAGTTGGATACACCAATGCGGGCAAGTCGAGCTTACTACGTCTTCTTACAGGCGCTGATGTCTATATTGAAGATATGCTCTTTGCAACGCTAGATACAACGACCAGGCGCTTTACTCTTCCTTCTGCTCAAGAGGTGCTTCTTATCGATACGGTAGGATTTATCCGAAAACTTCCTCACCAGCTCGTTGCAGCTTTTAAAAGTACACTGGAAGAGGCAGTTGAAGCCGATTTCCTCATTCACCTCATAGATTCCTCCCATCCCAATGCTCTAGGACAAGCAGAGACAACTGTTCATCTCTTAAAAGAACTTCATGCTGGGCAAACGCCCATGATAACCGTGATCAATAAGATTGATCTTTCGGATAACGAACAGCAAATATCGATGATTCAGAAGCTCAAGATTGCCTATCCTCGATCAGTTTTGCTTTCTGCAAAAACTGGAGAAGGTGTCGATGCGCTTTTTGCTGAGATGGAGCTTTTACTTAAGGCTGGCCGTGAGCGCTTAGAGCTTCTCATACCGCAAAGTCGTTACGATCTGGTGCTGGAAGCGAAGAAAAATGGACGTGTGTATAGTGAAGAATATAGAGATAACGACGTCGTGCTCGATATAGAGCTTCCAAAAGGAGAAGCGCAGCGATTAAGGAGCAAATTTTGAAAGCACCTGATCCTCAAAGCAGAGTTGGAAAAGATATTGAATTTTTAGGCTCCCACCATCGAGGACAGGAGTTGATTGAATTTGGCATGACGCTCGCTCAAAAACTACTGCCTATAGTTAAAAAGAAAATACCTGGAGGGGATGTTTTTGCTGACGACGCCATCATCTCTCAAGTCATTGAGTCCAATATCTTTGCTATCTTTTCGCGTGTGCTTAGAAAAATTCAGCAGCTCCATGAAAAAGATCCTCAATTTTTAGCTGAAAGCCTTGCAATTGCCCTTGAAGGGCTTGTTGAACATTCTCAACCATCTCTTACCGTCTATTTCGATGAAATAATCGATCAAATTATGCATGTAGCATTTCCACAGGGAGGAGAGGATCTTATTCTTCCGATTGAAGGGATGCTTGCTCGGTTTATCCGTCCCAAAATATGGACAACGCTTTCTGAGAGCATTCGGAAAGAATGCCATAACAACTTAGAAAAGTTTATATCAATCCAGTCTCGAGAAGCGCTATTTTGTTATCTCCTCCAATGCGTTGAAAAAGGTATGCAGGGATACCAGAAAAAGCATTCTCCAAGGCCTAACCACACCTCTGAACATTTGAAAAAGGCTGTTGCCTCCTTTTTCATTCGATATATTAAGTCAGTAAGTCCAGCACTTTTCCATGAGCGCGAAGAGGATATTCTCTTCACAGCTCACCCGCTTGCTGTCCATATATCAAACTTTATCGTATCGACCTGCGATGAGGATGTGCTTTTTTCACTCATAAAACCGAACTGGGAGTCACTCCCTCAAAAGCTTGCAGAGAAAGAGATCATCGAACTGATTTCAAAAATTAGCAGAGATACTAAGGGACTTATGCGGCTCATCTCAGAAGCTTCTCTTCCTGAGACGTCGATAGCTGAATATGCAGCTTTGAGTATGGATTCGGGTCTTGAGGCGATGAAACTTGTGTTTAAAGAGACCTCTAAAAGCTTGGCTGTTGAAATGTTTTCATCTACTGTCGTTGAAAAGCTGCAAGAGGGGGCATGGCTTGAGAGGTTTTTAGGCGCCTGGTTTTTGAGCATTCGAACGCAAGCGCAAGCACAGATTATTCTTGAGATTATCAGAAACCTGCTTCGCAATATCGCATCGAAATAGTATACTTCTTTGGAAGTAAGCGGTCTTTTATAGAAATTTTAACCACAGAGATCACAGAGCACACAGAGAGAGTGGCATAGAAATTGAATCAACAGGATCCGCTGCACTAGCAGGATCCGCCTACGGCGGGCAGGATATAGGAATAGTGATACAGTTTCTTATATGAACGATCTGTCATCTAGTAGGTGAATTGGACATACCTTCCTTCTCTGTGGGCTCTGTGACCTCTGTGGTGAAAAATTAAATAGCTAATAGTCAATATAACTTAGGAATACAAAGCTAGGATTACCTCTCTTTCACTATGCAAAAAAAGTTTAAAATAGTAGCACTTGGCTGTCGTACGAATCAATACGAAGCGCAAGCATTCCGTGATCAGCTAGAAGCACTCGGGCACAGGCCAGCAGAAGAGGACGAAAAAGCCGATATTTATGTCGTCAATACCTGCACGGTGACTGAAAGTGCCGATGCATCCTCGCGCCACCAAGTTCGCTCGTTCATTCGAGAAAATCCTGGCGCTGAAGTGATGGTTACCGGCTGTCTTGCGGAGCGCGATCCAAAATCTCTTGAATCTATTGAGGGTGTAACCAAGGTTGTCTCTAATAAAGACAAAGAATTCTTGGTTGCAGCTCTTTTCCCAGATGAAGAGGTGCCTGAATTTGCCATACGTCAGTTTGAAGCGCATACTAGAGCGTTTGTAAAAGTTCAAGATGGCTGCAACTCCTTTTGTACCTACTGCATCATTCCCTATGTTCGAGGACGTTCAAAATCAAGATCCCTTGATGATATTTTAAGGGAAATAAAGACCCTTGTTGAGAATGGATTTAAAGAGATTGTACTTACAGGAATTAATATCGGCGACTTTGATGGAGGAGATGGCTCCATCCGTCTTCATCATCTCGTACGAGCTGTTGACAAGGTCGAAGGTGTCGAGCGTATCCGCATTTCCTCCATTGATCCCGATGAAGTCGACGATGATCTTTTAGATGCTGTCATCAACGGAAAAAAAACATGCCATTCGATGCATGTCGTACTACAAGCTGGATCCAACTCCATTTTGAAAAGGATGAACAGGAAATATACAAAACAGATCTTCTTTGATACGGTTCGGCGTTTAAAAGCTGCATCACCCGATTTTACATTCACCACGGACGTAATTGTAGGCTTTCCAGGTGAGACTGAGGCTGATTTTGAAGAGACCGTGGATGCGTTGAAAACAGTTCGTTTTACGAAAGTGCACACCTTTCCTTATAGCTCCCGCCCTCGCACGAAAGCTGCAACCTTTACTAATAAGGTTCCACACGAACTTATTAGAGAGAGGAAATCGCGACTTCTTCGTCTAGCTGAAGAGGTTTCCTATCAACTTCGAAATGAATATATTGGCAGGGAGATGGAGATTTTAACCGAAAACAGTGATGGAAACTGTGCCTTTGGTCACACAGCGAACTTTCTTCCTGTTACCATTGAGAATGTACAAGTTCCTTCAAATCAACTCGTTCGTGTACGACTAGTAGGAAATACTGCAGATTCCTGTTTGGGAGAGCTTTTGTGAAGATTGAGATATTTAAGCATACAACTGTTTGGACAAAAGTTCCTGGAACTCCTATCCTTCTCCCAGGTTCTCCTGAGGCAGTTATCTCCTACCCAACCTATTACATCATCAAGAATCTCGAGACGGGTAAAGAGCAGCGGTTTGAGCTGGATCAAAACGGTCCTGTAGATGATTTCTGCGTACGAGCTGATCTTGAATCGGGGGAAGTCTCTATTGAAGGTCGAACACAACAAGGCTTCTACAGAAAATTCGTTCGAAAGAAAAACAGCACTACAAAGCCTCGTCTTTCGTTTGGCAGCCACAAAGCATTAAACTGGAGCCAAGTGATCGACCGAGAATCGATGGTTGAAATGGTTCCTTTGCTCTATGCCGCAAGCTATGGCTATCCAACAGCTAAAGAAAAGGGGCCTTCTCTGCTTAAAGATCTTCAAGGGGAAACTGATCGGTTAAAGCTCTTTATCCGTGTCCAAGACGTGCTTAGAGCTGGATTTGAGGGTATTTTCTCTCCAACGTCTAATGCTTATTGGGGATATGATAATCCGTCGACAACGCTAAAGCCTCTTCAGTTCTTGGGAACTCTTGCAGCCTCTATTCAAGCGCTATTTATCCAGGAAGAGGGTAGTACTCTCACGCTTTTGCCAAAGCTTCCATTAGAGGCTCCTGCTGGCCGCTTTATTGATATTCCTACAAGCTTTGGAGTGGTGCATCTTGAATGGACTAAGAAAAAGCTTCGCCGTCTTTTTATCGAGTCAAATAAGGATGCTGAAATTCATTTGAAATTGCCTGACGGACTTTCTCGTTTCAGATTGCGAACAAGTAAATCGGATCGAGGAAGAGTTGTTGCAGGTGGAGCGCCGCTTTCATTAGAAAAAGGGGAGCGCTACTATCTGGATCAGTTCGAAAGTTGATAGGTTCACACACGAAATGCGTACTTTAATTTAATTATTGTCTATTCCCAGACCTATGCAGTTTAAGAATAATGCACTCAGGTCATCCTTACTGGTATTCTTGACATCGTCATTGCTAACTAATACGTCCCACGTTTCATCTGAATCTGATTCGGGGGCAAGAACAAAGATCCTCTTTTTTTCCCTCTTCATGGTAATGAGTTGGTTTTGTTCATTCGAGTTTGATTTTAGATTTTTCTTTTGGAGAGATTTTAGGGATCTATCAAGCTTTTCTATTGATTGTTCGATTGTTTTTTGTTCTTTAGTAGTGATTAATTTTTGAGTTACGAGATAAGTAATTCCTTTACGAACCTCATCACTTTTGAAAATGATTTCAGTTTTTATTTCTTGATGCAAATCTTTAGGTATGGCTCTTGCAAATAATTCGGTTATTTTTCTCTTGCTAACACTTGGCTGTATAGAAAGATAGTTCTCATTGATACTATGTTTACTCGTGGAAATGATAATCGTTGCATTTTCTAATTCATGAATATATTGTTTTTCTAATATCATATTTAATCCTTAAATTTAATAATAAATAAACTATATAGTAATTTAAAATTAAAAGTAAGTAATTTGTTATATTATATCGACTTTGTATAATACAGATAGAATCGTTTCAGTATTTTATTGGGATAACCGCTTGAGGACAGGGAGTGCATCGGCAGCGGTAAGTCGTTTTTGAGGATCTTTATTCAATAATCCACTTATAAGGTTTTTGAGTCCCTTATCTTTTATATTATTGAACCCTTCCGTTTTATCGACTCCATCTCTAGAAACATTGTGGCCAGTTTCCAATTGAAGCAGCATGACACCCAGCGACCAACAATCAAGAGCTGTCGTTGCTGGAATCTTTCTATTAAGCTCAGGGGCCATGTACATTGTTGTACCGCATTGTTCCTCCCTTTTCTCCTTTTCATGAACTACCATCCCTAAGTCTCCAATGCGCGTCTGACCTTTGCCTGTAAGAAAAATATTATCAGGTTTTATATCGCGGTGTATGTAGCCTTTCTTGTGCATTTGATCAAGCGTCGAGACAAAACTATGTACTTTTTTGTAAATCTCTTTGAGCTCTTTCGCGGGACGTGTGTTAGGTTTGATCAAATTATCGTCCTTATCAAACCAAAATTTACCCATATCACCTCCAGCACAAAACTCAATCAACACGCCAACTTCACCATCAATAGTTTTTATTTCGTGATATTCAACAACACCCTTAATACCCTCTTTTTTTAGCTTCTCCGATATGGCTCGCTCTTCTTTTATAGTTTGTATGCCCTCAGCTCGCAGCTTTTCGGTATAAGGTAATGGCGTAGCTAAGGCCTCAAAGAGCTTTTTAGAGATGTCGTAGAGCAAAGTAACTATTTTCTGACCCCCTTCACCGAGCTTCTTCACTTTGATGTGGGTAACTGTTTTGTTCTCAAACACGAGCTTAAAATTATCGGGCTTGAGCTTAGATTTATCTAATCCCTGATTTGTAAAAGCTGTGTTGATTCTTGCATCAATATCTTCTAACCCAGCAGCTATAGTGTGAATTTCTTCAGCTCGAACAGTTCCCCTAAAAATGTTCAAGAACTTATGGTTATTCCAGTCGTTGATTTTTGAATCGAGAAGGGTAATCGATTTTCTCTCTAATCCCTGCCAATTATCCCTGCCAAAGGAATCGACAATCGCTTTAAGATTTTTTGTCACTCCGATTCCAAAGAAAAGTTTTACTTTATCAATAAATTTTAGATCGGCGTATGTGACAAATTGAATTTGATTCGTTTTTTTATCGAGTCGTAGAATTCCAGAATGTGGTTTTTCCTTTTCAATTTGTGCCCACTTGTTAATCGCTGAGATAGAATTTGAGATATTGTCAGTCATGAGGACTATAGCCTTATAGGAGTGTGACAAGACATACAATATAAGGTATATTTTTACAAAGCGTGTGTCTCTAGAGTAGATTACCCCTTTCCTTGGAAAAGGCTAATATGTACTATCAGGCTTATGAAAACGCACCTGCTTGAAGCTCTAGCCCATACTGAGCGATATGACCCGCATCGAATTTTAGGCCTTCATAGAAATGGCTCAGAATCGGTTATCAGGCTTTACCGGCCGGAAGCGGCCCAAGTCTTTATCGAACTATATGGCTATATTGTTGAGATGAAGCGTGTACACGACTCTGGGCTTTTTGAGCTTTCGGCGCCAGCGGATACAACGTTTAAGGATTACCGAGTGTATCATACAGACGGTTCTCTTACAAATGACCCTTATGCCTTCTGGCCAACCTTTGGAGAGGTCGATCAATACCTCTTTGGGGCTGGAGTTCATTATGAAATTCATAGAAAGATGGGCGCAAGGCCTATGTTGCACCAAGGCGTTCAAGGTGTTGCTTTTACTGTCTGGGCACCGTCGGCTCGCTCTGTTTCACTCATCGGCGACTTTAACCACTGGGATGGCCGTGTAAACCCCATGCGCTCTCTTGGATCTTCAGGTGTTTGGGAGCTCTTTGTCCCAGGATTGCCCATTGGGTCTGCCTATAAGTTTGAAATTCAAACTCAGACAGGGGATAGAAGAATAAAAAGCGACCCTTACGGACATCAGTTTGAGCATAGGCCCAAGACTGCCTCTTTAGTCTGTAGTTTAGATTCTTATGAATGGAATGACCAGGAGTGGTTAGAAGCCAGGAAGAGTCAAAATCTCAATCGGCCAATCAACATCTACGAAGTGCATCTAGGTTCCTGGAGGCGTGGCTGGCAGAATGAATTTCTTGGCTACCGCTATTTAGCTTCAGAGCTTGCTACCTATTGCAAAGAGATGGGCTACACACATGTAGAGCTGCTTCCAATATCTGAACACCCTTTAGATGAATCATGGGGCTATCAGGTAACTGGCTTTTTTGCCCCCTCTTCTCGATTTGGGTCATTAGAGGATTTTCAATATTTTGTCGATACGCTTCATCAAAATGGGATTGGGGTAATTCTTGATTGGGTGCCAGGCCATTTTCCAACCGATGATTTTGCACTCGCCCGCTTTGATGGGACATCTTTATATGAGCATGTAGATGCGAGGAAGGGTTTTCACCCTCATTGGAACACCTGTATCTTCAATTTTGGGCGTCATGAGGTCTCAAACTTTCTTCTTGCATCGGCCCTTTTCTGGCTCGATGTGATGCATATAGATGGCCTTCGTGTCGATGCCGTTGCCTCAATGCTCTACCTGGACTATGGAAGAGAAGATGGCCGCTGGATTCCAAATGAGTATGGCGGCAAGGAAAATATCGAAGCGATTGAGTTTTTAAAGCACGCAAATGCCATCATTCACGACCGCTTCCCTGGCGTTTTAACCATTGCTGAAGAGTCCACCTCCTTTACTGGAATCTCCCATCCATTGAGCAGTGGCGGCGTTGGCTTTGATTTCAAATGGAACATGGGCTGGATGAACGATACGCTCAGGTATATCCAAAAAGATCCGATCCATCGCGCTCATCATCAAAATGAGCTAACGTTCAGCCTGCTTTATGCCTTCTCAGAGCGTTTTGTGCTGGTACTTTCCCACGATGAAGTCGTTCACGGGAAAAAGAGCCTGCTTGCCAAGATGCCGGGAGACGTGTGGCAGCAATTTGCCAATATGCGGCTCATCTTAGGCTATTTGATGACTCAGCCGGGTAAGAAGCTTCTGTTTATGGGGGCAGAGCTTGGACAGTGGAATGAGTGGGATTCGGCCAAATCTTTAGAATGGTTCTTACTCCAGTTTCCAATTCATAGCGGCCTTCAAACCTGCTGCAAAGAGCTAAACCATCTGTATTTAGAGAGAAAAGAGCTCTGGGCGGATGATTTTACCTATCACGGTTTTTCATGGGTCGACTTTTCAGATTCAAATAACAGCATCATCACTTTCTTAAGAAAAGATCCAGCTACTCCTCAAAAAGCACTTCTTGTGCTCCTGCACTTTTCACCGCAGTATTTTGAACGCTATACGATTCAGATAGGGAATGTCTCCTCTATCCGTGAGATCTTTAATACCGACGAGGAGCGATTTGGAGGCTCTGGCAAGGTTAATGGCCCAGTTTATATAGGCTTTGGAAATGTGACTGTATCTGTTGCCCCTCTAGCATGTCAGGTCTTTGAGATTCATTTTTAGTGAAAATTACTTTTTCTTTTTTTGAGGTGTTGTATTTCTTGCGGAAGAGTGAGAGTTGACGATTTTTCTGATGCGACGTCAGGTATTTTTTTAGCCAAGTTTTTTAATTTCCCTTTTGATTTCTTATACAAATCAGTCGTAGCAAGCTTTTCAAGAATGTTGGGGAATTTATTTACAAAGTATGTAGTAACTTTACTGGCTGCTTTGGTAATCCAACGTCTCAGTGTCGGAACGATGATTTTTGAGGATTCAAAATAGGTTGAGAATTTGTCGCCCAACAATTTGTGACCAGTTTTGACAGCACCTTTAAGGAATTTTTTAATTGATTCATCATTCGTCAGCTCTTCAATGGTCGAGTCAAGATTTTTGATTTTCTCATTTTGATCAAGAGCTACTTTTTGCTCGACGGATGCATCCTTGCTTGATTCGATGCGCTTTTGAATCGTATCTTTATCAAATGTAAATTTTTCCCCTTCCCACGTACCTTCAGGTATTTTTACTTCAGCTCCTCGTTTGAGCATGTTTGTAGCTGTCTGTTTTAAATCAATCGACCCAAGTTTTGTAAGAATGAGCGATCCTACTTTGTCAGTCAAATAGTTCATGATGTAGCCACTATCTCTTAATGGGCCTAGGTGTTTGTTAGTAAGTGCCTTATATTGCCCTGGAGTTGTTACATCCTTAAGAGTATTCAGCGTAAAGGTTTTAAGTTGGTTAGACATCTCTTTCTTTATTGCCGTTGAGGGCTCATATTTTTTTTCAGTATTGGCAATCTGGGATACATATTTAGGTGGGTTTTCACTCCCTGGAACAACCCCGCTCCCTACTTCCCTATGAAGATCTTTAAGGATTGATACGGTCACTTCCTTTTGAAAAACGGGATCAGAGATTGTCTTGTTCATGGTCTCAGCCATGCTCATTACTCTCTGTTTGACTAAATCATACATTTCTTTGCGAAGATTGAGAAGTTCAACCTCAGATCCAGTTAAATGGGCATAAAATGAGTTATATGTATCAGAAATCCCATCGAGTTTTTCACATGCCTCTTTGGATAGGGGAAGAGAGTCAATCCCTTTAGGCAGCAAAATACTCATAAGTATTTCTGCTGTTTTTTCGTTCCTCTCTTTTATGAGCTTCGCTTTATCTTCTTCAGATAGGGCAACAGTTGCAACTTCTTCTGTTGAATTGATATCTTCAAGTATCGATATGGCAAGGTTTGCCATCTGGTCGCCCTGCAGATCTCCAAGCTTTTTATACATGCCCTCAGTAGCAGTTGACATAACCTCAAGCATGACGTCATGGACATACGGGTGTTCCAGAGCTGTTTTGATGGCTACATCTTTTGCACTTGTTGAAAGCGTGCTCATTTTTTTCATGAAGCCAAAGGTTGTAAAGGCATCGATGGCTGAATGGGGTATATCGCTGCCGGTTGCATCTTTTAGTTTTTCTTTAGTTTTGGCGGTATCTATTTTGTTCAAGGAGCTAAGGGAACTTATAACTACGTTTGTTCCTGTCTGTACGATTTTTGCAACAATTCCTGTCTCTGCAACTTTTGCAACAACTGGTTGAACAACGTTTTCGTTTACGATATGGACGATGTCCATAACTTTTTCATTAGTGAAATCGATAGCAGTTTGGGCACTTTCCGACAGGTATTCAACAGAGGTTTGAATTCCTTCTCTCACTTTTTCACCACCTGATTGAGCATATTCAACAGCGGTTTGACCAAAGGAAACAAGGGTCCCAGAGACTTTCGAGACACTGTCACATAAGGAATCAAAAAGTGATTTTTCTTCGGGTTTTGTTTCTACTTCTTTTACTTGGGATGAAACTACGACTTCTTCACTCTTCGTTTCTAGGGATGGAGGACCTTCTTCGGCGTCAAAAAATTCCTCATCATCTTCATCATCACTTATATAGCGAACACTCTCTTCGTCTTCTTCAGCTGTCTTTAGATCTTCAACTTTTTCCTCTTCAGGTATGTGAGGTTGATGCATAGTTTCTACAAACTCAATTGTGGCATTGACAACGGATGCAGCTTGATCATAGAGCCACGAGAACCAACCGCTCTCTTTAGTAGTGTCAGAATTAAATGTTTCTATATTGCCTGTTGATTGCGAGATATGGGACTCTTCTAAAAGTGACTTTTCTTGGCTTTGAGTAGAGTCTGGTTTGATTGAATGCTCTTCTGAGAGCTTAGCTGTTTGACCAGGAGCTTCTTGTTGAGTAATGGCTGTATTAAAGACTTTTACAGTCTCCTTTGCTTTTGTTTCAAGAGGGGATAGCTTTACCTCAGCATCGGGTTTTAACGGAGTTTTATTTGAATCCAATGGAGATATAGACACGTTTTTTTCCATATTCTACACCTAGAATTATTGTAATATTTACTTTAATTATAAGCAAAAATACTACTTATTTCTTCTTGGTCAGATTTTTAAAGTCGGTTTTAAGTACGTCCACTTGCTGTAGAGCAATATTGGGTGCAGCTCTGATAGTTTCTTTTACTTTTAGAAGTGATTTTTTATAGTACTCTTTAGAGGAGAGTTTTTTGATGATGCTCGGCACTATTTTTGCCGTTATGTACTGAACAAGGGATAAGAATTTACTCACAATAGTGTTTAATCCTGATGAAAGGGCCATCGATACTTTGGTGTTGAATGTAATTTTTTTGAGCAAGGTTTCAAATTTGCTTGAAAGCTTATGCTCCAGTTTGCCAGATACTCCTATGAGTAAATTTGAGACTGCCTCTTGACTCGTTAGATTTTCGATTTGTTGATTCAATACAGAGAGGCGCTCTTCCCGTTTTTTTGTTTGTTCGTGTACTTTTTTTACTCTTTCTCGTTCGATATCTTTATCAAAGGTAAACTGACCATTTTCCCAAGTACCTGTGGGGAGTGCTTTGGAAGTTGCTTTTTCAAGAAGTTTTATAGTTGTCTCTTTAAGATCTATCGAACCGATAACAGAGAGGATTCCCTTCGTCGCTTCATGAGAAATATAGGAAAAGATCTTATTATCTTTAGCTAAGAGCCCAACATGTTTTATGGTTAAAAAGGAGAATGCTGCAGGCGATATAACATCTTTCAATGTGTTGTGGAGTACGTTTTGAACTTCGCCTGAACATTGATTAATTTCCTTCTCTGTTGGCGTGTAGGTAGAGTCCTTGAAAGTAATTAATTCACGTATGCTGATATCTTCTGTGCTTGGGTGGTATGAAGCACTTCCTACAGCTTTATGAACTGCTTTTAGGATTTTATAATCTAATTCTTTCTGAGTAACTTCATCACTCAATGTGTCAAATATCTGCGTGCATATAGCTTCAATTTTTCTTTCAGCAGCTAAGTAGAGACGCTCTTCGATGTAACTTCCTGTATTGGAGTCGACTGTTTTTAAAATACCTGTGATTGGCAGAGAGTCGCGTCCTTCAGGAAGCATCAGATGGAGGAGATACTCAGTCATTGATTTGATTGTTTGCGCTCTAAACTCCTCTGGGTTTGATGAGGGTTTATTTTTATCTTTAGAACCTTCTGCGTTGATCGTGTGAAGGGTCGAGATAAGAAATTTTGACATCTCTTTTCCCTCTACTGCTTCCATTTTTTCAAAGAGCTTATTGGTCATATTTGCTGCGAGATTGACAAGGAGCTCTTGCCAATAGGGATGTTGGAGAGCCTCTTTTGGAAGAGGAGAATGGGTGATCTTTTCCTCTTTCTTGATAGAGCTTAAAGTCATCAGGGCATTGACAGCGGAGAAGGGGATATCACTTCCTGAGGTATTCTTTAATTTTTCTTTGGTTTCTTCAAGAGGAATTGGGTTTCCATATGATAAGGCTGTAAAGAGGCCGCTATAGAGCTTACCTTTGCCTGTTTCAACTACGTTGCTTATAATATCTTTTCCATATGAAATGACATTTCCCGTTGTGTTTACAACTGTTGAATAGAAGCTGGAGAGGTAGGATTCTTCAGTTTTTGGAGTAACTTTTGTCTCTTCAATAGTGTGGGTTACATCGGTAATTAATTGATTGAATGATTCTCCAGTTCTTGTTTGAGGAGGAGTTGAAGGTTTTGATGTTTGGAATACGGACGTGACAGATTCAACTTTTTCAGAGACAGGGGATTTAAGTTCGTCCTTTTTATGTGGTATGTGAGGATTAAACGAAGAAATTGAAGTGGTCATAGAATCTTACGTACCCATCTGTTCATTGTAGTCTTTTTTTTAATTGCTAGCAAAAGGGTAGAGGGAGACTATTTCTTTTCAGTGAGCAAGTTTTAGTGCTACTCGCGCCCAGTCATGGAAGAATTGAGCCGAAAGTTCCTTATCATTTTTGGAAAAGGCATCGGCATAATAGGCCCAATCTTGTATTGGGCTGTTGGGATCAAGAGGCAGATCTTCGGGTTTTATTAATATTGGGATTAAATCATGCACGCTCAAAACAAGGGTTGCGTAGGTGATTTTCTTAACCAACTCATACCGCTTGAGTTCATCCAAAGTGGGCTCGTGTTCAAGATATGATTTGATAAGAAAAGCTTCCTCTTGAGGTGTGTAGGCATGGAGAAGAGAAAAGCAGGTAAGGTCATACATTGGATCTTCGTAGTTAGTTTCTCCCCAGTCAATTAGAACTGCAGACTCTTCAGTGAAGAAGAGGTTTCTAGGAGTTAAATCGCCATGCGTATTGACTTTTGGCGCAGGAAAGGACGAGAGAATTTCGGAGTACTGTTTGACAAGTTCAAGCGCTTCTAAACAGCATGAATCAGCATCGCCTTCCTCACATAACGACTGATAGATTGCTGCAGAACGGACAGGAGTTGAAGGTCTTGCAAAGGGGTTTGGAGCTGTTTGATGCAACTTTTGTAGAGCTTTGGCAATCTTCAAACAGTTTTCAGGTTTTTTTGCATCTTCGATTGAAGTAGTGTGAAGAGGTATGAAGTCCATGAGAATTGCTTCAGTTCCATGATATATGGAATAAATATGTGGCCCAAACCCTGCTTTTGAGGCTTCTACCATCGCGTAGATTTCTCTTTGAGCATGTTCTCTATCGGGTTCATTAGTAAAACGTAAAACGTAGGTCTGTCCAATGTCCTGAATCTTATAAAGGGAAGCTTTTGAGTATCCGCCAGAAAGAGGATTGATGATGAGTTGATCAATAGGCTTTTGAAATATCTGTTCAATCGTCTCTTCAACTATGGGCGAAAGAGTGAAGAGAGTGCTGCTAACAAAGAGGAGTGCAATCAGTTGTTTGATCATGTATAACCCTCATTAGGACATTAATATAATCTTATATGAGCTATCAGGAATATCAAAAACTTTGCGAAGAGATTGCCCGCCACAACCGCCTCTATTTTGAAGAGGCGAAGCCTGAAATTACAGATGAGGCTTTTGATGCACTCGTTCTTAAAGCTTCTGAACTTGAAAAACTCCATCCAGAATGGGTCGGTGAAAATTCACCCTCGCTCAAGATGGGGGAGATGCCGATATCTGGATTTAAGGAAGTTCCACACGCTGTTCCCATGCTTTCACTGGAAAAGGCGTTTACTCTCGATGAGGTTCAGGCATTTATTGACCGAGCTAGAAAGCTGCTTGAGGGGAAGCCTGTAGCCTTTACTTCTGAGATGAAGGTCGATGGCCTTGCTATCTCTCTTCTTTATGAAATGGGGGAGCTGATGCAGGCGCTTACTCGCGGCGATGGAAAGGTGGGAAGCGATGTTACTCAAAACATCAAGATGATTTCGACTATCCCATCCAAACTCCACGGCAAACATGTTCCTGAGCTTTTAGAGGTTCGAGGAGAGGTTTATTTGCCAAAAGATGCTTTTCAGGCCCTTAATCACGAAAGAGAAATAGCTGGAGAGCCCTTATGGGCAAATCCTCGAAATGCCGCGGCGGGCACTCTTAAACTTCTCGACCCAAACCAAGTTGCTGCTAGAAAGGGGTTGACAGCTGCCTTTTATGGCATCTCGCAAATGTCAGAGCCTAAAGTTCATTTTCAGCATGATGTAGTTCCCTTTTTACACACTCTTTGCTTCCCTGTGCTGGAGCATGATAAGCATATCTACACTACTGCTGAAGGGTTAATAGAGTCTGCTGAAAAGATAAAAGCTAAACGAGAGAAGCTCCACTTCGGCATAGATGGGGTTGTCTTTAAGCTTGATAATCTACACGATGCCGAACAGCTTTCGGCAACTGCAAAGCATCCCAGAAGTGCTCTTGCGTTTAAGTTCTCAGCTGAACAGGCAATGTCGCGTGTACGAGAGATCACTGTTCAGGTTGGGAGGACGGGCGTTTTGACGCCTGTTGCAGAACTCGAGCCTACACTTTTAGCAGGATCAACCATCAGCCGAGCAACTCTTCATAATGAGGAGGAGGTTGCTAGGAAAGATATTCGAGTTGGCGACCGAGTCATCATTGAGAAGGGGGGTGATGTCATCCCAAAGGTAGTTGCTGTTGATTTTACAGCTCGCGCCCATTCCTCAACCCCTTGGAGAATGCCAGAATCATGTCCATCTTGCGGGACAAAAGTAGTACGCGATGAGGTTGAGGTGGCAGTCCGCTGTCCAAACCATAACTGTCCTGAACAGGTCATTCGAAGCCTTACCCATTTTGCAGGCAAAGATGGCCTTGATATTGAGGGGATGGGCGATAAAGTCGTTCGTCAGCTCTATGCCAAAGGGTTTGTTAAAACTCCTGCTGATATTCTCAAACTTAACTCCAATGAGATAAGTCAGTTGGAGGGCTTTAAGGAAAAATCAACAAATAACCTTCTCACAGGCATAGAAAAGGCAAAAAAAACAACTCTGGACCGATTGATTTTAGCTTTAGGCATACGCCATGTTGGAACTGCTACAGCAGAACTTATTGCAAAGAAGGTGGGATCGATAGAGGGACTTCGAAATCTTTCACATGCCCAAATGCAGCAAATTCATGGAATAGGCGAAGCAGTTGCAGACTCACTTGTAGCCTATTTTCAAGATCCAAAAAATCAGCAGCTTTTAGACAGCTTTATTTCCTCTGGAGTCACATTTGAGGTTTTAAAAGTTACAGAGTCAAAAATTTCAGGCCTTCAGATTGTTTTGACCGGATCATTAGAAACAATGTCTCGTAGCGAGGCAACGAAGCGCATTAAAGAGCGCGGCGGAATTGTCTCTGAGTCGGTATCCAAAAAGACAGATCTTGTTGTAGCAGGAGCAGACCCTGGTTCAAAATATGAAAAAGCTAAAAAGTTGGGAATAAAAATCATCGATGAGGCAGAATTCATTCAAATAACCAGTTAGAGGAAAATATATGGAACCCATACGTCAATATTTCACAGCTTTTGCAACCGACGTTGGTATGGTTGTAAAAAACCAGGATACAAATAGAGACACTAAACAACAGCGTATTTTAGCAGTAGCTTTGCGCATTATTGGCATGATCTTTGCTGCTGTATCAGTTGCCTCTTTTGTGGCAAGCGTAGTAGGCGCGGTATCCGCTCCTGTAGCAGGAATTATTGGTGTTATCTTGTCAGTTGCATTAGCAATATTAGCCCATGACTTAATGCGGATTGGACATAACATCAGCCGTCATTTAGCTGATGTAGATGGTATTGGCCAAGGCGGGATTGGCAATGTCATTGGTGGAGTTGTCGGAGTCGGACAAAGGGCATACAATGAAGCTGTGCGCAATACTCCCTATACGTTGCATGATACGGTTATCTTTGAACCGTTCTACAGACTTACGCACCGACAATAAGTAATTTTTTCGGTTGCAAGATCTCTCCCATGAGCGTCTGATTGGTGAAGCTGTGAACCTTGATCTGCTGAAGGGTTCCAACTAAGTCAGGCGTTCCTGGAAATAATACGTTTTTCCAGCAGCGTGTTCGACCCTTTAAAAGCGTCTCTTCTCTTTTGCTTGGGGCTTCAACAAGTACTTCAAGTGTCTGTCCTAAGAGCTTTGTTCTCTCATCTTTGTAGATCTGCTCTTGAAGATGGAGTAAAGTCTGAAGCCTTTCATCCTTTACCTCTTGAGGGATATCATCCTTCCAGCGCATGGCTGGAGTGCCTTTACGTTGGCTGTAGGCAAAGATAAAGCCAACTGAGAAGCGGATCTCTTCAAGCGCTTTTCGAGTCTCTTCAAATTCAGCATCCGTTTCTGTTGGAAACCCAACGATAATATCTGTTCCAAGAGCAACATTGGGAACAATGCTTCGAAGGAGAGCTACTTTTTCAAAGTACTCTTCTTTTGTGTAGATGCGGTGCATCTTTTTCAAAATGCGGTTTGAGCCTGCTTGTAGGGGAAAGTGAACAAATTCACAAAGTGTTGGAAGATCGCGAATAGCTTCCATCAGCTCTCGAGTAATATCGACGGGATGGCTTGTCATAAAACGAACGCGCTCGAGGCCTTCAAGTGAATCAATCCTGTGCAGCAGGTCATGAAAAAGTATATTCCATTCAGGCTTGTCTTTGCCGTAGCTATTGACGTTTTGGCCTAAGAGGGTGATCTCTTTATATCCCTTATCTACAAGTTGTTTGCACTCTAAGAATATATCGTCAGGATGGCGGGAAACTTCAGGACCGCGCGTATAGGGAACAACGCAGTAGGTGCAATACTTGTCGCATCCGCGGATAATGGAGACATGAGCTTTAACAGGGTCGTCACGAACAGTTATTTGGTAGTCGAGTTCGTGTTCAAAGCGAGGGTCGACGCGAACCGATTGGTTGCCTGTACGCAGTACTTCATCAAGAACAGTATTTAACTCGTGGATATTGTTCGTTCCAAGGACGAAATCTATGTTTGGAACTTTTTGAAGAAGAGCCTCTTTTTTGGCATTGGCCATGCAGCCAGCAACGCCAATAAGGGCGGAATTTTTTCGAGTTTTGGCAAGACGGCCAAGTTTTCCGAGCGCTTTTCTCTCAGCTAAATCGCGAATCGAGCAGGTGTTTAAGAGAATAAGATCTGCGGTTGTTTCATCATCAATTCTTTCTAGCCCCCGTGATTTGAGCAGGCCAACCATGATCTCGGAATCGAGCTCATTCATCTGGCAGCCATAGGTTTTGATGAAGAATGTTTTAACGTGTCGCATGAGTAGTAATATATAGAGACGAAAGAATATCAAAATAGAGTATTGCTGAAAAGATGCAAATTGTGTATCCTTTACGATCACCCACGTGTCCCAATTTATTTATCCGTGTAGGGGCCTTAAATTGATGATTAACCATAAGAATTTGACAACACAAGTCAAGCGCGAAGAGAACTCCAGACGCTGGTTTCTTTTTGACGCAGCAGGAAAAACCTTAGGGCGATTTGCCTCTGAAGTTGCGAAAGTGCTTCAGGGTAAGCATCGCGTTGATTTTACACCCCATGCCGATACAGGCGATGGTGTGATTATCATTAACTGCGAGAAGATCAAATTGACCGGTTCGAAAAGAGCCCGTAAGCTTTATCGATACTATACAGGTCATATGAGCGGTCTTCGCGAAGTTCCTTTTGAGACGATGCATGCACGTCATCCTACCTATGCTGTCGACCACGCTGTTCGCGGTATGATGCCTAAATCACGTTTAGGCAAGCAGCAGCTTCGTCGTCTTCGAGTCTATGCAAAAGATGCACATGACCTCGGAGCTCAACAGCCAATCATCGTGAACGCATAAGGGGGATCATATGCAGCAAGAAACATACGCAACTGGCCGAAGAAAGACTTCAGTCGCCTCCGTTCGAATCCGACATGGAAAGGGCGATGTGAAAGTTAATGGCCGTAGCTTTGAGAACTATTTTCCTCTCGAACTTCAGCGCAATATGATTATGGCGCCCTTTAAAAAGATTGGCTATAAAGTTCCTGTTGACATTCTCGTTCGAGTATCGGGCGGCGGTGTTGAAGCGCAGGCTGAAGCTGTTCGTTTAGGGATTTCCCGAGCACTCGTTCGTGAAAACGAAGAGTGGAAGCACTCATTTAAAGAAGAGGGCTTCTTGACTCGCGATAGCCGTAAGAAAGAACGTAAGAAGTATGGCCGAGCTGGAGCACGTAAGCGCTTCCAATTCTCCAAGCGATAATTTTTACAAGTACCTTTTGTCTTTACAATCCTCAAAGGGCCATTGGCCTTTTGGGGATTTTTTTTAATAGACCTCTTTCGGAACTCGCTTTGTTTGGAAAAGCAAACTCGATTAGTTCTTTTTAGCGAGTTTTAATTTATCCAGCATGTCTGCGAATTTATATTGAATGTGATCGTACGTTACTCTTTCGACTTCTGTTAATCTTTTGACTTCATCTTCTAACAAATATTCGGTCGCAGACTTTGCTTCTTTCAAAAATTTGGCTAAAACTTGACTTTTGGTCTGGGTTGTATCTTCATTATAGATTTTTTGTTGAACCGCTAGAATTTCATTTTTGAAATCATTGCCCAATATTTGGTGTTCGTCAAAAATTGCTTTTGTTGCATCATTGCAGAATACTTTATAAATTGCTTTTGCAAATGCCTTCGCTGTTGTCTCAACAAGTATTTTTTCAGCTTCTGTTAAGTCTTGCTCTTTTTTTATGGTTTTATCTCGCTTACCATCGAAACCTATAATTTTACCTACGCCGTATATATATGCCTCTGAACTTAGGCTAAAGCCATATTTCTTTCCTTCACAAATAACTTTATCTATGACCGTTTCAGCAAGTTCCCGTACTTTTGGGGTGTTTTTGGACAAGATGAGCAATTTGAGCGTGTATCTTGTATCGACAAGATTTTTGAGATCTAAATTGGGCAAGAAGGTACCACTATCATACAGTGCAAATTTTTTAAGGTTAGAAAAATCTGAATAGGTAGACACGTGTAACTCCATATTTAATTATTTTGAGAATATCGTAAGTTAGCTAAAGCGTGAAGAATTAAGCGTGCAGCAGGAGTGCTGCACGCTTGGACCGGGCCGACTCGATTATTTCTGCTGAGCAAGTTTCAAATTATCCAGCATGTATTCAAATTTATATCGAACGTAATCCGCTGTCAGGTCATCGACTTTTAGGGATTCGATAGCTGATTCAGCCTCTTTTAAAGATCTTTTCAAAACAGTCTCTTTTGACTGGGTTGCATCTTCGTCATAGATAGCTTGTTCAACTGCGAGAATCTCATTTTTAAACTCAACGCGCAATTTTTTGTGGTTATCAAATATCACTTTCGATGCTGAATTGGTTTCAAATTTAAGAATTGCTTTTGCAAAGGCTCTTGTAGAGGCTTCTACACATTTTTTTTGATCATTTGTTAAGCCTTGGTCGTTTGTGATTTGTTGATTTCTCTTCCCATCAAAACTCTTAATTTTTCCGATGCCATATGCATTTTCGCCATTACATACTTCGGCTAAGACCTTAAAAGCAAGTTCCTTAACTTTTGGGCTATTAATGGCCAAGATGAGCAATTTGAGCGTGTATCTTGTGTCGACAAGATCTTTAAGATCTAAATTGGGTAAGAAGGTCTTATGATCATAAGCTGCAAATGCTTGAAGCTTTGTAAAATCAGAATAGGTAGACATGTGTAACTCCACATTTAATTATTTTAAGAATACCGTCGATAGAAAGAACACTACTTACTATTGACGAAACAAGTATAAATGAGAGTTACTAAAAGTACAGTAGAAAAGGGAAAGAGGGTGTCTTTGATAGAGCGCTAGACCGAATAGGATCATAGCGCTTAAAGGGCGTTTAGCTTATTTTTTCTGGACGGATACGAAATTGATAACGTCTTGAACAGTCTTTAATTTCGCTGCTACGTCATCTGGAATTTCAATTTTGAATTTTTCTTCCAGTGTCATTACAAGCTCAGTTAAATCCAAAGAGTCTGCGTTGAGGTGCTCAACGAACGACTTTTCGGGCGTAACATCTTTTTCATCAACCCCGAGTTGCTCTGCAACAATAGAGATAATTTCTTGGACATTTGCCTTGTCTGCCATAGGTATGATTCATCCTTTTTTTTCGTTAAACAAAGTATCATGTTCCTAATTATTTTTCCACAAAGAACTTGAGTGGCAAGGAGTCATTAAATAAAATTATAATTTTTTGGGTGGCAACTTCGTTGACAATCATAAGCCATACTCTGTATTCTCCCCGCCATTAAAATATTCATGACTATGCGCAATTTTTATCTTTTTTTGATCTGTTTCGTAGGTTTTATATCTCCCGCATTTGCCAAAGCGCCCAGTGCTGAAGAAATCAATCAACGTGGGTTTGGTACAATCTTTACTCCTCATATGTTTGTGATGGAGTGGTCGCAAGATCACGGCTGGCACAATGCACGCATTCAAGACTATAAACCCTTTTCTTTTGACCCAGCATCTCTTCACATGCATTATGCTCAGACAATTTTTGAAGGGATTAAAGCATTTCGTATGACTTCCGGTGAGTGTGCACTTTTTCGGCCAAGGGATCACTTGAAGCGCATGAACAGCTCAGCACGCATCATGTCGATGCCCGAAATCGATGTTGATGAGGTGCTTATATACCTAAAAGCGCTCGTATCTCTTGACGCTGACTGGGTTCCGGGATTGAAGGGTACTTCGCTCTATATTCGCCCCAGTATGATAGCAACTGAAGCAACTCTCAATTTGAAGGCCTCTGAGAAGTACACCTTTTTTATCCTCCTTTCGCCCGTTGGATCGTTCTACCAAAATGGCTTCAACACAGTGCCCATCTTTGTCTGTGATCAGTATACCCGCGCTTCCTTTGGAGGTGTTGGTGAAGCCAAAACTGGCGGCAACTACGGTGCTGGGTTGCGTGCACAAAAATTGGCCAAAAAAGAGGGCTGCGCTCAGGTGCTCTGGCTTGATCCCCAAGAGCGTACCTATGTCGAAGAGGTGGGTACAATGAACATCTTTTTCGTGATCGACGATGAAGTAGTAACCCCTGCTCTTAGCGGCAGCATCCTAGCAGGCATCACTCGAAAATCGATACTTGCTCTTGGAAACAAATGGGGCCTTAACATGTCTGAGCGAAAAATCAGCATTGATGAGGTTATCAAAGCAGTACAAGAGGGCAGGTTAACGGAAGCTTTTGGCACAGGTACCGCCGCAGCCATAGCTCCTATAGGCAAGCTTAAATACAAAGGGGTTGTCTATACAATCAATGACAACCAGGTCGGACCAATCACTCAGAGCCTATATGATGCCCTCTGCGGTATTCAATATGGCACAGAACAGGATGAGGATGGCTGGCTAGAATTGATAGAATAATACCCTCGATTTTTGACCGCTTACGCTTACTCTTTGTTATCGAGCTACCCCGTAGTTGCAAGAGATTGGCAACTTCATTATGGTACGTATAAATAATTATAAGAGTGTACATGAGTGCGATTCAGCCGGGCAAATATTTTGATATACAAGGCCAAGCTCTTATTCAAACCACGAAACGCGTTGGGTTAACCAATGTCGTAAAGACTGCTATAGAAGTTCTTAAAAAAGATCAGCAAACCTTGACCTATGTCGATGTCAATCGTCTCTATGCTACTTATAAGAAGGCGCTTTCCAAACATGCGTTTGCGGGGCTGCTACTCTGGTGGAATGCAGGCAAATTAGAGGTATTGCGCCAAAAAAGAGATGAGCTCTTAGATAATCTCCTTAAAAATCCAAACCGTGCTGGCCTTAACAAACTAATGGACTCTATTCCTCATGAGATGATCTCCCATGAGTCGCGCAGTAAGCTGACCGATTTCATTCTACAGCTGCCTGCTGCGAAGCAAACAGCCTACGTTCAGCGATTTATTCAAGGGGACTTGCAGTCGGTTATTGATGATTTATCAAGCAGGTCCGATTTTATCGAACGATGCCCTGGAATAATTTCTGAGGGTATTCATGCGTTCAATACTGATGCAATCAAAAGCCATAAACCAATAACGAAAAGCCTTGTTGATCTTTTAAAATACCCACAGGATCATGAAAGTCTTCAGCAGTTTTTTACTAAAAATCGTACCGAGATCGCAAAAATCAAGAGGGAGCAGGAGCAGTTTTTTACTAAAAATCGTACCGAGATCGCAAAAATCAAGAGGGAGCAGGGCGGAGTTGAGTACAGCCTCGTACGAGTCCTTGAATCAAAGCTACACCTTCTTTCTAAAGTCAAAATTGAAGTTAAATCGGGCATTATTCCTTTCTATCAATTACAGCTGGGCGGTGAGTTTTCCCTAGGCAAGTACAAGTATAAGGTTACAGAAAAAGGGATCATCCCATTCAAGACTCTAGATAAGAAGGATAAGCTTGATGTTCTTGATCCGCATGAGCGTCTAATTTTAGTACAAGCGCTTGTTCGATCGGGCAATTTTAACCATTTGCCCTCAGTATTTTCCCCAACTCTCATCGGCAAAGAGATCTCTCCAGAATCTGCCCAAATTCTTCAAAGCCTTCTTACTGAAAAGGATCCCTCAATCGTAATTCGGGCAGCAAATCTCTTAAAGGAAAGCGGCCACATAGTTGATCCTATGTATCTTAAGGGAGTTCTTCCGAAGTATTCTGAGGGCGTTTTGCCTATCGCACTTCGTGAGGTGCACTCGCTTCTGCAAATCAAAGAGCTTAAAGACGATAAGCTTGAAAAGCTTATTTTAGCTCAAATCAAGCTTCCTGAGATGAAGCCTGCAGATATTTCAACAAAACCAGAGCCTAAAGAGCTTGCTACTGAAAAAGTCGGAGAGAAGAAGAAGCCAGAATTTATGCCGCAGGTGCAGCAGGCTTTAAAAGAATTTGAGCGCATTAAGAATATAGTTAAGAACAAGCCAAAAGAGCCTCCACTGACGGATGAGTTTACCAACATAACTAATCTTTCAAAGCTTGAGGATCGTAAGAAAGAGCTTGAAAAGGCTGTAGAGGTTTCAGAGCTCAAACTCTATGCAAATCTTCCTCCCTTTGCACCCACTCTACCAGAGCTGCTCTTGCTTTATGCAGTAGGAGAACTCGATGTAAAGAGCATGAAGAGCATCTCTGAGCTCTTAACGTTGAAGCAAACACTGCAGAAATGTAACCGCCTTATTAATAACTTTAGTGATCCGGTCAAGTTCCAACAGCTTAAAGCATTTGTTCCGGCCTACAAAGATCCTCTCAAAGTACCTTTTATCCAGGTTTTCGAATATTTTGCAGATACCTACGCAACTGCCGGACAAGTATCAAACATCAGCAAGTTGGGTGCAGCTGAGATAAAGAAGATACTCCAAATCTTGATGAACTCGGGAAAAACCTATCTCATGCTGCCCATACTCGCCCTCATGCGTGCGGATGGAGAGAGTATTTCATCAGTCATGATCCCAGAGGCACTATCCCCGGAAGTTATGCAACAGCTTCAAGAAAAGCTTGGGGTCTCCTTTCAACGAATGGTGACCTCCTTGCCTGTCCCTAAGGGAGAAGCAACGATTTCAGACCTGCAAAACCTATTGTTAACTTTGCACGATATCAAATCGAATAAGGGAGTTTTGGTATTGACTCCCGAGAGCAAACATGCTCTTTTAAACTCACTCGCAGCGACTTTAAGCCGAGGAAAGAGTGAATCAAACAATGAAAAACTCCTTTTAACACTTAAAATATTGTACCTTCTTTCAAGTTCTGAAAGTGTACTTGCTGATGAAGTGGACCAGCTGCTTAAGACAAATCTGCAATATATTATCAGCTTGGGCCAGCCCAAGCCATTTGAAGAGACTCAAGGGAAGATAATCACAGATCTTGTGCTCTTTGTAAGAGATCATGATTTTGGGGTTTCATTTGACTTTGTAGAAGATTCAAAAGGGCCAAGAGTTACAATTGAGTCCTATCATGAAAAGGTAAAAGGTCCACTTGCTAAAGAAGCTATACGTCTTCTTGGATTAGAAAAGGAATATGTCGAGCAAAACAAAGAGTTGATCGAACTTATCTTGACTAGCCAACAAGAGCCCGAAAATTCTGCAAAAGCAAAACAGGCAGAAGAATTTCTTAACTCACTTGATCCAGTAAATAAGAGGCTTTTGCTCGATTTGCGTGAGACATTAGTCGATGTTCTTCCTCAAACTTTCTTTAGCAAATGTAATGATGAATATGGTGTTACTAAAGATCAAAAGGACTTCATTGCAAAACCCTTTAAAAGCCGAGGAACCCCTGCTAATACCCAATTCAGTAATGGCCCTGAAATCGTTGCACGAATGGTACAGGCACTCTGTAAAATGGGGATCCCTGAGACAGCATTTCAAGAGATAAAAAGTTCCCATTCCATTGAAGAGACTTGGAATGATAAGGAGCTTTTCCGCTCATTTTTAATTAACTACGCCCTTCCTCAAGTTCAAATCCATCCTGAGCATATTTCAAGCGATGGTCAAAAGCTTGTTAGCTCCTCACATGCCTACTCAGGAATAACGGGAACTACATATAACAAAAGTACTTTTTCGAAACTCATCGATGAAATAGTTGCGGATGAAGAGGCTGAGGTGCGCTCCCTTGCAGGTCTTGAGGAAAAGACAAAAACTGGGAAAATTCAATTTGCAAAAGTTGGCTCTCTTTCCAAAAAAGATGAACTTTTAAACCTTATCAAGGCAGACCCAAAACGGCGTGCGTTGATCGATACGGCCGGCTGGCTTGCCGATATTGATATCGATACTTTTCCTCAAGATATTATGAAGGCGCGCCCCGATATCAAAGCCGTTTCCTTTTACGATACGAACGGAAAATTGCAGATAATAGGCGATAAAGACGCTCCGCTTACCGCCCTGTTTAGAATTTATAAAAAAGATAAGTGCGTAGGTGCTGATGAGAAAATGGCACCTGACACAGTAGGCATAGAGTCCATTGGGAAGAAGAATATTCTTCGCGATATCCAGCAAGGTATTTACCGATTAAGAGGCATTGAAAATGATATGGGAGGGGTCCTTGCTTATGATGACGAGGCTTTGACCCAGATGGAGACCTTTGTCGATATGCCAAAGGATGGCTCTTTAAATTGGGATACCCTCTTCCGCTTTCTTGTTACCTCTCAGGTTGTTCAACGACTTCAAGATAACTACCAAGCTGTTCATCAGAGAATGAACGATGCTCTGGAGGCAAAGGTAAAAGAAAAGATGTATGCCGCTGCTTTGAAAGGGGATGTGACTACCATATGGAATCTTTTTGAAGCGCATAGAGAAATTTTTATTCAGAAGCAGGAGAAAGAAGTCCCTAAGGATTGGAGATTTCCCACTCTCGTTTCTAAAAAAGAGCGTATCGATACTGACGTTGCAGAATATATTAAGAAATTTGAAAGGATTGGGGTTAGTAAAGAAGATGCTGCAAATATCTTAAAAGGCTGCTACGACCTCAATGAGTTGAATGACCAAATTGAATCTAAGGATCCGTCGACTGTCGGTCATGTGCACGTTAACATGGTTCAAGAGAGTGTTTCAAAGACCATTGAACAGGCACACGTTCAGTACAACAAGCTCTTCGACAGTGAAAAGGAAAAAGTTTTAGCGCTTAAGGGCGATTTTATTTCTAAGGATTTGCAGTTCAAAATTGATACCTTTTCAAAAGTTGCCTTTGAACCATTGCACTTTCAAAAGGACCTTACGGAAGCTGTCGAGATTCAGCAGCGCTTTGAAATCGCTAAAAACATCTCGATACTTGAAAAGGACATTCCGGATCTCAAAGCTATACAGTCGATACTGGGGCAGAACGAGACTTTCCAAGAATATGAAAAGCTCCACAAGGAAGTCAAATCGGGAGACTTGAGTACGTATAAAGAGTTTCAAAAGAGCTGCTCGCTTGTTCATAAAGAGCTTAACCGTCTTGATGCGCTTGTAGGCATCAACGTCAAAGATATCAACAAACTCAAAAGCTATAAGCAAGAACAAGAGATGCTTGAAAACCGCATGAAGGAGTTTAAGACTCTCTTGGACGGCTTTATGCAATCTAAAACAGCTCCCTCTTGGATCAAAGAAAAAGGTGTAGATCTTTTAAAAAAACCTGTAGTTGAGATTGAAGTTGCACTCAATCAGATGAAGAGGGATCTTGAGCAGTTTGAATCCATTTCAAACTCTCTTACAGAGCTTCTAAAAGTAACGGGAAGCGAAAAAACTGCAAATCAACTCTTGGTAAATGCTAAAAAAGTCCTCATCAACGATGGGTTTAAGGGTTATGAGGCGCAAATTGACAACATTAAGAAGCTCATTTCTTCTAGTGATGATCTGATCTTTTTAGGGACTCTACTCTCTGCTAAGGCGTGTAAAGAGCTGGGAGTTTTTTCTACAGTTAATGAACGAGTACAACTGCTTATAAAGAAACAGGATCTTGTAAAAGTTCTTTTAGATATCTCATCCGATGTATCTGAAGGAGTTCATGCACGAATTGTGCAGTGCGATAAGAATATCAAAAATGCAAAGAATCAGGCTCAGCTAGTACATGCTGAAAAAGAAATTACCCTCATCAAGGATGCAAAAGAATATTACAAAGAAAAGAGTGTTCTCCTTGTAAATCTGCAAAAAGCGAATGTACCTTCGAAAGTATATGCTCAGTTACTTACCTCTGCGATCAAAAAATTGAAGGAAAGTGACCTAGTGCAAGTTGAGGCTATGAATATCGACATCGCTCAGCTTCAGAAGATGGAAGCGAATGTTCAGGCGCTTAATAATGAAAAAGATGTCATTAAAAATATCCTTAAAGACAACAAACCTTCGTTGGATACAACAGATACCAAAGCTCGAGATGATCTTCAATCAGTGTATAATAAAATCATCTCCTACAATTCAAACAATCCTACTCAGTTTCACAACTTCGTTCTTAAAACCCTTGAAGAATCAAAAGAGAAGGCATCTATTTTCTTAGACGTTCGACAAGAACGTAAAGAAATTGAGCAGCAAAAAGTGGTTGCGGCTGATGAGTTTTTGACAGTCTGCATGCAGTATGTTCCAAAGACTGACAAACTCTACCAAAGGATTACAAAAGCAAGTAACTTTGAGGGAGAGCGTTTTCTCAAAGAAGTATCTGAAATTAAAAAGGCGGTTTCAGAGTTTGAATCTGTGCGAGTAGGTGAGATGTCAAAACGGCTCTCAAAGCTTGAAAATAAAATAGAGAAGACAACCTATTCGAAACTTAAAAATTCGTGCGATGTTTTGGTCAAACAGAAAAAAGTTGATCTAGAAGGCGTCGAAAAGCTGAATAAATCCTTAGTAGAGTTAGAAAACTATATCGCAAAAAGCAAAGACATTACTTCCCGCGTACAAAAGCTCTCTGAATACAAAGTAAATCTTGCTTTTACCCTAGATATTGATGATTTGGAACAAAAGCTTTTTGACGCCAAGTCGTTAAATGATCTCAACAAGATGGATAAGAAACTAGTCCAAACGGAAAAGTCGATTCAATCTTTTGTTGCAAAAGAAAAATATCAAAAGCAGATTGAAAATCTGATTTCCGTGAATGACTCAACCTTTGATCTTGAATCATTAAATGAACTTATCCAAGTAGTAAAGAATTCACCCAATGAACTTACACAATCCGCTAAAAAGGGAATTGAGAGTGTTATTGAGCATACGGCCAAATCTGGCGATCTTAAGCTTGCCAAGAGCCTGATGGAGGCCTCCGGTCTTGAAAATAAGCGTGTGCTTCAAAAAGTTGTAGATGCCTATGTGAACTATTCCAGCAAACAGCTGAGTGAGGGGACCAAACCCATTATTCGAACCTTTGAAGAAGATGAGACGCTCTCTTTTAATTTAGATACCCTTATGGCATCTTTTGCAGACTTGTTTGAGGTTAAATCAAAAGCTTTTGTCTCAGACTTTAAGAAAGCTGGATTTGAAGAAATCCTTGCCTTTAACGCTTGGAACCAGTTTCAAGTAGAGGGCTCCAAAGTTCAAGCTTCTATGACTGCGCAGGCGCTGCATCCGATGGCTAAAACGCTTAAAGCTGAAGTAACAACAACGGATGTAGAAAATCTTGAGCAGATGTGCGATTTCATTGATACAGCCGTTGAACTTTTGAAAGGATATAAAACAACTAACGAAATCGATGAAACAATTAAAGAACTTGAAGCGGCAAAAACCCTATGGGGAAAGTCCTTAAAGGAAATCCAATCAACAAATGCTACAATAAAAAATATAAGTAAAAAGGTCATTCAATCCATGCTGCTTGGATCGGTGGCTCTCGGAGTTGCATCGACTGGGTTTGCCCCTGTTATTGGCCTTATTCTTGCACGTACAGCTGTTTCCAAACTCACAGGCATTGTTACTGACCCTATTATCGAAAAGATTACGAGCAACATCGATGAAAAATATCGTCCAACTGCAACTCTTCTTTTAAATTTAGGCTTTAGTTTTGCTCTAGCCGAAGTGACATCGAGGACAGCGAGCGGCGTCTTGAATATGGTTTCTGATGTATCTACAACCACAGCCTTTATCGATAAAGTAGGTGATAGCTCTCTTGGTACTGGAACTCAGCCGGCATTTGGCACACAACCGATAGGGGGTAATGCTCCTACATTACTTTCTGAAGCGCCATCTCAATTTAAAGGAAAAATGTTCGATTTCATGAAGAGCAATGTTCAGGAAGTTCAGGAGATCTGCTTGGACCGATCGAAGAATGTTGTTACATCTACCGCTGATAAATTTAAAGACATGTTGACTCAGAATGCTGCAAAAGTTTTCCAGAAGGCCACAGAGAAAGTTGTTGATGAATCCACTAAAATTTCTATTGGCAGTTTTGATGAGTTGGTTAAGCTTATGGGGCAAGCTTGGAATCCAAGTCAAGAGATGGAGTATATCCAACAATTTATGCAACAGCATAACTATTCCGAATTGCAGATGCAAAACTTGTTTGATAGTCTCAATGCTGAAAAAACTGGATTTGAATTTCTTTGGGAAGCTGTTAAGCGTGCAGGAAAAATTATAAATGGGTTTTAAAATTATAAATGGTTTTTAAATGTATTTAGCCATGTTCTGTACTTTAGGGTTACTTTGTTACGGTGAGGTTTCTATGAATTTTTTGTTAAAAAGCCCCTCCTTTTCGCAAGAGGCAATGATTCCTTCAAAATATACCTGTGAGGGCAAAGATATCTCTCCGCCTCTATCTTGGGAGAATGCACCTTCTAGCACGAAAAGCTTTGTACTCATTTGCGATGATCCCGATGCCCCAAGGCTTTGGACACATTGGCTTGTGTACAACATACCTGCCTCGACCCTTGTATTTCACGAGAATCGGCCTACAATTGAGAAACTTCCCGATGGAAGCCTTCAGGGAACAAATAGCTTTGGAAATTATGGGTATGGAGGTCCTTGCCCTCCAAGCGGCACTCATCGTTATTTCTTTAAGCTTTTTGCTTTAGATTCAACTCTTGACTTACAGTCAGGTGCTTCTCAACAAGATGTTGAAGAGGCAATGGAGGGCCATGTGCTGGCAAAGACAGAGCTAATGGGTCTGTACAAAAAACAACAAAGCTAAAATAGATTTAAAAGATTAAACGCAAAGACGCTAAGACGCGAAGGAGAAGGCAGTTAATTATCCTTCTTTGCGTCTTTGTATCTTTGCGACTTTGCGTTGAATTATTTTACGAGAGTCCGCCATCGAGCACGAGTGTCTGGCCTGTCATATAGGTTGCGTCTGCGGCTAAATAGAGGGCTGCGGATGCTATATCACTGGCTTGGCCCATACGGCCCATCGGGATTGTAGCAACTGCCTGCTCTTTCTTGGCATCACCCAAAACATGGGTCATATCTGTTTCAATAAAGCCTGGAGCTATACAGTTGACGCGGATTCCTCTTGATCCAACCTCTTTTGCAAGCGCTTTTGAAAAACCGATCATGCCTGCCTTTGAGGCTGCATAGTTGCACTGGCCAGGATTGCCAATCATTCCAACGACAGAGGTTATGTTGATGATGACTCCTGCTCGAGCTTTCATCATCGGGCGGATCGCTTGCCTGCATGTGTAAAAGCAGGAGGTGAGGTTGACTTCGAGGACGCGAGACCAGTCCTCATCGCTCATCTTCATTAAAAGCGCGTCGCGCGTGATGCCTGCATTGTTGATGAGGATATCGATTTTACCGTGATCGGCAATCACCTTTTCAAGAAGCTTTTCTACATCTTGTTTGTTGGAAATATCGCCCAAGAAAAAGGAGAGGTTGGAGAGTTGAGACTCTTTTAAAATCGCATCGGCTTTTTCAGCTTTTGTGCCAACACCAATAACTATTGCACCCTCTTTTGCGAAGGCGAGCGCGATGGCTTTACCGATTCCGGAGGTAGCTCCGGTTACAACTGCAACTTTATCTCTAAGACGCATATACAGATCAACCTTTTAAGAGTTCTTCCAGTTTAGACAGATCATCTGTCTTGTCAACGTTTAATGAGGGGGCTGACACCCCAATTTTCTTATTCATGCCAATCAACGTCGATCCGCATCCGATTTCTAAGTAGAGAGAGGGAAGTTCTTTATCTATTGCGCGAATACCATTGGCCCATCGAGTAGGGGAGGTCACTTGGTTGAAGAGAAGCGTTCTGATTTCGTCGCTGCTTTCAGCTAAGCGCCCTGTGACGTTCATGGCCACTTTAGTCTCACGAATGGAAATTGGAAGAGTCTTCAAATAGGGCTCAAGGCCAATTTTTGCGGACTCCATAAGGCCTGAGTGAAAGGCGCCATGGACTTGGAGGGGAAGCACCCTTTTTGCACCCTTTTGCAGCAGTACATCTTTTGCTTTTTCAATTGCTGGAAAAGTTCCAGAGATGACTACCTGTCCAGGGCAGTTGAAGTTAGCGCAGAAAATAGCTGCAGGCATATTAAGCGAATCAACAGCTTCTTGGACGGCATCATCATCAAGCCCTAAAACAACGGCCATGGTCCCTTTTTGCTCTTCACATGCCTTGTGCATGAGAGCGCCTCGTGTGGCGACAATTTTAAGGGCATCTTCAAAGGTGAGTATTTTTGCTGCTGTCAATGCGCTGTATTCGCCAAGGCTTAAGCCTGCACAAAAGGCAGGAGGCGTAAGCCCAAACATCTTTTCAAGGGCTTTTAGTATGGCAAGAGAAGTTACAAAAATTGCAGGCTGGCTGTTCTTAGTCTGGATAAGCTCAGACTCATCTCCAGAAAGTATTAGCTTTGTTAAAGGAAATTTTAAAATGTCGTCGGCCTGTTCAAAGAGCTCTCGAGTATCTGGAGATGTATCATAAAAGCTTTTCCCCATGCCGACATACTGAGCGCCTTGCCCAGGAAAAAGATACACTATTTTCATTCGACCTCTTGATACGATAGGAGCGATGATCCCCAAGAAAGTCCTCCTCCGAAAGCGACGAGGAGAAGTTTTTCACCTTGGGTGAATTTGTGTTCTTTTTGGATTTCATCGATAGCTAGTGGAATGGTTGATGCGGAAGTATTTCCAAAGTGCTCTATAGTTTTGGCAACTCGTTCCCAAGGAATTGAGAATCGTTTAGCCATAGCTTCAATAATTCGGATATTTGCTTGATGGGGGATGAGCCAGGATATTTCTTCTTCCTTGACGCCAGCTGCATCTAAACACTCTTTGGCAGATGATTCCATTCGGCGGACAGCATGCTTGAAGATTTCTCGTCCGTTCATGTGAATCATATGATCTTTCGGATTGCTTGAGCAGGGCATTCTAGAGCCTCCTGCAGGGATTGTGAGCAGCTCTCCAAGTTCTCCTTCAGAGCCTAAGCAGACGTTATTTACAACGAGGCCGGGACCGCCAGAGGTTAGGAGGCATGAAGATGCCCCATCTCCAAAAAGAACGCAGGTATTTCTATCGGTAAAGTCTGTTACAGCGCTATTTTTTTCTGTCGATACGAGAAGAACCGTTTTTGCTTGTCCGCTCTCAATAAATGCTTTGGCCGTTGCCAAACCGTAGAGAAAACCTGAGCAGGCAGCTTGAAGATCAAAGGCCGCAGCATTTGGAGCTTTAATTCCCTGTTGAATGAGGGCTGCAGTTGAAGGGCAGAGATAATCGGGAGTCATGGTGCAGGCAATGATGAGATCGACTTTTTCTGGCGAAATATTTGCTCGTGTTAGCGCTTGAAGAGAGGCCTTTATGCCCATTGTTGAAGTAAATTCATCGGTTGCTGCAATTCTTCGTTCTCGAATACCTGTTCGCGTGACGATCCATTCATCAGAAGTATCGACCATTTTTTCAAGATCGAAATTCGTGAGGATCCGCTCCGGTAAATAAGAACCAATTGCTCGAATAACAGCTTTTTGCATTATATACACATAATTGTTCAAGAGTTGGCTTTGGCTTCAGCAACATCTCAGTCAGTCTGTTAAAAAATCTTACCAATAGTACACTATGCGTGCGATTTTTTAACAGAATGACTGAGCGTTGCTTTTGCTGAGCGTTGCTTTTGCCAAATTCTAACCCTTGAACAAGGATGTGTATCCCAAATAAATTGAGTCCATAGTATACTTCATTTGAACAATTTCTATCGAGGAACGGGTGAAATTTCCAAAAGCATTTGAAGCGTTAATTAGACAGATTGCAATGCTCCCAGGTGTCGGTCGAAAAACTGCTGAGCGTTATTCAGTTGAAATAGTTTCCCGTTGGTCTGACTCTCAGCGAAAAAATCTGATCCAAATTCTTCAAGATATCAACTCACTTAAGCTTTGCACAACATGCGGTATTCTTTCAGAAGAAGAGACTTGCTCTATCTGCTCCGATCCACTACGCGATTTGGACTTTCTCTGCTGTGTAGCTTCATTAAAAGATCTCTTTTCTATCGAATCTTCAGGGAGATTTTCAGGGACCTATCACATCGTCGACTCGCTTCTATCTCCCATGGATGGGCGCGGCGTTGAAAAGTTAAAGATCCAAGCGCTTGATGCGCGTATGGCGAAAAAGCCATTTCGAGAAGTGCTGCTCGCTTTTGATCCTTCGGTTGAAGGGGAGGCCTCTGCTCGCTACCTAAAGCAGTTCTTTGAGTCCAAAGGCGTGAAGGTTTCCCGCCTTGCCTTTGGGATACCGCTTCATAGCACGCTTGAGTATGTGGATGGCGGAACGCTCGGAATGGCGATTGAGGGACGTGTGAGGTATTAAGCAAGCAAGCTACTTATTTCTTCACGGGGCGCACATTTGGTGGGACAGTGGTGTTACTACGTTTGAGCTTGTTAAACTCAGATCGTGCTTCATCTAATTCTGTATCCTTCGCACGATATAGATCTTTCAGCTCAAGAAACTTCCAAACAGCTTTTTTGACTTCCTCAACGTTTGTGCCGGGTTTTAAATGCTCCATGTTTCTCGCGAAATGGTCGGCATGCTCTGAGACAGACTTATAGATACTCCACTTGTCACTTCCTTGCGTCAAGTTTTTACTGGCTACATCTATCTGGGTTTTCACGTTCACCCAGTCCGTTCTCCCACCCTTTGTGTTCTTATCAAAAATATTTTTGAGACCTGGGTCATCGTTAATCAACTTCTTCTTCATATCATCTGTATTTTTATCACTGGGATAATCACTAAGTATGGTTCTTATCAAAGCGTCGCTAGGGTTATTGAAAAAATTACTCAATTTTTTCTCGGCTGTATCACTTTGCTGCTTTAACTGCTCATGTTCCCCCTCTAAACGCGATAGCTTTGCCTCAGCCTTTCCTAGATCTCCCCCAGAAGATACCTCTACAATTGGTTTCTTCAACTCTTGGGTTTTCTGGTTCTGCGGTATTGTTGGTAGTGGCGGTCTTTCGGGTTTCTGAGTCTTTGGGGTTTCTAGTTTAGGCGAGGATACAAGAGACTCTCTCAGTTCATTGTATTCATTCAAAACGCCATTGTAATCTTCAACTTCGCTCTCATTCCACTCAGTCCTCCCTTCTTTGCGCATAGAGTCCTTTATTGATTCTAGAAATTGACCCTGTCTTTTATCTAACTCTTTTATTCGACTCTCCCTCAGGTCAGTTGGTAGTTTCGCGAGTGATTCTTTTAGTTGCTCTTCTTTTCTTGCAATTTCGTTCGTAGGCTTCCGATCATCTTTCATAGATTCAATGTCGCTTCGCAGAACTCTTATTGGTTCCATGAATTTTTGTATTTCTGTTTGTGGCCTCGGATTTTCTCCTTCAAAACCGGATTTCCCTGGGCCTGTTAATTTCTCCAGACGTATCATAAGCTCACTCTTCTTTCTCTCAAGCCTAATATCTTCCTTTCTATTGTGGGGTGTACTCAGTTTACTGTTTACGTCGTTAATCTGATTTTTGAGTTCGTTCGCTGGCAGTTTGTCTAGCAACGCGTTCAGTTCCACTGTTGTGCTCGCAATTTGGTGCTCCAAGAAATTATAAGGAACTCCTTTCATGTAATTAATTTGACTTTCAAGTTCGTTTATTTGTTCGTTTAAATTTTTTGGTATTTGTGCTTCATTTAGCGGGGGTCTAACGTTTGGTGTCCTAACTTGGCTCATAACTTGTTGCTGGCGTTGTTGATCTTCAATATTCGGATGCTGTTGCTGTTGGGGTATTTTTTGTTCATTTTTCAGATATTTTTCATGTTCCTGCATATATCTAGATCTGACTGCTGCAGCAGTCGTTTCTAATTGGTTCGCTAATTCCACTTTCTCTGGAGTATCCAGATTCAGTTCCCCTTGTTTATTAAATGTTATTGCGATCTGACGGTCTTTTAATTCTGTTATTTTGATCGCTTTAATTTTACCATTTTCATCACGTATCAAGCAGTTTCCAGGCTGCTGTGCCTTACTCAGCTCTGTATTCCATTGTTTAATCTCTTCATAATCAGGTTTTTTTCCGTAACTGCCGTCGATAGCCATAACCCCACTCCCTTTTCTCTTTAGAAGTAACTTTTGAACCCTATATTCATTGTATATATAATATACTTTAATTTACAGGCGAGGCGAAGAGCTTTGCGTGGATGTTGTTTAACAACTCCCTTGAGTTAAAACCTAAAAATCCACTAGCCTGATCCTTAACATTTATTATATAGATAATCTCTATGCAACGATTTCGACTACTCCTCTTATTCTGCGTCTCTTCAGCTGCAATGCTTAATCCAGTTGCAGGATCACACCTTTCTGCTCAGGAACGAGTTAACTATGAATCCCTTCGCGTCTCAAAAATCATCATTGAAGAAGACGGAGGAGTTTCCGCTCAGACGAAATCTTTGATGAGTGGTCTTAAAACGAAAGAGGGCGAGTTCTTTTCTCAAGCGGTCTTCGATGCCGATTTAAAGCAGCTATCAACCGATTTTGCACAAGTTGTTCCGAAAGTACAGGTCGTAGACGGCGCTTTAGAAATTCGTCTTTTACTCTCCAAACGCCCTATCATCAACTCAATAACAATTACCGGTAATAGCGAGTATGCAACAGATAAGCTCCAAAAAGAGCTTGCCATCGGGGATAAAACTGTTTTTGATCGCCAAGCCTTCATGAAGGCATTTAACAAGCTTCGCGCCTACTACATCAAGCGAGGCTATTTTGATGCCAAACTATCCTTTGAGCAAAAGCCGGCCAAAGAGCCAGGACAAATTGATATCATCATAACAATCAATGAAGGCCCTTGCGGCAAAGTCGATGAGATTCGTTTCATTAACTTTACAGACAAAGAACTTGAGCAACTCGACGATATGCTTGCTACTAAAGAATATGCTTGGTGGCATAGCTGGCTGACAGATACCGGCTATTATAACAAAGAGCGTGCTAGCCAAGATGAACTTGGTATTTTAAGCCTTTTACAAAATGAAGGCTATGCAGACGCCTCTGTGGAATCGAAAGTAGTTCCTGTCGAAGGTAAATCTGATAAAGTGCGTGTCGAGTTTATCTGTAATCGTGGAGAGCTCTACACAATTTCAAGCGTATCAGTAGAAGGAAACACTCTTTTTACAGCCGAAGACCTTCTCAATGCAATAGATATAGCGCCAGGTGATTCCTATTCACCTGAAGAGCTTCGTAGAGCTGCCCGTTCCGTATATGAACTTTATGGAAAGAAGGGCTATATCGATGCGATGATCACGCCTGAAGGTAAGCTCGATCGAGCAAAACGTTCTTATACAATTTCATTCCGCATTCAGGAAGGAAAGCAGTTTCGGGTTGGCCTGATTAAAATTTTCGGCAACATCAAGACTGATGCTTCCGTTATCCTTCACGAAACCCCGCTTGTTCCGGGCGAAGTTTTTGATACATCTCTTCTACAGAAGACCCAAGAGCGTTTGCAAAACGTCGGCTACTTCCAAGCAGTAAACGTTTATGCCGTACGCACAAGCCAGCTTGCAGCGCCAGGATCGCAGTTTCGCGATATCCATATCGAAGTAGATGAAAAGGGGACAACAGCAAACTTTAACGCATTCGTCGGCTATAGCCGAACAGAAGGCGTTGTGGGCGGTGCAGGTATTAGTGAAAGCAACTTCCGTATGGCTGGCATTCCACGCATGTTTACCGATGGCTTTAGAGCTCTTCGTGGCGGCGGTGAATATGCAGGCATCAACGTGCAGGTCGGTACAAAGCAGTTGCAGTATAATGCAACCTGGACAAAGCCCTACTTCATGGATACGAAATGGATCTTGACCGTCGATCTTCAAAAGATGCGAAACTCTTATGCCGTATCTGACTATACGATCAACTCAGAAAGCGCAAACGTAACTTTGAACTACCCTTACAACGCTTTTGTAAAAGTTGGCGGCCACTACCGTATTAAAAAATCTGAAATTTCCTTGAAAGGGATTGAATATAACCACCGCAATCGAGAACTTATTCGTGAGTCGCATAACGGCGGACTCATCTCCGCTATGGGTGTGAACTGGAATTACGATTCAACTAACCATCCTACAACACCCTCTCAGGGCTTAAGATCTTCAATCTCACTTGAGTATGCAGGCCTTGGCGGAGATCACAGATTTTTATCTTTCGGCTACGTCAACACACTTTTCTGGTCGCCTTTTGAGAAGGGCGGTTTCCGTTTTCGAGGAAATCTGCATATGATCAAGACTGTGTTTGGGACCCATCCTCGAGAGCTTCCATTAGCTGAACGCCTCTATATGGGCGGTGAGCAATCGATGCGCGGCTATCGTTTCAATACAGTTGGCCCTCGCTTCCACGATGATAAACATACGCCTCGCGGCGGTATGTCTTCCGTTCTTCTCTCTGCTGAGTATGACTATCCAATCATGAAGCGTTTAAGTGCGTTTGTTTTTGCCGATGTTGGTAATGCTTATTGGAAGCAGTTGAAGGTTGGTCGTTTGTTTGTTACTACGGGTTTTGGCGGCAAGGTTAAAATTACTGAAAATGCGCCGCTCGTTTTTGGATGGGGATATCCGCTTCATGCACAGCATAAAGACGATGTGCAGAAGTTTTTCTTTTCAATTGGGTCACAGTTTTAGTACGGTATAGTACATTATATCTGGGAGAGTTATGAAAAAGTTTTTAGTTGCAGCCCTACTCGCGAGTACGTTCTTAGCGGTGCCTTTCGTAAAGGTTTCGGCAGCTGATGTTGAGTCAGCAAAAAGTATGAAGATTGGCTTTGTATCCTTTAGAAAGTGCGTTGAGACCTCCAAATTTGGGAAAGCAGAGCAAGAGAGTTTCGAAAAGCTGAAAAAACAGCTTGAGCAGTCCATCGAACTTAAAGAAAAAGAGCTCAATGATTTAGCTCCAAAGTTTTCTGAAGAATCCCTTGATGCTCTTACACCTGACGCTGAACGTGAACTGAAAGAGAAGTTTAAGAATCTTTCTCAAGATCTCTCCGTTCAACAAAACCAGTACTTCCAGACTTTGAATCAAGCGCAAGCGCAAGCAATGCAGTCCATAATTGAGAAGGTGACTACGCTTAGTGAGACTATGGGTCAAAAGATGGGCTTTGATATTATCTTCAACGATGATGCAGCGTTTTTCCGAACCGATGCTCTTGATATTACCAAAGATGTAATCACCGAGCTCGATGCTATGTTTGATAGTCAGAAGAAGTAAGATGCCCCAGTATACTGCTAAAGAGCTGGCGAAAAAATTATCGTGCGAACTTGTAGGTGATAGTGCGCACGTTATTTCTGGCGTTTCCGACTTGGAGCATGCAACTCAAGTGCATGCTTCTTTCTTAGGAAATCCTCGATATGCAGCAAAAGCGTTAACTTCCAAGGCGGGCCTGATTGTAGTTCCCGATCGATCCTCCTGCCAAGAGGGGAGAAACTATCTTATCCATCCAGAGCCCACGCGAATCTTTCAGCAGCTTATTGAGATCTATCACGGCGTTCTTCGAAAGAGCGGTTTTGAGGGGATTCATCCAACAGCAGTCATTCATCCTGAAACGGATATTGCTGAAAATGTATCTATTGGCCCCTACGTTGTTATCGATATTGGCGTACGAATTGGTGCAGGAACAGTTATCCATCCCTTTGTTTATGTTGGGGCTGATGCTGTACTAGGTGAAGGCTGTTTGCTCCACGCACACGCAGTTATACGAGAGCGGGTTGTGCTTGGTAAAAATGTTATTATTCAACCTGGAGCCGTTATTGGCTCTTGCGGTTATGGCTATGTAACCGATCCTCAGGGTCAGCATGAAAAGCTTGAGCATGTGGGCAATGTTGAGATTGATCAGGACGTTGAAATTGGTGCCAACACAACAATTGATCGAGCCCGCTTTCAATCAACAAAGATTGGCAAGGGCACGAAAATCGATAACCTGGTTCAAATTGCTCATAACGTTGAAATTGGCCGCCACTGCCTTATCATTTCACAGACAGGAATTGCAGGCTCGACCAAGATTGGAAACCATGTTGTTTTAGCCGGTAAAGCAGCGATCAATGGCCATATCGAGATTTGCGATCAGGTGATGGTTGCAGCCTGTTCGGGCGTTTCCAAGTCCATCACAAAGCCCGGTAAATATGGCGGCCTTCCTGCTGTCAATCTTGCCGAGTACAATAAGACATCTGTTTTTCTTCGTAACATCGAGACGTATGTTCAAGAGCTCAAAAGCTTAAGAGAGCGTGTTGATGCCCTTCAGGAAAAAGAGTGACCTCTATCGTGTTTCAAACACAGACTGAAAACTATCAAATATTTTCCTTAGAGGTTCAACAATTTCTTCAAATTCTTCTTTAGAGAATTTTTGCCGCACTTGAGTTTCAAAGGCAGTAAGTTCTTTTAATTTTTCTATTCTTTTATCCATATTTTTTTCTGATTTAATCGCTTGAGATAAACTCACCATGTGCTTGCTAGCTACACTTTTGTCGGCAAGAAAATTTTGAGTACTCGAAGAGGAAGTTTTTTGTTTCTTTTGGATAGGTTGAGTCTCTTCCTGAGAAGTCTTTTGAAAAGCCGTTTCTACTTTTTCTTCCCCTTTTTTTCGTTTCCCTTTAGCTTCAGTAGTTTTTCCTTTAGCTTCAGTAGTTTTTCCTTTAGTTTCGGGGAGAGTTCCAAAAGGAATCTCACCTTTTCCGCCCACTTTTCCTGTCATAGTTTGTTTCCCTCTAATTCTTTTTTAATATAAAGAGTATTTTTTGAAAACAGCTACTATTTCGCTATATATGTGCTGAAAAAGTAAAATAAATTTAATCCACTAACATTTTGAAGGGGTTTTCAAGAGCTTCTTTAAGCTCCTTCATGAACTTGGCAGCATCGGATCCGTCGACAACTCGGTGGTCGCAGGAGAGGGTGAGGTTCATGGCTTGGCCGGGAACAACTTGTCCGTTTTTCACAAAGGCGTACGGCATTGCAGCACCGACGGCGAGGATTGCGCACTGGGGCGGGTTGACAATCGCCATAAAATCAGTCGTTCCAAACATACCAAGGTTTGAGATGGTAAAGCAGCCGCCAACATATTCTTGAGGCTGCAGTTTTCCCGTTTTTGCTTTTTCAGCTAGCTCTCGAACTTCTTTTGAGATAGCAGTAAGCGATTTTAGTTCAGCATTAGCGACAATCGGTGTTATCAGACCGCCTTCGATCGTTACTGCCACACAAATATCTGCATGAGGATGCTTCAAGATCACATTTTTTGTATCATCGAAAGTCGTTCTCAGGTTGGGGTGGTTCTTGAGGGATTGGGCGGTTGCTTTCACGATGAGATCGTTAACAGTGATAGTAAAACCGGAAGCTTTGAGCTGCTCTCTGATTTGAATTAAGCTTGTTACATCAACCAGCTGCCGCAAGTAAAAGTGGGGGATTGTGCTTTTTGAATAGGCAAGCCGCTCTGCAATCACTTTCCTCATCGGCGTCATCGTCTGTTCAGTGGGCTGCGCTTGGGAGCGAACAGCTGTTGCAGGCTTTGAAGGGGCTTGTTCTAGATCACGGCTCATAATTCGACCGCTCGGGCCTGAACCAGTTAACCCATCAAGACTTAACCCCTTTTGCTCAGCAAGCTTTTTAGCATAGGGAGATGCAGTGGCAGGACCTGTACCTGTGCGTGGTTTAGGAGTTGGTTGCGATTGTACTGGCATAGGTTTGGGAGCTTCAACTTTGGGAGTTTCAACCTTCTTCGGTTGAGGTAGGGGAGCTGGCTTTTCTACCTTTGGAGCGGGAGTTTCCTTGATTGGTTCATCTTTAGTGGCTGTAAGAAGAGCTAAGGCGTCGCCAACGTTTGCCTTCTCTCCCTCTTTAATGAGGATTTTCCTCAGGTAGCCACCATCGAGGGCGTTATACTCAACTGTTGCCTTATCGGTCGAAACCTCAAAGATAAGCTCATCAGGCTTAACTAAATCTCCCTCTTTCTTGTGCCAGCGGGCAACAACCCCTTCAGTCATTGTAGGGGAGAGTTTAGGCATGGTGAGCGCTGTCGTCATATTATTACCTGTTAATTGTTCTACGCACTTCAGCAATAATTCTTTCTACCGTCGGGATGGTCTCTTTTTCAAGCACTTTTGAATAGGGCATAGGAGTCTCTCTTTGACAAACTCTGCCGACGGGGGCGTCAAGCATATCAAAAGCGCGCTCTTGAATTTCGCATGCAATTTCTGCGGCAATACCTGCAAAAATATGGCCCTCTTCAACACAAATAGCAAAGTGAGTCTTTCGAATAGAGGAGACGATAGTAGCTATATCGAGCGGCTTGATGGTTCTTAAATCGATGATCTCGCAGGAGATTCCTTGGGGTGCAAGCACTTCAGCAACTTCTTTGCAGAGGTTGATCATCCTGGCGTGGGAAATTAACGTTATGTCTGTCCCTTCACGAACGACTTTTGCTTTGCCGATGGGGATGAGGTACTCTTCCGCTGGCACTTCCGCTTTCTCGCTGTAGAGAAGTTCGCACTCTAAAAAGAGCACAGGGTTGTTATCGCGAATAGCGCTTTTAAGAAGCCCTTTGGCGTCATAGGCGTTGCTTGGAGCAATGACTTTAAGCCCTGGGAAATTGCTGTAGAGAGCTTCAACGCAGTGGGAGTGCTGGCACGATACTTGTGCGGCAGCTCCATTTGGTCCTCGGAACACTATTGGAACTGTGAACCTGCCTCCGGACATGTAGTGGGTTTTAATGGCATTGGAGACAATCTGGTCGAAGGCGACGAATGAGAAGTTAAAGCTCATAAACTCGACGATGGGGCGAAGGCCTGTCATGGCAGCGCCGATTGCAAGGCCTGCAAACCCATTTTCGCTAATGGGCGTGTCCATAACTCGCATAGGGCCATATTTATCGAGAAGGCCTTTGGTTATTTTGTAGGCACCTTGGTAGGCGCCAACTTCTTCTCCAAGGATGAAGACGTTTGAGTCTTTGGCCATCTCCTCATCGATTGCTTGTCGAATCGCTTCGCGCATATCAAGTTCAGACATATACACCCTCTTCAAGTTCAGATATATCGGGCCAAGGGGACTCTTCAGCAAATTTGATCGCCTGGATCATCTCTTCACGTGATTTTGTTTCTATCTCTTGAATCTCATTCTCAGTGCAGATTTTTGATTCAAGGAGAGCAATCTTAAATTTACCTATAGGATCTTTGCTCATGCACTCTTTGAGCTGTTCTTTGGTTCTATAGAGTGCTGGATCTGAGATAGAGTGGCCTTTGAAGCGATCGGTGATGCATTCGATTATGACAGGCCTTGAAGTCTTAACTATATGTTGAAAGGCTTCTTTAAAGCCTGCATAGCAGGAGAAGAAATCCATTCCATCGAGTCGATAGTAGAGGATGTCGTATGCTTCTGCAGCCTTCTCAACAAAGTGGTTATGGTTCGCCATTGTTTTATGCAGAGGCGTTCCCATACTCCAGTGGTTATTTTCAACGACATAGAGGCAGGGGATTGAGTGGATCGAAGCCATATTGAGCGATTCGTGGAAGGTTCCTTGCGGGACTGCGCCATCTCCAAAGAAACAGATAGCTATTTCATCGGTAATTCCCAAATACTTATTTCGAAATGCAGCACCAGTTGCGATAGGAATTTGACCGCCCACAATTCCAAATCCGCCAAGCATTCGTTCGCTGTACATATGCATCGAACCGCCGCGGCCTTTGGCATTTCCCGTTTTCTTTCCAAATAATTCAGCCATCATCTCATTGCTCTTTTCGCCTAAGAGGAGAACGAGTGCGTGGCAACGATAGGACGTTATGTACCAATGTTTTTTGCCGAGTGCGGAAATGGCAGCAGTCTGTATTGCCTCTTGTCCAACATAGGAGTGGAAGAAGCCGCCAACATGCCCCTGCTGATAGGCAGCTTCGGCACGAGTTTCAAACTGCCGAATACGAAGCATTTCGTGAAGAGCAAAAAGCAATCGATCACGTCCCAGTTCGGACATGATCGATGGTTGATCAAATTGGTGAAACAAAAGTTCACCATGCATATGTGGCATTTGTACTCTTAAGTTGTCTCTTCCCTCAATGATCGGAGAGAATGGCTATTTCGTGCAACTTTAGACTTTAAACCCGAAGTTGCTACCTATTCCCGCAAAACGATAGGCTGCAACATCCCATCTACTTCGCTTCACTCCTCATTCAGGTATTAAACTTAGAACTCGTCGTTCATCTTGTAGCTGAGATATTTCGCTCTATCGTTTAGAAGGTATAGGTAGCACTTGGGTTTTAATCAGCGAGCAGTTTAGCAACAGTTGTTCTGTTCGTACTTAAGTCGCGGATCATAGGTGCTACGTTATCGACGACAAAGCCGATGCTTCCCAGAATTCCATAGAGAGTCGCCTCTGAAATTTTTTCTTCGTTATTTGGATAGGTGAAGAGAAAGTAGGCCGATTTTTCAGGCTCTGAGTATCCCAAACCTTGGAGAGGAAGCGCTTTATTTGCGATAAAAAGCATTCTCATCACATCTTGGGAGAGCTTTTCAGGGATTTCGTAGGGGAAACCGAGCAGGAAAGTGATAAAGGTGAGTGGCTGCTTTTTTGCTTCTTCAGGTTTTCCAATATTAATTGAGAGATCTTGGGTCGAATGCTGGATCTGTAAGACAAAAGTCTTTTGTTCATCATCCATTCCCACAGGCACTAAGAGAATATCAGCAGGAAATTCTTTGCTCTTCTTTTGAAGGCGAGTTTGAAAGCCTACTTTTTTCAGGCTCTCTGAGATTGCTTCGAGTGTTAGGGGAATCATGTATACTCCGATTTTTTCGTTATACCTTAGCTATTTCCTGTTTTTTAAGAAACGAATTCAATACGTTCAGTGCTTCATCGGGTTTACAGTGAAGGTACTGGGCATACAGTTGTTGCTGTTCAATCGTAAGCTGAGTGGGGATTTCTGCAACTTCGGACCTCATTTTTTTGGCTTTATTTTTGAGATAGGTAGAGAGTATTGATACCCCAATAACAGTTACCGTTGCTCCAACACCAACAAGAGCTAAAGCTAAAGCACCCCAGCCTGTTGAGCACGCGGCGGCTATAGCAAGGACTCCAGCGGTGGTGATAAGGATACCGGCTGCAACCTTTAAAAATGCCCGTATTCGTTCATTTTTCAGCTGCTTCTGCTTTACTTCGAGAGCATTTGTGAGGAGAGTTTTATCAACTTCGCTCGCATGAGTATCATTCTCTAAATGGTCAAGTTTTAGTTGAAGGTTATTTATCTCTTTTTGTGTCGTGACGAGACGATGAATGCCAAGACCTGTTTTAACAAGACCAATAAGAGCCGTAACACCTCCAGCAGCACATCCGAGCGCTTGAGCTGCGAGGCTTATCGAAGCTAGGGCGACCGGCGCAACTGTATGAGCAAGACTCCATGAGGCTGCGCTGATGTCTATTGCGCCTGTTGCAATGCTTAATAGAATAGGGGGATACGATTTAAGTGTGCCAAAGAGCGCTTTTTGAAGGTTCTGCTTCGCTATTTCGAGCTCTGCTATTGCTGTTTTATTGCCCGTTTTTTGAGCTCGATTGAGTTGCACCTGGACAGAGACCAAATTCTTGCATGTAGTAATCGATTTGACGAAAACGCTGATTCCTAAAGGAACGCCAAGCGCAAATCCAATTAAGCCAAATCCAAACCCTGCACTTGCAAGCATTGGGGTTCTGCTAATAACCAATATTTGCTGAACGACTGTCAATCCACCCTGGATAGCATTAAACTTGCCCAGCATTTTAGATGTATTGTAGCTCTCTTTGACCTCTTGCTTGATGGAAATTGCTTTTTTACCAACTTCATGCGCCTTCTCTTCGACATCGCGAACTTTTTTCTCTTTGAAGGGATCTATTGGAGGAGGTTTTCCAGAGCTGTCTAATGGAGTGATCATATGTAATGTTGTTTTTTTTAATCTAAGGCTGAGAGTAAAAATATGCAAATGAATGTGAGGATGACGGGATGCTCTTTCTCTGGGTGCGGCTTTTTAACCTCTTTGACTGGCTGCGAAATATCTTTTTCTACTATCTGCTTAATCCTAAATTTGCTCTCGTAGATACCAATCTTTTGCTCTCCTACTTTTTTAAAAGCCCCTACAGCATTGCCCGAAATGCATATCCCGAGAGCGGCCCCTATGGAGAGACTCCCTTTCGTGAGATGGACACTATTTTAAAACTTACTTACCTGAAGGCATCATCAAAAGTGCTTGATATTGGTTGTGGACGCGGCCGTCTTGCCTTTTGGCTGCAAATGGTCAAAGGTTTTGATGTTACTGGAATGGACATCAATAGCTTGTTTATCAAGAGAGCTCAAAAAATTGCTCACCGTTGGAACGTCCCAGCAACATTTAAAGAACAATCCTGTTTTGAGATTAAGGACTTCTCTTTTGATCTAATCTATTTTTTCATCCTTCACTTATCTGATGATGAGCTCCACCACTTTGGAAAGCGAATGATACGATCCCAAACGAAAGCATATATTGTGACAGTCAGTTTCTGGTTTGGAGAGTATCTGCCAGAGCAGTTTGAATTAGTTGCTACTTGCAATCTCCGTTTTGTGTGGGGAGAGACAGTGGGGTATATTCAGCGTTTGAAAACTGTTAAATAATTTTCTGATATAGTAGCTTTTGATGTGAATCGGGGGTGGTTGTGACAGTTGGTGGAGCAGGGGAACAGAAGTTTACCATTACCGTAAGTCAGATTCAGGGATTTTTAAAAAATGAGGGACTGAAAGGCTCCTTAGTTAAGAATAAAGTTCTTGATTTAAGTTAAACACTTCTGCGAAGAAACTTATATCCGAATTGGCTACAAAAAATAATGAATATGCGTTTCTTGAGAATATTCAAAAGAACTTGCAGTAATTTTTTGTGACTTCAACCTAACTTACGACTTATACATTCAATTTGCCTTGAGAATTCTGCTGCAAACAGTCAGTCAAATAACTCTAAGCAAGGTATGTTGAAAGGGATTTGCTGCATGTAATAGCTTTTCATATTGTTCCAGGGAAATTCTAATTTTTCCCTTCTCATATTGAGCATAGGCGTTTGGGGATTTTGCACCTAATCGCTCTGAGGCTTCTCGTATAGTTGTCTGGCTTTTTTCACGCTGTCTTCTCAATGAGAGGGCAAGGAGAAGTTTATTATCAGTTGTAGTGATACCGATCACTCCTTTTTTGTAGTCATGCACCTTCACATCAAAATCTTTTCCAGCTTTTGTCGGAAAATAACATCGGACGAGCTCAATAAGAGCATCTTTTATCATTTCTAATGCTTCTTCGTATGATTCACCTTGCGTCATGATATCTAAGGAAGGCACCTCGACAAGCCATTGTTGTTTACTTTTCCAAACTCTTCCTTCGAGTTCCATAATTTACTCTCCTTGACTCTTGTTCTCTTCACTTATCGAAGGGTTTGCCTCGGCCTTTCGGAGGATCTTTCGTCCTAAGTTCTCGTTGATTTCGCTATGTCTAGGTACAGACTCAAAGATCTGGCCATTAGTCCAAACATCGTGGTTGCCACCATGTCGATAAAAATACCAACCACATTTGGACAAACGTTTTTCAAGGTCCCTCTTCTTCATCTCTCATTACCATTATTATACATAGACTTATGTACAAAGTCATGTAAAAATTGACACCACGTATGAAATTTAAATAGTAGATTTTCTGTTGGTGTGAATCCCACAATCCCTAGTAAGGAATTGTGGGAGTATTCGTCTTTATGACTTTGAACTTTTCAAGTCATTGCTTCTTTGGTTTTGTTTTCCTGCTCGTGCATTCTTCTGAGTGCTTCGAGGATCTCGTGCTGTTCTTGATCTAAGGTGTTTTGTTTGTTGCTTGCACGCTCGCTGTCGGCTTTGCCGGTTTCGCTATCAAGTTTATGGGTTTCGCGATAGCGAAGGTCGTGGTCGCGGCAGATCGAAGAGCCTACGTTAAAGCCTTTCTCTGAGACATCACAGATACCGCCTATAGCAGGTCCTACTTTTGGAATAAGAGGGGCAATTATTTTGAGAGCCGGTGCTAGGATGGAACCAAAATCACAGGCAATTTTTTTCTTTGTGTTATAGGTTCTGGAGTGCTCATCAAAGCTATTTCTGTGCATATCACGGTTTTGCTCTTCTGAAAGCCTTTGAAGGTCCTTCATAAGTGCTGTGATCCTGAACGAAAGTTCCATGATCCGATCTTCAAACCCTTTAGCGCGGCTGTGGAAGGTAGGTTGTTCGAATGTGCTGGGATCTACGATCGGGATTCCCGCTTGTCTCTCTACTAGCATACTCATTGGTTATCTCCTTAAGGTTACACTTGAAGCATTTGTGCAGTTTGTCTTTGGTTCTTCGCCACCTCGTACGCTGCTTGTGCCAGCGACGCTTGGTTTTTGCTCCCTTTCGAAAGCACATCGGTCAAAAGCTTTACAAACTTTTGACTATCTTGAAGGTTATTGTCTGCATGCAGTTTTTTCTGTAAGTAGCCCTCTTGTTTCCAATCAAGCCCTGTCCGAACAGAAGTGAGTGCGGCAGCAGATACGTTCTTAGCGAGCTCAAAGGCGTATGAGGGAGTTGCTGCAAACCCGAGTCCAAGGACAATAGCTGAACAGACGAGTTGGAGCCGATACACCCACGCCTCTTCTTTTTCATGGGTCATCTTTTGCAATAAGGCAGCTACCTGTTTTTTCATGACATTATCGAAGAGTGTTTCGACAAGCAATAACCCGCCAAAGATCGTTGCTGCGACACCAATGGGTATGTTGCCTGTGGCAACAATTGAAAAAACACCTGCAGCGATTAAGCCAAAGCTTTCAAGCAGTGCTGAGATCTTGTCGGTAAACCAACGGAAAGTTGAATTTGTATTTTGGCTTTTACTTATTTGTGCATGCTCTTGTTCGGTTATCTTCATGTACTCCTTAACCTGAATAAAGAGCTCTTCTTTCCTCAAAAGTCCTTTAGCTTCTAGCTGATAGAGCATTTTGGCAAGATCAATGAGTTTTTGATGGGGAGTTTTTTCTGCCTCTTTGGAATAGTTTTCGGGGGAAATAAGCTTGGGACGCTGAGTTGGATCAATCTTTATCCCTGGAATAATTGGGCATCCTAGAGATATAGGTTCAATGGGTTGAATTTGGTAAGGTTGTGCAATGGCCGTCGCAGCTATCTCTTCGAGTTGTCTTCTGCGTACAAGGCTTAGATGTCCGCTAGTGATAGATTCTGTCATATTGATAACTCGCTTAACTTAAATTGCAGCCATTCACATTTTTTCTCAAGATATGGTGATAAATCTTTTCTCTTTTTTATGGGAGCAAGAATTTCCTCAGCATCTGAGATCATATTCAACAAGAGATACGTTTCGGCAAGTAAGACCCTGGTTTCTACATGGGAAGAGTTTAATGTATGTGCGATAGAAAGGGATTGGCACGCCTTGTGATATTCATTTAGCATGAATTGCGAAGATCCTAAGCTGTACCAGTTAAGATGATTGAGCGGATCTTTCATACACAGGGCTAGAAAAATCTCTTCAGCATGACTGTAGAGGCCTGATCCATAATGAGAAAAACCAGATTCGTAGAGCTTTTGTTCTTCAAGTAACATATGTGCTATCGCCCTGCCATATTCCCAGAGATCGTTCGTTTTGTGTTATGAGAGTTTTTCTCATGAGAGGCGGCGACCTTATAGGCATGGTTTAAGTGGTTGAGGAGCTTCTCGATCTTGATCCTGTCAAAGTTGATGTGATGGTGTTCGCTTTGTGAGAAGTTCTCTAAGGACTTAATACAGTCATCGCACTTTTCCCGAGTAAATTTGGTTACGTTTAAATCTATTTCAAATCCTGCATCTTTCAAAGCTTTCATGTTCGCTTTAGCTTCTGCATTCGCAGAAAGATCGCAGCTCATGTCCTTGTCATTACGAGCTTGCCTCATCTGACGTATGAGCTTATCGGCCAATTCTATCTTCCCTGTTCTTCCCTCGATTTTCTGGTATAAGCCTTCCATCTGGTTTGTAAGAGATGCTTCTGAATGTTTAACAAAATGGACCATATGGTGGTCTAATGATGCTTTGGCAGGAGGAGGCTTTGGAATTTGACGATGTGGGGCATGCGGCACTTCTTTAGTAACAGTAGCATCGGTGGGGGATACTGTAGCTTCAACATTAGGTGGCTGGCCAGGTTCAGCTTGAGGGGGTTGTTCTGTAGGTTTGCTGCCAGTGAATAAATTATAGATATCTGAGATGATTGGTATATGCACCATGAGTAAACTCCAGATGTTGTCGATTGGAATATACGGTTTGGGTTTGTTTTCGGCTAGCAGGCGAAAGAGCGACTCCCTAGATACATAAATTGGGATCACGGTTTAGTCGTGGATAAATAAGATTAAGTTTTTGCAAAGATGCGAGCAGAAATTTTTTTTCTGGCACGGACACGTATAGTTAAAGACATCCAACTCTTGAACCATAATGGGTATAGTTTTATGCTCCGGGCTCTTAACTGAATTTGAGTATTCATGTCCCAAAAGTTTGTAGAGTCAGCACTGGCGGTAAAAGATGAGCAGTTTGAGTCTCCCTTGCGCCCCAAAGTGCTTTCCGATTTTATGGGCCAGGAAACCGTCTGCGAGCAGCTCAAAATCCTCATCCAGGCAGCAAAAAAACGGGGCGATGTTCTTTCGCACTGTCTTTTTTGCGGCCCTCCAGGACTTGGGAAAACGACGCTTTCTCATATTATTGCCGATTCTATGGGAACAAACCTCGTTGCAACCTCTGGTCCCGCTATTGAAAAACCCTCGGATCTCGCAGGCATACTCAATAGTTTGCAAAAAGGGGATATCTTCCTTATAGATGAAATTCATCGTTTGAATCGTTCAGTTGAAGAATATCTCTATTCAGCTCTAGAAGATTTTGTACTTGATATCGTCGTAGACTCTTCGACAAATGCCAGAAGCGTGCGACTTCCGCTCAATCCTTTTACGCTTGTGGGAGCAACGACTCGGCTTGGTCTTCTCTCTGCCCCCTTTCGTTCCCGCTTTGGCTTTTCAACAAGGCTCGATCTCTACCCAATTGAAACTTTGTGCAAAATTGTTATTCGAAGCGGCAAAATATTTGGACTCTCTCTGGATTTAGAGACAGCAATGGAAGTTGCTCGCAGGAGTCGAGGGACTCCAAGAATTGCAAATAATTTAATTCGATGGATTCGAGACTTTTGTTCAATTCGATCGGAAGGTATTGTAACTCTGCCGCATGCAAAAGAAGCATTGAATATGCTCACTATTGATCATGTTGGCCTAGATGAAATGGATATAAAGATCCTCGAGACTATCGAGACGAGGTTTTCCGGAGGTCCTGTTGGGCTTCAAACCCTAGCAATTGCTGTGGGTGAAGAGTCGCATACCCTGGAAGAGGTGTATGAACCCTATTTAATCGGTTTGGGTTTTATGCAAAGAACGCCTCGAGGTCGAGAGATTACCCCAAATGGGAAACGGCATATTAGGAGGAATTCATGAAGCACCTAGGGCTTACACTTATTACTTTTGGCTGCTTTTTGAACAGCGTAAGCGTTGCTGAAGATGCAAACCAGATGAACCAAACCCAGATGAATCAGGATGAAGGAGCAATAGAGCGTTTAGCGCGTATTCGCGGCCTTCCTGAAGAGCCATCTGTGCGTATTCTTCTTCTTGCAAATCAAGAATCTATGGATGTAGAAGTTGCAGGTTCACACAACATTTACAATCCAAAAAATGGGAAGAAGCTTGAAGCCTCTTTCTTAAATTCTTCATATGCCATGATGCCATCCCCTGAAGGTCTTAAATGGGGAACGGAGTTTCCAGGCATATTTCAAATGATGATTGTTCCCGACAGTCCAGAGACTCCCATTCGTGTCAACGGTGTCGAGTATCCAGGCATTTTGCTCTGCTACCAAGTTGGCGATAAGCTCGCAGCTGTAAATTCATTATCCCTTGAAGACCTTACATCTTCTCTTTTAAGCTGCACACTTCTTCCAAAGTTTCATGATACGAAAGAAACTTTAGCCGCGTATGCGATCGCATTTCGAACAAAAGGCCTTGCTGCTGCAATTAGCCCTAAGAACACCTTTTGGGATGCTAAAGCCTCCGCGTTTGGCTATCATGGCAAGAGCGTTATGAGACGCGATAAAGCGTTTCAAGATGCAATCAAGGGTACACGCAAGCTTGTTCTTATTGGAAAAGATGTCGGCCCTTTAACAAAAGCTGGAGGAGATGATCAGGTTACTGAAATTCTCTCTGCAGTACCGCATGAAGAGGTTGTAAAGCTTTCTCAAAATGGAAAAAATGCTAAAGAAATTTTAGAGTTCTTTTTTCCAGATGCCGTTCTAACAGTAGCCCAAAAACCAAACGACGATGTTAAAACGTACATAAAGTAAGCTTTATTCCTCTATGATATTCCTCCCGCTTTTTGCTTTTGCAACGCTAGGTGCTGTTCAAATTACAGCACCTACTTTAAGTCCCTATGTCCTCCAGTTCAAGTCCAACAGTCACATTGATGACCTTAAAGATGCTCTTCTTTCAGGCAACTGGGAACGAGTGAAGAAGATAGGTGAAAAGGGGCTTAAAGATAGAACTATTTCGCTTGCAGAGATCGACTCTTTAGCGCGCACGCTTTTATCTTCAGATTTGTTAAATATTGTTCAAGCGACTGTCAGATTAAAAGCTCTACACAACTCTGTTCATCTTGATGTCTCGGACGCATTTGCTCTTTCGACATTTATTGAAACAACGATGACAGGGCAAAAATCCAACTTTTTTACAGAATCCAGCTGGGACTTGCCCAGAGAGATTGAGCGCGATCCTGCAACTGGAAATATCTTCATTCTCCTTGATATGAAGGGGAGTAATTTTTTAGGCGCTGGAAAGTTTAAAAAGGTGTGTAAAGCAATTTTTTATAACCGACAAATGCCGCAAATTGTTGCTTTGGCAATATCTACAAGACCTATTAAGAATGAAATTAAGGCGATGAAAGCGCTCCAAGGGCTTGACGGTGTCCTATCAGCTATATCCTTCCTATATGGGGATAATCGCTGGGGCATTGTCACACCGATTTATTCTCCAGGCGGACTCAACGAATTGATTGAAGCTGATTTTGATTTCAGCTTTAAAGAGAAAGTGAAAATCGCCCAAGATATATTGACAGGTGTTGCCAATATCCATGAACATGGCTATGTACATCTTGATCTTGGTGCAAGAAACTATCTTGTAAATATTAAAGACCGAGGCCATGGGAGAACTGTTTCAGCTGTTGTTTCCGATTTTGGTTTTTCAAGGCCTTATAAAGGTATTACTAATACTCGCGTACAGGGAAACTGCACCTATCTTGCTCCTGAAGGATTTTATAGAGAAAAAATGCATGGCGAAGACTATGTACGCTCTGATGTATATGCTGTCGGCTGCGTCCTCTGGAAACTCTATTTTGAAGAGGGCAATCCCTGGGGAGAAAAGTGCCTCTTTAAATCAACGAATGGATCTTTAGATAGCCGGTACAAAGAGCATGTTCGACTTCTTGAAAAATACACGGATCCTGTTAGAAAAGAGATAAAAAAAATAGCCAATACCCCAAAGGGTCAGTTTCTTTCGATAGTGCTTAAATTGCTCCAATTTAATCCTAAAAAGAGAGGGACCGCGCGAGAAGCTGCAAATGCGATGAATGACATATATTCTAAATTGTGAAATTTCTTTATGGTTGCTGCTTGGTGATATAGCAAAATGCCATGCTCTTTATACCTCTTTTTGTCTCTATTTCATTAGGTGCTCTTCAGGTTCATGCACCAAATTCTTATGTACTTCAGCATAAATCCCCAAGTCAAATAGATGCCCTAAAAGAGGCTCTTCTTTCTGGCAATTGGGAAAAAGTTAAGAAGATAGGTCAACAGGGGCTTAACGATAAAAGTCTTACACTTGCTGAAATTGAATCGCTAGCACGTACAGTTGCATCTCAAGATTTGTTAACTATAGTTCATTCGACAGCCAATTTAAAGGGTCTACACGACTCGATTCATTTTGATGTATCTGACGCATTTGCACTCTCAACTTTTATCGAAACAATACTTAAAGGTAAAAAAGGGTCTTTTTTTTCTGCATCTCGTTTTAACCTTCCAAAAGACGTTGAACGCGATCCTGAAACAGGTTTTGTTTTTATACTTTTTAATAAAAAGGGCAGCGATTTTTTAGGTGAGGGTGTCTTTAAGGTTGTTACCAAGTCAATTCTTTATGATTCTGCAGCCCCGCAAGTTATAGCTCTAGCTATCTCTAAGAGGCCGATTAATCATGAAATCGAGGCTATGCGTGCCCTTCGTGGTCTTGAGGGTGTTCTTTCGGCTATATCTTTCTTATATGGGGATAATCGCTATGGGATTGTTTCACCCCTTTATTCTCCTGGCGGTCTTAAAGAACTGATTGCATCTGGTTTCTCTTTATCCTTCAAAGAGAAGGTGGGAATTGCCCGGGATATTTTGACAGGAGTTGCCAATATCCATGAAATGGGCTATGTGCATCGTGATTTGAACTCAAGAAACTTCCTAGTCCGTATTGTCTCTAAAGGAAACTCGAGGGTGGTTTCAGCAGTTGTTTCAGATTTAGGTACCGCTAGATTGTATAAAGATCTTTCCAATATGCGAGCACAAGGAAACTACATCTACGTTGCTCCTGAAGGTTTTTTTCAATCTAAAATGCATGGATATGACTATGTCCGAACGGATATGTATGCTATGGGCTGTGTACTCTGGAAGCTCTATTTTGACGAGACAAATCCCTGGGGTGCAAAAGGTTATTTTAAATCGACTCATGGATCTTTAAAAAGCCGGCGTGATGCGCAGGTAAAGCTTCAAGAAAAGTATACTCGTCCTGTACGAAATGAGTGTAAGTCAATTGCTACTACTTCAAAGGGGCAGTTTCTTTCTATTATGCTGAAATTACTTGAACTTGATCCTAAAAAGAGGGGGACAGCACGTGAGGCTGCAACTTCAATGAATGAACTTTATTACCAACTATAAAGCTATGCTGTTTATACCTCTATTAGCCTCTATTTCCTTAAGTGCTGTTCAAGTACCAGCAGCAACTGTTCATGTTCTGCAGTACAAGTCTCTTAGTCCTTTAGATGACCTGAAAGTTGCCCTCCTTACTGGTAATTGGGAAGGGGTAAGGAAGATTGGCCAGAGTGGACTTCAAGATAATAGTCTTACTCTTGCTGAGATAGAATCATTAGCACGTACGCTTGCATCGCATGATTTGTTAAAGATTGTCCAAGCGACCCTCCATTTAAAAGCACTAGAAAAATCCATTCACCTTGATGTTTCAGAGGCATTTGCGCTGTCGACATTTATTGAACAAATACTCCTTAGCCAAAAAGATAATTATTTTTCAGCATCTCGATGGGACCTGCCTAAAGATGTAGAGCGCGATCCTGAAACAGGAAATGTCTATATTCTCTTTAAGAAAAAGGGCAGCGAATTTTTAGGAGCTGGCACTTTTAAGGTCGTTGTCAAATCAATTCTCTATAGCCCTGTAGCGCCTCAAGTTGTAGCTTTTGCAATATCTAAAAGGCGAATCAAACAGGAAATTAATTGTATGAGAGCCCTTCGGGGGCTTGACGGCGTTCTTTCGGCTATCTCTTTCTTATATGGGGATGATCGCTATGGGATTGTCACTCCACTTTATTCTCCAGGCGGTCTTTACGAACTGATTGAATCAGGGTTTTCATTGACCTTTAAAGAGAGGGTGAAAATTGCTAAAGATATTTTTAATGGCGTTGCCAACATCCATGAACATGGTTATGTACATTGCGATTTAAACACAAAAAACTACCTAGTTAATATCGTGGGTGAAGGAAACGGCAGAGAAATAACAGCAGTTGTTTCTGATTTTGGTTTTGCAAGGGCTTATAAAGACCTTAAGAACAGTCGAGTGCAAGGAAACTCCGCTTATCTTGCTCCAGAAGGCTTTTTTCGTGAAAAAATGCATGACTATGACTATGTCCGTACAGATGTTTTTGCTCTCGGCTGTGTGCTTTGGAAACTGTATTATGGCAAGACTAATCCATGGGGAGAAAAGAAGCTCTTTAGATCAACTCAGGGATCATTGAAAAGCCGTTATAACGAGCATGTTAAGCTTCTTGAAAAGTACACCAATCCAGTTAGAAAAGAGGTGAAGAAAATAGCCAAGACACAGCAGGGACAGTTCCTTTCAATTATGCTGAAATTGCTCGACCTTGATCCGAAAAAACGAGGGACTGCGCGAGATGCTGCAAATGCGATGAATGTTATCTATGATAAATTATGAAAATTCTGCTAGGATAAAAATTACTTGATAAGGATTTAAGAAGAGCTATGATGACCAAACCAAGGATTATCTTAATCTTATTTGTGGCATTGATGAGTGCTACTTTGTACTACCTCTTTAGGCCAAGCGCTTTTGTCACTTCTCCCACGATATCGATGCAGGATCCAACACTTCCTCCTGAAGATATTGATTGGAAGGAGTATGTATCGGTCAAACCCGCCTTCAAAGTTCTACTTCCTACAACCCCGCAACATGCAGAAGAGAGCGTACCGCTTCCTGCGGCTCAAGGGATGATGAAGTATGATCTTTATCTTTCCCAGTCCAAATCAGGCGCTACTTTTATGATCTCGGTTATTGAGTATCCTGAAGGGTATGATATGTCTAACCAGCAGTCTTTACTCGAAGGTGTTCAGAAAGAGATGCTAATGGGGAATGAAAAGAATAAGTTGGTAGACTCGAGTCAGGGGATGTTTCAATCCTCTCTAGCTCTTGATTTTATGCTTGAAAGTCCAGAGATTGTGACCAAATCAAAAGCCTTCATTCACGGCCGAAGACTCTATGTCTTAACCGTTGTTGATCGTGTAAAGGGGCATTTGTTGAGCCATTTCAACAAATTCACCGGCACGTTCGAGATCAATGATGAAACTCCCAAAACTCCTTAGTTTCTAGAGCCTTTTGCAAAGATCTGATGCCGAAATCTTGCAAAGGGCTTTTCTTCATTAGCTCTTCTCTTCCTTAGCTCTTCTCTTCCTTAGCTTTTGAACTTCCTAACAAATTTAACTTTGATCCGCTGCGCTAGCAGGATTCATCTACGGCGGGCAGGATAGGCATTCTCATTAGAGAAATCGAAGGAGATTGTTGATAGTTCTTATTGCTGGTTTAAATGGGCAAAAGGGTGGGAGATAAGATGTCGCACCATTAAGGTGCGACATCATTCAGACATTTCTTAACAAATACTTTTTTAGTTTACTGGATCCGCATAATAACAAGATGTGCGGAAACAGGGTCTACCCCTCCAGCATCTGGGGTAACAATGAGCGATACTGCACTTCCTGTAGGATTTTGAACAGCGAGTTTTGAATTAATAACTGTGGTAGTCACTAAAGCCATACCTACAATCTGATTAGTGCCGGTTGCCCGCCCAACGACTGTATATGCTAGCTCTGCTAATCCTGCTCCAGAATCCAGGGCTAATACCAGCTGTCCTGATGTAGATACACTTACTTGAAAGAGGACCTGATAGGTACCAATGGCAGCCAAATTAAATTCAGTATTAGAGAAAGCGGTGATTCCTGTACCAGCGGCAGCGGGTCCAGCATGCGGAAACTCCACATCGGTACCTGCATCAACGAAATGGCTCGCAGCAGGGTTGTCAGTAGGCATTATCGCATAAAAATCTGCAAAGTCGATTACTCCACCAGTTCCAGTAGCACCAGTCGCACCGGTTGCGCCAGTCGCACCAGTTGCGCCACTCGCACCGGTTGCGCCAGTCGCGCCACCAGCCGGACCAGCCGCACCGGCCGGACCGATTGCACCAGCCAAACCTGGTATTCCCTGGGGTCCCTGTAAACCAACGCCAATTAATCCCTGTGGTCCTCTAGAACCTTTTTTGCCTCTATGTCCACGATGGCCTTCCTTGCCGTGATGACCTCGATCACCCTTGTCACCCTTATGACCGCGAGGGCCTTGATGACCTCGATCACCTTTGTGGCCTTTATGACCGCGAGGGCCTTTATCACCTTTTTCGCCTTTTTTGCCTTTATGACCTCTAGGGCCTCGCTTACTGGTTTCACTACTACTGCTGCTGCTACTGCTGCTACTATGCTCTTTTGTCACGAGCATATTTGTCTGATTCGGTTCATACGCGAATGTAGTGCTGGCCATGGACAGCAAAATTAAGAACAAACTTTTCATTGCAATTCGACATGTACTCATTTATCTACTCCTCATCCTTGCGAATATTCTCATTTACAGGACCCGTATAATAACAAGATGCGCGGAAACAGGATTTTGTCCTCCAGCGGTTGGGGTAATAGTTAGCGCTGTACTATTCCCTGGAGCATTTATAATACTGAGTACTGTATCAGCAACTGTGGTAGTCACATAACACTGCCCTACAATCTGGCTAGTACCTGTTGCTCGCCCAACGACTGTTTGTGGTACTTCCAATCCCCCAAAAGCTACAGCCAATTGGCCCGCTTCATCCACACTTACTTGAAATAGGATCTGATAGGTACCAACAGCAGCCAAATTAAATGTATAATTAGTGAGACGGGTGATTCCAACACCAGCGTTAGGTCCGTCTTGAGGAAACTCTACAGGGGTACCTACTGCAACGGTTGCAGAGTTGTCGCCAGGCATTAACGCAAAATAATCTGCAAAGTCGAGTACTCCACCATTTGCTCCCGTCGCACCCGCCGCACCCGTAGCACCTGTCGGGCTTGCACCCGTTGCACCAGTTGCACCAGTTCCACCACCCGCACCCGTTGGGCCTGTTGGTCCCGCCGCGCCTGTTGCGCCCGCCGGACCCTGTGGACCCTGGGGTCCTTCTATCCCTAGACCAATATATCCCCGTGATCCTCTGGAACCTTTGTGACCTTTTTTACCTCGATTACCTTCTTTGCCTCGATGACCTCGATCACCCTTAGGGCTCTTACCCTTATGACCGCGATCACCTTGATTACCCTTTGGACCGTTAGACCCTCGATCACCCTTATCGCCTTTCTTACCTTTAGGTCCTCTAGGACCCCTAGGGCCACGCTCACTACTGCTACTACTGCTGCTACTGCTACTACTATGCCCTTTCATCATCAACATGTCTGGCTGAATCGGTTCATAGGCGAATGTAGTGCTGCCCATTGTCAGCAAAATAAAGAACAAACCTTTCAATGCAATTCGATATGTATTCATTGTTACCGTCATCTTGCTTAAGATTTTTTTCATTCTATTTAAAATTTTAATTAAGTCCAGTACGGTTTTGAAACAGCATGACGAACCGCGATATTCAATCGCCAGGGAAGTAGAGGGGAGGTATAATTTTTTTTATGAGTTGATAAAAGAAGAAGCGTCCGTTGACCGATTAGATCAGCGGACGCTTCAGAGTTACATATCTCAAAGAACTAAAACACAAAACCTATTGTATTTTCTTAATTGAGATAAAGGCACTTGAGTTGCTGCCAGTACCTGCTAAAAGCATGTTTGAACCTGCTGCACCTGAATTTCCAAGCGAGAAAGTCGGATTAGTTGCAAGTGACTGAACAATTATTGCTTCCGACGCATAGTCATGAGCAGATGGAGCTATAGTCAACTGGCTCGCTTTGAGGGGGACTTCTACCCCGTCAACAAACAATACCAGAAAGGCTGTATCTGGGGTCCAATTTGCTCCATAGATTACTTCATAATATCCTGGGCCAGCATTGGAGGTAAATACGCCGGTAGCAGGAGCAAATGTCATGCCGCTGCTATCGAGAATGGTAAAGGAAAGTATATTGTTGCCGGCTGTTATTGAACCTGCAGCACCGTCATTAACAAACGTAAAGTCTGTAACGGCAGAGATAAAATTGCCAATTCCGAATGCTCCTTGAGCGCCCTGTGCGCCTGTAGGGCCTCCTGGCAAACCTGTAAAGCCGCGATGGCCTCTTTTACCTTGCTCGCCGCGATCATGGCTTCGATCACCCTTCTTACCTCGATGGCCTCGATGGCCTTCTTTACCCTTTTTACCCTCTTTACCCTTATGACCTTTATGGCCTCTTTCGCCT
>Ga0206912_1017_pt1 | contig 70269 bp, 59 predicted proteins | sample Alteio_BWOrgHeat_75_FD_152933 | JGI IMG/M metagenome (GOLD analysis project Ga0206912, IMG submission 152933) | Enriched cells from forest soil in Barre Woods Harvard Forest LTER site, Petersham, Massachusetts, United States -... | ecosystem: Environmental > Terrestrial > Soil > Temperate forest >... | reverse complement strand
CGATCGACCAAGTAGAAGGGGCTACCATATACCGTAAAGGGAAAAGTAAATACGAGGCGATGGGTAAAAAACAAGACCTGGTTTATGACCATAATACTATTTTGCCCCGCATATTTAGTAGTGACTCCCAGGATTCGCAGCCACAATTTTATAAAAACTGGCTGCAGTTAGCCGACAACCAAACTCCGACTTTTAAGGATAATATCAGCTTTATGCTTAGCTGGCAGATGTATCAAATGTATTTCAGGTATTTTTTATGGAATTTTGCCGGCCGCTATAACCAAATGGACGGACAGGCAAGCATGACCGGTACGGATGGTAACTGGACATCGGGTATTTTCGATGCCCGCAGGCATTTGCCAAATTCATTAATAAACGATAATACTTACACTCCCTTATATGTCCTGCCTTTAATTATCGGCCTATTGGGTATGCTTTATCATTTTAAGCGCAACAAGCGCGATGCCATGATAATAGGGTTGTTATGGTTTTTTACCGGCGTCGGTATAATATTATATGTTAATCAGGGAGGTTTACAACCACGTGAGCGTGATTATTCGTACGTAGGCTCTTTTTACGCGTTTGCTATCTGGATAGGGTTTGGTGTAATCGCGCTGGCCGAAATGATCAGGAAAAAAGTAAATGCTAAAATTTCGGCAATAATTGCTTCTGTTGTATGCTTGCTTGCAGCACCGGTATTAATAGCAAATAAAGAATGGAAGGCACATGACAGGTCGACAAAATTGACGGCCCATGATATGGCTTATAATTACCTGGTGTCATGCCCGCCTAATGCCATTTTGTTTAATAGCGGCGATAATGATACTTACTCTTTATGGTATGACCAGGAGGTGGAAGGAATACGGCCCGACGTACGTTTGGTTAATCTTAATTTATTTAGCGCCGACTGGAACATCCTTCAAATGCAGCGAAAAATAAATCAATCAGCCCCGCTGCCTATAACTATGCCTTTTGATAAATATAAAGAAGGTACGCGGGAGATGATCGCGTTTAAGGATGCTAAGATTCCCGGCCCTGTTGAATTAAAGGATGTATTTGATTTTATAACATCAGATGATAGCCGGACCAAAGTTGAATACCAGAATGGCAATACAGATAACTATCTTCCAACTAAAAATTTTAAGATAACCGTTAACGCTGATAATGTAGTTAAAAATGGTGTTATACCTGCCGACCAGAAAAGTAAAATTGCCTCAAGTATGGAATGGACATTCCCCATGAATTATATCACCAAACAAAACCTGGCATTGCTGGATATTTTGGCGCATAACGACTGGAAAAGGCCCATATGTTTTACAGCTACAGTTGGAGGGCCTGACTTTATTGGCTTGCAAAAATATTTATATAAGGAAGGTTTTGTATATCATTTAATTCCTTTAAAAGCGGATACCGCCTCAAAAGGTAATGAATTGGGAAAAACCAACAGCATTGTGATGTATAACAATATAATGAACAAGTATAAATGGGGAAATTTTAAGAATGCCAAATACCTTGATGAGGTATCAAAAACAATGTTTTATCCTTTAATTTTAAATTCATTTATTGATTTAACAGAAAATTTGATAAAGGAAAATCACCCTGATATGGCGCTTAAAGCTTTGAATAAATATGATGAGGTTATGCCCGACCTGAATCCGCATATTGATATTGTAAGAAATAAATATTTTATTGTTGACACAGCATACAAGCTAAAAAAGATGAAAATGGGAAATAAGTACGCTGACAGTATAGATAAATATGTAGTTGACCAGCTAAACTATAATTACCGCGTATTTCAAAATAACCCTGCCGATACCGACCAGCACGTAGTCCAGGTAGGTTTATTCATATTAAGCGGTATGGAACAATTGACCAGGGAAAATAAGCAAGCAGAATTAAATACCAGGTTTCAAGCCCAACTGGTAGAATATAAAAACAAGTTTCATAGTATTTTAAATTGATGTTTGCTTTCTGAATTTAACACTTAATTGTTAAAAAACTAACTTTATAGTTAAAATATGTTAAAAGTTTCATAATCTGTAACGGGATAAACATTTTCGTGTCTTATTACCTGAACGCTTATGAAAAAACTGATACTTACCTTCTTCACCATTTGTTTCTCTGTAATAGTATTTGGGCAAACTCAAAAAACTCTAATTGTTAAAGGCACCGTTACCGACTCGGTTACCAACCAGCCTATAGGTTACGTTACCGTTGCCTTACAGGATGCTAAAACAAAAGCTCCGGTTAAAAGTACCTTAGCTAAAGACGATGGAAGTTTTGAATTATCGGCACCCGCCGGTAAAACCTACTTGCTTGTATTGGCTAATATGGGTTATAAAAATAAAACCGTATCCATTACTGATACAACTGTCCTTATAAATATGGGAAAAATTATATTATCACCATCTAACAAGCAGTTGGATGGGGTTACTATATCGGCAGTAAAGCCATTAATGACGCGTGAGGTTGACCGTATAAGCTATGACGTACAGGCCGACCCGGAAAGCAAAGCGATTTCGGCATTAGATATGATGCGTAAAGTACCGCTATTATCTGTTGACGCTTCAGACAATATTAAACTGAAAGGGAACGGTAATTATAAAATATTGATCAACGGGCGCGAATCGGCAATGATGACTAAGAACCCATCGGATATATTAAAGGCCATGCCTGCTACCAATGTTGAAAAAATAGAAGTGATAACTACACCGCCCGCTAAGTATGATGCGGAGGGACTGGCGGGCATTATCAATATCATCACCAAAAAAAATGCCGACCAGGGCTATAACCTGGGCCTTAACGGACGTATGAACAGTATTTTTGGACCGGCCCTTAATTTAAATGGCACGTTTAAACAGGGAAAATTTGGTTTATCGGCTTTCACGGGTCATGGCGTTATGGGTAATATCAACAAACAATCAGGGGCCGGCAACATTCAGGACTTTTTTTGCAGATCAATCGGTACTGACCCAAAATGGCATAGGTGCCTTCGGCGGAACCTTTACTTATGCAAATACCGAACTAAGCTATGAGCTAGATAGCCTTAATTTATTGACAGCGTCAGTAGAAATGTCCAGTAATGACTTTAACCAAATTTTCGACCAGTCTTCGAGCCTTGTAAACAGCAAAGGTGGTACCGATCAGCACTATGAACAGGCAAACACCGGCAATGGTACTTTCCTGGGTTTTGATGCCGGTATAAATTATCAATTAGGGTTTAAAAAGCAAAAAGACCGTTTGCTCACAGTATCTTATAAATATGATTATTCGCCCAATAAGCAATTTAATGATAACCTTTTCTCGGAACGGATAAATTATCCGGCAGTTGCAGTTCCTGACTTCCAGCAGTATAATAATTCAGGTAACAGGGCGCACACGTTCCAGCTGGACTATGCGCACCCGCTTAAAAAAATTACGATAGAGGCAGGCGTAAAGGCCATATTGCGAAATAACTTCAGTGATTACCATTTGGATGACCGCGATAGCCTAACTAATAAATATGTAACCAATGCCAGCCAAACCAACGATTTTAACTATCATCAAAATGTTTATAGCTTGTATAACTCGTACCAGTTAAAATTAGAAAAATGGACCGCAAAAGCAGGTCTGCGTTTAGAGCGCACTACGGTTGATGCTAATTTTTCCTCAACAGGAAGTACTGTAAACCAGGATTACAATAACCTGATACCATCTGTATCCATACAGCGTAATTTAAAAACCAGCAGTATTAATTTTGGATTTACAGACAGGATACAGCGTCCGGGCATATTTCAGCTTAACCCGTTTGTTGACCAATCTAATCCCAAATTTATAAATACCGGTAACCCTAACCTAAGGCCCGAGCTGGATTATACGTTTGAACTGAACTACAGCAATTTTACAAAAAGCCCCGTTAATGTGGGCCTTAGCTATGCTTTCTCGAACAATTCTATACAAAATGTCAGCGGGCTGCAAATAAATAATAACGGAGGAAAAGCCGATACTGCAACAGTTACCACTTTTCAAAACCTGGGCAGCAATAATACCCTGGGTTTAAATTTAAATACTACGCTTAATCCAACAAAAAAGCTGTCGTTTACCATGAATGCGCAATTGAGCCATATTTGGTTAAAAGGTGCATACAACGGGCAGTTTTATAAAAACGACGGCTATATGGGTAATGTATTTGCTAATGCCGGGTATAAATTTGGAAAAGGTTACCGCTTCGGCATTGATGCAGGCTATTTTAGCGGAAGCGTTGTTTTACAGGGGTCTACCAATAAATATATTTACTCGTCATATGTATTCTCAAAAACTTTCCTGAAGAACGCGACGGTATCCTTAGTAGCAAACAACCCTTACAGTAAATTCATGACGTCCACAAATACTACTACCACCAACGACTTTTACCAATATGGCTATAACCAAAACTACTACCGCACTTTTGCTGTAAGGTTTAATTATAAATTTGGCAAGCTAACCAGCGATATTAAGAAGAACCAGCACGGCATTAATAATGATGATACCAAAGGCGGCGGCAAAAGCAGCGGGGCCAGCGGTTAAAATAGTTCGAAAAATAATTTTACAGTAAAATAATATTAAAAATTCTTCTCTCTGCAACGGGATGCTGACTTTCGTGTCTTATTAACTGATCGCTTATGAAAAAACTGATACTTATCTTCTTCACCATTTTTTTCTCTGTATCAGTTTTTGGCCAAACTCAAAAAACTTTAACCGTTAAAGGCACCATTACCGACTCGGTAACCAATCAGGCAATAGGCTATGTTACCGTTGCTTTACAAAACGCCAAAACGCAGGCATCGGTTAAAAGCACTTTAGCTAAGGACGACGGTTATTTTGAATTAACCGTACCTGCCGGTAAATATCAACTGGTATTGGCAAATATGGGCTATAAAAATAAACAGGTAATACTAAAGGATACAGTTTTGGTAATTGATATGGGCAAAATTGTACTCTCGCCATCTACCAACCAACTTGATGCTGTTACTATTACCGGCGTTAAACCGTTAATGAAGCAGGAGGTTGACCGCTTAAGCTACGATGTGCAGGCTGACCCCGAAAGCAAAATTATTACCGCACTGGATATGATACGCAAAGTGCCCCTGCTATCAGTTGATGCTACGGATAATATCAAACTGCGTGGCAGCGGCGATTATAAAATATTGATCAATGGCAGGGAGTCGGCAATGATGGCCCATAACCCATCGGATATACTGAAATCAATGCCAGCCAGTAATATTGTGAAGATTGAAGTTATTACCACGCCCCCTGCCAAATATGACGCGGAAGGTTTGGCGGGTATCATCAATATCATTACCAAAAAGAAAGCCGACCAGGGTTACAATGGCTCGGCTGGGGTAAATTATAATACCGTGTATGGTTATAGGGGTAACCTTAACCTTACTATAAAACAAGGTAAAATAGGCTATAGCGGCTATGTTGGCAGCGGAAGGCGGCCATATTTAGGGTCCGAATTTGGGAATACAAGTACTTTTAACAGCCCGTTATCTTCGTTGGTGCAAAGCGGTATGCAATATCGCGGCGGCAGCAATACCTATACCAGTAATGAGTTAAGTTTTGAGTTTGATACCTTGAATTTGATCTCCGCCACTATTAATCATTTTAACGGCGTTAATTCAACCGGTAATGACCAGCTCACCACCCAGCGCGATGCAAATAATGCTATTTCACAAGCGTATCATTTGCTCAATAACGGTACTGGTAACAACATGGGGACAGACATTGGCATCAACTACCAGCTTGGGTTTAAGCATAATAAAAATCAGTTATTAACAGCTTCATACAACTATAATTATTCAAATAACAATCAATTTAACGATGTAAGCGCCGATCAAACGCTGAATTACCATTCGCCAAATTACCGCCAGTATAATAATTCGGGTTCAAAGGAATATACCACCCAACTGGATTATATACAGCCGTTAAAGACGCTCACCATTGAGGCGGGCGGTAAAATGATATTGCGTAATAACTTTAGCGATTTCCACAACGATACGCTTGCAGCCAACAACCAATATCAAACAGCGGCAAAGCAAACCAATAACTTTACCTATCATCAAAATGTATACAGCCTTTATAACTCGTACCAGCTAAAATTTGCTAAATGGACATTTAAAGGCGGCTTGCGGTTGGAGCGTACCAACATAAACGCCGATTTTACAGCAACCGGTGGCGGTGCTTTTAACCAGGATTATAATAACCTGGTCCCTTCTGTTTCAGCACAGCGAACTATAAACGCCACCAGCAGCCTTACCTTTGGGTTTACACAACGTATTCAACGGCCGGGTATCAACCAGTTAAACCCGTTTACCGACCTGTCAAACCCTAATTTTATTAATATAGGTAACCCTGCATTGCGGCCCGCCGTTAACAATAATTTTGAATTAAGTTATGGCAATTTTGCCAAAGGCTCTATAAACCTTAGCACACATTATACATTTGCCGATAATACTATTCAAAATATAGTTACCGTTAACAACGCGGTAACTACTACAACGTTTGCTAATGTGGGTAAAGATAAGCGCCTCGGCGTGGATGCAAATATTCAGTACCCGATAAGTAAGAAAATTGGTATAAATATTAATTCCGAATTATTGCAGGTATGGTTAAACGGGACCTATAATGGTAGCCCCTTTACCAACAGCGGGCAGCAGGGCCATCTATTTACTTACACCAGCTATAAATTTAATGATGGTTATCGCATAGGTGTAAACCTTGGCTTTGATAGCCGGTATGTATTGCTGGAGGGCAGGGACAACTGGTATTTCAGTAATAGTGTTGAGGTATCAAAGGATATGGCTAATAAAAAGGCTACTTTTTCTTTATTTGTGGGTAATCCTTTCAGCAAGTTTAACAAGCTTGATTTCTTTACAAAAACACCCGATTTTCAGACGTATAATTATTTCTTAAATTATTATCGCACAGCCGGGTTTAACTTTGTGTATAAGTTTGGCAAGCTAAACAGCGCCATCAAAAAAAATCAGCGCGGCATTAGTAATGATGATACAAGTAGCGGCGGCAGGAACTAAACATTGCCATTTTTGCAATATTTGGTCGAATATTCATATCAAACCAATAAATAAGTAATACTCTTGTTACGCTTTCGATAATGAAGCCAATTTTTGGTAAATCGCAGCATATTTAAACCCTGTTTAAATAGATATGATAAAGCGCTACCGGAACTTATGAAAAAAACTGTACTTACAGTACTATGCTCTTGCTTGTGTATTATTGCTATAGCCCAAAACAACCGTAAAATAATAACAATTAAAGGGGTACTGATAGATTCGGCCACCAACACGCCGTTGGGGTATGTTACCGTTTCTTTAATTAACGCGGCTACCAAACAGCCTACAACAAGCACTTTGGCAAAGGATGACGGTACGTTTGAATTTGACCAGGTAGTATCACGTGTTTATAAGCTGTCCTTATCGTCATTAGGCTATAAAACAAAAATCATTAATATTACCGGCAAAGACGTTATTACCGATGTGGGTAAAATAATTATGGCGCCTTCGGCAAATGGTTTAAATGAGGTTAACATAACTGCCGAAAAGCCGTTAGTAACGCAGGAAGTCGACCGTCTTAGTTATGATATTCAAGCCGATCCGGAAAGTAAGGTGTTGAGCGTTTTGGATATGCTGCGGAAAGTTCCGTTAATATCATTAGATGCTGATGATAACATATTATTAAAAGGCAGCGGCGATTACAAGATATTGATAAATGGCAAACCTTCCAGCCTGGTGGTGCATAGCCCGAAAGATATTTTCAGGTCGATGCCCGCTTCGAGTATACAAAAAATAGAGGTAATTACAACGCCCCCTGCCAAGTACGACAGCGAGGGGCTGGCCGGTATAATAAATATTATCACTAATAAAAAAATTGATAATGGTTATAATGGTAGTATAAACCTAAATTACAGGTCGCCGGTTGGCGGCCCTGGCCTGGGCGGGTCATTTACCTACAAAAGCGGCAAGTTTGGTGTTGCTTCTTATTACGGCCTTAATCATTATAAATATCCGCAAACAACCAGCATGAACAGCCGGATCACTACCGGGCAGGGTGCCAGCGACCTCACACAATCGGGTATCCGCTATTCAGATGCCCATAGCGGTTATATCGGAACAGAGTTTAGTTACGAACCCGATACCTTAAATCTGCTTACCGCCGAATTTAATATTAACGGTGGAAATTCAACTTCATTCAGCGACAGGTATTCCAGCAAAACCGATTCAACCAATACGGTTGCACAGGCTTATGATATTGCCAATAATGGCAAGGGCCATTATGACGGTTTTGATGTAGGGTTTAACTATCAGAAAGGGTTTGAACACCGCAAAGACCAGATATTAACGTTCTCTTATAAGTTTACGCTGGCTAACAATAACCAGTTTAATATCCTGGGAATTACCGATCGGATAGGTTACCCTGTTTTAGGCAATCCCGACTACCAGCAAAACAATAAAGAAATATCAAAGGAGCAAACCATACAGACAGATTATGCCCAAACTGTAAACGGCGTAAATTTTGAAGCAGGTTTAAAAGGTATAATCAGGAATGGTAACAGTAATTTTGAGTACGATTCTTTACGATATGATCCGCTGAACCCCGGCTTGATACAGTATGACCTGAATCCATTGCGTACAAATGCCTATAATAATACCCAAAATATATTAAGCGCTTATAATTCTTACCAATATAATATTAATAAACAGTGGGGATTTAAAGCGGGAGGGCGATTAGAGGAAACGATAATTAACGCCGATTTTATTACAACGGCCTCAAATGTCGATCAGCATTATTTAAATTTTATACCGTCTGTTTCTTTGAACAGAAAATTTGCAGACTTAAGTAATATAAACTTCGGATTTACCCAGCGGGTTTCGCGGCCCGGTATAAGTACGCTGAACCCGTTCGTAGATCGTTCAAATCCTAATTTTGTAAATGCGGGTAATCCTAATTTAAAGCCGGTGGTAAGTAATAACTTCCAGCTAAATTATAGCCGGTTTAATAAAGGATCTATCAATATTGGTTTAAGTTATAGCGTAGCAAGCAATACCATACAGCAAATATCTATTTTCGACCCTGCCACCGGCATAACCAGTTCTACTTATGCTAATGTAGGTAAAAACCGTATGCTGGGCAGTAATTTCAACATCAATTACCCCATAACCAGGGTTTGGAACTTCAGCCTTAACGGGAACCTGAATTATATATGGATAGCCGGTACAGTGAATGGCCTGCTAACAAATAATAAGGGTATACAGGGGTACTTTAATGCATCAACAGGGTATAAATTTAAAAAGGGCTACCGTATAAATGGTAATTTAAACTTTAACAGCCCTTATATTTCTTTACAGGGAAAATCAAATTCATACCTGTATTCGGCGTTTAGCGGCAGCAAAGAAATAGTGAAAAGCAAATTAACTGTATCAGCTTCTGTGAGCAATCCGTTTACTAAATTTCGCAATAATATAAACCATACCAATGGCGCTAATTTTACACAGGTAAGCTATAATCAGAATTATTTAAGAGTATATAGTGTAAGTTTGAATTACCGTTTCGGAAAATTAAAAGACGCGATAAGGAAAAATGAACGGGTAATACATAACGACGATACTACTAAAAATACAAAGCCTAATACTTCAAATCCTCCTGTTCCTATATCAAATTAATAATTATGAAAGTTTACGGCATTACTAACTGTAATACGGTTAAAAAAGCGTTGGATTGGTTTAAGGCTAACCACGTTGATTATGAGTTCCATGATTTTAAAAAACTGGGCATAACTATGGATAAATTACAGGAATGGGACACTAAGGCAGGATATGAAAAATTCATGAACAAACAAGGGCTAACCTGGAAACAGCTTGACCCTGAAGTGAAGGAAAGCATAAAAACTAAAACCGATGCTTTACAATTATTACAGCAAAAAACAAGTATGATAAAGAGGCCGGTAATTGAGGACGGAGATTTTTTATTTTTCGGGTTCGACGAGCGGGTTTATCAGCAGCATTTTTAAATAATACGGGGTAGAGACGTAATAATTTGTTTACGTAGCTCACTATTCGCATATTTTTATAATTTTACGGTTGAATTAACAAAATTAACTGATGAAATTTAACGTTACAGCCCGTTTAGTACTGGCTTTTTTGGCAATTATTGCCACCGCTAAAGCACAAACAACTCCCGCGCAAACAACGCCTAATCCAAACACACCACCTGCGGCACGCACGGGCCGCGCAGTTGATGTTCCCGATCCCAACGCGCCTGCCTCAAAATATGATTATCATGACGTGTGGAAGCCGTTTTTCTTTACAAAAAACGGGAATGAATACCGTGCGTCTGATGGTTCGCCGGGGCCAAAATACTGGCAAAACCGTGCCGACTACCAGTTGGCCGCTAAACTTAACGACGAAACCAACGAAATTACCGGAACCGAGGTATTAACCTATACCAATAACAGCCCCGAAAAATTGAGCTTTATATGGATGCAGTTAGACCAGAATTTATTTCAACTAGATTCAAGAGGAAATAAACAAGTTCCGTTAAACGCCGCAGGTATCCCGCAAAGCCGTAACTGGGGCAGGGGGCAGATATTTGACGCGGGCTTTAAAATAAAATCAATTAAAATATTAGTAACGCCTAAAGGAAGTAAAACCACAACAGCAACCGACGCTAAATTCCTGGTGAATGATACCCGTATGCAGGTGTTTTTGCCTAAAGGTATTGACCCTACCGGCGGACAGTTAAAATTAAAAATAGAATACTCCTTTATATCGCCCGATTATGGTTCAGACCGTATGGGGATAATCAATACCGACCAATCAAAAAATGGTAAAATATTCCAGGTGGCACAATGGTACCCGCGGATGTGCGTGTATGATGATATTATTGGCTGGAACACTTTGCCCTATACCGGCGAAAGTGAGTTTTACCTGGAGTATGGTGATTTTGATATCAATATTACCGCGCCTGCCAAAGATATTGTAGTATGCTCGGGCGAGTTACTGAACCCGAAAGATGTATATACACTAGAACAACAAAAAAGGTGGGCACAAGCAGCGCAAAGCGATAAAACGGTAATGATACGTACTGCCGCTGAAGTAACCGACCCGGCATCACGCCCGGCGGATAAAAAAGAATTAACCTGGCATTTCCAGATACATAATGCCCGTGACGCCTCATGGGGCGCATCTGCAGCGTTTATTATCGACGCCGCGAAACTGAATTTGCCCAGCGGAAGAAAATCAATGGCTATTTCTGCTTACCCGGTTGAAAGCGCCTCGCAACCAGGCGCCACAGGCTTTAGGGCGCCGCAATGGAGCCGCGGAACAGAGATGATAAAAGCGTCATTGGAATATAATTCAAATAAATGGTTTGAGTATCCTTATCCTAACGCTACAGGCGTTGCCGGCAAAGCAGGTGGTATGGAATATCCCGGTATTGTATTTTGTAGCTTAAACGGTGGCTGGGGCGTAATTGACCATGAATTCGGCCATACCTGGTTCCCGATGATCGTGGGATCAAACGAACGTTTATATGGCTGGATGGACGAAGGCTTTAATACCTTTATTAATACGCTTTCCACTAAAAACTCATTAAAAGGCGAATTCTATAGGGCTCCAAATCCGGCCCAGCTATCGTTTACCTGGAATGCCTTTACCCGCCCAACACTCGAACCCATATTGAGCAACCCGGATAACCTGAAGGAGACCAACAACGGTACTTTATTATACAGCAAGCCAAGCGCGGGTTTAGTAATGCTCCGCGAGCAAATATTAGGCCCTGAACGTTTCGATTTCGCGTTTAAAACCTATATTCAGCGGTGGGCCTATAAGCACCCTACGCCTGATGATTTTTTCCGAACCATAGAAAATGCTTCCGGCGAAAGCCTGCAATGGTTTTGGCGAGGCTGGTTTGAAAATACCTGGCGCCTGGATGTAGCCGTACGCGATGTTAAATATGTTGATAATGACCCGGCAAAAGGGGCCATCATTACTATTGATAACCTGGAGAAAATGGCTATGCCGGTGGTACTGGAAATAAAAACAGTTAGCGGTAAAACCGACCGTGTTAATTTTACCGCCGAAATATGGGAACGTAACGCGAGTTGGTCGTTCAGGTACCCATCTACCGAAGCGATCGAATCGGTTACCTATAACCCCGACTCCACATTGCCCGATTATAATCCGGCAAATAATGTTTGGACAAGCAAAAAATAAAACCAAATAAATAAAAAGACCCGGTGTTGAGCCGGGTTTTTTGTTTGTAATCTATTTGTTAAATGTTTGGCTTGGGTAACTATTGGTATTATAATTGAGTTAGCTTAACGGAATAATTGGTTTGCCATGAAACGGTTTTTTATATTTTTCGTTGTATTGTTAACTGCCCGTGCAGCGAATGCCCAGGAGCTTTTAAAAGGAAGTATAACCGAAACAGGTACTCATGAAAAATTAACAAATGTTTTCATCCGCGATACCAGTAACAAGAAAATAACATTGGCAGACAACGAGGGCAAGTTTGCCATAAAGGCCGAACCGGGGCACTTGCTTATTTTTGATTCGCCCGGCTATATGGCTGATACCTTGTATGTGATAGATATGAAGCCTAAAAGCATCGAATTGAGGCCTATCAGCATATCCTTACGCCAGGTTAATATCAATTCATCCAGGGCAGCGTTTGACCCCCGTACGGAATACCCGGAAGTATATACTAAAAGTAAGGTTTATGTGCTTTCGCCCAGCACCTGGTTTTCAAAAGAAGGAAAGGACGCGCGCCGGCTAAAACACTTTTTTGCCACAGAGGAACAGGAACGCCATGTTGATGAAGTATTTACTGTAGCTTATGTAGGAAGTATTGTTCCCTTAAAAGGAATAGAACTGGAAAATTTTATGGCATTATACCGCCCTACATACGCGTTTATACACAATAATAACGGCCCCTCTTTAGCTGCTTATATCAACGATTCTTACAAAAAATATAAGGCTTTGCCTCCGGAGAAGCGTAAATTGGATAGACTCGTCAGCCAATGATATTGGCAGACACTCACCACTGCAAATCATCTTTTCAGATTATCTGACTACTTTTCAAGTTTAATAATTTGTCAGGTTATAATTATAAAACAACGTATCGGCCACCAAAGTCATTTTCAGGTTTGAATTGCCATAAGTATAGTTAAATGTGCCGTTCAAATGTTTTTTTGCAGTATTTTGGGTCCGTTTGTTAATTGTGACGTCAATAAAATTAATGGTCGTAGCATCTCCGCTATATGTGCCAAAACTGCCGGCCTGAATTTTACTTGTATCTCCTCCTACTGCAAAATTTCCTGATGGAGAAAGTGATAAAGTGATATTGGCATAAGACGTATCCAGCTTACCCGTTAGCGAACTTTGATGCACAAGCATAAATGGCCCTGCAAAATTTCCCCTTGGCAGATTTACGGGAGTGGTTGAACTGTCGGATGATTTGGTACATGCTGCAAATGGCAACAGTAATAATAATGGTAAAAAATTAAAACGTGTTTTCATGGCTATTATTTATAAATACGATAATTCGTTCAAAATGTTATACCGAATTTAAAATAATTTACCTGCAAAAAATATACACCAATTGTTTGAACTGAACTTTGCTATGCATTTAATATAGCCGGCGGCTATATATTTTTAGCCAGCCAATCGCCTACTTCGCTTGTTTTGTAGGCTTTGTTTTTTCCGGCCAGGTCCTCTGTTACAATACCTTCGGCCAATGATTTGTTTACCACCGCCCTTATCAGTTCTGCTTCTTCTTTTAACCCGAAAGCATCTTCAAACATCATAGCGGCAGATAGAACAGTAGCCAATGGGTTGGCAATATCTTTGCCCGCTGCTTGCGGGTAAGAACCGTGAATGGGCTCAAACAAAGAGGTATGTATACCTATTGAAGCAGACGGCATCAACCCCATAGAGCCGGAAATTACTGATGCCTCATCCGTTAAAATATCGCCGAACAAATTTTCGGTTATCAATACATCATAAGTATTTGGCCACTGCACCAAGCGCATGGCAACGGCGTCAACAAACTCATAGCTTACGGTAACTTCGGGGAAATCTTTTTCCATATCCTGTACGGTTTCGCGCCATAAACGGGAGGTTTCCAGCACGTTCGCTTTATCTACGCAGCATAGTTTTTTACTACGGGCCATCGCCATTTCAAAACCCAATTTAGCCAGGCGCTGAACCTCTGCCCTGGTATATGTACAGGTATCGAAAGCGGTATTTCCATCATCTTTTCTGCCTCTTTCGCCAAAATAAATGCCGCCGGTAAGTTCACGGAGAATGATCAGGTCTGTACCTTCAATACGCTCTCTTTTAAGAGGTGAGTTATCAATTAATGAAGGGAAAGTAAATGTTGGGCGAACGTTCGCGAACAGCCCCAGTTTTTTACGCATTTTTAGCAATCCCTGTTCGGGGCGAACGGTAGCTTTCGGATCATTATCAAAACGAGGATGGCCTATGGCGCCAAAAAGAACCGCGTCGGCTGCCATACAAACCTCATGTGTCGAATCGGGATAGGGTTCGCCAACCGCGTCTATGGCGCAAGCGCCGGTAAGGGCGGCTGTCCAAGTAATTTCGTGGTTAAATTTTTTTGCTACAGCGTTAGATACTTTAACAGCCTGATCAATGACTTCCGGGCCAATTCCGTCTCCTGCTAAAAGTGCGATATTTAATTTCATTTTGTTATATATGTCTTAATTCTTGTTTCTTAATTCCTGACTCTAAATAATATTCAGCATCTTCTGGGTAGCTTTAATAGCGCAAACTGTTTGGTCTGAATCCAAACCCCTGGTTATAAATTTTTTCTTATCTGTTTGCCAGGTAATAATAGTTTCGCACAAGGCGTCGGAACTACTGCCGGGGGCTATCCGCACCGCGTAATCTATCAGCTTTGGCAAACACCTGTTTTTCCTGGTATAAACATTGGCGAGCGCGTTCATAAAGGCATCAAACTGGCCATCGCCCTGCGCGTTCTCTTCAAACTTTTCGCCATCAATACGTACAGAAATGGTCGCCGAAGGACGCAGGCCCATTGAATTCATTAATACATACGATTCTACTATAACCTTCTCGCCGTAAAGGCTGCTATCCAAAACGTCGGAAATAATATAGGGCAAATCTTCTTTAGTTACTGTTTCTTTCCTGTCGCCTAATTCAATAACGCGCTGGGTAACTTTTTTCAGGTCGGCGTCGTTTAGTTTCAACCCCAATTCCTGCAGGTTTTTTTCAATGTTTGCCTTGCCTGATGTTTTTCCGAGTGCATATTCGCGCTTTCTGCCAAACCGCTCGGGAAGGAGATCATTGAAATATAGATTGTTTTTATTGTCCCCGTCAGCATGTATACCTGCGGTTTGTGTAAATACGTTATCGCCAACAATAGGCTTGTTAGAAGGAATGCGGACACCCGAAAAGGTTTCAACCAGCTTACTCACCGAATAAATGGAAGATTCTTTGAGCCGTAATTCAACGTGAGGCGCAAAATCATGAATTACAGCAATAGCGCTGGCCATTGCGGCGTTTCCCGCCCGCTCGCCCATGCCGTTTACGGTTAAATGCAAGCCATTTATTCCGGCTTTAACAGCCTCCAGAACATTGGCCGTGCCCAGGTCGTAATCATTATGTGCGTGGAAATCAAAATGAATAGTTGGGTATTTTGATTTTATTGATTTTAAAAATTTAAAGGTTTCCTCCGGGGTTAAAATTCCGAGCGTATCCGGCAGCATTATCCTTTTTACAGGCTGTGTAACCAGGAAATCTAAGTATTGGAAAACATAATCAGGCGAATTGCGCATACCATTGCTCCAATCTTCCAGGTACACATTTGTGGCTATACCTTTACTTCCGGCCAGGTCGATAACATGCTGTATTTCTATAAAATGCTGTTCAGGCGTTTTTTTAAGCTGGTGTGTTAAATGGTTCAATGAACCTTTGGTTAACAGGTTCTGAACCTTAACGCCCGATTTTACCATCCAGTCGATGGAAACGCCGTTGTCTACAAACGACAACACTTCTATCCTGTCGGCATAACCGTTTGTCTCTGCCCAGTTCAAAATAGATTTAACAGCCTGAAATTCTCCCTCCGATACGCGCGCGGAAGCGATCTCAACCCTGTCCACTTTAAGCTCTTCCAATAACAATTGGGTTATGGTTAGTTTTTCTGAAATGGAAAAAGATACACCCGATGTTTGTTCCCCATCGCGAAGCGTAGTGTCCATTATCTCTATTTTTCTTCTGTCCATTATTTTTGGTTTCGGCTGGTTCAATACCTCAGTGTACTTTGTGAACCTTAGTGCTCTCTGTGTTTAAATTACAAATTAACCACAGAGGGCACTAAGAAAAGTCGCAGAGGGCACAAAGTGTTATTCGTTTATATTTTAAAGTGGGAGATGCGCTGCAAACTCCTCAATTTCAGGTTTTATGCTTTGCAGATAGTCAATATCATCAAAGCCATTAAGCATATTATTTTTTTTGTACGAATTAATGTCGAACGTTTCTTTTTCGCCTGTGGCTAAAAGTGTGATGGTTTGCGCCGGTAAATTTACTTCAATTTCCGTTTTTGGGTCAGCAAAAATTGCCGCAAATATTTTTTCAGCAAATTCAGGGCTTACCTGTACAGGCAGCACGCCTATGTTTAGGCAATTACCCCTGAAAATATCAGCGAAAAAGCTGGATACAACGCACCGGAAACCATAATCATAAATGGCCCACGCGGCATGTTCCCTGGACGAACCTGAGCCAAAGTTTTTACCGCCCACTAAAATTTTACCGCTGAAAACCGGGTTGTTCAAAACAAAGTCTTTTTTGGGTGTATTATCGGGATTATATCTCCAGTCGCGGAAAAGATTATCGCCAAATCCAACCCGTTCTGTCGCTTTTAAAAAGCGCGCAGGGATGATCTGGTCGGTATCTATATTTTCTATCGGAAGCGGAACCGCGGTGCTTTTTAGTATGTTAAATTTATCGTAAGCCATAATTTGTTGTTTATGGTTCATGGATCATGGTTCATGGTGCTTTTAAATTTTAGCTATGAACTATGATCCATGAACTATTATCTATTAAACCAATTCTTCAATTAACGTTCTCGGGTCTGTAACTTTACCTGTAACTGCCGCCGCTGCGGCAACTAACGGACTGGCCAACATGGTTCGTGAACCGGGGCCCTGCCTGCCCTCAAAATTCCTGTTCGAGGTACTTACCGCGTATTTGCCGGCGGGCACCTTATCATCGTTCATCGCTAAGCAAGCCGAGCAGCCCGGCTGGCGCAATTCAAACCCGGCTTCCGTTAAAATATCCAGCAAGCCTTCTTCTTTAATTTGTGCCTCCACAATGTGCGATCCGGGCACCAACCAGGCCGTAACATTAGCAGCTTTATGTTTACCTTTTACTAACGAAGTAAACGCCCGGAAATCTTCGATGCGGCCATTGGTACAACTGCCAACAAACACAAAATCAACCGGTTTGCCTATCATTGAATCGCCTTCATGGAAACCCATATAGCCCAGGGATTTGGCATAGGTTGCCGCGCCGCCTTCCGCATGGGCAGCATCAGGAATGTCATGAGAAATTCCCATGCCCATGCCCGGGTTTGTTCCGTAGGTTATCATGGGTTCAATAGCGGAGCCATCAAATGTCAGTTCTTTATCAAAAACAGCATCGGCATCGGTCTTTAATGTTTTATAATAGGCAAGCGCTTTATCCCAGGCTTCGCTTTTAGGGGTAAATTCACGGCCCTTTACATAATTTATCGTGGTTTCATCCGGGGCTATCATGCCGCCGCGGGCGCCCATTTCAATACTTAAATTACAAACCGTCATGCGGCCTTCCATACTCATGTTTTCAAAAACATCACCGGCATATTCAACAAAATACCCGGTCGCACCCGAAGTGGTCAACTGCGAAATAATAAATAAGGCTACATCTTTCGGTGTAACGCCTACCCCTAATTTTCCGTTGATATTAATGCGCATTTTTTTAGGTTTTGGCTGCATAATACATTGCGTGGCCAAAACCATTTCTACTTCGGAAGTGCCGATACCAAAAGCTATGGCACCAAAAGCGCCGTGGGTAGAGGTATGCGAGTCGCCGCAAACAATCGTAGCGCCCGGCTGCGTAATGCCATATTCAGGACCAACAACGTGTACGATACCATTTTTTTGATGGCCCAACCCCCAGTAGCTTATGCCATACTCATTAGAATTTGATTCCAACGCTTTTAATTGGTTAGCCGAAAGCGGATCGGCAACCGGCAAATGCTGGTTAATGGTAGGCGTGTTATGATCGGCCGTAGCAAACGTACGGTTGGGATATAAAACCTTTATTCCCCGGCTCTTTAACCCTAAAAAGGCTACCGGGCTTGTAACTTCGTGTATAAGATGGCGGTCGATAAAAAGCACATCAGGGCCGCCTTCAATTTTACGTACCACATGTGTATCCCACACCTTGTCAAATAATGTCTTGCTCATTTTTTTATAATTTATAATTCACCTCTTTTTGAAAAGGCAGGTTATGCAAATTTCTTGTCGCCTGCCAATATTAGCAGATCTTCATCAGTTATATCTAATTTACTATCAGCCAATGTCAAAAAGCGATGATAGGCATTAGCTAATTCTTCTTTGCTCAGGTTATAGCCTAAACGTTCCAAATGGAACTTTAAGGCATGCCTGCCGCTACGTGCGGTAAGCACTATACTCGCGTTAGGGAAACCAACATCTTCGGGCCTGATGATCTCATAATTTTCGCGATTTTTCAGGAACCCGTCCTGGTGTATGCCCGAACTATGCGCGAAAGCGTTGCTGCCAACTATAGCTTTATTGGGCTGTACCGGCATACGCATTTGGGTGCTTACTATTCGGCTTATTTCGTAAATATTTTTGGTGTTGATGTTGGTATGCAGGCCCAACGATTGATGTGTTTTTAAAACCATCACTACTTCTTCAAGAGAAGTATTGCCTGCCCGCTCACCGATCCCGTTTATGGTACCTTCAATTTGGCGGGCGCCGTTTTGTAGGCCTGCTATGGAGTTAGCTGTTGCCAGCCCCAAATCGTTATGGCAATGAACAGATATAATGGCTTTATCTATGTTTTTTACGTTTTCTTTCAAAAACTTGATTATGTTGCCATATTGGTCAGGCAGGCAGTAACCGTTTGTATCTGGTATGTTCACAACAGTAGCGCCTGCTGTAATAACACCTTCTACCATTTTTGCCAGGAAATGAAGATCGGCACGGCCGGCGTCTTCGGCAAAAAACTCAATATCCTCAATAAACCTTTTTGCATATTTTACGGCCTCGACAGCACGTTCCAGTATCTCTTCTCGGGTACTGTTAAACTTATTTTTGATGTGCATGTCCGAAGATCCGATGCCGGTATGTATGCGCGGATGTTTGGCATACTTTAATGCTTCAACTGCTACATCTATATCTCCCTTAATTACGCGGGTAAGCGCGCAAATGGTTGGGTTTTTCACAGCTTTTGATATTTCTACCACGCTTTGAAAATCGCCGGGGCTTGATATAGGGAAACCGGCTTCAATAATATCCACGCCCAGTGCTTCCAGCTCATGGGCTATTTCTATTTTCTCAGGGGTAGTCAATTGACAGCCCGGTACCTGCTCGCCATCGCGAAGCGTGGTATCAAAAACATAGACTCGGTTGGGATCGTGTAACATAGTTTCTTAAGTATTTAATAGTTAGTCTAAAGTCCTGAGTCTAAAGTCTTAAGTAGCTTGCTCACTACTTAAGACTCAAAACTCAAGACTGATATTACGCTTCTACTGCCTGGTTCTCCGGCCTTAAACTGCGTACAGTTTTGCCTGCCTGCCATAATTCGCTATCGCGCAATTCTTTCAATTCCGCGTCTAATTTTTCGCGGTAATCGGCCTTGCTATTCGAATCAATTGATTTTTGCGATTCAACACCTGTTGCCACGCTTTTGTACAGGTCTTCAAATACCGGTTTTGTAGCATCACGGAATTTTTTCCACCAGTCCAGCGCGCCGCGTTGTGCGGTTGTTGAGCAATTGGCATACATCCAGTCCATGCCGTTTTCAGCAACCAATGGCATTAATGATTGGGTTAATTCTTCAACTGTTTCGTTAAACGACTCGGAAGGAGAGTGGCCGTTGCTGCGTAATACTTCATACTGTGCAGCAAAAATGCCCTGGATACAACCCATCAGTGTACCACGCTCGCCGGTAAGGTCGCTGAATACTTCTTTACGGAAATCGGTTTCAAATAAATAACCACTGCCCACAGCTATACCTAAAGCGATAACGCGGTCGAAAGCACGCCCTGTAGCATCCTGGAATATCGCGTAGCTTGAATTTAAGCCGCGGCCCTGTAAAAACATACGGCGCAATGAAGTGCCTGATCCTTTGGGGGCAACTAAAAACACGTCAACATCCTTTGGCGGAACAATACCGGTTTGCTCATTAAAAGTGATACCGAAGCCATGTGAAAAATATAGCGCCTTGCCCGGAGTTAAGTGTTTTTTAACGGTTGGCCATAAAGCAATTTGTGCCGCGTCGCTTAATAAATAGCAAATTACGGTTCCTCTCTCTAATGCTTCTTCAATTTCAAAAAGGGTTACGCCCGGTACAAAACCATCGCTGATAGCTTTATCCCATGTTTTTGAATTTTTACGCTGACCAACAATAACGTTGATACCGTTGTCTTTTTGATTAAGCGCCTGGCCGGGGCCCTGAACGCCATAGCCGATAACAGCTACTACTTCATTTTTTAAAATGCTTTGTGCCTTTGATAAAGGGAACTCCTCGTGGGTTACTACATTTTCTTCCGTAGTGCCGAAAATTAATTTTGCCATTGTTTTAGTTTTTATTGTTTGATTTTCACCGATTTCGCATCGGTTGGTTTACGTTACTTAATTATGTTTTAATTTACTTTTGCTTTTAGCTTACATTGTGAATACTTTCGATCCTTTATTTAAATATTCATTCTCTATTACTTCCTCACCCGGTTCCAGGCGTTCAAATTCACGCAGTTTAGCGTTAAAGCCCTCACTGTTTTTAATGATTGCTACCCTGGCGCTGCGCACAAATTCTATCAGGCCGTAAGGCTGTAATATATTGATCAGGTTATCAGTTTCTTCGCGATGGCCAGTTGTTTCAAAAACGGTATAATCTTTACGGATAACCACCGCCCTCGCGCCATTTTCGCGCAGCAAACGCTCAACGCTCACCTTCTCGGCAATTACATCGGTTGATACTTTGTAAAGCGCCAGTTCCTGCCATATCACATCCTCGTTGGTATGGTAGTACACTTTTAATACTTCTACCTGTTTTTCTATCTGGCGGGTAAGCTTACGTACCACTTCTTCCGATTCGGTTATTACGATATTAAAGCGGTGAATACTCTCGATCTCCGACGGAGAAGTATTCAAACTATCAATATTTATTTTACGGCGTGTGAATATAATAGCTATCCGGCTCAGTAAACCTATCTGGTTTTCTGTATAAACGGTGATGTTATATTCCTGCTTTTCTATATCCTGATTGCTCATTGTCTTAAAATTAGTCATTGGTCATTAGTCATTTCGCTTCGCTGTCATTAGGTTATTCTTACCTTTTAGCTTTCGGCTTTTACCTTTCACCTTATTTTAGCCTTATCTCACTTACACTGCATCCCTGCGGCACCATTGGGAACACATTATTTTCCTTGGTTACCATTACTTCAAGCAGGAACGAACCTTTACTATTTATCATTTCCTTTAATGCACCCTGCAACTCTGCCCGCTCGTTCACACATTTACCCGGTATACGGTAAGCCGCGGCTACTGCTACAAAATCAGGGCTTTCAATATCAACAAATGAATATCGGCGGTCATTAAACAACTCCTGCCATTGGCGCACCATACCTAAAAACCGATTATTTAATATAATGATCTTTACATCAATGTTTGTTTGCATAATAGTTCCCAGTTCCTGTAAGGTCATCTGGAAACCACCATCACCTATAATAGCCACAACGGTTTTGTCCTGCGCGCCATATTTGGCGCCTATGGCTGCTGGCAATGCAAATCCCATAGTACCCAGGCCGCCGCTGGTAATATTGCTGCGTGTATTATTAAACTGCGCGTACCGGCAGGCTACCATTTGGTGCTGGCCAACATCGGTAACAATTATGGCTTCGCCATGGGTAAGGTCGTTTAGTTGTTTGATCACTTCGCCCATAGTCATTTCGCCCGAGATTGGGTTCAATTCATCATGAATTACCGCCTCAACTTCCTGCCGGGTGTAATCCCTGAATTTATTTAACCACGCGGTATGTTGTTTTTGCTCAACCAACGCGGTTAACAAAGGCAGTGTTTCTTTACAATCGCCCCAAACGGGTACGGTAGTTTTTACATTTTTGTCTATCTCCGCAGGGTCAATATCCAGGTGGATAACTTTGGCCTGCTTGGCATATTTATCTAAGCGGCCCGTAACACGGTCGTCAAAACGCATCCCGATGGCAATCAATACATCGCACTCGTTGGTTAATACATTCGGGCCATAGTTTCCGTGCATACCCAGCATCCCCACATTAAGCGGGTGGCTTGTTGGAATAGCGCCCGCGCCTAAAATGGTCCAGGCGGCGGGAATACCGCTTTTTTCAACAAAAGTTTTAAACTCCTGTTCGGCGCTGCCTAATACAACGCCTTGGCCCCATATAATAAATGGTTTTTTGGCTTTGTTAATTAATTCGGCAGCCTGCTCAACGTATGGCATACGCACTATTGGCTTTGGCCGGTAACTGCGGATATGGTTACAAGGCGTATAACCTTCGTAATCAAACAGCTGAATTTGGGCGTTCTTGGTAATATCAATTAATACCGGCCCCGGCCTGCCGCTTTTGGCAATATAAAATGCTTTGGCCAATACTTCCGGAATTTCGGTAGCATCAGTTACCTGGTAGTTCCACTTGGTAACCGGGTTGGTAATATTGATCACATCTGTTTCCTGGAAAGCATCCGTCCCTAATAAATGGGCGAATACCTGCCCGGTTATACATACTAAAGGCGTGCTGTCTATTTGTGCATCGGCCAAACCTGTTACCAGGTTGGTAGCGCCCGGCCCGCTTGTGGCGAATACTACACCCACTTTTCCTGATGTACGCGCATAACCCTGACCGGCATGTATGCCGCCCTGCTCATGCCTTACCAGGATATGGTCGAGCTTGTCGTTATAATCATACAAAGCATCATAAATAGGCATAATGGCGCCTCCCGGATAACCAAAGATGGTATCAACACCTTCCGCTATCAATGCTTCCAATAAGGCAACAGAACCCGAAATGTTTACGGTTTCCTTCTCTGCGGTTTTGTTTAGTATTTCCTGTTGTGCAACTGCCATACTGTTTTATTTTTGTGTGATTTCACTGATTGTTTTAGTGATTTCACCGATTTTCTTAATTTAGTTAGTCAAGCCTTTTACCTTTCAGCTTTAACCTTTTACCTCTATTCATCCGTTACGCAACCTTCTGCAGCTGTGGTAACGGTTTTGGCATATCGATATAATAGGCCTTTGGTTACTTTTAATTTGGGTTGCTGCCATGCCGCCCGCCTTGCTGCCATTTCTTCGTCGGTTAAAATAACATTGATGGTATTGTTAATGGCATCAATTATTATTTTATCCTCATCTTTAATTAAGGCAATGGCCCCTCCGTCAAAAGCTTCCGGGGTGATGTGGCCCACCACAAAACCATGTGTACCGCCGCTAAAACGGCCATCAGTAATTAATGCTACCGAAGCGCCTAACCCCGCCCCAAAAATGGCTGATGTTGGTTTAAGCATTTCAGGCATACCTGGCGCGCCTTTAGGGCCCTCGTTGCGGATAACCACCACATCACCGGCTTTGACTCGGCCGCTTTGTATGCCGTGTATCAGTTCAAATTCACCATCGAAAACACGGGCAGGGCCCTCAAAGTGAGTTCCTTCTTTGCCGCTTATTTTGGCTACACTGCCACCAGTAGCAATATTGCCGTATAGTATTTGCAGGTGGCCTGTTGCCTTTACCGGTTTTTCAACGGGCCATATTATTTTTTGGGTATCAAAATTCAATTCGGGTATTTCGGCTAAATTTTCGGCGATGGTTTTTCCGGTAACGGTTAAACATTCACCATGCAGCCAGCCTTGTTTCAGCAGGTATTTCATTACCGCGGGTACACCGCCTACCTTATGCAGGTCCTCCATCATGTATTTGCCGCTTGGCTTCATATCAGCCAGCACAGGTATGCGGTTGCTCACCCGCTGAAAATCATCCTGCGTTAATTTTACGTCGACACTTTTGGCCATAGCTATCATGTGGAGCACCGCATTGGTGCTTCCGCCCAGCACCATAATTACCACCATAGCATTTTCAAATGCTTTGCGGGTCATGATGTCTGATGGTTTAATATCTTTCTCTAACAATATTTTTATCGCTTTGCCGGCCGCTAAACATTCGGCGTTCTTTTCATCGCTCAATGCCGGGTTGGATGACGAGTAAGGCAAGCTCATGCCCAATGCCTCAATAGCGGCAGCCATTGTATTAGCTGTATAAATGCCACCACATGCACCCGCACCCGGGCAGGAGTGTTTTATTATCTCTTTAAAGTCTATATCATCAATTTGCCCGGCTATTTTTTTCCCGAGGGCCTCAAATGCCGATATGATATTCAAATCCTCACCTTTATAATGCCCGGGTTTTATGGTGCCCCCATATACCATTATCGATGGGCGGTTCAACCTGCCCATAGCCATTATAGAGCCTGGCATGTTTTTATCGCAACCCGGCAAGGCAATTAAAGCATCGTAGTATTGCGCGCCAACTACCGCTTCTATCGAATCGGCAATTATATCGCGGCTCACTAACGAGTAACGCATACCCGGTGTGCCGTTGCTCATGCCATCGCTCACACCGATGGTATGGAATACCAACCCCACCAAATCCTCGCTCCATATACCTTTTTTAACCAGCTTAGCCAGGTCGTTAAGGTGCATATTGCAGGTATTACCATCATAACCCATACTGGCTACGCCTACCTGTGCCTTTTGCATATCATCATCGGTTAAACCGATACCGTAAAGCATGGCCTGTGCGGCGGGCTGGGTAGGGTCCTGTGTAAAAGTTTTGCTGTACTTATTTAATTCTATGCCGGTGATGGTATCAGATAAACTCATTTTTTTTATTAATTTTTAGCTCCGGGATTAGGTTACCCTGATTATTGTATTTCAGATACCGTTAAGATAGGCAACCCTAAAAAAACTGGCAATAGCATATTGTTATTTTTTTAATTAAGTAGTATATTCTTTTTTATATCTAAAAATAGATATAAAATTCTGTATTTTATATATTAAATGATATTAAATTTTTAGCTTGCTATACCAAAGTTCAAAACGGTATTCGGTACAGATTTTATGCATGCATAGTAAAAGGTGTTTTTTCTGCCTGAAATGGGGTGGGTGAGGGGAAAAGTTGATGAGAAAATGAGGGTGGACCAGCTGGTCCACCTGGTCCGGGTGGTCCAGGGTGGTCCGGGGTGGTCCACCTGGTCCGGGGTGGCGCAGCCGATGAACCTGGTGCGATTTCTGTCCAAGGGCGATGATTTCAGATGAGTCGGTAACAGACCATTGCCTTAAAACTTCCTAAGTCTCACTTAGGAAACTATTCCAAATACAATTTCGCCTTCTTGTAATCAATAGTAAACTTGTATTTCTTTAACACCCCGCCGCCAATGCTGCCATCAGCATCTGTAACGGCGAACATGCCGGTTTTAAGCGTGGGTATGCGCGAGGGCACATTGGCAATTTTATTTTGCCCTGCGCCTAATTGTTTTAAAGTTAATGTGCGGGCGTAAATGGGGCCGCCTATGCCGTAGCCTGTTATGGTAGTGTCTGATAATGTATAATGCTGCGTTATGCCTGTTTTTTCGGCGTAATGGCTAAAAATGGTAAGGGCGGTACGGTCGCCGGTATCAATGATCAGTATGGCGGGGTTGCCGTCAATGGTCGCGTCTATTTTTGGTATTTGGTTATAGTATAGAGTAAAAGTTATAGGGTTAATGCCTGTGTATGAGTTATAAAAATTAATTCGCTGATTAGGGTAATCAAACTGCACCGCGTAATTTTTCATAAAATCATAGCCTATCGCGCCATCCAGGTAAGGCAGGTGCAGTTTGTTTTTGATCTCGGACAGATCGGTAACATTAAAATTTTTATTGATGATCTTTGCGGTGCCAATGCAGGCGGTATCAACGCCTGTGGTCCAGTTTGCGGCTCTTTTGGCGCCCGCGCCGCTTTGCAGGGTTTCATTTGCCAGTTTTAGTTTAAGTACCCTGGCTGTGTTTTCGTCCAGCACATTAGTAGCGCCGCAGTCTAATATAAAATGAAATACTTTGCCCTTTATTTTCACCTCAATAAAAGGGCGGTTATCAACCAGTTTAAACGGAATTGAAAATGCAAGTTTGTTTTGGGCTATCGCGCTGTTGAACGGGCCGATAAGCAGTACGCATACCAGCAAAGCTACCGGGTAAAACTTCTTCATAATAAAGGCTTTAAGTTTTGATGCGGATAGTAGCTAAAAGTTACAGAAAGTGATGTAAATGTTAAATGAAAGGCATTACTTATAGCAATGATGCGCGGCAGGCCCACCTTATCCTGATGGCAAATAGTATAATTATATTAAAGGCAAATAATTTCTTAATACGCACATAGCCCCTGCTATGGCTTTGTTCTTTTTCCTTGATGAAAAAGAACCAAAAAATCAAGTCAGCTAAAATGCTTCTTTGCCGCACGGGCCTTATGCGCTGCAAATCCGGCAAAACCGGGGCTGCAAACAATTGCCCTGCTTCGCTCGCACCTGGCCTGCGCTTCTGCAAATATTTGCTATGCCCTGCCGCCGCACAGGCCCCCATCGTTTTACCTTATTTCGCCCGAAGCTGTTTAGCTGACAGTTTTCGGTCAGAACCAAAAGGCCTACTATTAATGAGAATCAAAAAAGAAGCGCAATGGCCTGTCAGGGCGCGCGGCCGGGAGTATGGCCTGCGCGGTGGAAGCGATCGTCCTGACTTGGGGTTTTTGGTTACTTTTGGGCCTAAGCCAAAAGTAACAGCCTTAGCGGCAATTGAGCGCTACCAAGCAGTAAGTAACCAAGCGGTATTGGTTGCTGTCATATTAATTATTAACTTTAATACATGAAGAAGTTTTTCTATTTGATTACTGGTATGCTTGTAACTATAGCATGGTTGATGGCCATTACTAATCCGACAACGCAGGATCTGAAAAACTCCAAAAAAAGACCTGCACATGATAAAGTAACCTTTGAAAGAAAGAACTATGTTATATTTAGTACATACCACGAAAGCGGTACAGATGGTTTTGAGTTTTACGATAATGAATACATTGGTGTATTAGGAAAGTTTTTCGTTATTTCAAAAGCAGTGACATAATATATCGTAGCCTCATCAGCGAACATCTAAAACAAAAAATGCCCGGATAAACTACCCGGGCATCCTCAAAAAATATCTTAAAGGCTTAACTTACCTCAATCCCTTCAGCCAGCACCGTTACCACATTATTTAAACATTCAACAACGCCGCCTTTAATAAAAAAAACTTCTTCTTTACCACTGCCACTACCGCGAACGGTTAGCCTGCCATCCTGCAAGGTGGATACGATAGGGGCGTGGTGGTTCAATATTTCGAACGAACCCATAGTGCCCGGCAGCGTAACCGAGCTGGCCTCGCCTTCAAACACTTTTTTATCGGGTGTAAGGATTTCTAATGTCATGTTTTTTATGAGAGTTAAGAGTCAAGAACCAAGAGTCAAGATTTTTAACGTCTTGCTTCTTGAATCTTGTCTCTTGATTCTTATTAAGCGTTCGCTTCTTCTAATAATTTCTTACCTTTTGCAATAGCATCTTCAATGCTGCCTACCAGGTTAAAAGCTGCTTCGGGGTATTCGTCAACTTCGCCATCCAGTATCATATTAAAGCCTTTAATGGTTTCTTTAATATCAACCAATACGCCTTTTAAACCGGTAAACTGCTCGGCAACGTGGAACGGCTGAGACAGGAAACGCTGTACACGGCGCGCGCGCGATACAATTAACTTATCTTCTTCAGACAGCTCATCCATACCCAGGATAGCGATAATGTCCTGTAGTTCTTTATAACGCTGTAAAGTTTCTTTAACGCGCTGGGCGGTATTGTAATGCTCGTCGCCCAAAATGGCCGGGCTTAATATCCTTGAAGTTGAATCCAGCGGATCCACAGCAGGGTATATACCCAGCTCGGCAATTTTACGTGAAAGCACGGTGGTTGCATCTAAGTGGGCAAATGTTGTAGCGGGAGCAGGGTCGGTCAAGTCATCCGCAGGCACATATACCGCCTGTACAGAGGTAATTGAACCACGTTTGGTGGAGGTAATACGCTCCTGCATGGTACCCATCTCTGTTGCCAATGTTGGCTGGTAACCTACTGCCGAAGGCATACGGCCCAGCAACGCTGATACTTCTGATCCGGCTTGCGTAAAGCGGAAAATGTTATCAATAAAGAATAATATATCGCGGCCCTTGCCTTCTGCATCACCATCGCGGAAATACTCGGCAATAGTTAACCCTGAAAGCGCCACACGTGCACGCGCACCCGGAGGCTCGTTCATCTGGCCGAAAACGAAGGTTGCTTTTGAATCTTTTAATGCGGCAGTATCAATTTTTGACAGATCCCATCCGCCTTCTTCCATCGAGTGCATAAAAGCGTCGCCATATTTTATAATGCCTGCTTCCAGCATCTCGCGCAAAAGGTCATTACCTTCACGGGTACGTTCACCCACACCGGCAAATACCGATAAACCATCATAAGCTTTCGCGATATTGTTGATCAGTTCCTGTATCAATACAGTTTTACCTACACCGGCGCCGCCAAACAAACCAATTTTACCACCTTTTGAATAAGGCTCTAATAAGTCGATAACTTTAATACCGGTAAACAATACTTCCGCTTCGGTTGAAAGGTCCTCAAAACGGGGAGGGGTGTTGTGAATAGGGCGGCCGCCTGTTTTATCCAGGTTAGGTATCCCATCTATCGCATCGCCAACCACGTTAAATACACGGCCCTTAATATCATCGCCTACCGGCATTTTTATTGCCGATTCCAGGTCGACAACATCCATTCCGCGCAATAATCCGTCGGTCGAATCCATCGCAACCGCGCGTACGCGGTCTTCGCCTAAATGCTGCTGAACTTCTAAAATAATCTTCTGGCCATTTTCTTTGGTAATTTCTAAAGCGTTGTAAATTCGGGGAAGATGGGCATTCGTAGCAAAGCTGACGTCGACTACCGGACCGATGATCCGTGATATTTTTCCAATGTTTGGCATATAGTACCTTGTATTTTTTAAAAAACTCTATTAAAATAGTTAAACCTTTTGTTCGCTATTTCAGGGCGCAAAGCTAAGATTTATAACCCAATATTAAAATATTCTAATGAAGATTTTTTTAGACGTATGTTATGAAAACACCTGCAGTTTTTTACTTATACCTGTTATATATTCCAGAAACAATAATATAAATTATAAAACCTTAATATTTAAACGGTTGCAGTTAATATTCAGGCCTCAAAACTTAAAACAATTTTACCCATGTGCCCGCTGCTTTCCATTAATTGATGCGCTTCGGCGGCACGGTCGGCCGGAAATATAGCATAAACAACAGGCTTAATTTCTCCCGATGCCAAATGCGGCCAAATGTTTTTTTCGAGCCCGGCAGCTATACTGCTTTTAAAAGCGACATCCCTCGGGCGTAATGCCGAACCGGTTATGGTAAGGCGTTTACGCAAAATAACAGATAGGTCAATCTGCGTATCTTTCCCTTCCATCATATTTATGAGTACCAGCCTGCCATCTTCGGCCAATGCCTGCAGGTTGCGCGGGGTATAGTCGCCGCCTACCATATCTAAAATAACATCAACGCCCTTGCCATTGGTAAGCTGCTTAATAACTTCAACAAAATCTTCCGTTTTATAATTAATGGCTTTCGCGGCGCCCAGGTTTTCGCAAAATTCGCATTTTTCAGCCGAGCCGGCAGTTACATACACGGTACTACCCAATGCTTTTGCCATTTGTATGGCGGCAACACCAATACCGCTCGAACCGCCATGTATCAATATGCTTTCATTTGGTTTTAACCTGCCGCGGTCAAATACATTGCTCCAAACAGTAAAGAACGTTTCGGGTAACGAGGCTGCTTCAATAAAGGTGAGGCCGTCGGGTATGGGCAGGCATTGTCCCTGGGGTACATTGCAGTATCCGGCATAACCGCCTCCGGTTACCAGGGCGCAAACTTTATCGCCTACTTTCCAGCGGATAACATTGGCGCCTGTTGCTGTAATAATTCCGGCTATTTCCAGGCCCGGAATATCCTGCGGGGCGCTTGCGGGCGGCGGGTAATTACCTTTTCGTTGCGCAATGTCGGGACGGTTAACCCCGGCTGCGGCCACTTTTACCAATACTTCATCTGCCGAAAATGAGGGTTGCGGCCTTTCGGCTATTTGCAAAACTTCAGGCGGCCCGGGGCGGGTGATGATGATGGCTTTCATTAATGGCTGTGTGTAAAATAACTGGAATTAAATATGAATGTTTGCAATAATCTAATTATAGGTCATCCGATTTAAAGCCTATTCTTTTCCTTTGTCTGGGATCAATCTTTTTTTCTATCAGTTCATCCAGATAACGAAATACTATTTCCATATTTTTATCCTGGTTATCTAACTTTGATTTTATTTTTTCGATTTCTAAATGTAATTCTGTATTATCTATGAACATTTGGCGCAGGCGGGTAAATATTCTCATTACTTGTATATTTATCTCAATGGCCCTTGAACTATTAAGAACACTTGACAACATTAATACACCATGTTCGGTAAAAACATATGGTAATGATCTCCGCTTACTCCAATTTGTGGTCACAAATTTTGACCGCAAAATCACCCACTCTTTAGCGGTTAGTTGAAACATAAAATCTAATGGAAATCGTTTAGGACTGCGAGAAACAGATTGGTTTAATACTTTTGTTCCAACGCCATATAGTTCTGCCAGGTCACTGTCTAACATCACTTTCTGATTCCTGATGTGAAGAATTTTATTCATTACAATTTCATCGGGTACAAATGTTTCTTCGTTCATTTGATATATAGATTTTATAATTAAGTCGTTTTTAAATTGGTTTGTGGTCACAATTTGTGACCGCAAACAAGTAAATGATTGTAATTTGATATGATAAATTGTGATCTCCAAGTTGGCAATTAATTTGGTTACTAACAAATTAATACTTATTCCATTCCTGTATCTGCACTTTATAGGCAGCAGCACGTTACTTAAAAAATGAAGTAATTTCCAAAAATTTTCGGGAGTTAAAAAAGAAATCCTATTTTTGCAGTCCGCTAAAAAAAGCGGATAATACTGCATTTGTAGCTCAATTGGATAGAGCATCTCACTACGGATGAGAAGGTTTGGGGTTCGAATCCCTACAAGTGCACCATAAGTTAAGCCTTTCTGTATTGGTACCGAAAGGCTTTTAATTTGAAAAATTGATGCTAAACCTGGTATTGTTTGGCCCTCCCGGAGCGGGAAAAGGCACCCAATCACAAAAACTTATTGAAAAATATGGTTTGATCCATCTTTCAACAGGCGACCTGTTGCGTGGCGAAATTACGCAGGGAACAAAGTTGGGTATAGAAGCAAAGAAGCTGATGGATGAAGGTACGTTGGTGCCCGATGAGGTAGTGATAGGCATGATAAGCAATAAGCTGGATGCCAATAAGGGCGCAAAGGGTTTTATTTTTGACGGTTTCCCGCGCACGGTAGCACAAGCGGAGGCTTTGGACAAGTTACTTAAAAGCAAACACTCGGCCATATCAGGTATGATAGCCTTAAAGGTTAATGATGTTGAACTGGAGCACCGCTTATTATTGAGAGGAAAAGCCTCGGGCCGCCCCGATGACGCCAACCCGGAAGTGATACAAAAAAGAATAAAGGAATATAATGATAAAACCGCGCCTGTTGCCGGTTTTTATAAAGACCAGCACAAATTTAAAAGCATAAACGGAATAGGCTCGATCGATGAAATATTTGAGTCTATTGATAACGTTATTGCTTCCTATTAGTCCGCAAGTCGGAAAGTCAGTAAAGTCCGTAAGATTTTAGTGTTAAATTTGTTTTCAAAATTACTTTCGGACTTTACGGACTTCCGGACTAACAACTCATAAAATGTCTCAAGGTTCAAATTTTGTTGATTATGTAAAAATATGTTGCCGCTCGGGCCATGGCGGGGCAGGTTCAGCGCATTTGCACCGCGATAAATTTACCTCGAAAGGCGGCCCGGACGGTGGAGATGGCGGCAGGGGCGGGCATATTATTGTACAGGGGAATGCACAGTTATGGACCCTATTGCACCTTAAATTTCGTAAACACGTAATTGCCGGCGACGGAGAGCGGGGCGGCAGTTCATTAAAAACGGGTAAAACAGGCCGCGACGAAATATTGGAAGTTCCGTTAGGTACTATTGCGAGAAATGCCGAAACCGGCGAGATCGCATTTGAGATAAACAAAGACGGAGAAACCCAAATATTAACCCCGGGAGGAAGGGGGGGGTTAGGGAACTGGCACTTTAAAACGCCAACCATGCAAACCCCCCGTTTTGCGCAGCCCGGCGAAGAAGGCAAAGAAGACTGGAACGTATTAGAGTTAAAATTGCTGGCTGATGTTGGGCTGGTGGGTTTTCCGAATGCCGGGAAATCAACCTTGCTTTCGGTTGTGTCGGCAGCTAAACCCGAAATTGCTGATTATGCTTTTACCACTTTGGTGCCAAATTTGGGTATAGTGGCTTATCGTAATAACAGATCGTTTGTTATGGCCGATATTCCGGGAATTATTGAAGGGGCATCAAAAGGAAAAGGGCTGGGTATCCGCTTCTTGAAGCATATTGAGCGTAATGCCGTATTGTTGTTTATGGTACCCGCAGATACGGCCCGTACCATTAAGGAAGAGTATGATATATTATTGAAAGAACTCAATGAATATAACCCGGAGTTAATGCATAAACCGCGCGTATTGGCCATTACAAAAGCAGATATGCTGGACGAAGAGTTGAGGGCTGAAATGAAAAAAGATGTTCCGGCTGATGTTCCGTCTATCTTTATATCGTCAGTAGCGCAGCAAAATATTGACGAATTGAAGGATATACTTTGGCGGGAGATCAATAATCAATAACGATTAGTTGAAAACCCGCTCACGAATTTTTACCGCAGGGTTGCCCTGGTAAATTGAATAGGGTTCCAGGTTTTTTGTTGCAACCGAGCCACTGGTAAGTATGGCATGTGAAGCCACGGTAATTCCCTTGTTAACGATGGACATTGCACCCAACCAAACACCATCTTCTAATACTACGCTGCCTGTTATTAAGTTGAATGAAGGTGTTTTATAATTATGGCTCCCGGTTAATAAGGTTACTCCCTGTGATATACAACTATTAGAACCAATGGTAACCATTACCAGGTTATCTATCCAAACATTTTCGCCTATCCAAACCTCGTCGCCTATGGTAAGGTTCCATGGGTACTTTATGTTTACACAAGGTTTTACCTCTACCATATTGCCAATTTTAGCGCCAAATAAGCGTAATAAAAAATTTTTTATCCAATAAAAGGGGAACAGGCTGGTTTTAAATACAAAGGCGCTGGTATAATGCCATAATATTCTTTTTACCACATTGCCACCAGGGTTAAATGGATAATTATCATACAACACAAGATCTGTTTTTTTCTGCATACTAATTTTTTGCGGTAGTATTACTTTTAACCCAAAAATACAGGCTAATACTGATAATTATATAGATAAGAATATTAAAAATAGTATGATGGTCTACAATTGTGCCGCTATGTTTATCCCAAAACAGTGCAAGCAACACAAAACGTATTACGTTTAAAAGCTCAATACTTACAATTCCGGCTAATAAAAAAATAATTTTTGCCTTCCAGGGTTTTGGATATGCTAATACAAATGCACTAAAAAAACTCAAAACACCTAAGCCAAGACATGTATAAACCAACCGGATAATTCCGTGCCCGGCTACCAATAGTTCATAATTATTTACGACCGTGGCAAAACCTAAGCAATTTAATATAAAGGCGCTGCAATGCAGCAATAGCCATCGCAACACATAAATATAGTTTAAATGATCGGCTAAAAACGGGCTGTAATAATTTCCGGGACTCGTAATGCCAAAAAACAGTATATTGAAATAATAAAATGCCACGAACAGGCTAATAAACCATAGGGCAAATTTTATAGGGTTGTTTTGTTTATTTGGGATCATTTTGCTGTTTAATAATCTCGTCTATCTTAATATCAACTATTAGTCTGAACCAAAAACCTTGTAAAAAATGAAATATAATTCCGGTGCGGCCATCTAAAATACCCAGCTGAAATATCATACGTTGCGTAAAATAAAGTAAAGGCCGTACATAACGCGGCATTTTCCACCATAATTTTTTGCGCCAGGCGGTACGCTCGTCTGGCGAACCCCAAAAATCGGGCTTTACGGTTTGCGCCCTTGCTGATGCCATGCGTTCCACTTCTTCCTGCGCTACCAGATCGCTGTAACGGTTATGTTTATCTATCCAGAAACGGATATTATTCTCTTTTAAATTTTCTTCTAACAGGTAGCCGTCTTTCCATATTTCTGTTTTGCCATGCACAACAAAGCGATGGTCCATATTTTCATTAATATCTGAATAGCCACCCCCAAACCTGATCATTTTAAGCAGGTAAAATGGATAGTATCCCCCATGTTTTATCCATTTACCCTTAAAAAAGTTTTTGCGATTAAAATATATGCCGTCAATACCGGTATGATCATCCTCTCTAAAATTAACTAAATGACGTTTTAATTCGGGCGTTACAACCTGGTCGGCATCAAGACAAATTATCCAGGGGGTTTGCACAGGGAAATTTTTAAGCGCGAAATCCCATTGTTTAGGATGGTTTTCAAATGGGTGCTGCATAAACACGGCGCCAAATTGTATACCTATCTCTACCGTCCGGTCAGTACTTCCTGAATCCAGTATAAAAACTGGCGCCCCTAAACCGGCAATAGATTGCAGCAGGCGTGGTAAATGCATCTCTTCGTTATAGGTTAAAATTATAAACGAGTAAGGCGTGTTCATTTAACGTTGCTTTAATGATCATTGATTTCCAAAAATAAGGTATGCGGCCGCAACCTTTAAAAGAAATTACTGTAAAACCGTAATTAGTTAGTGCTTTGCTCAGTGTGTTTTTCGACCAGAATTTAATATGCCCGCCATACCACATCGGGCTAAAATGCAAATCCCATTTATTAAGCAGGCTCAATGCTAAATTTTTTAAGTAACCATGATAGGGAGTTGAAATTATTATTTCACCTTTTTTATTCAGTATTTGTTTGCAAAATTCAATAAACCCACCCGGATCATATAAGTGTTCAATAACTTCCGTTGATAGGATTGTATCAAATTGTTGTTGTTGCAATTCGGCCGGTAGTTTTCCTGTTGAAATATCCTGCAAAAAAAACCTATCGGGATTGATTTGCCGGGCGATTGCAATACCCTGGGCTGACGCATCAGTACCAAAAGCATTATAGCCTTTTTCCACCAGGAAATTAACCAAATAGCCATTACCGCAGCCAATGTCTAATATGCAATTGTTGGCATTTTTGTTGAGAAGAGTCAACAATGGCCCTGTTAAATATTGAAACGTATGCGCCGGATCGCTAACACTGAAACCATAATCTTTATATTCAGCCATGGGTAATAATGTGGCGGTACATATCCATGTATTTTTGTATTAGTTTATTCTCGTCAAAATCATTTCGAATAATTGCAGGCGCTGTGTTCCTGATATGGCGCATTTGTGCTGCCTGGTTAATTGCAATAGTATTGATACCATCGCTTATAGATTCGGGTGTTGTTTCGCATACCCAGCCAAAACTATTTTTTATAACGTAATCGGCCAGGCCAACATGGCTGCTTACTAATACAGGTGTACCAACACTCAGGCTTTCAATAACCACGTTTCCGAAATTTTCATCGTATGAAGGTAAGACCAATAATTGATGATTGCGTAAAATATCAAATTTGGTTTCATTTTGAAAGCCTATCCACGTAATGCCAGGATCGCTAAAGTTATCCCTGGCAATATTTTTTAAATGATCAATATAGTTTTTATCACCATTGCCGGCAATGGTTAAGCTGTAAGGAATATTAATTGCAGGCAACGCGCGCAATAAAATATCAAGGCCTTTTTTTTCTTCTATCCTTGATAGAAAAAGGAGCTTAAAAACAGGTCCATCCTCAACTACCGGTACATTTACTGGTGTAGTTATATTAACAAAATTAGGAATATTAAATATCAACTTAGGTTCAATAATAGCTGCTAAAGCTTCGCGTTCTGCGTTGGAGGTGGCGTGTATGTATGATCGTTTCAATAAATGTTTCCCTAATAAATTATGTATCAATTTTTTAATTGAACTATTTTTGTTATTGAACGAATAGAAACTAAGCGTACCCCTCGGCGAGATCAGCACCGGGGTTTTTTTGATCAATGCAATAAACGCCGAAAATATGGAAACGAGGTTCCACCAGGCATGAATATGCACCAGATCAAAATTGGGGGCTTCTTTCCATAATTTTATTAACAGGGCAGGAGAAAAATGAGTATGATCTTTAGTTATGCGTTTAAAATAGGTTACATCAACGCTACCTACATTGGTTTTACTATTTAAATTAACCGGTAACTCAAACGCGCCATTAGCTGTAGTAGTAAATACTTCTACCATACAACCGGCCTTTACCAGCTGCTCACTTAATTTAGCAACAGACATAGTTGGCCCCCCATAAATATAGGCCGGTTTATAAGAAGCATTTATTTGCAATACTCTCAAATGGGTTCTATAATATTATAAGCCTTTAATATTTTGTGTATAAGCAGCATAGTTATATAACTCCAAAAAACGGAGTTCAATAAAAATTCAAAACTTAAGCCACGCCAAAATAGTTGAAATAAACCTGAAAATATTAAAGCTGTTCCTAAAACATAACCACCAAATAATTGCTCGGCTTTTTGCGATATTAATTGTACTGCCGCACCGTAAATAAATAATGCTAAAAACACCCCTAATACTCCTCCCGACAGATAACCATCAACAATATAAGCTGGTTTTGCAGAAACATTCGACCCCCTGTTTATAACCCCCCCCGCATATACACGCTCCATAACTATCTCCTCGGTGCTTGGTTTTGATGGCCAAAATATATGGGGTACAATTGCTGTTACGGATTGCTCTACGAGGTCAAGGCCATAGTAATCAACATAATCAGGTGTTGATTTTACAAAAGCAGCAAACATATCTATCTCGCTTAATCGATACACTAAAAATCCCCAGGTAGTATCGTCTTCCAATTGATCAGCATTCAACGTCGCATCAAGCGCTTTTTTATAGGCATCATCAGCATCGAGTTGGTCGCCCCATGCATTTTCGCGATAAATTTTATTATAAGTGGGCAGCAATAAAAAAAGTAGCAATAATGCCGGTATAAATGTAAACGTTACAGCTTTCTTATAGCTGGGATATAAAAAAATTCCCAACACGAGCACACTAACAATAATGGGTTCTTTAAAACCCGAAGTTAACGCGTGGTAAAAGTTAAATAAATATAAAATAATACAATACAAGGTATTAAAACCCTTTCTAAGAGGAATGGCAAATGCAAGCGCAAGAGTTCCTGCCATAAAACTTAATGAACTAAATTGATTAGAAAACTGTGAAAGGCCGCTTATACTGGTAGTTACAACTGATAGCGGGAGGCATATTATTGCCGTAACAAATAAAATATTATAGAGCTTTTGATTATCAACTTTATATTTTTGTTTAACAGGGTAGCGCATACATAACATTAAACCGGTAGTAAAGGCTGCATGCCCTAAAACATAATATCGCTGGCACTGTGCTGTTAACGCTAATTTTTCGTTATCAATACTAAATGCAAAATTTGGAAGAAAACCTGATTGTGTAAAGGCGTTAACTCCTAATGTGTTCAAAAAATAAAAAATAGAGGTGCAGGCCATATAGCTTATAAAAACTATCTGTACTAAAAATATGGGCCGCATTAACTGCCCCGCTATTGATCGATCGGCCGGCAAAGATTTTAACCATCCGCTGTAGGAAATATAAAATATAAAAAAGGTACCCAACCAGGCTATAAGGTAAGAAATAACCGGGTCGCCTTGCAACAATAATGACAGCAGCCAGGGCACATACAATAAAAGATACCTTTGGAGCGGTTTATTAGTTTGACTCATTTTTGTAATTAATAATATGGGTTGCCTGGGCCTCGACCCCCCAGCTTCTTATTATCTCTTTTGAATTTTCACCCATTATAGATAAACCTTCTTTTCCTTCATTAACCATCAACACTAACTTTTTATATAAATCAGTAAAAGAAGCTGCGCTATGTATATATCCATTAATGCCGGGTTTAACAAGGTCAATGGCACATCCTGCTTTATCAGAAACTAAAATAGCTTTTCCGCACGCCATTGCTTCATTAACAGATAAACCCCAGGTTTCGCCCGGCCCTTTTGATGGCAAGCAAAAAATATCACAAGCCTGGTAAATTACGGGCATATTGCTTTGGTTTTGAAAGTCCATAAAATGAATACCAGGGTAATGAGCCGCCTTTTGTTTTAATAAAGCTTCCAAAACCCCGTTGCCAACAAACAACAAGTGTACTGTTGGTATACCCAAGTTAACGAAAGCTTGAAGCAATAAAGCCGGGTCTTTTTTATTTTCGAATTTACCGGAAAAAAGTAGAAGTAAATCATCTCCGCTAATATTAAAACCCCGCCTTAAATTTAAGGCTTCATTGGTTCTTTGTACGGCAAACCTGTCATTATCAACCGCATGGGGGGCAAAAATTAACTGATTTTCTTTAAGGCCATATTTTTTAAAATAAGCTTTATTGTTTGACCCCGTATATAGGGCATAATCTATGTGCTTGTATACCCATTTTAAATAACCATACCTAATTATATTTTTAAAACCCGGTTTTTCATCCAGTAATGTTGAGTCGCCCCGAAAAAGTACCGGAATTTTGTTTTTAAAATACCGCATTACGCTCAAATGGCTCTTATACGCCCAGCCATACACCAGTAAGGTATCAGGCTGCCATGACTTTAACTGATCAATTAGATCAGGGTTAACTATGCCATTAAAATGATGTGAACCGGGATTGGTCGATGTGTTGTTTACCCATGTATAACTATAGCCATCCAACAGGTCAATATCCCATTTTATAGTTTGGCCAAAGCCAGGGTCATGTTTTGAAATTGATGCTTCGCCCCACGTATAAAAAACTATCACATCTATCTTTTGAGCTAATAGCTTAAATACCGGGGCATAATATTGTATAGGATGGGTAGTGACTATAGCTAAACGCATGAATTTAAATTTTTATTCAAATGTTCTGCTAATCTGTAACTTAACGCTATTAAAGTCAAAGTAGGATTTGAATGCCCGCTGGTTGGAAAAACCGAACTACTTGCTATATACATATTGTCAAGCCCCCAAACTTTGCAATCACTATCTACTACACTTTTTAGCGGGTCATCGCCCATTCTTGTAGTCCCGATGTGATGATTTACATCGCCGAATAATTTTTTCCAATCTGGATTTACCCTGGTTATTTCCGGATAAAGCTCCACTTCCCCCAAATCATGTCTTTTTAATTCTTTTGTAAGTTCTTCCGCAATTTTAATAGTGGTTGTCCATGTGGCCTCGGTTATATCCCAATTTATTTTAGATAGGGGAATACCAAGGACGTCCCTTTCTTTGTCACTTAGTTTAACCCAACTATTTTCAGATGGTTCCTGTTCAAGTGAAATTTTAATTGGAAAGGCTGCACCTGGTTTATATTGGAACCTTTTAAAAATATAGTAATAAGCGATTATTACAATTTCATAGGACTTAACGGCGGCACCAAAAATGTTTTTAATAATTTGAATTGGTTTTTTCTCTGAGATGGACCTCTTAAGTAGATTTAATTGTCCTATAAAGCTGGTAGGGAGAGGTGTAAACATAATTGATGCACTTGCATTTGAGCATTTTTCCCGTTCTTGAAATTCATCTGTGAAAGATAATCTTATAGAATATTCCCACTTTTTCCAATAATGTATATTAAAATACTTTTGTACTCTTTGCTTTGAGCCGGTAATCAATTTTCCGATTTCTATGCTTGGGTGATCCTGTAAGTATTTCCCAACCGGGCATCCGGGCGCTATAGAATTATGAAGCATTATTCTTGCATTTTCAATACCTCCGCAGCATAGGATATAGAATTTTGCAGTAATGTTAATTTGTTTGTTCGTATCGCATACAACGATAAGATCGACGTAGTTTTTCTCGTCGTTGAGCTTTATGTTGAGAAGATTAGCGTTTAATAGTATTTCCAGGTTCTGAGATTCTTCGAATTGTTTTTTGTAAACATTTCTCAAATCAGGATTGGGCGACCATTTAGAAACGTGGTAGTCAAAAGTGCTGTTGAAATCAAGTGGTTTTATTTTTAGTTTTTGAAATATCTGATCATCGAAATCTAAATCATCTACGTTCAAAAATTTTAATGCTTTTTTGTAATACGGATCTAAATCTTCTTTCCGGATCGGCCACCCCGTATTTTTTATCCAGTCTTTTTGTTTAAAATCTAACTGAGTTAGTGGAAGGGCTTGTCCTCCCCATCTCGTGGTTGATCCCCCCATGGTTCGAAATCGCCCTCCCATGGCGCCATTAAATTTAAGGCCGACATTTTCGACTTTATAATAGTTCTGGATATCCTGGTTAAATTTAAAATTACCACTTTCTACTACCAATACTTTTTTATTCTCGCTCAGAAAAAACTCGGCGATAGCCATCCCTGCTGCGCCTGCGCCCACAACACATATATCTGCTACCAGGTTTTCGTTATGCTTCAGCTTTAAAAAATCCGTTATCATTTTAGAGTATGCTTCTAATCAATTCGTAAGCCTTTTGATTAGGTTGAGTAGCTTCAAAAGCTCTTAAATTACCTATTAGATTTTCTTTACTGGTTGTTGAGAAGATGATTTTGCCGGAAAGTTTTAGATTGTCAATGTCGTCACTTGCCGTCGAAAGGAGAAAGCCACACAAGTTTTGAATATTTGAAATATCTTTATTAAGTATATCCGAGATTTCTCGTGCTATGAGTTGATTAGTATCTAACGAGGATTTGATTTTTTTTAAATGTTTAAAGACGCTATGCGCGAATATTAATTTTGAATCAGCGTTTTTTAAGCTATAGATATTAGGATGACAAATACTATGTTCAAACTGAAAAATACTAAACTGAGCAGGGAAGTTTAAACAATCATTCTCATACTTGTTATAGTCGCTACCGATTCCATAATTTAATATAATACCGTCTTTCTTCATTCTCTCCAGGTATTCAACCAGGGCCCCGTCGTTAGCATCCGCTATAGTAGCTTCGTGTAACAAAAGGTAATCAATATAATCGGTTTTTAATTCAGCTAGGCTTTTATGTATTGATTTTTGAGCCGCTGAAGCAGAATATGGGGATACCAAAGACGGTTTTTGGTAAGTTACATTTCGCCTGATTAATTTGTAAAAAGCCGGATATTGCTGTATTGCTTTCTTTAATTTGAGTAACAGATTCAAATTTATACCCCCTGCGGGAGTGGACGGCGGATTTAAACCAAACTTTGTAGTTATCGTAACTTTATCTCTTTTGTTCTTCAAAAATTCTCCTAAAATACTTTCCGCATACCCCATTCCATATACTCTTGCTACGTCAAAATGAACAACCCCCTGATCAAAAGCTATATCAAGCATTTTTAATGCATCTTTTTTGTCTTTGAACATTGTCAAAGCCACACAACCAAAACCGAAACGATCAACGATTTTGTTGGAATTCATCGGTTGGTCTTTAAATTAATCACGGTTAACTGAACCAATAATCTCTGTATTTAAGATTGAGCTGTTTGAATTACTGCATCGAATAATTCGCATTGTTTTTGTGTCATTTTAGAAGCTGTATAAGGTTCAAATTTTTCCCACAGAATGGATGGACGAGTATTATCAATAATCCCTTGCAGAAAGTCTTTTACAACGTTATAAATACTTTCCTTATCGTCATCAATTGTGATTACTTTTCCGGCACTACAATCATTGATTATTTTTACAGCGCTACTATCAGGATGAAACATACCTAATAATGGTTTTTCACACATGATGTAAGGAAATATTTTTGAGGCTGTGTACTGTGGGTCGTCAGATCCAAAAATCAGTAACCCATCTGCCTGGCGCAAATTGAATAGTCCCTCATAAAATGGTATTCTGTCTGTACATTCGATAATGTATTTTTCAAGTTCAAATTTCTTCGCAACAGGTTCTATTGTTTTTTTACCAAGGCCCTTTGGAGCATAGCTTGTTCCGATAAAATACATTTCGAATTGCTCAAATAATTCATTTTCTTGTTCTAAGCCTTGTTTAAATGCTTCAAAAAAAATAGTTAAAGTCTTTTGCAAATCTTCGCCGCCCCTGCCAATATAAGCCAGTTTTTTTTTGTCATTTTTTTTATACAAAAGATTAAACGCCGGGCTATTATTTTTTACAAGTTCCATATCTTTCTCAAAAGCGCCGAAAGTGATCGTTGCGGCAGGAACGTTTGCAAGATTGGGATATCTTGATTTTAAAGTTTCGATGTACGCATTTGAAACAGAAACCAGGCCGGATACCTCACTCATTGCAATGGGTTCCAGGTATTTATTAAGTCGATATGAAAACCAATATTTGGGAGGCCTCTGTTTTTTAGGCTTGTCATGGTAGTAATCAGAGTGCCAGGGATCCTGCATATCAATTACATAAGGTATGCCGAATTTTCCCTTCCAATATGCACCTAAAATACAAACCGGAAATTGCGTGGTTGAAAAATAAATCAGATCATATGGCTTTTGCCTTAATAGTTTATTTACTTCCCGACGATAAAACCACAATGAGCGAAGCGCGATACTGCCCAGTCCTATTTTTGACGTCCAATTCTTATTAAGGGCTTTTACCTTATGTATTTCAATATCATTCGGGACGCTTTGTAGTAATAACTCATCCCTCACTACATCTGAATATTTTGGATCGACAACAACAACTTCCGCATCCCAGCCAAAATCTTTAAAATAAGGCAGGCTCATACGTATACGCTGCATATCGGCAGCATTTGAAGGTGGAAAATATGGAGAAATAATAAGAACTCTTTTGTTCAATCTTTTAGAAGTGTTTCTTTAACAATGGATAAAAATTTTTGACTTTCGTTTTCCCAATTATATTGCTGGTTAGCTAAGTGCAATGACTGGTTTTTACAATTAGTTAGTTCGTCCCTGTTTTTATAATAGTTTAATAAAATTGTCGCCAATGCTTTTGGGTCTCCCTTTTGATATAAACTTCCTATTTGCGGGTTTTTGCTCAGAAAATCCTGCTGAGCGGTTGTGTCGCTGGCAATAATGGCCAAACCCGCCTGCATATAGGTGAATAGTTTGTTGCTAAGCGCTAAATTGTTATTGATGCAAAAACCCGGTTCTAAAGCCAGGCCAATATCAAATTGGGATGCAAAATCAGTTAATTCATCCGGATGTATGGGGTTATGAAATTTAACGCAGACACCTGTGCTATTTATTTTATCAATAAAACCTTCCTGCGGCGCACCTAACAAATGCAGCTCGAATTGGTTTTTATCTAAAAGTTGTAAAGCGTTAATAATATCATCGATTCCCCTATTGGAGCCAATAGTTTGTGAGAACCAAAATAGTTTTATAGTATCAGCGCTATTAATGTCCCGTTGTTTTAAGAATCTGTTTTTAGGAAATACGTTAAGTAAGGTTACTAGTTTTTTTCCCGGATAAAGTTGTTTGTAAGCATCAGCGATCTGAGGGCTTGAAGCAGTAATGTAATCAACCTCAGTTAAATATTTATCTTCTAAATGTTTGGCAATTTTAAAGTTAAATGAATTAACATCGTCGCTAACTTCATTCCTATGAAAATCTTCGGCATCAAAACCACATTTAGCATTATATTTTTTAGCGGCTTTTACAATTGCAGGTAATGCCCCTAAATTATGGCCTATATATAAATCGGCCGGGTGCTTTTCAGCTTCCTTTATTAAAAAAAAGGTGCTTCGAGCCGCTGCAAACTCTGCCAAATAATTGAAATGTAATTGAATAAAAAGCCATTTTGCCAGTTTGTACAATAACCTGCTTAGAAAATAAACTATTGGGCTTTCTGTTGGATGCCCCCCAACGCATACAGCATTCCATTTTTTTGTTAAAAGTAACTGCCTGGTAAAGGTATCTCCCCAGTCGTTCCAATAAGAATATAGTACAGTTACCTGGTAACCGGCAGTTGTAAGTGAATCAGCCTCCTTTACAAGCCTTGGATTTAATGATGGTTGACCAGAGGTGACAAACAGGACTTTATTTGTCAACTAAAAAAGTATTTATTAATAAAATATTGCAAAAACCAATTCTAAGACTACCAAAACCTCCTCTAAACGGTTCATAAAAACCCGAAACAATAAATCCAAAGTTAGACGTATAGATCAACAGGTCGTTGATATGTGTTTTATACCTATCGTCAGTTATAAATCCAATTTCAGCATATATCATTTTAACATGATCTTTAAGCAATGGCTCAAAGCCTTTTAATACTTCTATTTCAAACCCTTCAGTATCTATTTTTAACAGATCTATCTCTTCTATTTTGTTATTAGTACAGAAATTATACCCTGTATCAACATCGATAGTTTCTGTATGCAAAAATCGATCATCGAATTTCCCATTTATTGATGAACTGCCACTGTTTGAATTTACATATATTGTAGATTTCTGTGTCACTGAACCCAAGGCCTGATTAAAACAGGAAATATTTGAATGAACAGTATTGTTAATTAATTGCCGGTAAGTATCAGCAACAGGTTCAAAGGCGTATATAGAAGACTGGGGAAAATGACTGATAAGATAGTTCGAAGTTTGGCCAATATTTGCGCCCACATCAAAAATGATCTTTGGCATAACGCCGGCTCTTTTTAAGTCAAGCGGAAGTATCCTGCCACCTGGTATAAAAGGAACTAACCTGTAGTTTAGTTTAATCGTATTGTCAATAATATAATTTATAAATTGACCAACTAACAACTTTATATTCATTGATGTAAACTCAAATAATCTTTAGCCAATATATGTATGTCAAATCGACCAAAAGCCCGCTCCCGGCAATTTTTACGATCTATTTGTGTTAATCTGTCTAGTGCCAATATCATTTGCTCAATTGTATTAACTATAATACCCGTAATATTCTCGTCAACTACTTCTGGTACAGACCCTTTGCTGAAAGCAATTACAGGTGTACCACATGCCATTGCTTCAACCATTACCATGCCGAATGGCTCATCCCATTCAATGGGGAATAATAGCGCTTTAGCCTGCCTTAAATACGTATTTTTTTCTAAGTCATTTAAAGCGCCTAAATACTTTATCTGATCACCATCAATCAAGGGTTCAATTTCGGTTTTATAGTATTGGTAATTGTCGGTTGTATTGGGTATGTTACCGCCTATTAACAATTGGTTATTGGTAGCTTTAGCTACTTTAATGGCTGTATGCACACCTTTTACTTTATCAAGGCGGCCAAGGAACATTAATGGAGCATTTGCGTTTACTGTTTCATTTAATTGATACAATGAAAAATCAATGGCATTATAAACGGTTTTCCAGGTACCGGCAACATTCCCTGTACTAACACAATAATTGCTGCACGCTGTAAATATTAAATTTTTATTAGGCAGCTTGTTTATGGCCCTGATACCTGCTGGGGTGACCTTTCGGCCATAGGTCATTGTTTTTTTTGTATCCGTATTTAAAACCGGCAGCAAATAAATTAACCGGCCGAAATTGTGGATCATATCAAAATTGTTCCGGTTCTGTCTTAAATATTTCCAAACAAATAAAACCTCTTTAGTCTTTTGAAGCTGTGAACGGGTTTGATCATTGACGCCAAATGTTACGGTTGTACCGCTGCAATGCGAATCGGGGCCGGCCAGCAAGGTAACTTCATGCCCTAAACGGTGATATTCTTCTGCAAACAAATAAACCAATCTTTCATGTCCGCCATATAGCAGTGGGGGAACTGTTATTCCGGGGTCCATAATTAGCAAGATTTTCATTTTAAGGGGTTTATGAAAATATGATTTATAGCTATTGTATATTTTTAAATAACCTTCAGCTATTTTCCGCGAACTATATTCATTTTCAGCTTTAACCCTGCAAGCTACCCTGCTTAACTGGTCAATTTTATGAACATCTGCGGCCATTTCAGTTACATTTGAGCTAATAAAACCAGTTACCCCATGCTCAATACCTTCTGGTATTCCGCCTAAATTAAAACCAAGCACAGGGGTACCACAAGCGTAAGATTCGGGAATAATAACAGGGAATGGTTCCCGCCACTCAACGGGTGTTAATAAAGCGCTTGCATTGCGCAGTAATTCATTTCTTTGCGTGTTATTAACCTCGCCGATCCATTTTATTTGTGCACCGTCAATATATGGTTTAATCTCTTTTTCATAATAGCGTTTTTCTTGTGCTATATTAGAAATGAACCCCGCTATTATTAATTGTTTGTTAGTTAGTTTTGCTACTTTAATGGCATTGTGTAAGCCTTTACATCGTTCAAATCTTCCAATAAATGTTAAGTAACTGTCGGCGCGTGTATCAGGTTTGTAAATAAATTGATCAAGTGGAGCGCAATTATATACAACCTCCCATTTGCTTTTGGCGGTTTCCCCTGTATTTTTAATGGCTTTTGAAACGGCAGTATAGGTTAAATTTGCCGGCCTCAAAAAATCGTTTTTAATAATATTGAACCGGCTTACTTCACGTAAATACGATTGTATTTTAGGAGTTTTATTCCTTAAAAAAGGAGTTAAATACGCTAAGCGGCCAAAATTATGTATAACATCATGATTTTTAATTTCTTTATTTAATATCCTGTATACCTGAAATAAATGTTTAAAATTTATATGAGGGGTTAAGGGCCCGTTTTTACCATATACGATCAAACGGCCGGGTGACTTTGAATTTGGACCAGCTACAACGGTTATAGTATGCCCTATTTTTACATACTCAGTAGCCATATCAAATACAATACGTTCAATTCCACCGTAGTTTTCAGGCGGAACTGGAATAAACGGATCCATCAATAAAAGGATTCTCATTATGTTACGTTATTGTAAATGTTAATCTGCATGATCTTCTTTTAAAAAGAACCTACAGGTTAAAGCTATTATTTTATTAAGATGGTTTTCTTCTAAATCAAAAAAGAGGGGGAGGCGCACCAGGCAATCCTGGTAAAGTTTAGCCATAGGTAAAGCTCTTTTACCATGTATTTTTTTATAAAACGGACTATTGTGTAAGGTAATATAATGAAACTGCGTTTGTATTTCATTTAAGAGCATAAAATCAATATAGGCTGTGCGGATTTTACGGGACTTGCAAATAATGTAAAAATTATGGCTGTTATGAACAGTGTTGCTTGATATAACAGGTAACTTAATTAACTTTTTTTCAGCCAAATGCTCCAGGCCTTTATAATAACGATCCCATATTTCCCGTCTTTTTTGTTGAATATTATTTAAACTATTTAATTGGGCGTATAAAAATGCGGCCGAAATATCAGATGCTAAAAACGAAGATCCCACGTTGACCCAACTGTATTTTGTAATTTCATTTCTGATAAAGGATGATCTGTTGGTTCCTTTTTCCCTGATAATTTCAGCGCGCGTAATAAATTTTTTATCATTTATTACCAATAAACCACCTTCCCCACATGTTATGTTTTTAGTTTCATGAAAAGAGAATGTGGCAAAATGCCCAAAGCTGCCCAACGGTAAATTATCATAAAAACTATCAATAGCATGAGCGGCATCTTCAATCAAGTATATTTTATGCTTGTCAGCCAGCTTTTTTATTGCTGTAATATCGCATGCTATACCACCATAGTGCATTACAACTATGGCCTTTGTTGCGGGGGTAATAAGCTCTTCAACTTTTTTTGAATCTATGTTTGGACCTGTTGGCCCGCTATCAGCAAAAACAATTTTGGCCCCTCTTAAAACGAAGGCATTTGCCATTGAAACGAAACTATAAGATGGCATTATTACCTCATCGCCCTTTTGTATGTTTATTAAAAGCGCGGCTAACTCCAGTGCATGTGTGCAAGAAGATGTTAATAAGGTTTTTTTAAACCCATATTTTTTTTCAAAAATGGCTTCACAAGCTTTTGTATAATAGCCATCTCCTGCAATTTTACCACTTTGCATTAACTCAGCTATATAGGATATTTCATCTCCGGTAATATGTATTTTATTAAACGGTATCATTTAATATTTTATATATTTTGAAAGGCTGACAGCCTGCAACTCAATGACCCGGTAAAATATCCAGGCGAAAATTATACTGATCAAAGTAACGCTTATTAAAACCATTTAAATTTTCAATAGCATGTATTTTTACTGTATTTACAATGGGCGCATTTTTAGGTAGAGTTTCCAAAGTTGGCCTAAAGGGTATTCTATGTTTTTTAACTACGCATCATGTTATAATACCAATATTGAATTAAACGCGCTATTTTCCAGCCAAAAATATTTTTAATAGTCTCAATAGTATGACCGCCTATAACCGGCGAATAAGAGATGTCGCCCAGGTTTTCAATATCCGCCATTATTTTTTTTGTTAAGGTTTTATGCTCTGGATAACTGATCATTAATAATGTTAACAGATTTTTAGAGGTAACGATATTTATTCTGTTGTCATTCCTAAATTGCTCTAAATGATGTTTTAAAAGAATCAACGAATTGTATTGGCTGGTTAGTGATTTTAAATCACGGTTGCCCGACATAGATTGCACCGATGTGCCATTATATTTGCGATAGTAACAAAATACACCGTTTGACACCTGTATAGCTTTTGATGCCAAAACTACGCGGCAAAAAAATTCGCCATCATCATTTACAGTTAAATTTTCATTCCATTTGCCCGCTTTTAAAATCAAATTAACCGGTGTTAGCCAGGAATGTACCGGGATCATTCCGACCTGACCTGGTCCAATACCGTAAACAGCTAATAAAAGCTCAAAAGGATCATTTGTTTCTTTATAATAAACCAGCTCTTTTTCATCAGGTTGTAACTGGTTTAAATCGGTACAATCAGTTTTGAAATGTATAACAGGGCATATGGATAAAGTGTCGGTATTACCAAGTAGTTGCTTAACCTGGCTGCTAATTTTATCCGGGCTTAACAGGTCATCGGCATCCAAAAACTGAATATAGTCTCCGCGGGCTTCTGATAAACCTTTATTGCGCGCCGCGCTTGCCCCCTTATTTTCCTGACTGAATACTTTTATATACGTGCCAGCAAACTTCTTGGCTATAGATAAAGAATTGTCAGCCGACCCATCGTTCACAATAATAATTTCTTTATTTGGCCATGTTTGATTTAAGGCAGATAGTATGGTTTCTTCCAGATATTTTTCGGCGTTATAAACAGGTATAATTATTGAAACTAAGGGTAATTGTGTATTACTCATAAAGGCTTGCTGAAAATATCTATCCAACGTTCTTTAGTTGATACATTTGCAGGTGGTTTATTATCAATAAACCAAGGTTGCTTTAAGACAGAAAGGTATTTGTCGCGGTCCTGGTCCAATTCAATTATCCGGTCAATCAGCGGGCCAAAATCGAGGCCGCTGAATTGCAAACGCATCTTTATGTTTCTGCCTATGGTTTTTAATTTTCTTTTTATGCGATGTGCCGGGTCATGATAATGTTGGGGGCGTATGTCTGTAAAATCCATCTGCGCATGTTTTTGCAGCCATTTGGTAATATTATTTTCAGTATTTATATAATCAGGAGTGTTAATAAAGGCTTTTGTATTAAATACTTCACCTATTTTAGGATCGCCGCAATAAATGGGGAGGCTATTTGCCTGCATGGCGTCATATAACTTTTCTGTTTGATAGCCCGGATAGACGTAATTTTCAAAAGCGATAGTAAATTTATATTCACTTAAAAACGCTCTTTTACGTTGCCATGTATCGCCGGTATATAAACTATCAATATTTGGCATATTATTCATTGATTTACCAGGCGCATCAACCTTTTTATATTTTGATAGCTGCTTAAAAAATTCTTCGCGATAAGGAACGTTATGTGAGTATAAGAAATTGCAGAAATATTTTTTGTTATTATATAGTTCTTCTGCATTATAATCGGGCGGTTTAACCAGCGTTTGCGGATCAATGCCATGCCATTGTATCCTTTTATAACGCGGGTTATTTATTTCTTCTTCACGCGGAATTCCAAACGCCCATTCACAGCTCGGCAGGTCAGGTTTTATGTTTTCACAGAAATAACCTATGCGAATATATTTTCCGGGAGGTGGTATATCATTCCCGTACGGGCCAAATAATATGAAGTCGGGTTCATCACTTTCTTCAAATATAAAGTCGCCGGTAATTTCATTTAATATTTCAGAATAAGCTACCCGTTTATCTATTCCGTTTTGAAATTTTATTTTGATCAGTTTGGGCATTAGTAAATAAATTCAAAATCCCCCGAGTTATTATATTCGTCAAGTTTTTGATAAAAAAAACTATAGCTATTCTTTAATTCAGCATCAAGGGGCATTATATTTAAAATGTCGGATTTTTTAGAGGGTGTTAACCGATGCCATATAATACCCAGCCAAATTTTTATGTTAGAAAACAGGCTGATATTTGCATTGTCGCCGGCATAACTGTATTTAAGCTTGCCTATTTTTCCTTCAAATTTACGAAGCTCCCGGGTTGCTGTTGAGGTTACATTTCCCGGAGTATCTACAGCCAGCGAATTATAACCGGTATAATAGGCTATTTTTGCTTGCAGATAAGATACACGTAGCGAATATTCCCAGTCCATCATTTTGAACTGGGTATCATAAAGCCCTAAAAAACTTAATGATGACCGCCGTACAAGCATTGCTACATCGCTAAAAGTGAATGATTTTACAAATCCGTTTTTCCATTGTGTGTATTGGTGTAACCTCCCGGTAATTTCAATGATAGCAGGATCTGTCAGTTTGCTCTCCAATTGATTAGATATACAAATATCTATAGCTGTATTAGCCAGCATCAGGTCGCAGCATTTGCGGATTGCTTTAAAATCGGGTACATCATCATCAATTAATTTTTTAATGATGGTGCCCCTGGCCATTAATAATGCTTTATTCCAGCCATGGGCCTGGTTTTTATCCGATTCAGAAATAAATTGGTGTATTTTCCCTTTGTTAAATAGTTGCTGCAAATATTCCTTTGAGCCATCGGCGCTGTTGCCATCAACCACTACTATTTCTTCATCGGGCTGCAGGTTATCAATAACTTTTGGAAGTAGAATTTTTAAAAAATTAACCCTGTTATAAGTGCAGATAAGATACGATAAATTGATGCTTTTCAATGAATAATTAATTGGGGATCAATAAAAAATTCTCGGTGAAATTGCTGTACAAATTAAGGTCATTTAAACTGGTTACTTTGTTTAAATCAGGTGCCGAAAAGCAATTGTAGTTAAGTTGGGTATAAAAATCGAATAAATCCTTATTAACCAAGTTGAAGGCTTTTATATTAATTGAATTCCACTCCAAAAGAATGGAAGGTTTACAGTTTTTAATACAATCAATGCCACCTTTTAAAGCAAACAGGTCACTGCCCTCAGTATCAATTTTAATAAAGCTAACTTTAGGTTGTCCTCTATTGTTCCAGATATGATCAATGGTTGTACAATCAATTTCAACTAAATTTGTTAACCCGGTTCTTTTTGTATCATTTATACTGTCATACGCGCCTTCGGCTGCGGTTGCCATTCGAAAACTTATTTTACCCTCAATAGCTGCTACCGCTTTATCTATTATAAACCACCTGCTAAAGTTTTTATTAGCAGCGTGTGTTTTCATTAAATAAGGCAACGTATTTGGCGAGGCTTCAACGGATATTAAAGTTATTGTTTCAAAACAAGAAAGTATAGGTATAGAAATTGTACCAATATTTGCACCAATATCAAAAACTTCGGTACCCGGCTTAATAAGTGCTATGATTACCCGTAAAGTATCGGCTTCATAAATCCCTTCTTTAATAGTCCTTAAAAAGATCTCACTATTTTTTGGGAAAAATATTTGCTGATTATAATAAGTGAAACTTCCTATTATATTCCAGTAGTACCTGGCAATGTTAAGTTTTATTTGCCTTTTTATATAATTATGCATCTGTTAGATTATTTTTAACGGTATTTAACCAATAATAGCTTCTATACACTATATGGATAAAACATACAACGGAATATGCTATCCAAGCCGGCACTTTTAAATGATATAATTTTAATAAAGCATTTTGAGAATTATATGGATAACTATTAATTGTGCTACCTCCAAAATGTAATATAATTGGTGAATAACAGGGTGGGTACCATGGCCGGTGTTTTACCCCACGCGATGGGTTTTTTAATAGCCTTGATCCTTTTTTTAAAACATTTATTTTTGGAAAGGGGTCAGTGTATAGATCGGTCATATATTGCCCGTCATCGGCTATTGGCTGCTGATTGTTAAGCATCATGGCAATTGATAGCGGGCCCTCTTCATTTATCCATTTATCGTTAATTCTGTCAAAGCCGTAATCATCATACTTATTGGCTATTTCTCTTGCTTTATCAAAAATTTGTGTTGTTACACGCGATTTTTTAATATAATATAAGCCACCGTTAAATCTTACCAGGTTATCGATACCAAAATTATCTTTTATTGTTTCAGCTTGTTTTACGCCACACCAATCAGCTGCCGGCACAACTCTTCCCGCGCACGATACGTCCATACCGTCGCAGGCTTTAAATATTTTTTCAAGGCTGTCAAAACAAATGCAATCAGCGTCAATAAAAAGTGAGTTTTCGGTTTGCAGGTATTTATCTGTATGTAATTTTATCCCAATACCCATTGCCCCGTGTTCCGCCACGGCAGGTATAATAAACACCTTATTTTCAAGATCGCGGGGAATTGTGATGGTAATATTTGAAACGATATAGATATTTATGTCATTAAATAATAGCACCGACCTTGCACAATTTAAAGCAAACTGCAGGTAACTTAATTTATTAGTAGCAAAAGTTATTACTGAATAATCTTTACTAAAAACAGTTTTCAAATCTTGCTTGAATTATTTAATTGCTTCAACATATAAGCTTTCCGGATGCCTAACCAACTGGTCAATTTCCAATTTTTTATCGTGCGATTTGCCGTAGCTCATTTTATAAATTTTGGTAAATCCTGCATCCGCTAAACTTAGCTGCATAGTTTCAAAATCCCATGCATATTTATGTTCGCCACTTTGCCTGAATACTTCATTGATGAGTTGCATTTTAGTGCGATATTTACCGCCCATTAATGTATCATTCAAGTCATCATCAAGCGGACGTGTTTTTTTTAGTTCATCCCACCCATCGCTGCAATAGCCTGATAAATATTTTTCTGCATCCGGAACTATAATACGCAATACACCGTTTTTCTGTAAAACACGGTAGCAGTTTCTTAAAAAATAAGGCACCTCTTTAGTATAATCCAGGTGTTCAAAAAAATGCTCGGTATATACTCCTTTTACAGTGTTATCAGCAAATGGGATGTCTTTTCTGCAATCAAAAACACAGTTTATATTTTCATACTGATTGTAATCTATATTTATCCAATTGTTTGCCAGGCCGGCGCCGCCGCTTCCAACATTTGCATACAGATTTGTTTTGTTTATAAAGCTGTCTCGTACACTTTTTTCGCTTTGCTTAACTTTTATAGCATGTATTTTTCTTCCAATAAATAAGTTTGTTGCCGCTATAAATGGAAATCTTTTATATAACATCTTTTTAAAACTCACAGCCCTATAAAGTTTTTAATTTTAAATAGCATAGTTTGAGCTATGTATTTTATAAAGGAGTGGTGGTTCCACTTGTAGCTGTAGTAAATACGTGGCACCTGGGTTAGCTTTTGGTATTCTTTGTCATCTACAGTACTAAGTGATTCACTTCCGGAATGAGTAACCTTCGAAGCCGGCACCAGGCAATTCCTGACCCCATATTTCTCTAATGTTTTACAGTAGTCGGCGTCGCAATACCAAAATATCAGTTGCTCGTCAAGTGGGCCTATGATATTAAAAACTTCTCTTTTTACGAAAATGCACCAGCCGCCTAGAACGCCAAAATACCCCTCTAACACAGGGCCGTTTTCGTCAAAGCCCCTGCTTTTGTGAAATATGGGGCAATACGGACTTGCACTCAATAATAATGGGTCGTTATCCATCGCTTTCAATATTGCGCTTGCCCAGCCTTTGTGAAATATAAGGTCATTATTGCAAAGGCATACGTAAGGGTTATGTGAGCCCTTTATACCAATATTCATGTATTTGTTGTAACCGAAAGCTGTATCGGGATATATAGTTGTAGTATTTGGATATTGATATGGAGGCTGGTTTTTATTTGATTCTATTACTAAAATGTTAAACTCAATTTCACGCGGGTCTTCTGATGCCAATAAGCTCTCAATTCCTTGATTTGTGACCGCACGTAATTCTTCATTTTTTGCATAACTCAAAATAATAACATCTATTTTAACCGGCATACCCTGAATTTTCTATGTTAAAGCTTGTGAAGGAATTATGCCTGCATTTCTTATTTATCACAAATTTTATTATAAATGGTGTTGCGTATCTCACCAACTTTGGATTGGCTATACTCGTTAATAATTAATTGGTAAGCATTTTTACCTACAGTGCGGGCAAATTCATTATCAGTAAAGAATCTATCTACAGCAAGTGCAAAATCATTGGCAGTATCAGCAATCAATATTTCTTTTTGATGCCGCCCTTTTATTCCTACTGCGGCCAATGAAGTTGCCACAACCGGAGAACCCTGGTGCATTGCTGAAAGAATCTTTGTTCTGATGCCTCCACCGCCTATCCTTATGGGTACAATAGATATGCTGTTTTTTAAATATGGGGTAAGGTCATTAACAAAGCCAATAAAACATACACGATCAGTTAATTCCTGATATCTTTTTATAGTTTCCTCAGACCATTGCGAGGTTATATACAATTTTTTAAACGGGAACTGTTTAAACTTGGGTAGTACATCGGTTAAAAACCAATTTAGCCCGTCAAAATTGGGGTAATGATACTCTGAACCCAAAAATATAAGATTTTCAGCCTTATAATTATCCATATCCGGTTCTTTTATATCTGCATCCAATATTCCAAAAGGCGACGAGAAAACTTTTACTTGCGGTGAAACATTTTGTTCAATATTTATTTTATCTTTTTCATTTAATGCTAAAACAGCGTCGTATTGGTTCATATATGTATACTCCAAAAAGCTTGCATTTCCGGCAACGTGTTTTATATAGGTTGGGTCAAAATTATTAGCTAAGCCGTAATCATATAAAATTTCACCCCGGCCCTCTATTTGTAAATATATTTTTTTTACGCCGGGTGGAAAAAGATTTACCAGGTTCAGCATCGATGTTGATTCCGCTTGAATAATATGAAATTTATTTTCATTTATTATTGCCGATAGTTTTTTCACGAAAGGTTCTGGATGCGGCGCAAACGGTAAACTATAATTAGTATCGTATCTACTATAAACATCCTCAGCAGGAATACTTTTGGTAGTAAGACTGTTTGCTAATTGATAAGCTTCCTTTATCGTATTTTTAATAAAATCTAAAAATTTACGTTTAACAGGGTGCTTATTTTCTTTAAATAAATCAACACGATGAATGGTTACATCAGGCCACTTCTTAATTAAAGCCTCTATATTATCTTTATCTTTTATGCTTGCTGAAATAAGTAAAATCTGTATATCATGGAATTTTCGCAGATAATCTATTAATCCAAATGTGCAAAGTGTACCGCCATCATTTGGCGGATAAGGGATCATTCCGGGAATTATTAATATTTTTAATTTGGCTTTTTGAGACACTACGTTTGTTTTTGAGGGTACTTTAACATCATTAAAGCCAATTCATTAATACTAACCATTGGCTGCCAACCCAGCGAAAATATAGTTGAGGGTTGTGAAACCAATATTTTATAATCAGGAGAATAACCAGATACCAATGTTACATGATCCTTCCAATTCATGTTATAGTAATTAAAACAAAGTTCTAACCAATCGGTTATTGCATATGCCTTGCCCGAACCAATAACGGCCTCAAAAACATGAGCATTATTAATGAATTTCCATATCGCTTCGGCTATATCGCCTGCATATGTAAATTCTTTTTTTATAGTAACATCTCCCAATGAAAGTTTATCAGAATGGCCGCCGGCAATACTTTGTGCAGCCAATACTATTTTTTGATTAATATGCCTTGGGGACCTCAACGGACTATCATGATTAAAAAAATAGCCTATATATACATTAACCCCTAGGTTGCGGTAATACCGGGCCGTATAAACTGATTGAATACGTAGCATGGAATAACTATCTCTGGCCTCGAAGGGGTCGGTTTGGGTTATCGGCACACCATTATTTACAAATTGCAGCCCGCTCCCGGTAATAAAAACTTTGCTGTGTTTAGAATACTTATATACAGCTTCAAGTATATTTAATGTACCCGTTGTAATGGTTTGGTAGTTTTCAAATAACGCATCATGACTGGTAACGGAATTAGCGGCAAGGTGAAAAATATATTCTGGCTGGTTGTTTTTTATTAATTGTTTAACAAACTCATAATTTGAAACGTCGCCAATAATATAGTTTAAATTACTTCTTGAAATACCTATTACATTAATATTATTATTGCTCAGCAATGTATTTAAATAAAAGCCATCCTGGCCGTTAATTCCAAAAATTATCGCGTTCATGTATTACTGGATATCAGTATTGAAAAATGGAAAATAACGCAAGTTATAGTCAAGATCTTTAGTTCTGTCGCCTATTTTTTTTGCCGGAGAACCTGCAACTATAACGTATGGTTCAACACTTTTTGTAACAACAGAGGCGGCTGCTAATACGCAGCCCTTGCCAGCAACAACCCCGGGCAATATCATCACCCGGGCGCCTATCCATGCAAAATCTTCAATTAGCACGGGCTTAACTACCGTATCAAATGTGGGGCTACTAACAGAATGCGACATGGTAAGTATGTACGCTTCGGGCGCCATGCTTACATTGTTTCTTATATCTATTAATTCGGCGCGCCCATCAAAATAACAATTACGTGCTATAACAGTATTTGAACCTATTTTAATATTATTCCCCGTAAAAAAACAGCCCATATGTATTGAGGTATCATGGCCAATCTGTATTTTTAATATATGCCGCAAATAAGAAGTACGTAATTTATAGGACGGAAAATTTGTTAAAAAATCATTATAGAAATAATATTTAAATGCCAAAAAAAATGTAGACAAATGGGTGCGTTTACGCCAGTAATAATGGTATACAATAATAAGTCGGGTCTTTACTAAAATAAACTTTATGAATTTTCTAAACTTGGTCAAAATAATAAATTGATAATTAAACTATTTCAATCTCAGGCAGCGGAAAAATAAATTTTCCGCCTTGTTCCATATAAGCCGTTTCCCGGGCTAAAATATTATGTTTAAAATGCCAGGGTAATACCAAAAAATAATCGGGGTTCATAGCGCGAGCTTCCTGCTCAGAAATGATCGGGATATTGGTGCCCGGGGTAAATGAACCAAATTTGTCAGGATTAACTTCTGCTATATAAGGGATGTGTTTAACGGTTAATTTACAAAATTGAAGCAAAACATTTCCTTTTGTTGAAGCGCCGTAACCAATTATAGTTTTTCCGTCGGCAATAAGGGCTTCAATTAGCTGCAACAGATTTTTACGGTGTTTAAATACCCTCTCTTCAAAATCACGATAAGGTTTTGGTGTATCCAGCCCTAAGTCGTTTTCCTGCTGCAGCATCCAGTTTATAATGGCATTATTTCTTTTATAGGATGCATTTTTTTTACACGCTGTTACGGCAAAACTGCCGCCATTTACCGCGTTCATTTGCACATCAACTACTTCCATATTACATGTTTCCAAAAGGTTTTTAACCACCTTAAATGAATAGAATTCAAGATGCTCATGACAAATTGTATCATATGAGTTTGTTCGTAACATTGATGGCATATAGCTTTGTTCAAAGTGCCATATACCGTCATCAGCGAGCACCTGCTCTATATCTCTTATAAAACTAATGGGGTGTTCCAGGTCATAGAACATAGCAATTGAGGTAATGATTTTTGCTTTAGCGTTTGGAAACAAAGTGTTAAAGGCTTTTGCTGAAAAGAAATCAGGTATCAGCTTAATACCATCAGTATAATAGGCTGCAAATTTTAAACCGGTTGGGTCAATACCCACTTTTTGATGTTTGCCTGTATAAGCCTTTAATGCCGTTGCATCATTACTGCCAATATCAATGACAATATCGTTAGCTGTTAATTTAACTAATCTTTCTAATGTTTTTATTTTATTGGTTAAATGCGATACCATAGATACATTTAGGCCTGACCGGTAACCATAATTGTCGCCGTACATCTCATCAAGGCTATAAGATTGCTTCAACTGTAACAGACCGCTATCAGGGCACCAAACCAGGTCTAAGGGGCCTTTAGTGATTTTTTCATCGACAGATTTAGGAAAAACACCGGTTAAATATTGTTCGCCGAGCGATAATACTTGTATCAGGTTGGTACTATCGCTAACCCTGCATTTTTTTATTTCAGTATACATATTATTTTTTTATTATTTCCCATTTGTCTTTTAAAATAATATTACCGTAATCTTCTCCCTCTGCAAAGGCAAATTCAGTTCCGTCATCATATACCCTGATGGCGCATATATCCTCCTGCCAATCATAAGTAACTGTACCTGTCCGGCTATTCAATGCAACTAAAAATGAATAACTATTTGGAGCTATCATACCACCTTCGATAATAAAATCAACTGTTACTTCGCCTGTAGATGAATAAAATTCTGAAAAAGACCTGTTCACTGTAAATACCCGCCTTTTATCGCGGGTTAATAATGCCAGGCCAATATTTTGTATCGGGTCATATTTATTTACATGGATCACAATTCTTAAATGGATATCTTCCGAATGAGAAAAATTTGATGTTTGTTCGTTTTTAGCATTACAAGTATATATCTGTTTAAAATAAATATCAGCATTTTTGTTACCCGAAAAACTTAAGTTTTGAACATTTTGGTTATAATATTTTTGTACTAACAAAGCCGGCGCACCTATGCTTTCAACTTTACCCTGATCTAAAAGAATACAATTATTGCACAATTGCTGAACGCTTCCCATATTATGGCTCACAAACAAAACCGTCCTTCCTTCCCCTTTACTTACCTCATCCATTTTACCCAGGCACTTTTTTTGGAATTCGGCATCGCCTACCGATAGCACTTCATCAACTATCAGTATTTCCGATTCCAAATGCGCAGCTACAGCAAAAGCCAGGCGCACATACATGCCCGATGAGTAACGTTTAACAGGCGTGTCAATATAACGTTCAACGCCGGCAAAATCTACTATCGCATCGAACTTGCGTTTTATTTCGGCTTTACGCATACCTAATATGGCGCCGTTAAGGTAAATGTTTTCTTCGCCTGATAATTCGGGGTGGAATCCTGTGCCAACCTCAAGCAAGCTGGCTATACGGCCTTTAATTTTTACAGAACCTGTAGTGGGCGAGGTTACCCTGCTCAAAATTTTCAGCAAGGTACTTTTACCTGCCCCGTTGCGCCCTATAATTCCAACCGAATCACCTTGCTCTATCTCAAAATTGATGTCTTTTAAGCTCCATACAATATCACTTTCGCCTTTTTTAGTACGGTCATTAACTTCGCCTATTTTTAAAAACGGGTCTTCTTTGCCCCTCATCCTTGCCCAAAACCGTTCCAGGTCGCGCGAAATAGTGCCGGTGCCAAAACTACCTAACTGGTAGGCTTTTGATAGGTTCTCTACTTTTATTGCTTTAGCCATTATACCGTATCAACAAATGTTTTTTCAACTTTATTAAAAACAATAATACCCAGCAGCAATATAATTAGCGTAACCGCTGTGCTATATCCCATTAAATTCCAGCTAAAGCTTCCCCTGCCCAAAAATCCATACCTGAAAGTTTCAATAACAGCAGTAATGGGATTAAATTTTATAAACCAGCTATAAGCAGGGTATTTTGATATAGCTTCTGACAATGGATAAATTACTGTAGTAGTGTACATTAACAGGGGCACCCCGAAAGTGACCACAAAAGCAAGGTCGCGGTATTTTGTAGTTACTGCCGAAATCAACATGCCCAGGCCTAAACCCAATGCAGCGATCAGCAATAGGAGTAATGGAAAAAGGAAGATATAAACAGTTGGGTGGATGGCCGCACCTTTGAAATAATAATAAAACAACAGTACAATAAATAGCAAAAGCTGTACAGCAAACCGGATAAGGTTAGAGAATACAATACTTAATGGCATGATAAGCCGCGGGAAATATACTTTGCCCAGCATTGCTGAGTTATCCTTAAAAACGGTAGAGGTTTTGATGAGGCAGTCGGCAAAATAATTCCATATAATTGTTCCGGCCAAATAAAATAACGGTGCCGGAACATCATCAGTTGAAATTTTAGCCAGGTTACTAAATACCAGCGTATAAATTACAATGGTGATAGCAGGCTGAATAAAAAACCATACCGGTCCCAGGACGGTTTGCTTATAAAATGAAACAAAATCACGTCTTACTAACAAAATAAGTAAATCGCGATATTGCCATACATCTTTCAGTTTTAAATTAAAAAGATTGTTTTTTGGAGTGATCTCCATATCCCAATGTTCTTCAGCCGATTGGTTCATCTCGCAGTAATTGTTGTAATTTGTTTATATAACTATCTTCATTGAAATAATGCAAACATTGTTGCTGAAGTTTTTTACGTATAACCGGTGTTAGCGGAGTTTTTAAATATTTCGACAGCGTATTTTTAAGTTCAGTAAGATCATCCGGATTAACAGCTGTTCCCAACTCCCCATTTCTGATGGCGTCAAGGCTGCCATCAACATTACCGCAAACCACAGGTAAACCGCAGGCTAATGCCTCAATAAAAACAATACCAAACCCTTCTTTTTTGCTTGGCAAAGTAAACAGGTCGGCTAAAAGGAAGTGATCAGGAAGCTCGTTTTCATCAATGAAGCCGGTTAATATAACGTGGCCCTCAACCTTATGCTCATTGATCAAATATTTAATACGAGTCTCTTCAACAGCATCATACTTACCTGAAAGAATATATTTGATAGATGGAAACCGGGATTTTAAGTCATGTATAACTTTTATTACCTGTTCATACCCTTTATATTGCTCTGTGGAGGCCAGCCTTGTTAACGTGAATAATATAATTGAATCGGCAGTTAATTGATATCGCTGCAGCAAATGTTCGGGTTTTGTAAAACTTACCGGTAAGTTCATAAACGGATCTACCGCGTTATTTAATACCTCGCATTTATTTGTGTTTACTTTATGCCATCGTATCATTTCCTGTTTGGTAAAGTTGCTTACACAGATTATTTTGTCGCATCGTTTCAAAAACAGCTTTTTGATAAATGATAAGGGGCGCCAAACCTCAATGCCATGTGCAATGAGCCAAACCTTACACTTTGGGTTTATTGTTTTTATGATCAGGCCAACACTGGCCATGTTAATGTGGCTTATAATTATTACGTCTGACCGGGATGCTATTTTAAGTGAATTTAAGGCAAACGATCCACGATTAATACTAAAACCTTTAAAATTTTCGGCAGGTAAATACTGCGGCATCAAATCATTACTTGCATCATAAGCAGACCAGAGTTTAAAATCCCATTGATTGCGTAAAGCAACTTGTTGTAAAGAGTGGGCGAGTGTACGGGTCATTTTTTGTATTCCACCTGTGGTACTAAAGGTTTGTAACGAAAAAAGAAATATTTTTTTAGGCATGTGTTTGTACCTGGTAAAGGGCAAAGGCTTTTGACCAATGCACCTCGTCGTTTTTAAACCTTTTAATAATGCTTTGCGCTTTGCTGGTTTTATACAAGTTTTCGTTGCATATTTCTGTATGCTGCCTCATCCATTGCTGCAACGGAAAACTAAAACCCATTTTAGGCCTGTTCCATACAGATGATGGCAACATATCTTTAAAAGAATCAATAAGCAATTTTTTTGGCTGGTGTTTATTAAACCTTATTGCTGACGATATACTATTTACAGCCTCCTGAAAATCTTCATCTAAAAAAGGTACTCTAACCTCGAGTCCATGACTCATGCCCATTACATCGGTATCACGAAGCAGTTGGTTTTGCATGTATAAATTGGTTTCAAACCACGAGGCGCGTTCTTCATCAGTATGCCCCGGGTTAGCAGGATAGTTTGTTGAGAATAAAACATCATAAACCTCTTTCTCGTCGCAGTTTAATATTTTAGCTATCGTATCGGGTGTAAATAACCCCCTTAAAAAAAGATAATCGGCCAATGGGTGATCACTGGATAAAAAAGATATTCTTTTATATCGGTCGGCAGTAAACCAGGCCGCGTTAAATAATTGAGATGGGATTTTTCGCAGGTATTTAATATATTTTATCCGGTTAAAAGAAGGGTAGCCCCCAAAAAGCTCGTCACCGCCCAAACCCGATAAAACCGCTTTTAAGCCATTCTGTCGCGCATATTTGCTGATGAACCAGGTATTAATACCATCAGTGGTAGGCATATCCATCGCGTTCAATATATCGGGAAGAAATTCTTCAAAATCCGCTTGCTTTACTAGGTGCGTGAATTTTTCACCCTCAATTTTATCAGCTATTTGCTGTTGATAGGCACGTTCATCATACTCTTTTTCATTAAAAAAAATCGATACAGTTTTTAGCTCCTGGTGTTTTTGCTGATTTGCCAATAAAGCAAGCAGGCTTGAATCAACCCCGCCGCTTAAAAAAACACCTATAGACGCGTCGGCTAAAAGCTGCCGTTTTACCGCAGTTCTTAGTCGGTTATTTATTGCTATTTCAGCTGCATCTATAGTTGTAATAGTATTGGCCAGTGATGTTTCTACATACGGATTAATGGTATAAGCACTGTTTTGATTGTTCCAGCATAGCAAATGCCCCTTAGGCAAGCTAAATACATTGTTTAAAGTAGTATCCGGTTCAGGAATGTTGCCGAAGGCTAAAAACTTGATCTGCCAGGTTTGATTCGCCCGGTTTGCTATACCGGCAATTTTCAATGCTTTAATTTCTGACGAAAAACTTAGCTGCCCATTTTCAATGTGATAATATAAAGGTTTAATACCCATACTATCGCGCACCAGGTAAGTTAAAGCATTTGCAATATCATATAATGCAAATGCAAACATTCCGCGAAGTTTTGCAAAGGCCGCTACACCCCAATGCAAATAAGCCTGTAAAATAACTTCCGTATCGGTGTTCGAAAAAAATTTTGCGCCAATTTTTATCAACTGCTCTTTTAACTCTAAATAATTATAAATCTCGCCATTAAAAGTTATCCACGCTTTTTGATCAACGTCGGCCATTGGTTGGTGCCCATTGCGGCTCAGGTCAATAATTGCCAGCCGGCGATGGCCGAATACAAGGCCCGCGTTTTCGGCCGAAAAAATACCTTCGTCATCAGGTCCGCCATGCTTCAACACATCGCACATGATGCGTGTTTTTTCACGAGCCCCGGCCGGGTTTGATCTTTTAGAAACTATTCCGGCTATTCTGCACATTGATAAAGTATATTCATAGCTTCGCCCCGTAAGTCACACTAGTATAATTTAACCTATTAATTATCAGTAATTTACATTTTACTGTAAATGCTGATCAATGAAAAATACTGGCATTAAATTAAACTAAAAATGCCAGTTTGATATATAATATAAATTAAAATCTGTCAATTAATTCCGCGGCAACGTTTATCAGGATGGAGCAACCCAGGTTTTCGAGCCGCAATATCAACTGTTTTTGCGAGCGATATGAAATAATTTCGCCGGTCATTCCTTTAAGCGGGCCTGCTTTAATGATGACTTTTTCGCCGGGCTGCAAATTTTTTTCAGTTATTTCCAGCTCGTAGGGGCTGGCCAGTACTAATTTAAGTTCTTCCACCTGGCGGTCGGGCATTGACGTAACCTGGTTAGAAAAATATATAAACCGCGCTATTCCTTTTGTCATTAATACCTCTGTTTGTTCAAATTCGGTAATACGGACAAACAGGTACGATTTAATAAAAGGCTCTTCTATCCATTTTTTACGGTCGCTCCATTGTTTAAGTTGGCGATGCAGCGGTAAATAAGTTTCTATTCCCTTATTTGTTAAAGCCTGGTATGCTTTTTTTTCGGCACGCGGTTGTGTGTAAACAGGATACCACTTAGGTGTACTTGTATTTGATATTAAAACCATACGTTACTTAATAGCAACCTTATTTTTTGAACCAACGCATTACATCCCACCATTTATTTTCTTCCTCGTTTACATAATAGCCGGAACTTTCATAGCCGGTATAGTCTGAATAATAATAACTCTTTCCGGAACTATCACCGGTATATTTGGTGCTGTAAAATCTTGAATGTAACAGGTCCTGCGAATACGCATTCAACACAATAACAGTATTATTCAAATTATACTCCTGAGCAATACGCTGCGGTATAGTTGCAGCATAGAATTTTGATTTTCCCGAACGCAATACAAAAAGATTAATATCGCTTACCCTTATTAACGGTATAGCGTCAGAAACTAAACCAATAGGCGCCGTATCGACCATTATAATATCATATCTTGCCGAAAGATCGGCAATTAACTCGGTCATTCTTTCAGAATGCAGTAACTCGGATGGATTAGGCGGTACCGGTCCCGAAATAATAAAATCAAGGCCACTTTGATTAGAATGGTTAATGATATCATCCGACGTGCATTGATTAGCCAGGTAATTACTCAGGCCCAGATCATTTGGAACGTGGAAAGTTTTATGCAGTTTTGACCGCCTCAGATCGGCGGCAACCAGTATAACCTTTTTATCGATCAACGCTAAAGTGCTTGCCAGGTTAACAGCCACAAATGACTTTCCTTCGCCCGCAACCTCTGATGTAATGCAAATAACTTTACTTTTTTTCTCAGATGCGAGGAAATTTAAATTTGTACGAACCGTGCGCACTGATTCGGCAAATATTGATTTAGGCCTGCTGATGGCTAATATTTGAGTGCTAAACTCATCAATTTCTTCGGGGAATTTTCGTATTACGCCAATAATAGGAATAGTAGTAATACTTTCTATAGTTTCTTTATCATATATATATGGATTTAACACCCTGATCAAAACAACTAACCCTAAACCTATAACAAGGCCCAAAATAATTGCATTACGATGAACGGCATGTTCATCAGGCGATATAGGCGTAGGGTTTGGCTGCGCACGGTCAATAATAGTCGCGCCGGGCAATACACCCGCGCTGGCAATTCGTTGATCTAATTTTTTTTCTGATAAAAAGGATAAAACCTTATCCTTTACATCAAAAGCGCCCTTTAAGCTGGTCAGGTCACGTTCTTCGGCCGGTAATGAAGCTATTTGCTCTTTTACGGGTATAAGCTGGTTTTGCAGATAGTTTATTTTAGTTTCTATTAATTGACGCGACCGTTCAATACTATTTGCCGCGTTGGTTTTAATTAGCAGTATTTGCTGGTCCACATTTGTTATTTGCGGAGAACCGGGATTATATTTTATTGATAAGACTTTTTTTGAATCAAGTTCGTCGTTAAGTTTAGCAATAAAACTACTGAGTTGAGGGTCAATCTCGCCACCTAGAGTAAAATTTATATTTATATTATATTTTTCATCATCTATATCCTTTTTAAGCTGATTAAGATTGATCAGTTCTATTTTTAATACGGATATTTGTGATTCCAGGTCTTTAGACTTACTCATTGCAAGTTCTGTTGCCGAACCAACATCCATTATTTTTTTATCCTGCTTATACTGCTGTATGGAGTTTCCTGATGCGCTAACACCTTTTGAAAGTGTATCTAACTGGCTATCAATAAATTTTATCGTTTTCGTTGCCGATTGTTTGCGCTGGTCGGCATCATAGCTAAGATATTCATCCATTACCGCATTTAAAGCATCTGCAGCAAACTGGTAATTTGCATCGGTTAGGGTTAATGCTAAAAGGCTTGAGTTTTTAGCCGTTTCAGTTGCTTTCAGCCCGGCACTTATCCTTCCGGCAAAATCCTCAGGGCCGTTAAGTTTAAATATGATAGAGGTTGTTTTGGGTATATCTTCTCTGTATTTCATAATAAAGGACGTAGGCCCAATTGTAAAAGGAGTGTTATAGTTATATATCTTTGTAATGTCCCGCCCCCCTTCTTTATAGCTTACACTAAACGATGTATTATTTACAGGCTTGAAAGTAACCTGGTCACGAAAAAAATTTAAACTATCAAACTTGGCCAATTGAATATCCAGTGGTTTTTTTGGATATAAATCATTTGTACGGCCAAAAACCTGGCCCACTACAAAAAAACTAAACCGATAGTCGAGACGCTTAGCCGCTCCTAATAAAACCGGGGTACTCTGCAATACTATAGTTTCGCTTTGAACTCTTGACATACTGCTCCTGTCGGGAGCGCCGGGTATGCCTACGAGGTCTGATATGGCTGATTTTTTTTCCTCAAACTTCATAATGGCCGATGTAGCATACGTTCTTGGCGTATACCACAAATAAGCCTTAGAGGCAAAAAAACATATTATGACCGATCCCGCTATCCAATACCAGCGGCTTAAAATAATTTTACCAATTTTATAATAGTCGAATTCCTGGTTTGGTAACTTTTGTGATATTTTATCTAACTCTTCCATTTATTTATGCACAAGTGTAAAAATAATTAAGGCAGTATTAAATAAAATTAAAGCCGGTTGTATTACGACTGAAAAGTCTTGAATTTTGTTATTGCGTATAGCTTTTTTATTTTGCAAAACATATACTACATCATTGTTTTGAAGTATTGTCCTGGAGTCGGTTAATGATCCTATATTGCGCAGGTCTATTACGTCGGTTTTTAAATTTTCCTGGTCGCCGTGTATAATTTGAATACGCGTTTCGTCAGCCTTTTCAGTAAGACCGCCCGCTTCGCCAATTACCTCAATAAGGCGGGTCCTGTCTTTTGTTAACGGGAAATTCCCCGGTGTTTTTACTTCACCAAATACCGATACTTTCAGGTTTATTATTTTTAATTCGAGTATTGGGTTTTTAAGGTCCTTACCATATAGTTCTTCAATACGATTCCTGGCTTCAACCCGCGTTAAACCGGCAACCGGTATTCTTCCTAACCCGGTTAAAGCTACTGTTCCGTCATCTTCAACCTGGTAAGTTTCTGGTGCCTGTATGCTAGCTGTCGAGCCGGCGCCTCCAATAGCAGTTCCCGCTGTAACGTCAATGATAGATTTGCTGTTTTGTATGTTCGTGATTTGCAGAATATCCTGTGGCTTAATGCGATAATTGGTTATATTTGCCGGATTGCTCTGTAAGGCGCGGTTGGGAATTGAATTTTTTTGCTCAAATAGTACCTGGTCCTGTTTATAGGAACAAGAAGTGAAAATAAGCAATAGTCCAAAAATAGGGTATAAAAAAATCAAATGGCGCATATGTACAATTAATTCGGCTTAATACTTAATAACTATTCAGCAACAATTCCAAAACTACATATTTTGTCTTTATAAACTTAGCGTATTTTTTCAGAAGTGCAGGATTTAAAAATTTCTTTGATCACCGTTACCCGGGATGCCGAAAAAACTATTCGCCGCTGTATCGAATCTGTAATAGCGCAAAACTATAATAACATTGAATATATAATAATTGATGGTGGATCAACTGATGCCACAATCCAAATCGTGAGCCAATATAAGCAACATATTCATCTTTTTATATCCGAACCTGATGAGGGCATTTATGATGCCATGAATAAGGGAATAAAAAAAAGTTCAGGAAATTTTATCGGAATACTAAACTCTGACGATTATTTTGCGTATAAGGATGTAATTAGCTGTGTAGCATCAGCTTTTACCAGGCAAAATGCCGATGTGGTATACGGAAACCTGGATTACGTAAGTCCAAAAGGGGCTATAATACGTAAATGGTATTCAGGGGCTTATACAACCGGTATGTTTAACTGGGGATGGATGCCGCCACACCCGACCTTTTATTGTAAAAGGTCATTATTTGAAAGAATGGGTTTATATGACCTGCAGTTTGGAACTGCTGCTGATTATGAACTGATGTTAAGGTTTATACATTTAAATAAAGTGAATGTATACTATTTAAATAAAACAATGGTTAAAATGAATATCGGTGGAATTAGTAATAAAACCTATTTGAACCGGCTTAAGGCATGGATATTTGACTTTAAGGCCATGAGGAAAAACGGGGTGAAATTTCCACTGCTGTGTATCGTATTCAAACCTGTAAGAAAGATAATGCAGTATTTTTAAAAGTGGTTCCAAAATTGCTAACCTGTTTGTGAATAAGTTAGCAACTATGGAATATAAAATAATATTTCACGCTAATAAATTGATATTATGTTAATAAATTTGGTTGTTGATATTTACGCGAATGCTTTAATGCTTAATTATATGCCCGATTTTTTGGTACATTACCAATTTATTTATTATTTATGTGTAATCGGGTTTGCCGCGCTACTGTCAATGGCGGCAATTCCCTCAATTTTACACGTTGCCCGGGTCAGGCATTTATATGACGATGTAGGCCATTTTAGAAAAGAGCACGATAATGGGATTCCCCGTTTAGGCGGAGTTGCAATTTTTATAAGCTTCACTACTACGGCTCTTTTATTCAGCATTTTAGATAAAACTTTCCCCGTAGGTTATTTGCTTACAGCTGGTATAATTTTATTTATAATGGGTTTAAAAGACGACCTTTCGGGTGTAAACTCAAGCACCAAATTTTTTATTCAGTTCCTTGTTGCCCTCATACTGGTAATATTAGGCGATATCCGTTTAACCAGTATGTATGGTGTATTTGGAGTATATGAACTTCCGCTCGTATTAAGCTGCACATTGTCTGTTATTGTAATCATAATGATTATTAATGCCTTTAACCTTATTGATGGTATTGACGGTTTGGCCGGCATTATAGGTGTGATTGTAAATGGTGTTTTTGCCGTATTATTTATCTATATGCACCAATATGAACTCGCAGTAATTTCATTGATCATTGTCGGGTCTGTCATCGGCTTTTTAAAATATAATTTAACACCTGCCAAACTATTTATGGGCGATACCGGGTCATTATTTATCGGGTTGATATCAGTAATAATGGCTATTAAATTTATTGAGCTCAATAAATTTAATATTGGCAGTACACACCAGGTTTATTCGGCACCGGCTTTAGCGGTTGCTATACTGATAGGTCCAATTTTTGATACCATGAGGGTGTTTTTTATCCGCATCATGAGTGGTATATCACCCTTTACTGCCGACCGTAACCATATTCATCACCGTATGTTGAGGCTTGGTTTTACACATTTGCAAACCACGGCTATCTTGTCGGCACTTAACATAGCCACCATTGGTTTGGTTTTGTTATTTACTAATCTTGGCAACTTTACTTTGATAATTATAATCTTTGCGCTATCCCTGTCATTTAACTGGCTGCTCACCTTTATGATCCGGTCAAGAGCGCGGGAGAGAATGACTTTCCGCAACCTGTTCGTTTAAAAATAATTCCACATTATTTAATCTTAATGTCTGTTTACAGGTAATGATTAATCAGGCTTGCCTATTTTCATTAGCTTTGCACCCGTATATTTATTATAATAATGAGGATAGCTATAAACGGATTTGGAAGGGTAGGGCGAATATTTTTAAGAAACATTTTAACTAAACCGGGTATAACGGTTTTGGCTATAAATGACCTTTCGGATACGCGCACTTTGGCGCACCTGTTCAAATACGATTCTGTTCATCATGGTTTTGCAGGCAGTGTTG
>Ga0206912_1015_pt1 | contig 71776 bp, 77 predicted proteins | sample Alteio_BWOrgHeat_75_FD_152933 | JGI IMG/M metagenome (GOLD analysis project Ga0206912, IMG submission 152933) | Enriched cells from forest soil in Barre Woods Harvard Forest LTER site, Petersham, Massachusetts, United States -... | ecosystem: Environmental > Terrestrial > Soil > Temperate forest >... | reverse complement strand
ATGGGCCAGCTTCTTGAGACTCACCTTGGCATGGCCGCTAAGATGACCGGAATCCATGTATCAGCTCCTGTGTTTGAAGGCTTCCCTGAGTGGAAGATTTGGGAGATGATGAAGTCTGCAGGTCAGCCAGAAGATGGTAAGTTCTACCTCTATGATGGCTGCAACGGCGAGTGCTTTGATGCACCGTCAGTAGTTGGCTACATGTACCTCTTAAAACTTTCGCACATGGTGGCTGATAAGATCCACGCGCGTGCGATTGGCCCCTACTCACTTGTTACTCAGCAGCCATTGGGCGGTAAAGCTCAGCATGGCGGTCAGAGATTTGGTGAGATGGAGGTGTGGGCTCTTGAAGCATATGGAGCTGCAAACCTTCTCCAAGAGGTATTAACAGTTAAGTCAGACGACGTTGCAGGCCGCACCCGAATCTATGAATCGATTGTAAAGGGTGAAAATATCCTGCGTTCGTCGACCCCTGAGTCGTTCAACGTTCTTATCAAGGAAATGCAAGGCCTTGGTTTAGATGTTCGACCAGAAAGAGTAGCACAAGAGTCGTCTCCTACTGAGATGACTCAAATTTCATAATTTGCGATGTCGGAGTACAACATGTCAGATGACGAAACAGTTTATTCGGACGATCTCAATGTAGCTGAAGAGGCGGATGAGCTCGAAGATAGTGATAGCGCCGATATTGAAGCCATTGATGAAGAAGATCTCGACGAAGCCGAATTGGATGATGAATTGGAAGAAGAGGGCGAACTCGAAGAAGGCAAAGATAAAAAAAGCTCTAAGCAGAGCTTCCAGTTTGACGATGATGATTTCATGCGTCGAAGAAGCCGCTATGACGACGAAGTCTTTGGTCAAAGCTCTTTTGATAAGCTGACGATCCATATCGCATCTCCGGATGTGATCCGTAATCAGTGGTCTCGCGGTGAAGTTAAAAAGCCTGAGACGATCAATTATCGTACCTTTAAGCCTGAAAAGGGCGGTCTTTTCTGCGAAAAGATCTTTGGACCTACACGCGACTGGGAATGCTCATGCGGTAAGTATAAGAAGATCAAGCATAAGGGCATCGTCTGCGATCGCTGCGGTGTTGAAGTGACAGTGGCAAAAGTGCGCCGTGAACGAATGGCTCACATTGAGCTAGCAGTTCCTGTTGTGCATATTTGGTTCTTTAAGTCTGCTCCGTCGCGTATGGGGAACATCTTAGGAATGTCCACAAGCGATCTAGAGCGTGTGATCTATTACGAAGAGCATGTTGTCATCGAGCCAGGCCAGACTGACTTAACTCGTAAGCAGCTTTTAAATGATTCTGAACTTCGAGAGGCTCAAGAGCGCTGGGGTAAGGATGCATTTGTTGCAAAGATGGGCGGTGAGGCTATTCGCGACCTTTTGGCAACTGAAGATCTGCAAGCCCTTTTACAAGACTTAAAAGAGCGCCTCCGCAAGACTAAGTCGACGCAAGCTCGTATGAAGATTGCTAAGCGATTGAAGATCGTTGAAGCTTTTGTAGGCTCGAACAACCGTCCCGAGTGGATGGTCATGTCTGCAATTCCAGTTATTCCACCCGATCTTCGACCACTCGTACCTCTTGATGGCGGACGATTTGCAACTTCAGACTTGAACGACCTGTACCGAAGAGTTATTAACCGAAACAACCGTCTTCGAGCCATTCTGAAGCTGAAAACTCCTGAAGTCATTATCCGCAATGAAATGCGGATGCTTCAAGAGTCCGTTGATGCTCTCTTTGACAATGGACGCCATGGCCATCCTGTAATGGGTGCTGGCAACCGTCCGTTGAAATCCTTGGCAGAAATGCTCAAGGGCAAGCAGGGACGTTTCCGTCAGAACTTACTTGGCAAGCGCGTTGACTATTCCGGCCGATCGGTTATTGTTGTTGGCCCAGAACTTAAGTTCAACCAGTGCGGTATTCCGAAGATTATGGCGCTGGAGCTCTTTGAGCCATTTATTATTCGACGGCTCAAAGATTTAGGACATGTCTACACGATTCGTTCTGCAAAGCGAAAGCTCCAAAGGCAGGATCCTGAAGTGTGGGATGTGCTTGAAGAGGTGATCAAGGGCCACTCTGTTCTCTTGAACCGAGCTCCAACCTTGCACCGACTTGGTATCCAGGCATTCCAGCCTACCTTGATTGAAGGTAAGGCTATCCGTGTTCACCCGCTCGTTTGCGCTGCGTTTAACGCGGACTTTGACGGTGACCAGATGGCTGTTCACGTTCCTCTTTCCGTTGAGGCTCAGATCGAAGCGAAAACATTGATGATGGCGCCGGATAATATCTTCCTGCCCTCGTCAGGTAAGCCTGTAGCTGTACCTTCTCAGGATATGACTCTTGGATTGTACTACCTCATGTGCGATCCGCTTTATGATCCAGAAGCTCATAAAAGGAAAGTCAAGGTCTTTAAGGATGCTGAAGAAGTTATCCATGCAATGAGCGCTGGCGGAAGCTATCAATGGTCAGAGCTTTATCCGAATGCAAAAGGTCGTTTGGACTTTTCTGGCCGCGGTCTTCATATTCATGAGAGGATCAAGCTTCGAACTGAAAATGGCATTATCGAGACAACGCCTGGACGCGTTATCTTCAACACGATTGTGCCAAAAGAGTTGGGCTTCCAGAACTACAACTTGCCTAAAAAACGAATGGGCGAGCTTGTTCTTGAGTGCTACAAAAAAGTAGGCCTTGAAGCAACAGTACGATTCCTTGATAACCTAAAGAATATTGGTTTCCAAGAGGCGACAAAAGCTGCTGTCTCGATGGGTATTTGCGACGTGGTTGTGCCCGATGGCAAAGAGAAGATCTTGAACGATTCTCAAGCTAAAGTTGCAATTGTACGTAAGCAATACGAAGATGGTATTATCACTGAAGGTGAGCGTAAGTCGAAGATCATTACGATCTGGACAGAAGCTTCAGATACACTCTCGAACCAACTCTTTGATCTGCTTTCAGAAGTTAAAGATTCAAGGTTGAACCCGCTGCACATGATGATGGACTCCGGTGCGCGCGGTAACAAGTCGCAGGTTAAGCAGCTCGGAGCACTCCGAGGTTTGATGGCGAAGCCTTCAGGCGAGATTATCGAATCTCCTATTACTGCAAACTTTAGAGAAGGCTTGCAGCCTCTTCAGTACTTTACATCTGCTCACGGTGCCCGTAAGGGTCTTTCCGATACAGCGTTGAAAACTGCTGACTCAGGCTACCTTACAAGGCGTCTTGTTGACGTATCGCAAGATGTGATCATTACTGAAGAAGATTGCGGAACGTTAAATGGTATTGATGTTTCAGGAATTAAGCAGGGTCAAGAAGAGCTTCTTCCGTTGAAGGATCGTATCTTTGGCCGAACCGTTTGCGATGATATCTACCTTCCTGGTGATACCTCCAAGCTACTTGCTCGTGCTGGAGATATATTGACTGTTCAGCAGGCAGAAGCTATTGATAATGCAGGCTATGAGTCGATCAAGATCCGCTCTGTGCTTACATGCGAAGCTCGCCGCGGCGTTTGCGCGAAGTGCTATGGCATTAACCTTGCGAACGGCAAATCTGTTTCGATGGGTGAAGCTGTCGGTATTATCGCTGCTCAGTCGATCGGTGAACCTGGTACACAGTTGACGATGAGAACGTTCCACTTGGGCGGTATCGCATCTGCAGGAGCTAACCCAGAGCTTTTAACTGACCAAGCAGGACTTTTAGTCTATCTTGACTTGAGAACCGTTCAAAACGAAGATGGCATTTTCATTGCTTTGAATAAGAACGGATCGCTCAACATCGTTAAAGATGAGGGCAGATCGCTAGAAGAGTATAAGAAGCTTTTGTCGACGAAGTCGCTTGAGCCGCTTCAAACGTTCAACTTAGAGCTTGGAACGCATATTCTTTTTGCTGACGGTGTGAAGGTTAAGAAGGGCGCGAAAATTGCCCAGTATGAACCGCACAATGTACCGATCATCTGCGATAAGCCTGGTTATGTGAAGTATGATGACCTGGTAGAGGGTATCTCGACCCAAAAAGATTCAAACCGTCAGACTGGACAGGTTGAGTTGGTTGTAAAGCCTCACCGTGGCGAGCTTCATCCTCAGATTGCTATTTATGCAGATAAAGAGTTTAAGAACCTCGTTGGTACCTATTCACTTCCTCCAGGCGCTATTTTGAGCGTTGATGAGGGTGATTATGTGAAGGCGGGTGTATTGCTTGCTCGTATTCCTCGAAGCGCAATTAAGACGAAGGATATTACGGGCGGTCTTCCACGCGTTGCTGAGCTTTTCGAAGCGCGCAAGCCTCGCTCTCCCTCCATTATTGCGAAGATCGATGGCATTATCGATTTTAGAGGCGTTCTGAAGAATAAGCGCGTTGTTATCGTTCGCGATGATGAGACAGGTGTTGAAGAAGAGCATTTGATTCCGCACACCATGCACTTGATCGTGCAAAAGGGTGATCGTGTTGTGAAGGGCCAGCAGTTGACTGACGGCCTTGTAATCCCACATGAGATCCTCGATATTTGCGGTGTTCGCGAGCTTCAAAAGTACATGGTACGCCAGGTTCAAGAAGTATATCGTCTGCAGGGTGTTGATATTAACGATAAGCACGTTGAAATCATTGTTCGCCAGATGCTCAAAAAGGTCCGAATTATTGATGCTGGCGATACAGCCTTCATCTATGGTGAAGAGGTTGATCGACGTGACTTCGAAGTTGAGAATAACAAGGTATCTAAAGAGGGCGGCAAGCCTGCACAGGCAGCGCCTCAGCTCTTGGGTATTACGAGAGCCTCTCTTTCGACCGACTCGTTCATTTCTGCCGCATCCTTCCAAGACACCACTCGTGTCTTGACTGATGCCGCTTGCGGCGGAAAGACCGACTATCTCTTTGGCTTCAAAGAGAACGTCATTATGGGTCACCTGATCCCAGGCGGAACTGGCTTTAAGCAGCATATGGAAGTTAAGCGACAAGTCGAGCGCGCTCTTGAAGAGCCGCTTATCTTTGACTTCGTTTCCGTACCGACTTAAAATTTCTCTCCTTGTAATAAGAGCCCACTCAAGTTTTGAGTGGGCTTTTTTTTGATTTTTTTTAACTAATACTCACGTAAAATTATCCTCAGAATTAACGAATGAGGGCCGTCATGGTTTTTAAGACTGCTACTATAGCGTACAGGGATCTTTTCGCCTTGCGTAACTTGTTGCTCCAAGATGGGTGTAAATCATCTCAGGAATTCTCCAAATTTGTTAGAATTAAAAATAATCTTGGTGGAGTAGAAAAAATAAATCCTCAAGAGTCGTTGTGGAAAGTCAAATACCTGCCCTGGCAAAATAACAAACATGTAGATGATATAAAATCAACATTCATGAATTTTGGATTGGTTAAATTTGATAATCTTTTTGATAAAACTGTTCTTGGTTTAGCAAAGTACAATGACTTGAAAGTTCACTTCGAGAAGTATGAAATGTATATTCAGTCGAACCCAAATTCTATAACAACAGATGAATTACGAATAATGCTCGCCTGCAACGGTCTGGGCGATATAAAAAAATGGCCAGAGCCTAAGCTAGATGAAGACGGATACCCGGTAGATTGATACGTTTGATGTTACGTAAACTAATTGGAATCAAGAACGAGCTCACAGAAGCTTTAAGATAAGATTCTTTTTCTGTGAGCTCTCAATCTCTCTGTGGATAGATATTTACAAAAGTTCTAGTACTACAAAAATTCAGGTGATTGTTTGTTTGCCTTGAAAAAACTAAAATAGCACATTTGGCAGGTTTAAAATTTAATAACACTATGTTTGCAGTTTGTAGAAAAGCTTTTCAGATACCTCCTAAAGCGCATTCCTATTTAAATGAGCACACCAATCGTATTTTTGAACTAGGCCTACTTATAGAGATGGAAGATTGGGTACAAAATCCTCAAAGTCGGCAAATCATCGAAGCTAATCTTGATTTTCTAAGGAAGTGCCATTTACAGGATGATAAAGGCTCCTATTTTACGGATCAGAAGCAGTTTGAAAAAGCAGATGAATTGTTTCGTAGGCTTAAAGAAATGGTGAGAGGGCGGCAATCGGGAATCTCATATAAGAAAACCCCTCTCAAATGTCTTAAATTAAATACGTCAGCAAAATTGATAAATGGGTTATGGAATCAATCCATCAAATATGAGTCGGAAGCTCATTGGAGATTGAAGATGGCTACTACAAAAGTTGCAGCTATCACAAATGATAATCTGCAGCTTGCGACAGATTGTGTAAGCCTCTGGTCAAAAATTGGTGTGGCATTATCTTTTCGAAATACTTCAATCTATGTCGTTCGTGATATTGAGGGAGCCTTGCAAGGAATGGCTCTTACTGAGGTTCTTAAGATGCAGAACAAACAGATAACTCATCTACATTATTTGGCAACAAGGCCTGAAAATCTCCCAATCCTTGGATGCGAGAAAGATATGGTACCAGAAGTTGGCTCCCGCTTCATCTATGAAGTTGTACGGGAAATCCTTTCAAACAATGAATTAGAAAAGACTTTAAGCCTTCAGACTTCCGCATCAGCTAGGAAGTTTTATGAGAAACTTGGATTCACTCAAAAAGGTAGAGTAGAATATGAGCTGGATGAAAAAAATATGATTAAACTGAACGATGCATTTGGCAAGTTTAAAGTTTAAAGGTCCACTCAATAATTGAATGGCCCTTTTTTTTACCGGGTAGTATTCTCTTTAGATCGCAAGAATTGATCAGGCCGCTTTATGTGTGTATCTTTTAAATTTGCTCGTAATTTTTCAACTGTTGTCCACAGAAACTACAGTAAAGATTTGAATAGTGATCTTTATTGGTCAACGCGCGATTTAATACGTAATGAAAATTGGGTGGAAAACAAGCAGCTTCAGCCCACTATTGAAAAAAATCTCAAACAACTTCAGAACAGCTATTTTCGTGATAATGGAGAGGGATCCTTTATCATTAAAGAGTCTGTTGAAAACATTCATGAATGGTATAGCCGACTTAAAAGGTTGATTCAAGAGCGGAAGTCTGGAATATCGTATAAACAAACCTCTCTTCAATTTTGCAAAATACGAAGAACAATTGGATTGATGAGGAAGTATTGGGAAGTAGCTAGAAAATTTGAGCTGGAAGCGCAGTGGAAAAAAGAGATTGCCTATTCAGAAGTTGCAGCTGTTTCACGATACAAAAAGGAACTTGCAGATGATTCTCAAGCCCTTTGGAATGAAGTAATTGAATCTCTTCGTATTGCGGATAGATCTATATATATCGCCACTGACTGTGATGAGAGTACACAAGGGATTGCAATAGTTCGCATTCAGGAAAAGATGAATAAGAAGATAACGGTTCTGAAATATTTAGGGACAAATCCCGCAAACCTCTTAATCCTTGGTAATGAAAAGAATATGGTCAAAGGGGTTGGTTCAGGGCTTATTCATAAGATTTGTCAGGACATTGTTATGAATCCGGAAGTCGATAAATCGTTAGAATTGCAGACTTCGGGTTCAGCTTGGAATTTTTATGGAGGGTTGGGCTTTACTCATCTATATAAAGATTATATGGTGCTTACAGAAGAGAACATGATCAAACTGAATAATGCATTTGGCAAGCTTAAAATCTAATATGTCCTAACATCGTAACTTGATATATCGGAGTCAAAATGCCTTTGCTTTCGAAAGTATTATTCAACTCTTTCGGTTTGAAAAGCTCTTCGGTGACAGCTCTTTTACATGAAACTCAAACGTTGATTTGCGAGAAGGATTGGTTTAACAATCGTCCGTTTCAAAAATCCATAGAAACAAATCTCAGCATACTACGCAGCGCTCCTTTGCAAGATGATCCCCATTCGTATGCATCTGATAAGCAGCTGTTTATAAAAATCGATGAATTGTACAAACGGCTATGCTCTTTTCAAGAGGAGATAAAAGCTGCATTACCATGTAAACCAGCGCTCTTGAAGTTTTCTGAGGTAGATAAAGTAATCAGTTGTAGAAAGCGAATTCAAGATATTGCTGTTGCTTATAAGGCTGAGGCGAGTTGGAAAGAGTCGATGGCTGCAACTTGTGTAGTAAATGCTTCAACTGGAAAGCAAATGTTAGCAAGAAGCTCTTGCGATGTTTGGTCAGGAATATGCCACTATATTCAAAACGCCTCAATGTCTGTTTATGTCGCATCTAAAGATGTCGTAGTACAGGGAGTTGCAATGACTTCTGTTGAAATTAGATCGAATAAAAAGATGACGCATCTTAAGTTGCTCGGAACAAGTCCTAGAAACACACCCATACTTGGTACAGAAAAAAATCAGGTTTTAAGAGTGGGTTCAATGCTTATCATGCGTGTCATCAAGGAAATACGTAACAATCCTGAATTAGAAAAAAATTTGCGGCTTGAAGCAGATATTTCGGCAGCTGCTTTTTATAGAAAATTTGGATTTACTGAGAAAGTGGGTTTAAAGTTTGAGCTTGACGAAGAGAATATGATTAAACTGGAAAATGAGTTTGGAAAGCTTAAAGTCTAAAGGCCCACCCACAATTGAGTGAGCCTCATATAGTTGTTTAGATAGGCTTATCTTCTTTTGGCGAGTGTACCGATCTTATAATTCCCATGAAAAATCGATGAAGTCCTCCTCGAACATATCGATTGCTCTCTTCAGTTAAGGTTCGGGCTGTTTTATCTGAGATAATCCCTATTTTCTCTGAAAAATGGGTAACATTGTTTAAGACAACGCCGAAGACCGTCATCACGGCACCCTCGAGTGTATTTTTCACTGGGTTGTCATTTTGAATAATTTTTGAAAGCTCTTCATTGACTATTCCAAAGAAGCCATTGTTAGTCTCTTGTGTGGTTGCTTTTGGTTCAGTTCTCATAATTTCATCCCTATAGTAAGAGCTAATTGCCCTTAGTTAATGAGATTGATAATTGAGAACTATTTACTGGAGATGTAGAGTTCGTAAATTTTGATTTAAGAGCCTTTTGCAAAAGGCTCTTAAAAGCTAAATGATTATTTTATTTCTTTAAGCTGTACAGGTTTTATATCAACCTTAGTAGGTGTTGCTTTCTTCCAGATGGTAAGTTGGACACTATTGTTCGATTTGAGGCTGTCCATAAAGAATTTTTCGAGCACATCTTTACTGTCTGTCTTGCTTAAGCGAGCGGTTCCGATGCGAGGAGCAAAATAGAGACACTTGTCCGGGTCGATATTTGCAGAAAAGACATCTTGAGCAATGTGTTTTTTATTCACGCTGATGGCTCTAATAAAAAGTGTATCGGTTGTTCCAGCCAAAAGAGCTGCAATCTTTTGTGCGTCAGAAATATTCTTGACCACTTTTTTCTCTACAAAAGTGATATTTTTATTTTGAAAGAGAGATGTCTCAAATTTACAGAGGACGACTGTGGCTTCATCACACGTATCTATGTACGTATTAATTTTTTCATTTTCCTCTTTTATCTTCTCAGTTTTTGCAACGATGTTCTTAATAACAGAATTGCCCAACTTCTCGAGCTTTGATGTATCGGTGTCGTTTTTTATTTTTTTAAAGTTCTCAAGCTCTTCATAGAAACCAGAGATGAGTTTTTGCCTCTCAATTTCATATTGCAAGTTTGCTGACTTGGATATGAGCGCAATGTCGTCTTGCCGTTCAAGTATCATTGTTTCAATTTTCTGAAGAAGGGTCAATGGAATGATCGATTTCTTAATATCGATGTTGAGGCCAGTCATATGGATGAGTTGAGCAAAAGCCTCTCCCGTATTGGCGCTTTCATAATAAAGTCGTGCTTCGAGATCGGATTTAAATTCCTCTAGTGACATTTCAGGAAGGATTTTATGCTGCTGTAGAACTGTTTTAATCTTGAGTAGAGTTTGTCCTGCCTCAGAATCCCAGCAAAAAAAGGTTTTGCGAAGCCAGTGATAGGGTAAAAGCGGACTTGTATAGTCTACAAGAGCATTTTTTGGCAGGCCCAATAAATAGCTAAATAGATCAGAGCATTTCCGTGTGGCAAAGTCTACCACTTTTGTAACAGGGGTCTTTAAAGTTTCTGTAAGAGGTGAAACAGTTGTTGTCTCTTTTAAGGGGACGAGATGTGAAGCTGAAACATCATGAATGACTAATTGACTCATAATAATACCTTATATTTTAGATCGAAGTATATAATTAAAATATTAAGATATTATTAATGCCCGAAAGTGATTTCGGGCATTTTCAGGTTTAGCTTACTTATTGTCTTCTTTAGCGTCAGCAATAAGCGCTTCGGAAATAAGAGTAATTCCAGCAGTAGAAGAAATATGAAGCAGGTAGGTGCGAACCACTTTACATGGATCAACAACTCCTGATTTCACCAAGTCTTCAACCTGTTCAGAGATAGCGTTAAAGCCGAAATTGCCGCCTTTTTTCAGCACTTCAGCAAGAACTACAGAAGGGTCCATTCCGCTGTTGGCAATAATTTGGCGGATAGGGGCTTCGCACGCAGCACTCATAATTTTGCCGCCGAGCGCTTCATCGCCTTCGAGCTTCAAACTCTTGATTGCTTGCGACGCCTTTAAAAGCGCAACGCCGCCGCCAGGAACAATGCCAGACTCTAAAGCTGCCTTTGTTGAGTTTAAGCTATCTTCAAAAGCCTGTTTCTTGTTTTTGAGTTCAGGCTCTGTTGCAGCGCCTACTCGAATGAGGGCGACGCCTCCAGAGAGCTTTGCACGCCGCTCTTCAATCTTCTCTTTGTCGTAGTTGCTTGTCGCTTGTTTGAGCTCGGCATCTAGTTGTTTGAGGCGAGCTTCGATTGCTTTTTTGTTATCAGCAGTGGAGACTATTGTTGTTGTGTCTTTTGTCGAAACAATCTTGTCGCAGGTGCCAAGAGCTGATGCTGCAGCATCTTTAAGGGTAAGGCCGGCCTCTTCAGAGATAACCGTTGCGCCCGTTAGGCAAGCAATGTCTTGCAGGATCGCTTTTCGGCGGTCTCCAAAGCCTGGAGCTTTTACAGCTGCAACTCGAAGAGTTCCTCGGAGTCTGTTGACAACGAGTGTCGACAACACATCTGGTTCGAAATCTTCAGCAATGATCATCAGCTCTTTGCCGGTCGATGCAATCGATTGCAGAACGGGCAGAAGGTCATGAATCGAGGAGATCTTCTTATCAACCAATAAGAGAGAAGCGTTGTGCATCTCGCAAATCATCTTCTCAGCATTGGTGCAGAAGTAGGCGCTCTGGTAGCCGCGGTCAAACTGCATACCTTCAACAACTTCAATAGTTGTCTCAGTGCCTTTTGCTTCTTCGATGGTAATGACGCCCTGTTTTCCAACCTTTTTGATTGCATCAGCAATGACTTTGCCAATCTCTTGGTTTGATGAGGCAGAAACAGTAGCAATATTCATTATTTCTGCATCAGTTGTAACAGGAATAGCGAGCTTATCGAGCTCTTTGATGATCGCTTCGACAGATTTATCAATTCCGCGCTTGATGCCGATTGGGCTTGCGCCTGCGGAGATAAGCTTGAGTCCCTGCTCGACGAGTGTTTTGAGTAGAAGTGTGCCCGATGTTGTTCCATCGCCGCACTTCTCTTTGATCTTCTGTACTGCTTCTTTGGCGAGAGAGACGCCCATGTTTTCAAATGTGTCTTCGAGTTCGAAATCTCGAACGATGCTGTTTCCATCATTCGTAATGGTTGGTGCTCCCCAGCTCTTTTCAAGACCTACGTTTCTTCCGCGAGGCCCTAAGGTGCAGGCGACGACATCGGCAAGTTTTTTGAGTCCAGTATACAGTTTCTGTCTTGCTTCTTCGTCAAAAATGATCTCTTTTGCATTTGCCATGGGAATCGTTCCTCTCACTAGTTTTCTCATATTTTATATAACGCCAGGGGCCATTCCTGCAAGAGGTAATCTTAGCAGTTGGATCAATTGAGTGCTAAAACCTCTAGCGCCGCCTGATAGAGCTGCTTTTTACGAAGTCCAGACATATCGGCCACTTCTCGAGTAGCGTCAGAAAGGGAGGTGCCTGTTCGGTAGAGTGCGACTACCTGTTTCGTTGCCTCTTCAATAGAAAGCTTTGCAGGAGTTCCAGGTCCAATAAGAAGTACCAGCTCTCCTCGGGGCGGATGCTGTTGGATATGGAGTAAAAGTTCCGAACTTGTTCCTTGAATGCACTCTTGATGAATCTTAGTCAGCTCTCGAGCGAGGGCCAATTTATGATCAGGCGCAAGGGCAGTTAGCTCTTCAACGGATTTTTCAATGCGATGAGGCGATTCAAAGCAGATGGAGGTTCCCGGGTATTCTAAACATTCTGCGAAGAGAGCCTTTCGCTCGCCTGCGGTTTTGGGAAGAAACCCGATAAATTGAAAACGGCTGCAGGGGAGTCCAGAGAGGAGGAGTGCAACTATCGGGGCACAAGGGCCGGGAATTGCATCGATTTTAAGTCCCTCTTGAACGACTGCTCGTACAAGTTCAAAACCTGGATCAGAGATGAGAGGCGTTCCTGCGTCCGAGACCAAAACAAGATTTTTTCCCTCTCGAAGCTGCTTGAGAACTGGCTCCAGCTGGGAATTTTCATTCCACGTGTGGTAGCTCCAGCAGGGGACTTGTTCTGATTCAATATGTTTGAGCAGGATTTTAGTGCGTCTTGTGTCTTCACACAGGATAAGATCGGCTTCTTTTAATGTTCGGATTGCTCGAAGAGAGAGATCTTCAAGGTTTCCGATTGGGGTTGCAAGAAGTGTAAGCAATGAATCGTGTCCTTAAGACTAAAAGGTGGCACCCAGATTTGAACTGGGGAATGGAAGCTTTGCAGGCTTCTGCCTTACCACTTGGCTATGCCACCGCTTAAGCTTGAAATGGTACAACTTAATCAATCTTCACTGCAAGGAGAAAATGGGTACTTCGTGCTATATACCTTGGTAGGAGATTGTTTATGACTAAAATATCTACATCACAAGTAGCTGTTGATTCACGTGCAGTTAAATCCACTGATTTGTTTATTGCGCTTCCGGGTAATCAAACGGATGGCCATCTCTTTTTACATGAGGTGAAAGAGAAAGGCGTAAAGAAAGCTATTATTCGCGCCGATTTTTCAGGAACGATTCCTGAAGGGCTTGAGGTTATTCGTGTGCCTGATACTCTTCAAGCTTTGCAGAATATGGCCAAAGAGCGAATGAAGCAAGCTTCCGGTAAAGTACTAGCGCTCACGGGTTCTGTGGGAAAAACTACAACAAAAGAATTTATTCGAACACTTTCAGAGGCTCAATGGAAGACATTTGCAACAGAGGGCAACCAAAATTCTCAAGTTGGGCTTTCACAGACTATTGTCAATAACGTCAAAGGCGATGAGGACGTATTAATCATCGAAATGGGTATGACCAACCGAGGCCATATCAAAAAACTTATGCAAATCGCTCCGCCTGATATCGCTCTCATTACTCAAGTAGCGCTCATGCATCCTGTGCTCTTTGAAGATGGTTTGGAAGGTATTGCAAAGGCAAAAGCAGAGATATTTTCCCATCCAAGAACAAAGCTTGGACTGATCAACCTTGATACCGAGTATACGCAGCTGCTTTTTCAAACAGGCTTTTTTCCAAAGAAAAGCTTTTCATCTCAGGGTAACAAACAGGCCGACCTCCTTCTTGAAATTGGGGAGAAGAGTCTTGTCTTTATCGAGAAGGGCAAAAAAATTGAAGCTCCAAAGCCCAACTTTCCCGTACGTCATGTCTATGACAATCTTTTAGCCGCGGTTGCAGCTGTTCGAGCGCTCGATATGCCGTGGGAAATTCTCATTAAAACCATTGGCACATTGAAACTTCCGGAAAGAAGGCTTGAGCTTATACGGAAAGGCTCTGTAGATTGTATTAACGACTCTTATAATGCTGGCGAGATGTCAATGAAGTCAGGTCTCGACTATCTTGGAAGCTTTAAGCCCAGGCGCAGGGTTGCAATTTTGGGGCAGATGAGAGAGCTTGGACGCTTTTCAGCTGAGTGCCATAGAAGAGTTGGGCAGCATGCCCTCGAGCGAGCAGATGTTTTACTCTGTTTGGGTGAAGAGTGCGGTCCTTTAGTTGAAGTGTGGAAGCAAGCTAAAAGGCCCGTAGAATGGGCTATGACTTTTGATCAGCTCAAGGATATAGTTGCGAAGAACGTTCAAAAAGACGATGTGTTGCTGCTAAAAGGATCGCGTTCAAATGGAATGTGGAGAGTGCTTGAACTATTAGAAGGTTGCATATGATTCCGTTGGCTTTGAAATATTTTTCTGAGTGGTTTCATTGGACTGTCCCAGCTGTGTTTTTCTACACATCCACCCGTATCATTTTAGCTTCTCTCTTCTCTTTGCTGATTGCTCTTTTTTTTGGCCCCTACTGCATTAAAAAGCTCTATGAACTAAAGATCGGGCAACCTATTCGCGACTTTACGGGATTCAAGTTCTTGCTTGCAGAGCTGCACAAAAACAAGAAAAACACGCCGACGATGGGCGGAGTTTTAATGATCATCTCGTTTTTGATTGGGGCGCTTTTATGGATTGATTTGAAGCATCCCTTCACTTGGTTTCTTGTTCTTGGCACTTTGATTATGGGCGGCCTTGGCGCACTCGATGATCTTCAAAAACTCAAAAGCAATAGCTTTCGAGGTCTCTCTGGCAAAACAAGGCTTCTTATTCAAGCGCTCTTCGGGGTTGCTCTACTTTCCTATTTTTATTTTCCCGCTTTGTCTGGTTTTTTTGAGTCTTTAGGTTTTATAAAACCAACAATTATTGATTCCCTATCGCAATCGAAGGTAACCCTTTCAGAGTATATGGAAAGGCTCTATATTCCCTTTGTTAAGAACCCAATCTTGGCAACGTCTCTTTTCGGGATACTCTCTTTAGGATTTTTGGATCTGATCGTCATTTCAGGCTCTTGCAATGGAGTCAATTTGACAGATGGCCTCGATGGTTTAGCTGCAGGCTGCTCTATCTTTGTTGTTGGAGTTTTAGCTATATTTGGCTTTGCAAGCAATAATCAAGAGCTTGCTGCCTACCTCAATATTTTGTATGTCGAAGGGGCAGGAGAGGTGAGTGTCTTTTTAGCAGCTGTTGCAGGATCAGCCCTTGGCTTCTTGTGGTACAACAGCCACCCGGCTCAAGTTTTTATGGGTGATACGGGATCGCTTGCTTTGGGTGGAGTTATTGGTATTTCAGCTGTGTTGCTCAAGCGTGAAGGGCTTTTGGGACTAGTTGGCGGCATTTTTGTTGCTGAAACTGTTTCAGTAATACTGCAGGTGATTTCTTTCCAGTTAACAGGAAAGCGCATCTTTCGATGCGCACCCCTTCACCACCATTATGAGTATGAGGGGATTCATGAGTCAAAAGTGGTTATCCGCTTCTGGATTTTTGGTCTTATTTTAGCCTTGGCAGGCTTGGCATCACTTAAGTTTCAGTAGGAACGTAAATGAAATCAGAAGTACTTGTCTTTGGGCTTGGGTTAACGGGACGATCAGTCGTTGAGTTTTTGAAAAGCCAAGGAATTTCTTTTGTTGCTGTTGATGACAAGGTAAAAGAGCCTGGCGTCATCTCTTCAGCCGAGGCTTTACAGATCGATGGCATTCACCGATTAATTCTCTCGCCCGGAATTCCTCAAAGCCATCCTCTCGTTCAAAAGCATCTAAAACAGGGCGCAGAAGTTATTGGCGACGTTGAGCTTGCATTTAGAGAGTTTAAGGGTAAGAAAAGACGACCCAAAATTATTGGGATAACAGGTTCGAATGGAAAAACAACTACCACCTTGCTTACGACCCATATGCTTAAATCTGCTGGATTCCATGCTGTGGCTGTTGGAAATGTCGAAGAGCCAATCTTGAAGCATATAGAGACACCAGTTGACTATTTGGTGTTGGAGCTCAGCTCTTTCCAGTTAGAGACCATTCACACTCCTTTATTGGATGCTGCAATAGTTTTAAATATCACACCCAACCACTTAGACCGCCATACCTCCATGGAAGAGTATGCTGGAGTTAAGCTGCATATTTTAGATTTAGCTTTAAATCGTGAAAACTGTTTTGTGTACGATCAGATTTCAAGTACAAATGGAATTCGATTCGGAAGAGCGACTAATCTTGAAGGCCGAAAAGTGAAAGGGTTCGGTGAGATACCCCAAGCAATTCGAAAGGCTGAAAGTCATGATGTTTTGAATTTTCTTGCAGCTTTTCATTTGGCCAGCACGGCAAAAGTCACCTTTAAACAGGCAGTAGATTCTTATGCTACTTTTGTAAAGCCTCCCCATAGAATTGAGTATGTCGATGCCATTTCAGGCGTGCAATTTTGGGACGATAGTAAGGGTACGACAGTCGAGGCGACCATTCGAGCAGTCGACACTGTCCCAGACCCCATTATTTTGATTGCCGGAGGTGTTCATAAGGGCGAACCCTATACTCAATGGCAAACGCTTAAAGATCGTGTTCATCATATAATTACACTTGGAAAAGCGGCTGAATTGATTGAAAGTGATCTTAAAGGGATGATTCCCTGCACTCGGGTTTCCTCATTGAAAGAGGCGGTTTTAGTGGCATTTAAACAAGCAGTTCCAGGTTTTTCAGTTCTTTTGTCGCCAGGATGCTCAAGTTATGATATGTTTCGAGATTATAAAGATCGTGGCATACAATTTAAAGCTGCGGTAAAAGAGTTAAAAGACGGGGCTATCTAATGATCAGGGCTAAAGATGTAGTCGTACTTGCATCGCTGATTAATATTGCTGTAGTGGCTTTAGTGCTTTCGACTTCTGTTCAGAAGCATAGTGATGCAAAAACAACCTCTATGCGATTTGAAGAGCCTGTAAACACTGTCGTCCAATCTGAAACCCATTCCGTTAAAGAAGCGCGTGTTATGCCTGCAGATGAGCCATTGTGCCTCGATGAGATCGATGCCCTCCTTCAAGAGTATGAGAAAGGGGCTATTGCTGATGCGGATCAAGTCAATTCTGTCCAAGCCAACACTGTCCAAGCCAACTCCATTTCACCGGCACAAGTTCAGCCTAAAGCTCAGCCTGCATCTCAAAAATTTACCCTCCATATTATTCAAAAAGGGGATAGCCCTTGGAAAATAGCTAAGAAGTATGGGATGTCGTTTGAGGAGCTGCTTAAGATCAATGGACTCGATAGCAAGAGTGCTAAAAATCTCAAAATCGGCCAGACAGTTAAGGTGATACCCAAAAAATAGTACGTACACAAATGGCGAAATATCGACTCATACTTATCTTTATTGTCGCTCTTCTCTTCCTCATGGGCTGTGTCACCATATTCGATGCTTCGGCTGGGGAATTAATCGATACCAAATCTCACAGATCTCTTTGGGGAGCAATGCTTAAGCAGCTGGCTTGGGGAGTAGCTGGAGTGAGCATTGGAGCCTTTTGTTATCGCTTTGGCTATCAAAATTTTCTAAAACTTAGCCGCCCTCTTTTATATGCCGCCTGCGTTCTTCTCTTGATGGTATTCATTCCAGGCATTGGCATATCTGCAAACGGTGCTCGCAGGTGGGTGGGCCTCTTTGGTTTTAGCATTCAGCCCTCAGAGTTTGTCAAATATATCGTTCCCATGTACTTGATCAGCGTTTTATCCAATGGCAAAGTGCAAACTCGAAAGGAATTTTATACTGTTTTAGCACCAGTTGCTCTTGCACTTCTTCTGATTCTTTTAGAGCCTAATAACGGGACAGCGTTTGTTATTTCATTAACTTCCGGGATTTTGATTCTCTTCCTCAACATTCCTGTTCGCTTTTGGATAGTTCCTGCAGCTTGTCTTGTCGCTCTATCCCTTCTCTTTGCCTGGAAAAAGGGGTATGTGCGTGCTCGGATAAACACCTACCTCAATCCAGAGCAAGACATTAAAGGCAAAGGTCATCAGCCGCACCAGGCAAAAATTGCTGCAGGCTCAGGAGGCCTCTTTGGCCTTGGTTTAGGTAAGAGTATGCAGAAGTTAAGCTACCTTCCTGAGGCGCAAAACGATTATATAGCTGCCATTTATGCGGAAGAGTTTGGGCTTATCGGAGTTTTTTTACTTTTGAGCTGCTATATAGTCATTGGTCTTATAGGCCTTCGCATTGCGCTTTTTGCCGATGGTCTGCAAGCACAGCTGTTGGCAGGCTGCATTGCGTTTCTCTTTTGCTTCCAAGCGTGCATGAATTTAGGTGTTGTCTCAGGGCTTCTTCCCAGCACTGGTTTAAACCTGCCCTTCTTTAGCCAAGGAGGTTCTTCGCTTATTGCTAACCTTTCAGGGCTTGGGTTGCTACTTAATTGCTCTTTACCCAGCCAAACAAGCATCCCTGCTCGAAAAATTGTGGAGTTTAGTTTGTGAAGCTATTAATAGCGGCATCAGGAACTGGCGGGCACTTATTTCCAGCAATGGGGATGGCGGAGTTTTTAAAAAAACAGCTCCCAAGTTTAGAGCTGCTCTTTGCCGGGCATGACCTCTCTACAAACCGTTTTTTCCAAAAAGCAGAAGAGAGTGTCGATATTGATGCTGCTCCCTTATCCAAAATGCCCCATAAGCTCTTGAGGTCATTTTATAAAAATACCAAAGGGGTCGTTCAGGCATATGCCTTGCTGAAGAAGTATAAACCAAATGCTGTTATTGGTTTTGGAAGCTATCACACAGCGCCAATTCTACTTGCTGCAACCTTGACTAAAACCCCCTTTTTCCTCTTTTCTGCCGATGCAATTCCTGGAAGAGTGATTCGTTTATTTGCCCCTTATGCTCAAGCCACAGGGGTTTTTTATCCCGAATCCAAAGCATACCTTCGAGGAAATTCCCTCTCTCAGATGCTGCCCCTTCGGCAGTCCCTTTTACGGCTTGCAAGCTCAAACTACGATCTTGATCCTCATCGTCGTGTACTTTTGATTGTTGGGGGATCTCAAGGTGCAAGCGGATTAAATGAGGCTGTACTCAACTCTGTTTCAAAGCTTCCAGCAGATATTCAATTCCTACATATGGCAGGAAGTATGAATGCAAAGATAGCCGTTGAAAAAGGGTATAAAGATCTAAATAGAAAAGCATCTGTTCATGCCTTTGAACCCAATATGGAAAAGGCCTATTCGGTTGCAGATGCTATCATTGCGCGCTCTGGTGCTTCGACGATTGCTGAGGTGCTTTATTTTAAACTTCCCGCTCTTTTTGTTCCCTATCCACATGCTCAAGATGACCACCAAAGAGTAAATGCCAATATTCTCGAGGAGCTAGGGTGTGCTCGAACAGTTCTTGAGAGAGATTGTCCAGGGAAATTGTCGGAGCAAGTAGAATTGCTACTTAATAAAGACTCTGCTGTTAAAATGAAGCTTGAGCAAGCGAAGAGATTTGAATCGGTTTCTAAAAATGAATTATTAGCAGAAGTGTTGAGGCAATTACAATTATGAAATCAGTACACTTTGTAGGTGTTGGCGGCATTGGCATGAGCGGCCTTGCCAAGATACTTTTGGAGCGGGGAAAAAAAGTCTCAGGAAGCGATCTCAAGAATAGTTCAATTTTGGAAGAGCTTCAATCACTTGGCGCATCTATTTATTTAGGGCATAGAGCAGAAAATTTGGCTCCAGTTGAATACGTTGTAGTGAGTTCGGATATTCCAAAAGGCAATCCTGAAATTGATCGCGCAGCAGCACTTAATATTCCTATCATCCATCGCTCGGACTTGCTTAAGCTTTTAGCTCAAGAGCAAGCAATTGTGGCAATTGGTGGAACCCATGGAAAAACAACAACCTCATCGCTTTTAGCTCACGTAGCTCTCTCATCTAATGTCAAACCTGGCTATGCTGTAGGCGGTGTCATTAAGTCTACAAAGACTAATGCAATGCATGGAACGGGCAGCTATTTTATCTTAGAGGCAGATGAAAGCGATGGCACCTTTTTAAAGTATCCCTATTCTCTTGCTGTTGTGACCAATGTTGATAGCGACCATATTGTGCATTATGGCTCTATGGATGGTGTTAAAGCTGCTTTTCAAGAGTTTATTCTCAAATCCCCAAATCCCGAATCGATTCTTGTATGTGGTGAAGACCCTTTCCTTGCAACTTTTAAGGGAAAAGCAACACTCTACGGATTTCATGAAGGATGTGCTCTACGCGCCTCCAATGTTCGATATGAGCGATATGGTACCGTCATGGATATCTCATATAAGGGAAAGAAATACTCTCAAGTCGAAAGCCCGCTCTGCGGAAAACATAATGTCCTCAACGCCTTAAGTGTCTTTGGGCTTGCTTGTCTCATGGGAATTACAGAAGAAAATATTCGATCAAGCTTTAGTACCTTTACTGGCGTTAAGCGTCGGCTTGATTTGAAGGGGAGCGCATCGGATCTTTTGATTTTTGATGACTATGGACATCACCCAACGGAAATTCAGGTAACTCTGCATGCACTTCGGCAGCGTGTAGGCGGAAGAAAGGTAACGGCTGTCTTTCAGCCTCATCGCTATAGCCGAATGCAGTACATTCTCAATGAGTTTGCAAATGCCTTTCAAGATGCAGATGAAGTTGTAATCACCGACCTTTTTACTGCTGGAGAAGCACCTGTTCCTGGTCTTTCAACTGAGGTGATTGTTCAAACTATACAAGCTGCACAAACAGTTCCTGTAACCTATATTCCAAGAGCAATTCTTTGTGCAGAGCTTCATAAAAGGCTCTATCCGCATGAAGCTGTCATCTTTTTTGGAGCAGGGGATTCAACTCAAGCGGCTCAAGAGCTCACTGAACTCGCATCAAAGGGATTGAAGAAGCTTCAAATTGGTCTTGTGTGCGGAGGTGAAAATTCTGAACATAAAATCTCTAAAATTTCTGCAAGCTCTGTGTATGAGCATTTGAACCGAGATCTTTATGATCTTCATATTTTTGAGATATCCTCTCAAGGCCATTGGCAGAAGAGATTGAATGTCTCAAAAGAGTCAAGCCATGAAGATTCATCCGCTCTTCGTCTTCCTCCTGATGTTGTTATTGCACTTCAGCAGTGCGACTGTTTTATTCCTATTCTGCATGGACCGAAAGGAGAAGATGGAACGATCCAGGGCTTTTTTGAAATGCTCGGGAAACCTTATACCGGATGTTCTGTTGTCAGCGCCTCTTGTGCCATGGATAAGGCGAAGACTAAACGGCTTGCAGAGGCCTTTGGCGTCCCTGTCGTTCCTTTTGTTGAGGTGCGCTCTAAGGACTGGATGCGCCGAAAAGATAGGTGTATCGATGAAATTACTGGCCATCTTTCCTTTCCGCTGATTGTGAAACCTTCCCATTTAGGCTCTAGTGTTGGCATTGAAAAGGTGGAAGATGTGGACTCTCTCTCTTCTGCTCTCGATCTTGCCTGTTCTATTGACCGGCAGGTTATTGTTGAACAGTGCATCAAAATTGCTCATGAGCTTGAGTGTGCTGTTCTTGGCAATGAAGATGCTCGTACCACTAGGCCAGGAGAGATATGCGCTAATGGGCGGATCTATGATTATGCAGCTAAATATGGAAGCGACTGTTTTAAAACCAATTTGAATCCTGATATTAGTCCAGAAGTAGCAAAACGTGTTCAAGAGATTGCCTTAGTTTCATATCGTGCAGTTGATTGCCGCGGCATGGCGAGAGTCGATATGTTCCAGGATGAAACAGGAGCTCTATTTCTCAATGAAGTCAATCCCATTCCAGGGTTTACGTCGATAAGTCTTTATCCCTCTCTTTGGGCTGATAATGGAAAGAGCTATCCAGAGCTTATCCAAGACTTGGTTCTTCTTGCTTTCGAACAGTATTGGAATGAAAAGAGAGCATTTATTCGGCAAATCCAGATTGGAAAGCTTTTGGAGAAGTCGTGCGCAGTTTAAAGAGGCTTGCTCTTATTACCTTTTTGGTTCTCGGTGGATCTTGGCTTTTTTGGAACGTAGTTTTACAGCCCTCCCAGCTCTATGTGAAACGGGGAGAGCCTATTTCAGCTTTAGTTGTAGAGCCTAAAAATAGTATCCCTTCACAAATAATTGCAGAACTGTGCGGCCTCTCGAAGGACGTTCCCACCTATTCTGGAGCGTGGAATTTATATGTGGCACGTCTTAAAACATGTCCTGCATTTGATTCGGCTTCAGGCTATTGCAAAAATGGGATTGGTTATATTGACTATTCTTTACGAAAACCTCTCTTTTTTATCGGAGGTTTTGAAAATGTTGCATGCGACAGCCAAGGAGTCGGCTTTCCGCTTGTTCCCATTTTTCTTCCACTTGACTTACCCATTCTTTTTCCCTCAAAGGCTATTGAGGGGAGATTCCCATCGGTTATGCCTGAAGAGGCTGTCCTTGCATCTAAGCTTGCTGAGAGCGTGCAAGCAAAGCTATCCTTTCAGGTAAAGCTGGTTGATTTACGATTCTCTGCTCATCCCAGTCCCTATAGGAGAGAGATCATTCTAACGCTAAAAAATGGCCCCTTCTTACGGCTCCCTGTCCAAGGTTATGATGAAGTCATAGATCGTATTCACGATTTCTTACAGACAAACCAAAAGGCTAGTTCTCTCATTGATGCCCGTTTTGAGCATGCGTTTTTGATTCAAGAGAGACTACCTTAGGTTCAACAATTTCCATGAACGGGCTGTAGTAGTGCCATTTTTTTTCTTCTTTTTGCGATTTCGAAAGTCGGTTGCTTAGGTATCCATCTACTGAAACGCTATTTTCTTGAACAGATGAATAGGAGGTTGCATATATGCGCTGTGTTGATTTGCTCTTTGGATCGCTTGGGTCTTTTGGGTCGATATACAAAACAAGATTATTGATCGTATCTACTCCAACAACTAATACTGCATGCGCTTGACCGTTGAGTACTTTCGTACTTCCTTTAGGCCAATAATAAATTTCTCTATCACCCATTTTATTGTTCATGAGTTTTGGGTCATCTTTATAATAAGGCTTACCAAAAAATCCTGAGATGTAAAGCACTTTACGAAGTCTCAATTCCGTATACAGAGTGTTGATAGAGCTGTTGGGTGTCCAACTAGTACTTTTTAAGCCAAATTTATCGAGAAATAGCTCTGGTATGAGTATTAAAAATCCTTTATGCTTTTGCTGAGTTGTTATATCGGGTGATGTAATAACAGGTTCTATTTGCTTAAATGCATGTAAGTCCTTAAAAACTTGTATAAGTCTTTCCAACTGCTCTTGTTTGGCTTGCAACTCAAGGGAAGCGTAGTACGTATAAAAATCTTTGTAATCGTTTTGCTTTTCAAAACTGTTGGTAATGCGTTTGAAGCTGTTTATGAAGTTTTGTTTATCAGAGGACGACTTTAGCAAATTTGAACATCGTTCAATAACATCATATTTATCGGATTGTGATTTACAAGATGAGAATGAGGTACTTAAATTTTGTAGGATAATGTCAGGTATCGGCAATGAGCATGTGGTTTTCTCAATAATTTTGCGGTCATCTTTGTAGTATTCAGAGATAGTTTGTTCCACATGATGCGCTTGACACATATCTTTATCGTTTTTGTCATAGACCTTGCCTATTCGTATTCTCATTCTGTCGAGTGCATACTTTATACAAGTAAATCCATCTTTTTGTTTGGGAAGATAGACACGATTGCGGCTTTCAAGACCTGTCTTGAATTCTTGAGATCGATCTGGTTTTCCAGCCGGAAATTCATAAAGAATGGAACTATCGGAATAATTAATTCTATAAACTGGAACTGTATTCATATATAATTTTTTTATTTAAGTATAAACTAATTAATTAATTAGGTCATTGAAATTTTCAATAGCTTCAGATAGCATCACGAGTAATAACCACTATCTAGATGAGCACTTCTCCGCCTGTTGCCCCATACTACAGTATCGAGCATGTTCTCGAAGAGATTGCGTATAGCATTCAAGAGAAGCTTGAAAAGCGGATGTTGGGTAAGCCCATTAAGGTGATCATTCTTTCGGGTCCTACGGGTGTTGGTAAAACTTCCCTTTCTTTGGAACTCGCTCGCCTTCTTCCTGGAGAAATTATCTCCGCCGACTCGATGCAGATTTATCGTGGGATGGACATTGGGACGGCCAAAGTATCTAAAGAAGTTCAAGATGAAATTCCCCATCACTTAGTCGATGTTCGAGATATTTGGGAGCCCTATAATGTTCGCAATTTCTTTGATGAAGCTATCCAATCCATCATCGAGATAGCGAGTCGAAATCATGCCCCAATAGTTGTTGGTGGAACCGGTTTTTATATCCACAGTCTACTTTTTGGACCTCCTCAAGGGCCGCCCTCTGACCCAGGAATACGCGCTATGCTCGAGCGTGAAGAGGAAAAATTTGGCGCCGAATTTCTCTACGAAAAATTGAACTCTTTTGATCCTGAGTATGCTAAAACTATTACTCCTCATGACCGGCATAAAATCGTTCGCGCGTTAGAGATTATTGAAATATCTGGGAAGAAAGTATCTGCCTTTGCTTGGAAGCAGAGAAAGCACCTTCCGGGGTTTGATTTTCATTGCTGGTTTTTGCATAGGCCCAGAGATCAACTCTACGAACGATTAAGCCGTCGTTGCGATGAGATGATTCGAGATGGTCTCTTACAAGAGGTGTTAGAACTTGATCGGATCGGCATTAGGAGTAACTCTACAGCTTCAGCTTCTGTCGGCTATCGTCAAACGCTTGATTTTCTCGATTCTTCCAGAACCCCTGAAGATTATGAAAATTATGTCGAACAGTTTAAAATGGCCTCTCGCCACTTAGCTAAGAGGCAGTTTACCTGGTTTCGAAAAGAGCCAGATTTTCGCTGGATTGACCTATCAGAGCTTCCAGAGATGGAAATCGTTCAGATGATTGCAGATGATTATCTTTCATGAAAGTAGAAGCAATTCCCAATGAGATTTGGGGCAGGTTTTTTGAGTTTTCTCCATCCAAAAGCTGTTATAACTGGGTATGTGCATCAAAGACAGTTAGTGATATTTTTTTTAAGTATATTCCTCGTCATATGGCTTTGCTGTGGATATCCAAGAAGCCAGAAATGTTTGAAAAATTATCCAGGTCCTATCAGAAAGACCTCTCCTTCATTCTCAATATTCTCAGAACTACCTCTTTGCCCTATTCATGCCTACAATATATTGAGAATAAAGAAGATCGAATAAAAGCTATTCAAGAGGCAGCTGTTGCAAGCTTTCTTTTAGATAGTAAAAAAGCGCAAGTATTTCCAGAGTTCTTTTCTCAAGATGAACAAAAAATTGCCAAATTGAGCTTAATAAATGCGGATAGCATAACAATCCATCTCAACAATAATAGCTATACAGACGAGACCTTCAAGGATATCTCTCAAGCTCAAGCATATCATTTAGTTCGAACTAAGAAATTTGAAGGTACTAGAAAGTCTACTTGGTGCAACAATAAAACGATTGTTATTGAGGCTCTTCGAAGAGGGAATTTTAATTCATTTCTATTGTGTGAGCAATTGTATGGTGATCCCGATGTTGCTTTCTTAGCAGTTGAGCTTGATGTTGATAACCTCAAGTTGTTAGATAAGAAGCTCAGAGGTTGCCCAAAAATAGTTTCCCATGCGGTTCGATTTCACGGTTTAAGCTTGCAGCATGCAACTCAAGATTTACAAAATACCCTTAATATTGTTTGGCCGGCAGTACGAAAAAAGGGATCAACTCTTCAGTTTGCAAGCAGGGTTTTACAAGATCATAAAGAAATTGTTTTTCAGGCTGTCAAACAAGAGGGATCAAGTCTTCAGTTTGCAAGTGAGAAACTAAAAAGAGATTGGAAAATCGTCTTAAAGGCAATTAAGAGCGATCCAGACTCATTTCAGTTTGCGGATATTGGTTTGAAGAACAGTAAGAAGTTTTTGTTGGACGCCGCTTCTAGAAATTGGAAATGCTTTAAATATGCTCATAATGATCTACGAGGGGATGAGGATTTTCAAATCCAGTTTGCACGAAGAGCGGAGGTGGCTTTAGGAAAGGTTCAAGAACTTGTAGAGAGTGGTTTAATTCATGAATTAGGTACTATTTTTAAAAATACTTTTTCCCTGTTTTCAGAATAGTATTAAATTGTTGTTTATTATTAAATTCTAATTTAAAATTAATTACCCATATTGGAAATGCAATGTTAATAAGTACAACAATACCTCCCTATACACTCAATGAAGAGTGGCTTGAAGCTCAGTCAAAGACGCTCAAAGAGCTCAAGGCTGAAGTCGAAGGCAAAGAGCAGTTAGAGTCCTTTGCAAAAAGGATTGATGACTACTCAGATCTACATTGCCAGAAAAACCACGTCGTTGCCGATTTCTACTGGCAGACTGATAGGAATAAATATATCGCAGGATCAAACGGGACACGCTATACCTATCCTTTTGATCACGCTCGTACCTGTAGAGAAATTGGGAAAGACTTCTTTGTAAATGCAAGCGACATTGAAAAGTATGGCCAAAAATATATTGCTTCCCAGTCTCCACTCACTACAACTTATGTTGATTTCTGGAAGATGGTGATCTATAAAAATTCTCCCACAATTGTGGCCCTGAACATGTCAGAAGAAGACAAAGATGAACCAGAGCCTAGGCCTGTAGAATACTGGAAACAAAATCCAGATAAATTTGGTACAGATTGGGACAAGTGGCAAGAAATTAAAAAACTAGATCAAGGCACAAAAGCTGTAAACATCTGTTCATTTGATACCTGGACCATACTCTGCATCGATAGCAAGGTGGTAGCTGAAGATAATGAGTATGCCATAGTACAGCGCGATTTTCTTGCGATAAATAGTGATACAAAGGAAGAGAGAAAGATTTCCCAATTTCACTTTCAAAACTGGCCTGACTTTGAGGCAGGACCATCAACAGAGCTCCTTATTAAGCTCATCAAAATAGTCGATGTATCTCACCCTTCGGATCAAAAACCATTGACTGTACACTGCGCTGCTGGCATGGGCCGTGCAGGAGAGTTCATCGCAATGCGCGCGCTTATCAGAAAGGTTCAGAAGCAACTTGCAAAAGGTAAAAAGATAGATGAATGCAAGGTCAATCTGCCAAAAATCATCTACAAAATGCGCGACTGTAGAAAAGACATGGTATCAGAAAACGGTATGCTATCATGTGTCAAAGCGTTTGAGTTAACTCTTCAAAATTGTCAGAAGTAATTTAAGTGTGGGCCATCTGCTCTACTTTGCCGATACTTTAATATAAATAACTCACCTTACGCAGCCATAGCTCTTTTTTGAAGATTTCTTAATTCTTGGAAAGCCATTTGATTGTAACAGTTGAGGTACCCCGAAGAAGGAGGGAGGGGGGTTCTTTTCCCCAAAATAATCCCAATAGCAAAAATAGTGGTTATTCCGCATACCTTGGCTATTGACTGGAAGGGTTATGAATAAAATATTTTTTATTGCATGTATGGCTTTTTCTAACTTGACATATGGTGTAGAGGAGCTGAGTCGATATCAGATTATGCCGGCAGTATTAACTGATAAAGGACCCTTACACATTAAGTCAGATAAGCTTCATTACGCTCCTTGTATTTTTAATAAGAACAAGACGAGTTTAAACTGGGCTGGCTATGTTTTGAAAATAGGTCATAAGAATCTATGGGTTAATCGCTTCCAAACCCTTGTTCCATCACTTATCCCAAGTCCTCACCATTCTTCTGTGTCAGCTTGGACAGGCCTGGGAGGGTACTTCTCAAAACAGATGATAGCTGCTGGTTTTACAAGCACATTTGATCCGAAAAATCAAGCTCAGCAAAATTATTTCTGGTTTCAAGTGTATCCTCATGATGCACAAATAGTGACAAATCTACCTATTTCTATAGGAGACAAGGTTGAAATATTTGTCGCATCTCCAAAAATGAATCAATACCATATTACTTTTGGTTTACCGGATAAACATGAAGGTTTACTCGTACCTCCAGATATGACAAAATCCTCAAAGATTAAAAGAACATCTGCAAACTTCATAGTAGAGGCTCCAACAGAAGGAAAACAAGTACGTTCGCTAGCAAATTTTGGTACTATTACATTTGAGCTTTGTCTTTCACACATCTATGGCGAATTTGCAAAGCAAATCCCTCTGAATGCACTTATTCCTGTAACTATGGCAACTAAATCTAAAGTCATAAAAGCTCAGCCATCAGGTTTGGCCTATTCGCCCACCGTACCATCAAAGGTTACTTTTGATTTTAATGTGAATTGGCAACATGAATAGGTTGAGGTGGTAGCAACTTATATTAAAAAAAAATCGTGATCTCTAACTCGAAGATTAGGTGTGGGCCATCTGCTCAACTTCTACGACTTTGCCCTCTTTCGTAAGTTCGACTGAATCAATCCCTTCATAAGTCCTGATAATATTGTAGAAGGAATCTCGTTGAGCCGGTTCAAAACCAGCCTGACGGATCATTCTGAGCATGCCATTGAGATCGGTAGTATTGATGTGGTCAGTAGCCTTATGGACATTTTCTTCATGGATGGTGCCGCCAAAGTCATCAGCGCCATACTGTAGGGAGTCAATTCCTACCTGTTTTCCCTCTCCAAACCATGAAGAGGCGATATGAGGGAAATTATCCAGATAGATTCTTGAGAAGGCAATAATGCGAAAGTAGGCATCTATTCCTGCCCAGTTGTGCACACGACGTCTAAGGGCTGTTTTATTGGACTTATAGCTCCAGGGAATGAAGGAAGAAAAGCCGCTTGTTTTGTCCTGGAGCGCTCGGATCGTTTCTAAATGCTCTAAAACATCTTCAGGGGTCTCAATATGGCCATACATCATGGTGGCAGTCGTTTTAAAACCAATTTTATGGGCAGTTTCATGCACCTCAATCCAGCCATTGGGCCCTATTTTTTTAGGGGAGACACGCGTGCGTACACTTTCAGAAAGAATTTCAGCCCCGCCGCCAGGTAGAGTTCTCTGTCCTGCATCCCAAAGCGCTTTGAGAACATCATGGACAGACATGTTTGAGACTTTGGCAGCATTCCATATTTCAACAGCTGAAAAGAAATGGGGATGGATTTCGGGATATTCTTTTCGCGCAAGCTTGACTAAGGATACAAGATAGTCACAGGTGATATCTTTATGGACGCCGCCTTGAAGCAAGACCGTTGTAAGGCCTGCAGATTTGGCAAATGCAAAATGCTTCATTACCTCTTCAGGCGATTTCATGTAGGCATCTTTTGCTTTGGGCGTTCGATAAAAGGCGCAAAAGGTGCAATCAACATCACAGATATTGGTATAATTGGGATTAGAATCGAGAACGAATGAGACATAGTTTTTCGGATGGCGTTTGATACGTTCTTTTTGAGCACGTAGCTGCAGCTCTTTTAACGGTGCGAATTTGAAAAGTCTCAATCCTTCATCGAAGGGAATTCGGCTGTCAGTCATAATTATTGCAGTTATCTCATAAGATTTGTGCCATCTTCTTGAATTAATTCAAAGGAGCAACTAGCCTTTAACCACAAACTATTGAAAAATGCGCATGGATGAAAATATAGAATTGCCCCAACCTGAGGAAAAACATCATAGCCATCCTCATGAGTTTTCAAAGGCGTATTTAGCGCTTCTTGAAGATCTCAAAGCTATTGAGCTGCCCGAAAGTAAGCTTGAGAAGGCAATTGTATTCATGCGTGACGCTATTGCTCAAGGCGGAACTCCCCATTTTAAAGAGTTTTGGGAAGCGAAGAGGCTCGTTTTAGAGCTGTTTAAAGAGCACATCAATCCATCCATTCGAGTCCATCTCTGGTCGAATTATAGCGAGATTTGCCGAGAAGCTAAGAGCTTAAAAGACTTACTTGATGAACAGAGCTCTTTTGCCTGTGAACAGATTGATATGGCAGTTGCGGCTCTTGAAGAGGATATTGCGAAAATTGATGAACGGCTCAAAAGTTTGCAAGAGCCTGAGCTGTTTGTTCTCTCCGTGGCAATTGAGGCAAATAAAGACAAATACACCCATCTTCAAAAAGAGCTCAATCTCTATAACGCCCATGCTGCGCGAATATCTGCGCTGAGAAAAGAGCTGATGAGAACAGAGATTCGCCTCCGCACAAAGAATAAACTCTTTGATCGTTTAAGCGCTTTAGGTGATGTGCTCTTCCCCAAACGAAAATCTCTTATCAGGGAAGTCTCGGAGCTTTTTGAACAAGATGTCGATGCGTTTATTCAAAATACATTTATCGGCGAGCTAAAAACTGCTGAACTTTTTGACATTCGTGAAGAAATTAAGGCTCTACAGGGAATTGCAAAGGCGCTTACTCTCAATACCGAAATTTTTACCAAAACCAGAAAGCAGTTGAGCGAGTGTTGGGATAGTATTCGCGAAGTTGTTACCGAGAGAAAGAAGGCGACGCACGATCTCAAGGCTCAGCATCGTCAAAATCGAGATGAAATTGCTGTGCTCCTTCAAGATGCAGAAGCTAAAATCAGTTCAATGAACCCCGATGAAGCGCTTCAGCTTATCGATCAGATTCACGCAAAGATTCGGGCAACTCCTCTGGGACGCCAGGATGTTTTTGCCTTAAAAGATCAGATGCATGCCCTCAAATCTCGGCTCTATGCACAAAAAGATGATGAGCGAAACCGTCTAACGACTGAAAAACAGCAGCTGGAAAGAGCTCGAGTTGAAAAAGTAGAAGAGGTTTCATCCAGGCTTAAAAACCTCCTTGCCCAGATTGAGTCAAAAGAGCTTGTAGGTGTTCAAGAAGCCATTGCTGAAATTGGAAATCTGCTTTCTCAACTTGATTGTTCCAAACGGGAAAAAATGGAGTGCGACCGCCTTCTTCGTAAAGTAGAAGAGTCTTTCTCATTAGCCCAAGAAGACAAACTTCTGCATGAAGATGGAGACACAGCCCATAAAATTACTTCTATGCGTCAAGTGTTGGAAGAGCGCAAAAAGCGTCGCTCGGAAGTAAAAGCACGAATCGAGTCTCTTCGTAAGTCATCTGCTTCAAACCTCGATTTTAGCCAGGCTATGGAGGTTCAAGAAGCTATGCAGGTTGAAAGAGAAAAGCTTCAAGATCTTGAGACAGGCATTTTAGAGATCGAGCGCGCGCTAAAAAGCGGATCGACAGTTTGAAACCCCAGCTGCTTGCCCTCTTTGATCTTGATGATACTCTAGTCCAGGGCAACATGAGCGTTCGATTTGGCCTTTACTTGCTTCGAAAAAACCTATTTCCAAAAATACAGCTTCTCCATGCACTGTTCATCTACTCACTCTTTTATGCAGGTATTTTTTCCTTTGATCAGATGCAGGAAAAAGTGTTTTCTATATTGTTCAAAGGGAAGAAGGCAGATCGTGTCTATAAAGAGGCTGAAGAGTTTTGCAATTCGGTTTATGATAGTGTCGTCCGTAGCCAAATATACTCAGAATTAGAGAGCTTACGTTCGTCAGGCGCTGAAGTTATACTACTCTCTTCCTCTCCAGACTTCATTGTCAAAGCGTTTGCCAAAAAGCTGAGGATTGAGCGTTATTTTGCATCGAAGTATCTGGTCAATAGTGCAGGGGAATTCATTGCAGTAGAACCTATGAATGGGGCAGCAAAGGTGAAGCTGTTTTCTACTTTTACAAAACAACAAAAATCAATTGCCTTTTCTGATAGTTTTTCAGATCTTGAACTTTTGCAAAAAGTGGATGTGCCTGTAGCAGTACATCCTGATAGAAAGCTCCGTCGTTATGCTCAAAAGCATAAATGGCGAATTTTAGGAGAGGAAAAAGCATGCGTATAGGAGTTTTTGGCGGCACTTTTGATCCTCCCCACTTTGGTCATATCTCTTTAGTCTGCTCGATGATTGAAAAACTGCAGTTAGATCGTGTCTATATCATTCCTTCACAGATAAATCCCTTAAAGCAGACTACAAAGACCAAGAGTGATATTCGCCTGAAAATGACAAAGCTCGCCTTTCAAGATATTCCCAAAACTACCGTTTTGGATTGTGAACTTAAGCGTTCTGGGTTGAGCTATACAGTCGATACTTTGCACTGGCTCATGGACAATGATAAAGAGTTCAGACAAGCGACGCGGTTTTTGCTTGTTGGCGATGATCTCGTGCCCGATTTAGGCTCTTGGAAGAGTCCAGATGAGCTCTTTTCTCTTGCGCAATTGGTTGTTGCAAGGCGGGGAGTTGACGAGGTCTTCTCAACTTATACTATTCAAAAGATAGATAGTCCGATTATTGATATTTCTTCGACCGAAATTAGAGAGCGCTTGAAGAAGAGGCTTTACTGCGGTCATCTTGTCCCACATGCCACATTAGCACTCATTGAGGAACTACATGTCTACACAAATGCTGAAGAAAATTTGCCAGGCAATAGCTGATAAAAAGGGAATGAATATTGTCACTATTGACGTCCGCGGAGTTTCAAATATTACAGATTATTTTATCATCGCTGAAGGAAATGTGGATCGCCATGTGCAGACTCTTGCTGATGCAGTCGAAGAAATCATGGGTTATAAACCGTTTCGTGCTCAAGGGCGTGAGTATGGCGATTGGATAGTACTTGATTATCTCGATGTGTTAGTTCACCTCTTTACTCCGGAAATGAGAGAAAAGTATCAGCTCGAACAAGTTTGGAAAGCGGGTAAAATTGTCTCTGTTTCAATAGATTATGGCAAAGTGTTGAAGACATAATCGTGCTCGTGCCCGAATTATAACGTAAAAATAGAATAACTTTAATATCCTTTTAACTCGATCGGGCACGGTCACTTCGCTAAGCACGGGCACGATTGGCTGTTTTCATTAATACTCTTGGGAAAATAAAGGAATTATGAAGATCCCTCGTAAACAGTTGCTATTGATACTTACTTTATAGTATTCTTTTTCTTGCAATAACCTGCCCTGATACGAGGGATTAATGGCAAAACGACGAGTTGTTATTACTGGATTAGGAGTACTTTCTTGTTTAGGAAATGACCCTGATCTTTTTTATCAAAAGCTCCTTGCCGGTACGAGTGGAATCGGTCCAATCACGCATTTTCCTTGCGACGAGTATTCAACTCGCTTTGCAGGATATATACATGATTTTGACCCTGGCGAATATATTGATCGAAAGCAGGCGCGCCGCGTCGATCGATGTATCGCTTTTGCACTCGTAGCTGCAAAGAAAGCGCTTCAACATGCAAAAATTCCGCTCTCTAAAGAGAATGGAATTGATCCTGCACGAGCTGGTGTTATCATCGGCTCGGGCATTGGCGGCATGGGCACTTTTTTTGATAATTGCGCCGTTTTGCTTGAGAAGGGGCCGAACCGCGTCTCTCCCTTTCTTATTCCCTATATTCTCACCGATATGAGCAGCGGGCTGCTTGCGCAGGATATGGGCTTTATGGGGCCAAACTATTCAGTTTCCTCTGCCTGTGCAACAAGCAATCACGCAATCCTTGCAGCTTTACGCCATATTCAATATGGCGAGGCCGATTTGATGGTGTGTGGAGGCGTTGAAGCGCCTATTTCACCCATTGGTCTTGCAGGGTTTTGCGCTGTTAAAGCGCTCTCAGAACGTAATGACGATCCAAAGGCTGCATCCCGTCCATGGGATAAGGGCCGTGATGGATTTGTCATGGGTGAAGGGGGAGGTATTTTAGTTCTGGAAAGCTATGAGCATGCAGTCAAGCGTGGAGCTCCTATCCTAGCTGAAATTTTAGGTGGAGCTGCCAGTGGTGATGCTTATCACATGACCGAGCCAAGGCCTGATGGAAAGGGCGTTGCCCTTTGTATACAGAATGCTTTGAAAGATGCCGGTGTGCGTGAAGATCAAATTGGCTATATCAATGCCCATGCGACATCGACACCGCTCGGGGATATGCCTGAGATTTCAGCGATCCTGCAGGTAATCAAACATCCTGAAAAAGTTGCCATTAACGCGACGAAGTCCATGATTGGACATTCATTGGGTGCTGCAGGTGGTATTGAGGCTGTTGCAACGGTACAAGCCTTGTTGACCGGCCTCATTCATCCGACAATTAATTTGACGGATCCTGAAAATTTACCATTCATCGTTCCGACACAAGCGCTCAAGCTTTCCGTTGATTATGCTATTTCAAACTCATTCGGCTTTGGCGGGCATAATGCATGCGTCGTCTTTGGCCGTGTTACTAAATGAGGCAGATCCATGCTCCTTGAGCATTCCTATGGCGTTGTGCCATTGAAAAGAAAAGATGGTGTTTGGAAGGTATTTCTTATCCAACACAAAAACGGCCATTGGTCCTTGCCGAAAGGCAGGCCTGAAGGTATCGAAGGTCCGCTGGGCACTGCCGAGCGGGAGCTTGAAGAAGAGACTGGGTTGTATGTATCAAAGTGGCTGACCAAGTATCCGCTCTTTGAACATTACCGGTTTTCAAGATCGGGCCAAGTCGTTGACAAGACAGTAAGTTATTATCCAGCAATTGTGGATGGTAAAGAGGCGCTTCAGCTTGACGAAGTTCAAAGCGGAGCGTGGCTGGATTTTGACGAAGCGTCCCTTCGAGCGACTTTTGGAGAGGTTAAGCAAGTAATTGCAGGAACTAAGAAGGTTATCGAAGAGCTTGATCCTGTCGATTATCAAGAATAAAATGTGTTAATAGAAGCCTGCTCGTCCTGAGCAGGCTTTCTTTTTGTTTCTATTGGCTTTCGCTATAGTTAATATTCTTACGTGGTCTCAGTTGGCGTCCAGATGTATCAGGGGTATAATCTTTCTCAGCATTGAATTCTTTTTTGGGTTTAATCTTCTGCTCTTCTTCAATTGAAGGGGGCAGCATTGGAATAGCGGGGGTTTGTTTCTTTTGAGACTCGGTTAGTTTATGTTGAGCTGAATGAACAATTTTACTGAAATCGAGTTTGTGGTCACGGAGTTTTGGCCAAGCATGCGTGTATGTGTTGAAGTTTTCTACGACGTTTCTACATGTCTCTTTAATTTTAGTAAGCTCTTCTTGCTTTTCGTGGTTTGCTATGATGATGGTGATGATCATCTCTTTGATATTGTTGGTCGTGTCGGAGGTCTTTTCCTGTGCCGATCTGAATTCATCAGAGTAGGGATTTCTGCAACATCCTAAAGTCGCACATAATAGACGTCTTCCGAAAGAGGGAGGGGCAACAAATTTATACTCCTGATTCAAGGCACCTTCATAGTCCCAGTTTTTTACATCAGACAGCTGCTCAAGAGTTGTTTTAGGATCGAAAGTGGGTTTGGTTATTGACATAGTCTCTACTCTCATTTAGGGCTTGTTGGAAAAAGTCAAACAAGTGAACTCTATCACCCTAAACGAAAATTCTGCAATCGCTAATCAATTAATTATTTTTCTTATCAACCAATGAAAGTTGCTTTAAGCCAGGCAGCTTTTTGAAGAGCAGTTCGACCTTTTCATCAACTGTATTTGTGTTTCTTATCTCGTCGAATTCTCTGTTATTTTCATTACATGCATTAGTTGAGAGATTGGTAATAGCATCAATATCAATGAGGTATTGCCATGTCCACTCACTCATAAATGCATTGAAGTTCTTTGTAACGTTTTTACAGAGGTCTACTGCTGCTGTATCATTCTTTGAAGATATCAGCTTATGGAATAAGATTTTTGTGAGATTTGCTGAAGTTGTTGATGCATTGCGCTGTGCCCTATGATAATCAGGTGAGTAGGCATCAAAACAGGTGACTGTAAGACAACAGCAGAGATACTCTAGATAGCTTGGAGAGGAGACAAATTCATATTTCTTTGAAAGTACACTTCCTTCCGGCCAAGGTTCAGCCAATTTATCAAGGACGTCGTATCGGTCATAGGATTCTGTATTGTTTACTTGCATATAAATTACTTCTTTGTTTTGTATAATTTACAATATTAAAAGTAATTTAATCAATTATAATTAATTTGTTTAAAAATCCATTCTTTCAAGTTTTGTAATCATGCTGTTAAAAACAAAGTCGAGCCGTTTCTCGAGAGGGCTTAATTTTTCTTTCACCTTTTTCCAGTTGGTTCCAGAGTCGGGGAAAAATTTTTCATAGGCTTCAACATCAACATCGTCTGGACCATAGTAGGGATGAAACATTGATAACAGGACTGCGCCTTCTCCGACCTTTGAGATGACTACTGCATTTTCTTCTTGTGTTGTCTTTTTATGGCGGAGAAGTTCTGAGGGGAGATAGCGAACGAGAACTTTTACTTTGTCCGTTTCATCCGAGTCTAGTTTCATTTTTTTAAAAGGCAGTAGCTCTGAAGGTTCATCCTTTATGAAGCTTCCTCCGCCGCTTAAGTAAAATGAGCACTCATTTTTTTTATCATCGGTCACACGAATAGCATCGGAAAAATAGCCCGGCGTGTACTTACTTCCTGGAAGTGGGCAGAGAGGGCCTTTGGAAGTCCATGGGCAGAGATTTAAGTTGGTTGTTTTGACAACCCGCTTTCGAATTTCGCTCTCTTCTTGACGAAAGTCGTTATAATCTCTTTTTGCAGTCACCCAATAGGCAGATCCGCAAGTCAAAAAGCCTCGACCCCCTACATTAAAGAACTCTTCTTTCAAAAACGTTGTCTCAGTATTGGTAAAGACCTTGTCGAATGATGAACTTTCCCCAGCAGGAATGACAAGAAGGGTCTCTTTCGGGTTCGCTTTTTTTAGGCGCTCGATCAGTTTTTCTCCTGGAACTTGGCTCACCTCCCACATCTGTTCTCTAAGCAAGTTGAGTTGCTTAAACAATTCGGTCATCTTGTCGATGTTTGCGTAGTAGGGCCCAAAATGCTCATTGATTTCATGGCCTGAATAGATAATGACCTGTTTGATAGGGGAGCACTTCATGAGCATTTTCCTTTATTCCAGATTTGTGCAAGAGCGATAGCAAGGACAATTTTACATAGATCGGAGAGTACGAAAAAGAGAACGCCATGCACAAAAGCTGTCCAGCCATCAAAGAAGAGGGTTAGTCCGAGAAATCCAAGCGCATAGATGATAAGGTGGCCGATACAGAGTGCTAAAAAGGGAGATGTGCGTTTAACTAGAGATGCTGAGACATAAGCACAGATGGGAAAGCCGACTAAATATCCAGCCCCTTTGCCCAAAATCCATAACGGGTTGGAAACGCCTGCAAAAACGGGTACTCCCATCGTTGCGCAGGCGAGGTAGGCAAGAGTTGAGAGAAGTGCTTGCTTTGGAGTTTGGGTGAGGGCAAGAAAAGAGATCGCAAGAGTTTGCAAGGTAAAAGCTACAGGAAAAAAGGGGACTCGAATGAGCGATCCTACTATAATCAGCGAGCAGCCAAAAGCTATGGGATAGAGGGCGCTTAAGGAAGAGGCTCTTTTTGTTACAGAATCCATTGTTTTGCATCCTTTGTTAATGAATAACCACTGTACTTTACTTGGATCGTCAAAAAAACAGCAACATTTTGATTTTATAAACTATAAAGTAGTTTATAAAAATTGCTTTCTAGGTTAAAACCAATTCTGGAATCACTGGTGTGTTGAAATGGTTGAAGTGCTCTTTGGAAATAAAACGGTTCAAAAGATTCTGATCTTTCTCTTCGTCAATGGCAAGTGCTATGGCACCCAGCTGCATAAGCTCTTAAAAACCCCTTTAACTCCGATTCAAAAATCGCTTCTTCGACTTGAAAAGGGAGGGCTTATCTTAAGCTATTACGAAGGTAAGACTCGGCTCTACCATTTTAATCCCGCATTTCCTCTTCTCGACGAGCTCAAAATTCTCTTAAAGAAGGCATACACCCTTATGCCTGCGGGAGAAAAGCGGAGCTACTATGTGGCGCCTGAGTCACCAAACCTTTTATCCCCTTCAAAAGTAGTTTTTGCTTTGTGGAAGAGGCTCAATTCTCTTCATCACTTGACCTTTCATGCTAAGACGAAATCGCAGAGCGAGAGTATCGAATCGAAGTGCGATGTACACATTGTGAAAGAAGATAATGCCCTTGTATTTCATGAGAAGGGGATTCATAAGAATAGACAAGGTGAAGAAATTGCTTTTAGTAATGTTTTCAGATGGACTCTTGATAAAGAGGCAGGGCTTATTTCCTTAGAGCATCTCCGGCATGGTCTCAAATCTCCTGTATTTCTTTTTCACCTATCGCCTACTGGTAATCACTCTCTTGCTTCTGTCGAATCTCATGAGTGCGGCCAGGACAGCTATTTCGGGCAGATTTTTTTTGATCAAAAAAAAGTACATCTCAATATTCGCGTGATTGGGCCTAAAAAAAATGAGGAGATCGATTATTACTATTCTTGATAGGAGTGTTGATTATGACATCTTTAAATAGCACCGAAGTAGTTTTAAGAGTGCTTGTTAAAACTACACTTGAGCAACTTTTAGAGAGATGGGACGAAATGTACATGCCTCAGATTCAATCTGGGCAGTTTCAAGCTATTGAGAAAGTGCATTCCATATCAGCCAATACCTTTGAGGACATAGCGAACTATTTGGTCAGCGTTGGAAAAAACTGCAAAATGTATCGAAAAAACCTTGATACAATCCTTTTTATCTCCGGAATTGCTTGTGGAGGCAGAGCTGTATACGAAATAATTCAAGGGCTTAAAAACAAGACTGCTACTGATAAAGAGATTGGTACAGTTTTTTGGTATATGGTAGGAGCAGGAGTGCTGCTTATAGCAAGTGGTAAACTTAAAGTTTAGCATTTGAAAAATAAGAATGGGCCAGGTGGGGAAGGAGGCATATGTGGGATTTGTAGAGCGATTGCAAGAAATAACAAATTCATCAAATATCTGTTTTCTGCAGCCATTAGAAATATCCATACCGCCTGAAAAGACATCTGGGTACTTGGCAAGCTTGGTCAACAGGGTCTATGATCTATTTTTCTATTGTTTTGACAAATACGATATTTCACCTGAGGAGCTAATGAGAAATCCGAAAAAAATTGATCAGTTCATTGGGGTCACAGCTGGGCTTGTATCGTTGTATATGGTGTATCGAGGGATTAAAGAGATTGTTTATATTAATCGAGATGGATCGGCATGCCGTATTTGTAAAAGCATCTGTTATATTGTAGCTGGCGGAATTTCGTGTATGGCAAGTTTTGCTGCCTTTAATCTTCCAGAAAAAGCTGTTTAGGATTTAAATTGCTTAGATTTTTTCGCTTATATTAATATATTAAAATTAAAAAACGATTTTTATTAATGCTATCTAATCTTACAAGCGTTCTAGATAATGCTTTTGAAGTTGTCCAGAATAGAGCGCCGAGTGTTCTTCAAAGTATGTCCCGCGTGCCACCCCCAATTCCTAAAGGCACCATTGTTGGAGTTGGTGGCTTGGGAATTGTTACAATTGTAAAAGGTAATCATTCCCTTTGTTGTATGGTTCGTGATGCAGGAACAGCGTTTGTCGAAGTTATTGATGGGTTAATACATCATGATCTGTGTGATAGAGTGGGCTCCCTTGTATCTTCTTTTTTTAACGCTTCATGCCACGCTCTTGAATCGTACTGCAGTTATGCAGGATTTTACCTCGCTAAAAATTATTCGAAAGAATTGACTAACGAAGCAATGCTTTTTAATTTTACAGACGTAATTGATAATGCTGTTAAAGTTATTTCGGATAAAGTATCGAGTATTCTTCCAAGCGTGTCCTATGTGCCACCCCCAATCCTGTTTGGAGTAGGATGCTTGGCAATTGGAATGGTTGTTAAAGGGAATTATTCCCTTTATTGCATGGCTACTTCTGGAGGCGAAGCGATTGTCGAGGTTATTAAGGGGATAAGAGGGGGCGATATGAGGGATAGAGTGGATACAATCGCATCTTCCTTTTTTAACGCTTCATTCTATGCTCTTGACGCATACTGCAGTTATGCTGGATTTCAAGTCACAGCAAGTTATTTTATAAAAAAAGTTAAAGAAATAACGTTGTCAAAATGAATAAGAGTGAAGATTGCCTCTTCTGCCGATTTGCAAGCGGGCAAAAGCCTGCCGAGATCATCGATCGCTTTACCCACTGCTTTGTCATGAAAGACTCTTTTCCCGTCTCTTTAGGACATCTTCTCATTATCCCTAATGAGCATACGGACAACTGGTTTACTGCTTCAGAGGAAGTGCAGACCGAAATGATGCATGTTCTTACCCTCATGAAGCAGCGCTTGGATAAAGAGTTTCATCCTGATGGCTATAACGTTGGATTAAACTGCGGCAAAGCTGCGGGTCAGACTGTGATGCATTTGCATATGCATCTGATTCCTCGGTATTTGGGTGATATTGTGGATCCGAGAGGGGGAGTTCGAGGCGTCATCCCCTCTAAACAGAAATATTAGCCATGAAAAACTTTTGTCCCTGTGGAAGCTCCAAGGAGTACAAGCGATGCTGCAGAATTTTACATGAGGGAGCCTTGCCTGAAAATCCTCTGCAGCTCATGCGCTCTCGCTACGTGGCGTATGTTCTGCAAAAGGCTGCCTATATCATTGCTACGACCCATCCTCTCAATCCTCAGTATAAAAAGAACATAGAGGAGTGGACAAAAGAGATCTTGCAGTTTTGCAAAAGCGCTCGATTCAAAAAACTGGAGATTATTAATTTTATTGATGGGGAAAAAGAGGGCTACGTCACCTTCACGGCCCATCTTGAAATCGATGGACAAGATGCCACATTCACCGAAAAAAGCCGGTTTGAAAAGGTGGATGGCAGATGGCTCTATCTTTCGGGAGATATTTCCGGCTCTACCTGAAATTAATCTTTTCTATTATATTGAATTTTGATTTGAAAGAGGTTTTATGGCAAAGATACCAAAGATTTTAGCGTTTGCTGGCAGTTTGAGACGTGATTCTTATAACAAGAAGCTTGTAAAGATTGCTGTAAAAGGGGCTGAAGAGGCCGGCGCTCAGGTGACCTTGATTGATTTAAAGGATTATCCGCTTCCTGTCTATGATCAAGATATTGAGGATTCAACAGGTATTCCTGAGAATGCTTTGAAGCTGAAAAAGCTGATGCTCGACAATGACGGCTTTTTGATTTCGGATCCAGAATATAACAGCTCTATGTCGGCTGCGTTCAAGAACGTGATCGACTGGGTGTCTCGTCCTGCATCAAAGGAAGAAAAGTACCTTTGCGCCTTTATCGATAAGGTAGTTGTCCTTATGAGCGCCTCTCCAGGCAATTTGGGCGGCCTTCGCGGCTTAGTTCACGTTCGAGCCATGTTTGGAAATATCTTCAGCCTTGTTTTGCCAAAGCAAAAATGCATCAACAATGCGATGGAAGCGTTTGATGTAGGCGGCAACCTCAAAGATCCCAAGCAGCAAAAAGAGGTGATGGATTTAGGCAAGGGGCTTGCCGAGTTTTTGAAAAAGTGAGATCTTAAGATTTTATAGGTTTCGAATGAGTCTATTGTGGTATCGTTATTCCATTTAAAAATGGGTATGGCATGTCCAGTGAAATTAATTTGAATGATTTAATAACCAAGGGTTCAATTACTGCTGAAAGCTATCAAACTGCAATCGAACAATTGACTTCTGTATCAAATGGGGCAAAGTCCTTCTTTAAAGAGAAGCCAGCTTGCTCTCAGGATCTCATGCACTATCTAACCTGCTGCATGGTTAAAGGTTCAAAATATGACTCACAGAAGATAGAGAAAAAAATTACTGAAATCAAAAAGCATCTCTATACCGCTCTAGCAATATCACAATCAAATTATTTATTTACTAGTTGTCTCGTTGTTTGTGCTGGGGCAGTAGAAAGTGTTAATCACTTTCTTTGGAATAAAAAAATTACAAATGTTCCAGAGATTGACTTAGGTTTGATTCTGCGCGAAGTGACAGACAACGTTAGAGCAAAATCAACATAGTTCTAATTTGATTAGGCGGGTATGATGAACTGATCTTAGAGCATATTGCTACACTCGCTTCGCTTTTTCCAATGTCAATATGCCGATGGTAGCGAGGATTGTGCTGCAGCCGTTAGCTACAAACTTTCGCCTTTATGCGAGAATAATTGACAAACACACTTCTCATTTACGCTAATTCTTTTAATCAATTAATTATTTTAAATATAAACTATTTAATTAAAAGTGATTTTTTATATAATCGTCATTTCTAAAAGGAAAATAATGAAAAAAACTATTATACATAATTCTTTAAAAACTCAAGAGAGTTATGAGGCTTCTGTACAGCAAATAATTGAGCTATCAAATGGGACTGAATCGATTCAATCGTTCTTTGAAGAAGAGCCATCCCTTTGTGAGAGACTCACTAGGTTCTTAACGTGCTGCTGTATAAAAAATCATATATATAACCCGCAAAAGATTGAAAAAAAAGTTTCTGAGATTAAAACGCATCTATCTATTGCTCAAAAGGAGTCACAGAATTTAGAGAACAGTAGTGATTTTTTTGATCTCTGCGCAGGGGTTGTTAAGAATGTTAACAAATTTATTCAAGATAGAAAATTCCAAGATAAAAAATTCCAAGACATTCCAGAAATTGACTTTTCTAAGATTGTAAAAGAGTCAATTAAACAAACCACTGAAAAGCCGCACGCTTCCCTAAAATTTGAACAGTTCATTCAAGGCGTTAAAAAAGGCTTTGAGGGTGTAGGTAATAAAATTAAGGGATTATTCTGGACCAAACAACCAATAAAAGTCGTACATGAAGAAGTATCTAAAAAGCTGACACTCGAAGAACAGAAATCATTCTTATTGAGTGAACTTGACAACTTATCGGGTGAGCTGTCTCTTGGGTTACTTCAATTCCCTTTCGACATAGCTGTGTCGCATACCAAAACTGAGGTAAAGGATATAAAGAGTTGGGATGAGTTAAAAGAATTTTTAGAATTGGTTCTTGGGAGTGTTCCTAATTATAAGGGATATCTCGATCAATCCCAGCACCATATCATCGATAAATATTCGACACGGATCGAACAATTTATACAAAAACAAAGCGGGCAATAGCCTTAGATTAATCAAGCCTATGTTTGAAAACTAGCTTGCAGATGACAGGTTTTTGGGGTTTAATCGTAGGAAAATTTACATTTTTTACTCCTTGAAATAAAATAGTTTATTTTGTTATAATCAATCAATTAAAAAGGAAACTAATGAGAACTGCTACTACAAAAGATTATTTAAACAATCAAGAAAGTTATGAGACTTCTCTAGAGCAAATATATAAGCTATCAGAAGGGGCTGAATCGATTCGATCGTTCTTTGAAGAAGAGCCCGCCCTTTGTGAGAAATTCGCTAGGCTCCTAACGTGTGACAGTATAAAAAATCCTATATATGACCCATCAATGATTGAAAAAAAAGTTTCTGAGATTAAAAAGAATCTATCTAATGCTTGGCAGGAGTCAGAGAAGGAGAAGGCAGAACTTAGATCGCATATTCATAAGCTCTGTGAAGGGGTTGCTAAGAAGGTTAACAATTTTATTCAAGATCAAAAACTCAAAGATAAAAAATTCCAAGACATTGCAGAAATTGACTTTTCTAGGATTGAAAATGAGTCAATTAAACAACTCAATCAAACGCAGGCCCCTGTCCTAATTGACGAACAGGACTCTGTCCCAATTGACGAAAAGGTTGATCAGAGCCCAAAGGTAGAGATTCCAAGTAGCAATCAGAGCCAAATCAAGGTAGAGAATCCAAGTATCAAAAAGCAGGACTCTGTGCCACAGCTCCAAAAGATTACTCAAGGCTTAAAACAACGTATTGGGAATAGTAGTATAGTTCAGGGCGCAAGTAATATATTGAAGGGACTAGTCAAGCCCAAACAACCTACCTCCGTCACGCCCAATCAACCTACCCAAGTCACGCCCAATCAACCTACCAAAGTCATAAGTAAAGAGCTCCAAGAACAGATAGATAGAGTTTCGAAAGAGATCGACACTTGTTTCTCGAAAGGGCTGGGTTCTCATGATGTTGCTTCGAATCTCAAATCTAGCCTGAATGAGGTAAATAGTCAGAATTCTTTAAAAGCATACTTGGTGGATCTTCAAGAGACCTATACTATAATGAGGAATTGTATCAATGACCCCTTCAAGAACAGCTACTACGATGCATTTTTGGAATGGATCGAAAAATTTTTACAAGAACAAAGCGGGCAATCACAAAGCGGGCAATCACAAAGCGGGCAATTGCAAAGCGTTCAAAAAACTAGTGATTAATCAAGCCGATGTTTGAAGAACCAGGTAGCGCCAGATAGCGTAAAGAGGGCAATGATGGCCATAGGCCATGCATTGCTCCAGACAGCATCAAAGGGCATGGCTTTTAGAAATGAGGCCTTGGTGATTACGATGAAATAGCGCAACGGGATGATATAGGTAAATGTTTGAAGCCATTCGGGCATGTTTTCGATAGGTGTTGCATAGCCAGAAAGGGAGATCGATGGGCTCATAAAGATGAATGAGCCGAGCATAGCCTGCTGCTGCGTTGAGCAGAGCGATGAGATAAAGAGGCCAAAGCCAACGATCGATAGAATAAAGATGAGCATTCCGAAATAGAGGTTGAGAAGAGAGCCGGTAAAGGGCACTCCAAACAAGTTAATACCTACCAATAAAATTAAAGATCCTGCGCACATTGCTATGATGACAGCAGGAATAGTTTTTCCAATAAGAATTTCAATTGGCGACATAGGCGAGACTAACACCTGATCAAAGGTGCCTAATTCTCGCTCTCGGGCAATAGACATAGCGGTGATGACAATCGTTTCAACCATGGTAAGAATGCCGCAGAGGCTGGGAACGTTAAACCAGTAGTAGAGAAGATTTGGGTTGTACCAGTTTCTCGGCTCAATCTGCACCGGCTGCTCTTTAATCCCAATATTGGCCTTTAAATCATTATTGAACTGCTGAATAATACTTGCAGCGTACCCTGCAACAATTTGGGTGGTGTTCGACCTCCTTCCATCGAGGATGAGCTGTACTGTTGCTGGAAGCTTTGCATCGACAAGCCGTGAAAACTGCTCATCGATAGAAAGCACCATGAAGCCTCTCTTATTATCTATGAAATCTTTAATAGCCGTTTCAGAAGGAAGAAAGGTGATATCGGTAATGGTTGGCGATCCTCTAAAGCGCTGTACCAGCTCATACGCCTGCTTTCCACTATCAAGGTTCACAATGCCCATAGAGACATGAGTCACGTCAAGGGTTGCTGCAAAGGCGAAAACAAACAACTGCATAATGGGAGGAACGATCAAGACAATACGGCTCTTTTTATCCCTTAAAATAGCGAGGAATTCTTTGTAGATAAGTGCCCGAATCCGATGAAACATTACTCAAGCCTCCTGCTAGAAATTTTCGCTGTGATTAAAAAGAAAGCGGTTCCTATTAACAAGATCATGGCGATATCGATCACAAAAAGCGACCAGACATTTCCAACTAAAAAGAGCGTTTGAAGGGCTGATACGAAATAGCGCGGGGCAAGTATGTAGGTAACGTACTGGATAATCTTGGGCATGCTGGTTATTTCAAAAATGAAGCCGGAAAGCATAAAGGCTGGAAGAAAGGCGGTAAACATCGAAATCTGTCCTGCGACAAATTGGTTTTTGGAAACGGTTGAGATGAACAGGCCCATGCCAAGAGAGGAGAAGAGAAAGCAGGAGGCGACAATGCTAAAGGCAATTAACGAACCGCGAAAAGGCACTTCATAAAAAAAGATGGCCACAACCATACACATAATCATGGTGAGCCATCCCAAAATAAAGTAGGGGATAAGCTTTCCAATAATGATCTCAGTAATCGTCACTTTGGTTGAAAGAAGAGCCTCCATGGTACCCCGTTCCCATTCACGCGCAACGACAAGTGCTGTAAGCATGGTGCCAATAAGCGCCATAATAATGGCTAAAGATCCAGGAATAAGGAAGTTTCGGCTCTCCAGCTCTTCGTTGTACCAGTAGCGAGACGCTATTGAGACGGGAGCTAAACCCGCGATGTTGTTGCTGCTCTGTTGGATGGAGAGCCACGATTGAAAAGCGCCATTGACATAGTTTTGGACAAAGCTTGCAGTATTAGGTTCCGATCCATCAGCAATCACCTGGATGGGAGCGATTTTATCTGTTCCATAGCGAAAAGCGGAAAAATAGGTGGGGACAACAACGACTCCTCGAATCTTGCCGCGTACGATCAGCGGTTCAAATTCTTTAAGGCTCTTGCCGAAATGTACTTCAAAATAGGGAGAGTTTATAAGGGAGCGAGCAAAGTCTTGCGCATCGGGAGAGGTGTCTTCAAGCACAAGGCCAATTCTTAAGTGGTCGAGATCGAGAGAGACTCCAAATCCATAAACAAAGAGCAGGATGAGGGGAAGGACAACGCTGATAAGGAAGCTTGAGGGGTCGCGTCGAATCTGGTGAAACTCTTTGATGATCAGAGCTTTAATTCTACGAGGAGACATTATTTCTCTCCTTATCATACTGCTCAATAAGCCCTACAAAGGCATCTTCAAGAGTTGGAAAGGGGATTTGAGGAGTTGCAGCTTTCTCTTTTAAGTCGTCTGGGGTTCCCAGGGCAATCATTTTGGATTGGTAGATGAGGGCGATTCGGTCGCAATACTCCGCTTCATCCATAAAGTGGGTTGTGACCATCACCGTCATTCCGCGTTGCACTAAGCCGTTAATATGGCTCCAGAACTCTCTTCGAGTTATTGGATCAACGCCTGAGGTTGGCTCATCAAGAAACAGCACTTTGGGCCTATGCATGATAGCGCAGGAGAGGGCTAAGCGCTGCTTAAAGCCTAAAGGAAGCGTTTCGGCGGATTGGTGAAGATAGGGCTGGAGGTGAAAGGTCTCGATCATCTGATCGATGGCATCCTTCTGCTCTTTGCCAAAGAGGTTATAGGCACCGGAGAAGAACTGCATGTTTTGAAGGACGCTTAAATTCCCATAGAGGGAAAACTTCTGCGCCATATAGCCGATCTGGGCTCGTGCTTCTCCGGGTGCTTTTTGGAGGCTTACACCATTGACAAAGGATGTTCCCAATGTGGGTTTAAGCAGTCCGCAGAGCATTTTAAAGGTCGTCGACTTACCAGCTCCATTGGGTCCTAATAGACCAAAGATTTCTCCTGCTTGTATTTTGAAGGTGATATCTTGTGCTGCGGTGAATGATCCAAACCGTTTGGTAAGCCCTTCAGCTTCGACAAGTATATCACGGGATGTCTCTATTTTGATTGTTTTAGCAAGCTTTGAGGCCTCTTTAGGTGCTCCGCCAAGGATATCGATAAAGGCATCTTCAAAACGCGGCTTAGTGGGAACTATCTTGAATGGGACTTGAGGGGGTGTTTTCTTATCTTTGACCACGAGGCGCACATCTTTGCCTTGGATCGTTCCATCGATAACAGATGGGTGGGCCATGATATCTTCTAAAATCTGCCGCTTATTCTCATGGATGTCGGTGATAAGATAGGCGCGCTCTTCGACCCGTTCAGTAAGTTTATGCGTGGGACCATAAAAAAGGAGGTTTCCTTCGCTTAAGAGCAAGATGGTCTCGCATTTTTCCGCTTCATCGAGATAGGCAGTGCTCCAGACAACCGATATATCTTCTTTAAGGAGATCCTGAACCATTTTCCAAAGTTCGCGGCGAGAGATGGGATCGACACCGACGCTTGGCTCATCAAGTAAGAGCAGCTGAGGTTTTCGAACAAGAGTGCAGGCAAGGCCAAGCTTTTGCTTCATACCGCCAGAGAGAGCGCCCGCTAAACGGTCCGTAAAGGGTTGAAGTCTTGTAAATCCAAGCAGCCTCTTAAACGCCTCTTCTCGCTCTTCACCAAGGACTCCTTGGATGTCTGCGTAGAGGTTTAAATTCTGCATGACCGTCAAATCCTCGTAGAGGCCAAACTTTTGCGGCATGTAGCTGATCAGGTTTGTGATATTGCTTGGATCGCCTCTAGTATTGAAGCCGCCAACTAAGATATCGCCAGATGTGGGAACAAGCAGACTTGCAATCAGGCGAATGAGGGTTGTCTTACCAGAGCCGTCAGGACCGACTAATCCAATGAGCTTTCCTTTAGGAATGGTTGCTTGAATATTTTTAAGGGCTGTAAAGAGATCAAATTTTTTGGAGACATCGTTGATTTCTACCAGAGCACTGTTCAAGGGGCATCCCCATTACTAAGAGGCTCGTCAGAATCTACAGGCACTTCAATAATAAGAAGATCTTGATCATCTTGATCATCTTGGTCGTCTTCGTCTTCTTGGTCGTCTTGATCATCAGATGGATCAGCTGTCTCTTCTCCTTCGTCAGATATGGGCTTTTCGAGTTTAAGCTCGACAGTGACAGGCATGCCCTGTTTGAGGAAGTGGTCTGGGTTCGAGGCATAGACACGAATACGGTAGACAAGGTCTGTGCGGAGTGTCGAAGTCTGTACGGTTTTAGGAGTAAATTCTGCAACAGGGGAGATAAAGCCTATTTGGCCCTTATAGGTTTTTCCGCCCGGTGTATCGGTTATGATTGTTGCCTCCATCCCAGGATAGATGAGGCCAAGCTCAGGCTCTGAGACATAGGCACGAACCCAGACAGGGGAGAGGACTGAGAGGGTATAGATAGGGTCTGCGGCATTGACGATTGCTCCCGGCTCTTGAATTCGGGTGAGTATGGTTCCTTCGGTCGGGGCAAAGATTTGCGTATCGTTGAGGTTTGTTAATGCGGTGGCAAGAACGGTTTCAGCTTGATTGAGTTGAGCTAAGGCTATATCACGGGAAGAGAGGGCATCGGTGTAGTTTTCATCTGATATCGCTCCCGTGCCTCGAAGTTTTTCACGACGCTCAAGAATGATTTCTGCATTTGCCAGTTGAAACTTTGCCAAAGTGATTGACGCTTTTGCTTCATTGACCTGGTCGATATAGGGCTCTTTGTCGAGAGTGGACATGAAGGAGCCAGTCTTGACTAGATCTCCCTCTTCAAATGGCATCTCTTGAATGCGGCCAGGAACGCGAAAACCGAGCTGTACCTCTCGAACATCGACGTTTCCATAGAGTGTTATGTACTTTTTGGTTGTCCCATGACGAAAGTACATGCAGGAGAATAAGATTAGAATGAGTGCAACGGGGATGATGATCAGAGCTATTTTTTTCTTAAGCATGTAACTGTATTTGATTAACCATAATGGCTACTTATAGTTCCTTTTGCAAAACTCGGGCAATAATTTTTTTAAACAATATTAGCCATCGTACAAAAGGCGCCCTTAGAGTTTTGTGTTTATGACCCAAAACTCTAAGGTGCTAAAAACTAACTTTCAGTGAGTGCGTCCTGAATAAATTTCGGTAAAACAAATGCTGCTTTATGAAGAGCAGGTGTGTAGTACTTCAATTCTCCAGAGATGTTTTGGAAGCGATCTTCAAGAACTTCTAAAGGAACTTCTCGGTTTGAAATATCATCCGATGCCCAACCCATAGCCATAAAGCCGCCCACATATGTTGGTATTACGCTTAGGTAAAATCCAACGTCTTGGAAGGAGAGCAGTCGGCTGTTATATGTGCTTTGGAGCTCTTCTCTTTGAAGGAAGGGAACGCCGTTTTGGTTTACAAAGATACCGCCTGGAGTGAGGATGTCATGGCAGTCTGAATAAAACTCAGGAGTAAAGAGAACAGCGCCAGGACCAATTGGATCAGTTGAGTCGCAGATGATTACATCAAAGAGTTCATCTGTCTCTTTAACAAACGTACAGCCATCTTCAATGATCACATCAAGACGTGGATCGTTATATGCACCCTGAGCTATAGAGCCGAGGTGTTTTTTCGAAAAGGTAACTACTGAACCATCGATTTCGCAGAGCACGACTCGTTCAACTGTATTGTGTTTGAGAACCTCTCGAGCAATACCGAAATCGCCGCCGCCAATGATGAGCACATTTCTCGCATTTCCATGAGCAAGAAGGGGAACATGGGTCATCATCTCGTGGTAGACATATTCATCTTTTTCCGTGACTTGGATCACGCCATCGAGAACGAGTACGTTGCCAAAGGTTTTGTTGTAAAAGATGGCAAGGTCTTGATGCTCTGTTTTTTCTTCATAGAGCATCTTATCTACTCGAAATGTCTGTCTCCAATCATTATGGAGCGTTTCTGTGCACCATTCTTTCGCCTGTACTGCCGAGTTCATAGCGAAGGCTATAGTTACCAAGCCTAATGTTGATAATAGTTTCATATGTATGTTCCTTAGTGTGTTTGTCGCACGGAGTTAAATTTGTAGGGACAAATTGCATTTTTTGCCAGAGAATCAATATTCTTAAAGTCCTCAAAAATAAGGTTGATATGCGATTCTACACACATCTTTTCTCTATTTTCTTCTTTGTACTCTCTGGAAGTTGTTTTGCCGATGCATCACTTCCTCCTCATCAATCAATTGCGGAGTACACAGCTCAAAAAGATGTTGATGTACTCCTTCTTTTGATGCAGAAGCGGCTTTCAGTGATGCATGAAGTTTCCCGCATCAAATGGAATTTGCAGCTTCCAATTGAAGATCGAGTGCGAGAAGGGCAGATATTGAATGACTTATGCATCCAATGCCAGAAGTATACTCTTGACCAAGCCTTTGTTCGAAACTTCTTTCAGGCACAGATGGAGGCTGCAAAAGCCATTCAAAGCAGTGATTTTGCCCTTTGGAGTTCAATTTCAAATGTACATCATGAAGCTGTTTTGGACTTGAAACTAGATATTCGCCCCTACCTTGATGGGATTACTAAAGAGCTTATTGAAGCCATTGCACGGATCTATCCGATAGTTGCAAATGGAACTCTTTCTCAATATCTGACCAATGACACACTCTCTAGTCGATATGTCGATCAGATCGATGAAAATATTTGGAAAATTGCTCTGTCATGTTTCTAAATCGCATCTGGCTTTTTTTGATAGTTAGATAAGTACTTAATTATATCGTATTGTACAGTTTTTTATTTAGATTGTACCACAGAGAACACGGAGCTCACAGAGATAATTGAGATGATTTGTCTCTCTGTGTGCTCTGTGACCTCTGTGGTAAAATACAAAAAAACGTTCATGGTAACAGAATTTAAACTTCATCCCTTAGAATTTGTTCTCGATAGCTATTCATCAACTGCACCATGAAATGGATGTTGTGGATAGTTGCAAGGGTATAAAAGGTAAGCTCTGAGGCTTTGAAGAGATGCTGTAGATAGCTTCTTGAATAGTGCTGACAGGTATAGCAGGGACATTCTGGATCGATGGGAAGTTGATCTTTTTCATGGCAGGCATTTTTGATGCGCACATCGCCGCCGCTTTTCAAGAGGAGGCCATGGCGAGCAGCCTTTGTTGGAAAAGAGCTGTCAAAGGTGTCAATCCCATTCGGAATAGCTCCCGCAATAGATGGTAGATCGCCAATGCCAAGCAGATGGACAGGATGTTCTTGAGGCAGATAGGAGGACATGTTGTGCAGAAGGCTTTGGAGGTCCTTTTTGGTTTTCCCAACACTTCCGCCAATGGCATAGCCGTCAAATTCAAGCTTTTGAAGAGTGTTAAAGCTCTCTTTTCTCAAATCGAAGTCGAGTCCTCCATGAATCACCGCATACATAGCCTGGCCGTTGGGGGCGAGCCTATGCGCCTCAATTGACCGTTTTTCCCAGCGGTGGGTTCGATCAAAGGACTCTTTTAAAGCGTTTGCGTCGATATGATAGGGCGGAAGTTCATCAAAGGGGATGATGATATCTGCCCCAAGATCTTTTTGTGCCTGAACAGAGGTTTCAGGAGTTAAGAGGACTCGTGCTCCATCTCGGTAGGAGCGAAAGAGAACGCCCTCTTCGGTAATTTTTAAAACGCTTGAGTTTTCACTCTTTTTCCCAGAGCTTTTTAATTCGCTGGCAACATTTCCATAGGCAAGGCTAAAGACTTGGAATCCCCCAGAGTCTGTGATGATTGGCAGCTTGCGGTTCATGAAGGTGTGAAGGCCGCCTGCGGCTTTTACCACCTCTGTTCCCGGCTGCAGCATCAAATGGTAGGTGTTGCAAAACATGAGCTGAAGGCCAAGGCTGTCGACAGTTTTACTATCGAGTGCTTTGATGGTGCTGTTTGTGCCCACAGCCACAAAACTTGGGGTGTCGATGATGCCGTGAGGCGTGTGGATGCGGCCTACCCGTGCGTGCGATTTTTTCGATCTGTGCAGAACTTCAAAGTGAAACGGTGTCATGAGCAGGTGGTACCAGAGTTAAGAAAGGAATAAGTATAAACACCACAAAGAGCTTTACCAGATAGCTTAAGAGAAAGACGTCAAGTAAGGATCCTACAATTCCTGAGAGTCCCAAGGTGGTAAAGAGAGCTGTATCAATCAGCATGACGAGGCAGGTTGAAATTCCTGAGCGGAGAGCGAAGGAGAGGTTTGTACTTCGTTGGAGGAAACCAAAAAGGATAATGTCGAGTCTTCCAGAGATGAAGAAAGTTATGAATGAGACTGTAATTAATCTTGGCGTTGATCCCAGCACCTGAGCAAAATGGCCATGCATTGTATCGCTTGGACTTGGGATATAGTTGATATGCATGAAGGATGTGAGCGCGGCAAAAGCTAAGATGAAGAAGCTGATCCAGACAGATCGAATGGCTTGTGTTTTTCCGAAAAATTCTTGGATTAAGCTTACTCCCAGCATTCCGCCAATAGCGTAGACGTCGCTTGCTGTCACTTCAAACCCAAACAGCATGATCTGTTTGGTTACGAAAAAGTTTGCAAAAAGCCATGAGGCAGAGACGAATGCGACAAGCGCATCTTTACCCAGACGCACTGCTCCGAGCATGAAAATGAGTACAGCCAGACAATGCAGCAAAAAAATAAGTTCGTTCATCCTTCAAAGATCATAAATTGGGTCCAAAGTATAGCAGCTCTAAGAAAATTGTACGTATTAAATAATTCAGTTGCTAAATAGCGAATAGAGTATATGTCGTAATGGATTTATCACATAAATCCTAATCATCTAGATGAGGAGAAAATTGTTATGACTACTATCGAGAAACCTAGTGAGAGCGGAAACATTCTTGAGCAAGTTTGGGGTGAACTTGTAGGATTCGTTAATGAGGCGTTATCAACCGAAAAGTCCACTTCATCGACAAAAGATACGAATAGTAATAAAAAAGCGGAGACACTATCAGAGAAGCTAAATCAGTTATCAAAAGATAAGCTCGTAACAATTGCAGAAAATCTGTTAGCACAAAAAGAGCTGGCACGAAAAGCAATTGATGGCATCGAAGGAGCTGTTCAGGAAAAAAAAGAGAAAGAGATTACGACTATTTGCACAACATGGAAGAGTGAAACCAAAAAATTAAGCAGTTCTGGAGTTCCAAAAGAAGTACAAAAGGTTGAAAAGGAAAAGGTTAAAGTAGATCCCGATAAAATTCCTCTAGAACAGTTGACTGTTGACGAGAGGGTGAAAAAATTACATGGTATTATAGAGGCATTGCGTGGTGATGTAAAATCATATACGACTGCATTTGAAACTAATACTGCGCCTCAAATAAGAACAATTAAAGCAACCGTTGAAGATTTAAAAAAACGTTTTGATGTGGTCTCTAAGGATATAAAAAAACATACAAATGCAATCAATAATAAAATTGATAAACTTCAGGAGAAGGTGCTTAACGGAATGTTCCAAGAGCTTGGTATTTCTGAAGTTGATACTTTGAGGACAATCAAGTTTAAAAATCCTGAAAAATTAATTGAGCATCAAGAGAAACAGAAGACGCTCAACTCGGATAGATCAACCCAATTAAGCGTGCTTGATTCGACCTGGAAGGAAGTGGTAAGTCGAACGGAGGATTTGGTTCATCGATTAAATTGGTATATCTCGTGCGTTGACTATTACGAAAGGAAACAAACAAAGCCCTTTGAATTTTGGTATACAATGGGTCAATTCGATAAAGTTCTTACTTCACCCTTTGCAAGCACAGTGGAGAAGAAGCCGGAAGAGAAGAAGTAAGCATTTTGCCTTTATAAACGCACTACTGTTTTGGTAGTGCGTTATTTTGTATTAAGGTGTGGTTATGTCGTATACGTACAACAAAGTTGAAGGTGGTGATCCCGACCATTTTAATGTTGAATTGGGAGAGGTAGACAAAGAAGAGACCGTTCAGAACAACCAAAAAAAAGACGAGATGCAGAAAACTGACAATGAGATTGCAAAATTGAAAAAAAAGCAGATACAGTTCGAGGTGATCATTGGGGACGGGTTTAATGATGGTACGTAAATTCGTGGGTGGATTCGTGGCCGTGAGAGAATTCAGGAATAAGATATACTAATGAGAGGTATTCGAAAATGAGATATGTTGGAGGGATTCTTTTAGTACTTATGACATATTTATCGGAAGCCGACGCTGCGCAAAGCCCGCTTGAAAGGCTTATGGCCGGAAACAAGCGATATCAAGAAGAGAAGCTTCTTCATCCAAATAGGTCTCATGAGAGCCGAGTGCTTGTAGCTTCTGGTCAAACTCCCTACGCTATTATTATTGGGTGCGCTGATTCCCGAGTAACGCCAGAGATCGTTTTTGATCAGGGAATAGGTGATCTCTTCGTGGTGCGTGTTGCCGGAAACGTGGTCGGCCCCATCGAGCTCGATAGCATTGAATTTTCAGCCATCTACCTTAAATCTTCTCTAATAATGGTCTTAGGCCATGAGTCGTGTGGAGCAGTGGATGCAGTTTTACAAGGCAATACCAAAGATATCGAAGCTGTCGCAACTCTTCTTGATCCTGCAGTTCAAGCTTCGAAATCCATGAAGGGCGATCCGCTCGAAAACGCTGTTAAAACAAATATCCACATGGTCGCTGAGCAGCTGAGTAAATCACCTGTTCTCGCTGAACGTGTTCAACAAGGAACGCTTAAGATCGTTGGCGGGTATTATAACTTACGCAGCGGCGAAGTTGAGATAATCAAGTAATAGTAGAGTTTTTATGTCAGTTGAGTACAAGCAAACCTCCGGGGAAGCGCTGTTTTCAGGAACATTTGCAGGCGCTCTTACCCCTTTTTCTTCACAGCCCTTTTTTAATTCAAAAATTGAGCAGCAAACCAATGGCGGAAGTCTTATAGAGGCTTTCAAGAAGCTCACCTTAGAGAAAAAAATCTATAATGGAGTGATGATTAATTCAGGAGTAAATGCGGCAGTTTATGGAGCCCAATATTTTTGCTATAAAAAAATCCTGAAGATTATTGGGGGAGAAAATCCTTCGAAAAAACAGGAGGTTATTGCCTCCCTTTGGTCAGCCTTTTTTACCTTTCTTCCCTGCAATGCAACAGAAATGGTGATCATTAGAAAAGGGCTGATGATCGATGAATTCAAGATACTAAATCGGGCAAAACCTACCTATCTTCAAGTCATTCTCGATATTTATCGCAACCAAGGTCTAAAAGGCTTTGCAAAGGGTTGGAAATTTATGTTTCTCCGAGAATTAGTTTTTGTCCCAACTTTTTGTATAGGTGGCCCCTGGATTGCCAATATTATCTTAAACTTTATCCATAACAAACCGATATCAGACCTGATTGGGGGCTCTCTGGCCGGCGCTTCAGGAAGTTCAGTAAGCCATTTTGCTGATACGAACCAAACAAGACTTAAAAAAGATCAGCAGGTCACGAGAGTGCCCAAGGAATTATTTCAGGGTGTAGGTACGAGATGTTTTTATGTGGGAATGGAACTCTCCCTCTTCACCATGATCAACAGAATCATCAAAGATTTTCAAAAGCAACTGCATAAGTGATTTTGTTATTGCTTACTAATTGGTAGTTTAGTTATCTTTATTTCAATTTAAACTCATCAAAAGGTATTTTTGTGAGCGACTATACATTCGTGACAGTCGGTTGCATTCTACCTTTCTTTCATCTGATTGTGGCGTAAGACAAGCCACAACCATATTTCTTTTCTTCACATCCTATTTTAGTAACACTCAGTAGATCTCTTGAGACCTACTGATATTTAAATTTTTTTATATTAGGTACAATCCTATGTCTAGTATCGATTTTAAACAAACTCCGACCGAGTCCTTGATTTCAGGATCTCTTGCAGGAGGGGTTACGCCTTGGGTTTATCAACCATTGCTCAATGCAAAAATTGAGCAGCAAACCAATCTCAAGATTGACCCGCAAACAAAGAAGGGCGGCAGTCTTATAGATGCCTTTAAGAAACTCTCCTTAGAGAACAGAGTTTATAAGGGAGTGGGTATTAACTCAGGAGTTAATTGCGTACTCTTTGGCCTTCAGAATTCAGTGAAGGACAAAATCCTTCAGGAAATCGGAGGAGAGAATCCAACAGATGGAGAGAAGATCTTGAGTTCAGTTGGCGGAGGAGGTTTTGTTTCACCCATCAACAATATAAACGAGACTGTGATCTCGAGAATGGGAGAGTTGAGTGAAGAGGCGATAAAGCAAAATAAGCCTAAACCTACCTATATACAGGTAATTTCGGATATCTACATCCGAAAAGGTCCTCGAGGCTTTATGAAGGGAATAAAGCTTCTTATGGCTCGAGAAGGCTTTTGCTTTGTTCCTGCATTCGGATATTTGGCTCCCAAAATTTCAGGTTTGGTTGAGCCCTATATCCGCAACAAATGGATCTCTACTCTCATCGGTGGATCCCTCGCAGGCGGTTTGGCTTGCTACGTGAGCACTCCCTTTGATACCAATTCTACGAGGCTTAAAAGGGATCAAAAGGTCACTTGGATACCTCGTGAGTGTATGAAGGAAGCTACTTTGAGGTTTTTAATGGGAGCAATAGTAGTCCCTCTCTTTTTACTCCTCAATGAGTCTCTTAAAGAGGTTCAAAAGAGATCCCATAAATAATAAACCGGATAGGCCACTTACAGTGGCCTATCTCTATTTGTAAGATTTACTTTAATTTGGCATAAGCTGGCTAGATTAGGGTATTAACTTGAAAATCACGACGATCTTGAAGTCTATATTGGCAGTTCTTTCTGTTTCAGCGCCTCTTGCAGCTTTAAGCAAAAGCGGATGGAAAGAATCCAAAAATGATCCCATCTACAATCCCTATCCAAGTCCAATCGTTCTTTATGACGATTATTTCCCGGCTGTTCTCTACAATAAAGATAAGTTCCACCAGGGAGACAATGGTTTTTACTATAAGATGTGGCAGCAAGGGGATAATGGAAGTGGCGGTGCTACGGGCCAGCTTGCATTCTCAGGATCGAATGACGGGATTCACTGGGTGCTCAAAGGGCTGATCAATATTGAAAATCTTACGTCTTCTGTGGGTCATCCTTGTGTGATCTATGATGAACATGGCTTTGGCGGAACTCCCTATACTTATCAGATGTGGTTTTGGAATGGCAATGTAGCGCAAGGCACCTTGAACAATATTTACCAAACCTTCTCAACGGATGGGATGAATTGGACCACCCCTACCCTTATTACCCAAGATCCTAACTTCCCCCTGACCGATGGCATAACGGGCAGCTATTTTCAGCAGCTCTATGGTCCTGGCTTCGTCATCTATAATCCTAACGCTTCTAATGATTTCCTAATGCCCTACACCTATCGCTACGTGATGTTCTTTGATGCATCGGGTGCAGGACTTGTGCCAGGAAATAATGCTCAGGAAGAAATAGGGTTAGCCTATAGTTCAGACGGATTGCACTGGATTCGATATGGAAATGTACCGGTACTTATACCTTCGGGAAATGCAAGCGACTGGGATGGCCTCTTTATGTTTCGTCCAAGTATCATCTTAGTTAATGGCACCTACCATATGTACTATTCTGGCTCCAATGGAGACCAGACTCTAGGAACCAATTTTGCTCATGGTCTTGGCCATGCAACTTCCCAGGATGGTATTAACTGGGTTAAAGATCCTACCAACCCTACGTTCATCAACACTGATGGGGTATATTGGAGAACAGATCGCACCTATACGCCCTGTGTGTTGTATGGCACATTTAAAGATTCGAAGGGGACGCAGCATAATATGGGCAAGATGTGGTTTGTGGGCAGCAATCAGCCCTATCCAGATGGTACGGCCATCAGCTATGCAACCTTTAAACATCATTAAAAGAAATAGCTAAATTTTAAAATAACTTAGATCCGCTTTGTGACATGATGGAGAGAAAGAGAATCATCCTTGGACAATCATCTCCCAAGTCAAAATTGGGCCATTAAAGAAAGCCTCGCCATGCACGCTTACCGACTTAAAGGGGCTGCCATGTTCACTGTCAAGTCGTGCAATGAGTTTGTTGAGTTCGTCAAGAACAGAATCAAAGTCCTGAGGGGTGGCTAGTTGAATAAATGATACCGCGGTAGGAAAGGAAAAACTCAAAGCTATTGCTGCATGATAATACAGCTCTTCATAGGAAAATGCCTGAATCTTGAAGCAGAGGCCTGCCGGATGATCGATTGGCGAAAAGGGGATAAGAAGCGGCCAGGAGTGTTTAATTTCATACTGCAGGCTTCCAACAGTTTCAAAGAGTGCAAATTGCTGGCTGAAGAAGGGCAACGGTTTGAAGCTCGTAACCCATCCCTTTTTATCAAAAGGGGAGCGGCACAAGGTTGTATGGGGAAGAAACTCCTTTTTGACGAACTCATAAAGGTTTTTTTCACCAGTAAAGAACTGACATGTTGTAGAAACGGTTCGAGGAGAATCGAAGGGGAGGAAGATGAGCTCTTTCAATATTCCTGTGAGGAAAAAAGAGGGAAAAGAGATTTGGGGAATTAAGAGCTCTATTTCTTTACGATCTCTATTGCCTAAGAAATCGGTCGTCATATGACGAAAGGGAATGGGAACGGCTCTTCCTTGAGGCTCTTTCTGGGCCCAAGGAGCCTGGATAGAAAATCCAAAGAAAAAGCGACCTGTAGACCCCTTGTGAAACTCCATTTGCTTGTTAAAACCAACCTTTTGTCTTAGATTCGTTTCCTGACAACTCGCCTACGCTAAGGCGTATGTCTCGTCGTCAGGAAACGAATCTAAGACAAAATCTTTGATTTTTCCAAACAAAGCGAGTTTCGCAAGCGGTCTAATATTTTCTTCCGTAGTATAGAAATAATCGAAAATCCCTTAAGAGGAAAGCATGCGTTATTTGCTTGCGAGTTTTTTGGCAGCAACATCGTTGGTTTTTAGTGTAGAACAGATAACAACGGTTGAATTATGCCAGCTTATTTCATCTAAAACGGATCTTGTCATTGCAGATGCACGGGCAAAGAAGTTTTATACTGGTTATATTATACCTGGAGCTGTTTGCCTCTATCACCGCATGAGCGATGAGCAAATAACAACAATTGTGCCTTCAAAAGATTCCTTGATTGTTGCATACTGCTCAAGTCTTCATTGCCCTGTGAGCCATTGGCTCTGTGAGCGATTGATCAGAATGGGTTATAACCGAGTGCTTCATTATCCCGCTGGTATTGAGGGATGGATTGCTGCTGGAAACCCTGTACAAGAGGTAAAAAAATGAATTCTCAGAAAGCTCTTTTTTGGTATGCGATTGCTGTCGGAACCCTTTGTTTGATCGCCTTTCTCTCAAATCCAATGAATGCCTTGAGCGCACTGTTTTCAGGGGTTGCCCTCGTTGCAATTACCCTTGGAATTCGTCATATGCTGACCAAATGGCCCGACATTGCCTTTTGGATTTTAGTTGCCTTTCTCATGCTTGTTATTTTTGGACTTGGGTATCGAGCGGTCCTTTCTTGGTGGAAGATCTTTGTTGATCAAGGACCAAAGGTAGTAGCAGCTTTATGCATAAGCGGTATTGTCTTTGTCTCCTGCATACTTTTAGGCTATATTTTTACAGTACAGTCTCCAGATAGTCGCTCAAAGTAAGGGCGAGAGCATCTATTCGTTTTAGAATGTGCTCTTTCGAGTCTTTGCTGCAGAAGTCTGAGACTATTTTATACATTTGGATGGGCTTTTTGTGCTTGAGGGCTAGATGCGCGAGCACATAGCCCTCCATATCCACAAGTCCAGTTTCCCTTTTACTTTCATAAACAGGTACCGGAGAGGTGTAGAGTGTTTGTCCCTCAGGATGAATACGCAATGATGGAAATAGACTTCCTTGGTGCTGTTTTAGGGGAAGATACTCAAGTCGTGAGACCGTATGGATTGAGCCTACAGCGGTTTTTTCATCGAATGTTCCGCAAATCCCCGCATTGACTATTCGGTCATAGTGCTGAATCTGTTGAGATATAGCCTTAAAAGTAGGCAAAGGTCCCATGCCTGTAATAATTGAGGTGCAATTTTTGAACTGTTTCTTAAGTGTCGGGGCTGCTTCTCTTTGTGTTGCAAATATCAAAAGCGTTTTCATGTCCATTAATTCCTCTTGTGGCATGATTCAGCAACAACGAATTTTAAGTAACACTCTTGTAAAAATTCAACGCAAAGACGCGAAGACGCAAAGGTAAACTTAAAACAAACTTTCTTTGCGTCTTTGCGTTTAAGATTTTCATAGAGGCCCAATAAATTTATACGTTGAGACAACATGCAAAAAAATGTTGAATAGACTCTATATCTTTTTCCTCGAGCAGATAGGTCTCTTTCGTCACAAATGCTCGAACATGTTTTCGAATGATAGGCATTCTCTTATCCTGAGCAAACTTTTGGGCAAACAATAGCGCTTCTTGAGGGTGATTTTTTGCATATTGAAATGAGGAAAAGATTGCTCTATCGATCTCATGTTGAAGATTTTTTGGTATTCGGTTGTGAACTGCCGCAATCCCTAACGGAAGGGGTGCTGAAAAGGTTTCAAAGTACTTTGAGCCTAAGTCAGCGACGATTTTCAGCTTTGTCTTATGCAGGGAGAATCGACTCTCATGAATGATGATGCCAGCTTCGACTTCGCCCTTTTCAATGAGGTCGATAATAGTATTATAGGGCACATCGATTTGCTCTTTGGGAGATTCGAAGAGAAGATGGTAGAGGTGGGCGGCTGTTGTGTTTTTCCCAGGAGTTGCAAGACGTGCATTTTTGAGATCGATCTGTTTGGATTTTGCAATGAGAAGCGGTCCCGATTTTGTACCGAAAGCAGTTCCTGTTTTAAGAAGCCGATAGCGGTCTGATACAGATGCAAAAGTTGCAGCTGACATCTTGATAATATCGTATTTTTCTAGAGCTGCTGATTGATTTAAGTTCTCAATATCGAGAAGAGTCGTTGATAGGGGAGCTGGGGCTTTGACTTTTCCTGTCAGGAGTGCGTAAAAACCAAATGTGTCATTAGGACATGGAGATATCGCTAAAGAAATGCTCATGCAGGAAGCAGCTCCAGCTGCTGAGAGGGGATTGCTTGCCCTTGCTGGTTTTTAAGAGTAACCTTTCCCATCCTCTCTATAAGCTGCTCGACGGTTAAATCATCGATCATCAAGGAAAAGATCTCTTCAAGCATATAGACGTCTGCAAGAGCTCTATGTGCTTGGTTTGGTGGAATCTCAAACGATTGACGTAAATATTGAAGTGAATGGCGCGGAAGATCACGTCTATATTTTCGTGCCCATTTTAAAGAGTCGAGAAAGATCCAGTCGGTGGGGAGCGCTATTTTAGCGCGCTTGGCTTCAGCCACCAGAAGAGGCACATCGAAGTTTTCAGCATTGTGAGCGATAAGAGCAACAGGCCCGTTGCAAAATTGAATAAAATCTTGGAGCACAATGTCAAAGGTTGGAGCATTTTTGACCATCTCGTCCGTAATGCCGCTGATAGCAATAGATTCTTTAGGAATGGAACGCTGGGGGTTTACGAAGGATGAATAAGTTTTTTTTGAAACAGGATCGTAGGCTGCAATCTCTACAATCCTGTCTATATCTGTTCTCGTTCCTGTTGTTTCCGTGTCAAAGTAGATTAGTCTTAGCGTCATTTCTTAATTTGGTCATTCTTATTTTTTTGGGAGATGGCCATAATTTCATCCATAGTCATAGCGCCTGCAGCAAGAGCGAGCACAATGGTTCCGAATGTATGACAGACGTTTTGAATAGTTTTGATATAGGCTTTAAAGAGATTAGGATCGATCTTTTTGCCGAGAGTTGGGATAACAACTCGATAAAAGACAGTTCCCGATTGTTCATCGACGCAAAAACCTGGCATGTCCAGCTCTTTATTCACCATGTGGAGAAATCGAGCTAAATCAATCATCCCTTTTGCTTCAACAGAAACTGGAATAAAGGCGATAACCTGAAGCAGATCTCCCTCGGAGAGAATACGGCAAAAGAGAGGAAAATCACGGGAATCGATTTTCAGTGAAGATGCGATCTGATTGGATGGCTCTTCAATATGTGCTTTGAGACCCTCTTCTTTGAGTAATGACTCAATAGTTTGTTCAGATACTTGCTTCATCATCTACCTCTTCATTAACTTTAACTTTTCTTGAGCCTAATCTTTTCACAATTACATATCAACACCTGGCGCCCAAGGTGATGATTCCTTGTGGATAAGTTGGGGGTTATTTGTGTTAGGAACGACACTTACCTCTCCCTCAGACGGCATACGGTAGCAAGAGGCGAGAAGTGTGATAAGAAATGCGGTAATGAGTAGCTGTTTCATTTAAGTGGATTCCTTCTGATTAATTCGTTTTATTCCGAGACCATTATGCGATTCGGCGATTAAAAATTTCTCTGATTCAATTTCAACCACCCAAAGGGATACTTTTGGGGTGAGTGCTTTACGTTCGATGACGGAGATGAGTGAATCTTTATGAGATGCTTCAAAACGACCTCCGCCGACTCGTTTTAAAACCCATAGGGCAAAGAAAGTAAGAGCTAAGAGAGCTCCGACTAAGAGCATGGTTTTAATAAAAAGCGCGTGAAATTCAGGCGGATTGACCATAGGACCAGTCGCAGATGTATCGTCAACATCAATTGAGCTTTCAACAAAAAAACGAATGAATGAAGATAACATTTCAGCCGCTCACTATAATAAATGTAGTATGGGCATCTTATGACATCTCGACAATTTTTTGTTACCTTCGCATTTGATATTGATGGAACTTGTGCATTATCCGATGGAAGCTGGGTGCCAGGTCTTATTGATGCCTGCCGTGCTGCATACTCGAGAGGCGCAAACCTTGCCTTTGTTACGGGAAGGACTGCAGCCTGGAGTCTCCATTTTTTGAAAAAATTAGAGGTTCCCTTTTATTTAGGAGCTTTAAATGGCGCTGAGCTTTTCAAGTTTCCTGAGGGCAAGTTTTTACGCTCGTTATGTCTGACAGCTGAGTATGTAGAAGAGCTTTTAAAAAGATCTCACGCTCCAGCAATTATTTATACTAAAAGCAAGATTCTCTATCGCAGACTAGATGGAGATGAGTTTTTTCATAACCACCTAGAGAAGAGAAGAGCTACTCAAGGCGAAAATTGGGATGCCCATACCAAACAGGATGTATCTTCTGTGCTTGCACTGCGACTCTTCTTGTTTGAAAACGAAGCTCATGAACTTGCAAACGCAATTAGGAATGAACATGCCTCTGTAGCTGTAATGAGGGACGCATTTAATTCTGATATCTGCATAGTTCAGGTAACTAATGAGCATGCCGACAAAGGATATGCTGCGCAATTTTTCGCAGGAAATACCCCCATAGTCGCCTTTGGAGACGATCATAATGATCTTTTTCTTTTTCAAAGAGCAGAGCGTGCCTTTGCAATAGAGGGAGCGCCGAAAGAACTCGTTTCTCTATCTGATGGTATCATTGATCAAAATGGGATTGCTGAACAAATGGAGAGGGCGCTGAATGATTATAGGAATTGAGAAATTATCCATTCTTTGCGAAATAGGCTGTAACAAAGAAGAGAGGGGAGTCCATCAAGAGATTCAAGTTGATTGCCAGCTCAAGTTGCTATCTGAGCCTAATATAGATGATATACACGATACTGTAAGTTATGACGAGGTGATTGAACTTATTGAAACCGTTGCTCGAAAAGGTGCCTTTTTTTTGCTGGAAATAGCGGCAAAGAGTATTGCGGAAGCAATTCTAAAGCGATTTGTGAAAGTTGAATCGGTTTTAATCACTATTCGAAAACCGCACATTCTGTCGGGCAGAGCAATTCCCTATGTGCAAACTGAGGTGAAAAGATAATGAAAAAGGGCTGGGCGGTTGTTACTGGTTCTGCAAAGGGGCTTGGAAAAGAGCTTGCACTTGAATGTGCACGACTTGGTTGGAATGTGGCTGTTCATGCATCTAAAAGCTTGAAAGAGGCTCATGAAGTTCAAAGCCTTTGTCAAAAATTGGGAGTTTCAGCCCAAGTTATTACTGCCGATTTTACCTCTAAAACAGATCTAGATACTTTTGCATCTCAATGCAAAAAGCTTGACGGCGGCGTCTCTTTGCTGATCAATAATGTGGGCGTCTACCATCGAGGCCCATCACTCAGTACGACCTATTCAGAAGCGCTCGAGATGTTCCAAGCAAATGTTCTAGCGTCTTTGGAGTTAACAAAACAGTTCCAGAAGACTTTGAAAAATATCATTTCCATTGGATCGGCGGGAGTTGGATATCCACATGCTGATACCTATGCCCCCATCTACCATGCCTCCAAACTTGCACTCCTCATGCAAACACGATCGCTTGCTAAGGAGCTTTTGCCTTTGGGGATCAGAGTGAATATGGTTTCTCCAGGCGCAATGGAAAACTCAGTAGACCTTAAGGAGGGCGGTTTGAAATTGCCTATGCATCGGCCGGTATCTTTTCAAGAGGTTGTATCTGTCGTTCGATTTCTTTTAAGTGATGAAGCTCGATATATCACCGGGCAGAACATTGAAGTGTCTGGAGGTTTTCGTCTTCTGTAAGCTATACTTGTTTAAAAAATGAAGTATTTGTGTGACTAAAAATATTGACGCGATTTTATCAGCTGCAAAGATGCAGGTCTCATCTGAATCAGGCTTTATCCATCAAGATCGGGGGGCGTTGATTCCTTTATGGGACAATGCGCTTTATGCCTATGCTCTTATGAAGGCGCATACCGTTGAGCAGGTTCAAGAGGGCAGAAGCCGTTTAAAACGTGTACTTGCTTTTCAGATTCATGAAGGCAGCGATAAGGGATTTTTCCCAAGCCTTCTTTCCGATTTTCCCTTTTCACACGATAGGCATCTGCAGGCGCGGCTTTACCTTTTGTTTCTTCTTTTTTTGAAGGAGGCCGTTGGGGCTGATCTTAAAAAGGAGTTGGAAAAAGTTCTCAAAGAGATGTCTCTTGCCATTCAAAATATTTATGACCATCTGCCTGTAGCTTTACAGCTAGTTATTCGCATGTCGGATGGGTCAATTGATGCAAATATAGTCCGAAATGTTTTAGCAAATGTAGCTGCTATTCAAATAGGCGACTTAGGAGCGCTTGTACTCGCAGTCCTGCATCTTCAGCCAACGCTTTTGCCAGAAATTATCCCGTTGATGGACTTCTGGGCCCCAAATGTGGGACGCATACGGGTCTTGCAAACAACGGTTCAGCAGCATGCAGGAGTTATCCCAACTACTCTTTTCGACTTTGCGCTTTTTGCCCTCAATGGCATGGAAGTACCCAAAGAGAAACTTGGGCTTGAATATGCCTTAATTCCGGACCTCTCGCCAGTCTCTTTTGTCCCAAAACAGGAGGTGCAAACGGATGGTTGTCAATCAACTCTTGGTTCGACCTACATGATAGCTACGAACAGCAGTTCAACGCCCTACCATCTGTTTTTCCGTAATTGGAGCATGGTTGTATCGAGTTCAAAATGCACTGTTGAGCATGAAGGTGGAGTTATTCGACTGCTGCCGAAAGAGGGTGAGTTTGTGTTTGAGAAGGAGGCTGCCCCTCTTTTTTCTATTTATTGGAATCATCATTGTGGGAACCATAATCTTAGGGGCAGTTTTTTAGTTGAGGGATCCCATGCCAATATTGTACGTTCGGGTGAGAGTATCCGAGTTGAAATGATGGATGGTGGATTTGAAGTAACCTATACAATTGAAGCTTGCGACGTTTTGGGTCATGTGGTTCGAGGAAATAGGCCAGCTGAAGTTTGTGCAAAGGGTGCAAATCGCTTTAGCAGCTACGATTGGCAGTTTTTTGTCCGGCCCGTTCGAGCTCCTTTGCCAAAACAAGTCCTCATCACAATCAAGCCTTTTGCTTTATGAAGTATCTACTCATTTTGCTTCTTACAGCTTGCTCGGTTAAATCATCTCATCACGAAGTTGCAATTCTTAAAGAAGAGTATCTCCTCATCGTTGCTGTTGATGCCAAAAATTTTAACTATTCCGATTTAGGATCCTATCTCACATCTCTTACACTTGATGAGCATCGAGATGTAGGACATGCCTGGGTAGCCCTTAAAGGACATATTAATGGTATGCCTGTTTGTCTTATGGGCGGCCATTCAGGTGAATTTGGACAGACAGCTCCTCGTTATCTGGATACCTTTTATTATTTAGTGAAGCAGAATGATCCAAACCCTGTTTCAGCGCTCTTCAAAATTCGGCAAGATGGTGTCTTTGAAGAGGGAAATGGGGGGCATAAACCTACCTTTGCAGTAGCCTTTGTACTTAATAAAGAGTCCTTTCAGAAAGTTTTGAAGCTGCTTGAACGCGATGGCTATGATTTTGCTTCCTACAACTTGCTTAATCATCACTGCGTTCATTTTGCAGCGACCTGTCTTGCAGTTGCGGGCTTCCCTGTTGAGGTATCCAGTTGGTATGAACTTCCACAGCGCGGAGAGATTTTCGGCATACCGGTTCAGCTCTGGAGTCAGAAAGAGTATTCAGGTTTTGAGCTTTCAACTCCTGAAACTTTAGAGTGGGCACTTAGGGATCAGGTTAATCGTCGCAATGGCGTTATCGCGTTTGATGCTTTGGAGGTTTTGACCTCAAGTAATAAGTTTCCGTATACTTCTCCCAAAGAGGAATTATCTCATGCTTCAAATTAATTTGACTGGAAAAATTGCCTTTGTTGCTGGCGTCGGCGATGACAATGGGTTTGGCTGGGCAATTGCGAAGTCGCTTTATCAGGCTGGAGCCACTGTGCTTGTCGGTACCTGGACTCCCATGATGAAGATCTTTACTACTGCTTTCCAGGCTGGAAAATTCGATGAATCGAGAAAGCTTCCCGATGGTCGCATGTTTGAGATCGATAAGGTCTATCCCTTGGATGCAACCTTTGACAAGATCGAGGATGTGCCTGCAGATATCTTAGAGAATAAGCGATATAAGGATAATTCTGGCTATACGATTTCAGAAGTTGTTGAAGCGATAAAACGCGATTATGGACAAGTAGACATTTTGATTCACTCTCTTGCCAATGGTCCTGAAGTTCAAAAACCTCTTCTTGAAACTTCTCGTAAAGGCTATTTAGCTGCCTTGAGTTCATCATCGTATTCTCTTATTTCTCTCGTTGCCCATTTTGCCCCAATCATGAAGCCGAATGGCTCTGTTGTTTCACTTACCTATATGGCTTCTGAAAAAGTAATTCCTGGCTATGGCGGAGGGATGAGCTCTGCAAAAGCTGCCCTTGAAAGCGATACACAAGTATTAGCTTATGAAGCGGGTCAAAAATATGGCATTCGGGTCAATTCGATCTCTGCGGGTCCTTTTGGCAGCCGAGCTGCTAAGGCGATTGGCTTTATTGAGAAGATGATTGAGTACAGTGCAAATAACGCGCCCTTAAAGCGGCCGATTACCGCTTCAGAAGTTGCAGCTGTTGCAGCCTTTTTATGCTCAGATTTAGCTTCGGGAATAACTGGTGAAGTGCTTCATGTCGATTGCGGAATGCACGTGATGGGTTGTGCGAGTGACAGCGCTTCTCTCAAATAAAAAAACTTAAGATCCGCTCGCGGGCAGGATCAAGAGAAAGAGTAAGGGCACGCATTTTTGTGCATGCCCGTACAGTAAGACCTAAATAGGTACTATTTCTTTTTCTTTCCGATTTGGATCTTTTCTTCGCCTGTGGATCCAGAATCTTTGTTTACAGTTCCCTGATTCCCAATTACAACCTTGTTCTCGCCAGAAGACTGAGAACTTTTGGTTTCAGTGCCACTATTGCCAATAGTAACCTTTCTTTCCTCTTGCCTATTTTGGATAACAGGCTGTGTGATAAAAGGTTGTTGTTGAATGATTTGTGGGGGCTTATAGACCGTTCCACTATTGCCAATTGTAACCTTCGTTTCCTGAGTCCTGTTTTGGATAACAGGCTGCGTGATAAAAGGTTGTTGTTGAATAGTTTGTTGCGGCTTAAATACTTGCCCGCCATTTCCAATCTGAACCTTTTCTTCTCCCTGGCTGTTTTGGAAAACAGGTGGTTGGAAAATAGGTTGTTGAAAGGTTTGTGGGGGCTTGTATACTGTAGCTCCATTACCAATCTCAATCTTTGTTTCTCCTCCTTGCCTGTTTTCTTGAACAGGTACGAATTGAGGATTCATTGGTTGATGATGGAAATGTGAACCATGATCCCTAAATTGAACAGGTGGTTCAACTATGATCGGTTGTGGAATGAAGATAGGATCTTGCTGTTGAAAGTTCGGATTGTTCTGCCGCAAATGGCGGTTCACCACAACGACCTGATTATTCCTTTGGTCAGCGGTTAAGCTGAGAAGGAAGCAGGCCACAAAACCGAATGTGACTGTGCCAAGAAGCGCAAATGGGCTTCCTGTTGCAATAAGCGTAACGCCGGAGAGCGCCGCTACTAGTAAACTTATAACGCCTAAGAAAATTTTAACGATTTTGCATTGACCACTTTGAGGTTCATTTGCCATTTCATGCGGAGCTTGATTCCCCATGCAGGGAATGAAGTTATTTATGGAGTCTAAACAACACATAAAACCTGCCTTATTTAATTGTAGCCCAAGAAATCAACTGGGACATACTCATTTTCATTGAGGTTGATGAGGATGAATCCATTGGTGAACCAACCCGTATTTCGTCCAACGAGAATTGCTTGGCGTGCTTTCCAGTCGCGAATTTTTGCGAATGCTTTACTTGATCTCACCAATTTCCAAACAGAACCATTGTCAAGGCGGATATACCCTTGGTTTTGGTCGATGTTAGTTGTAAGGACTGCATATTTAACCATAGGGCCTTCAGAAAGTTGCGCTTCAACCCAGTTGCGTGTGTCAGGGTTATAAAGAGCATACTCATATTTTGAGAACCAGCCGCCGATAGTCCAGTTATTAGGATATATGATAAAGCGTGTGCCTGGACCCCAACTTTTTGCAACGTATGCAGAACTTGGAGCGATTTCCCAAACTGTCTGATCATCCATAGTTAAGGTTAATCCATTAACGCCTACGCTGTTTGCAGATCGAACAGTATTGTAGCTATCCCAAGCAGCACTTTTTTGGTACGCTGCAGCAGAGGGGTTTTTTGCAATCAGCTCTTGTGGTGCAAAGTATTGAGTTGGATCGCCTCTTTCTCCTAGATGAACGTGGCGAGCAGTTGGAGCTGCCTGAAGATTAGATACATGGGGCAGAGCAAACATCATAAGTGCTAAACAGACACGCTTCATAATCTATACCTCTTTTGTAGGCAGGGTTAAAGAACACCCGCCATTTTTTGGACTTAAACCATTAGTCCTTGATCGATTCGAGACGCTAATTAAACATCATAAAGAAAGTGTTAGGATGAGATAAAATTATGATAAATTATTTAATTGTTAACTTGTACTGAGGGACTTGAGGGCCAGTAGGCGTCGGAACGCTGCTGCAGAGCTCTTTCGTCGATTTCATAAGCTTTTCCCAATTAATATCTTTATTGCCAGATTCATTCCAAAGTCGATTTATAAATGCCAAAGTAAAAAGACCGCCTTTGTCGCCTCCATAAGAGCTTTTACCTGGAATTGAAGCAGAAGCAATAATGAGCCCTTTTGTCTGTGCAAACAGGCGCTGAAGGCCTGAATAGTCGGGAGCTTTTCGCATAAGAAATTGACGCGAGGGGAAGGAGAACTTGGGAATGTTATAAGGATCATTGTTACAGCAGTCATAGATGAGTAGGGCTAATCGAGGCTGAATTTTCTTTATTGTTTCAATAAACCATGTACCTTCAACAGCATTTCGATCACTTGAAAGATATAGATAGGGCCATTGATCTTTGCTGTCAGCGGTTCTAAAACCATGCCCTGAAAAATAGAAGACGACAATATCATCTGATTTTCGCTTAAGAGTATCGGTCCATGTTTTTAAGTTCTTAGCTGTTAGCTCTTTATCCTTTAGCATGTACAGATTGGGCTTGAGGCCAAGAGCAATGGCTACAAACTCAAGTGTTTCTTTCATGTTATCGGCATCTTTGCCTGCCGTTTGTCGGAGGTTTGAAAGGGTGTCAACCGCGATAAGCCCCTGCAACTTTCTTGGGGAATCTGAATAGAGAAAAGGGGATGCTAGGTATTGCTGGAGTATGAGTAGAGATACTGTAACTGCTTTCAAGATAGTCATGAGGGCCCTTTACTTTAAAATGACTTCATACTGGGCTGTTTGAATGTTGTTGTATAGATTTTTTGTTTTAAGCATGACCTCATCCCAGGAAGTTTTTCTCTTTTTAGCTAGCTGGAACAGTGTGTGGATAAAAGCTAAGGTAAAATAACTACCTTGGTTTGATAATAATGAAAAATTGCCTGGCAGTGTAGCGGAAGCTACGATGAGTCCTTTGGACTGTTTAAACAGCTTTTCAATCCCTTTGTAGATTGATTTTTTTGCAAGCTGCAGGCGTGATCTTAAAGACTCGGACTTTGAGAAAAGATCAATATTGTTGTTGCCGCAATCGAGTAAAATGAGTCCTAACCGCGGCTTGATTTTCTTGATAAGGGAGACGAGCGCATTGGCATCAAAGGTGCTTCTTGTGCCTTTAAGAGATAGTATAGGCCATGGTCCGTCAGTTGATGATAATCTATAGCCGCGGCCAGAAAAGTAAAAAATAGCTATATCACTTTTTTTAAGTTTTTTTGCCCAGGATGAAATGGCAGTATCAAGAGGTCTTTTACCAGCTTGGACCATATCGAGATCAAGCCCAGCGCCAAGAGAGATAAGTTTTAATGTATTTTGAATGAGCTGAATATTGGGCTTGCCTGAGATCTTATAATCTCCTCTTGCATCTACGGCAATAAATGCCGAAATGCGGGGGCTGGCATTTAACAGACTTGCGCCAAGGATAGCGTACAAAGCGACTGTTCGGAATAAGATGATCATTTTAAGTATTGCCCTCCCAGGCACATTCTTCAGGGTTGTTTAAAGCCTGAATATAAAAGTCATTTAAATTTGGCGCATGCTGCTCTATCCAGGTTCCAAGTTGTTTTAGACAGCGCTTGATTTCCCAAAGAGTTTCGTCACGATTTATTAAAGATTCCCTGGTTTGAAAGCCTCCGATATCGATGAAGATCGCTTTTGTACCAATAAATCCAGCATTCTTATGAATATCGGGATCTAAATCGTAAATGCCTTTTTGGCATCTTCTATAAATAAGAGCAACAAGAGAGCTGATTCCTTGTTTGGCCTCTTCAATTTGGCCATTTGCCAGCCACTCTGCAAGTGTTGGAAATATAAGTTTCCCTTTTTGCTGAACAGTAAAGCTAATTTGCGACGCATGTAAAATATGCTCTCTCTTCGCACCATCGATAATAGTAATCTGTAGATCATAAGAAGTTGATGGCGTTTCTTGCATATAAAGAACTCCGCATTCAGCCATAAGACTCTCATGAACGATCTGGAAGCTGTTTCTTGTATTTGCAACTCTTTTTTGTCTGCGTACTACAAGAGAGTTGAGCCATTTTTGAGCAAGATTCGGTACGGGCAAATCTTCAGCCCATGATCCATCGTTCCAGTGATGACATTTGAAGAGCTTCAGTATCAGTGATTTGTCCTTATTCTGAAATGCATAGGATTGAGATCCCTTTGCAAGGTAGTAGAAGGGCTCGGAGAAAATGGAAGAGAGAAGTTTGAGCTGCTCAGGATCAGGTGCATTAGATGGAGTGTGTTCAATAGGAGGAAACTCAATACGGTTACGAGCAAATCCATCAGATATAGAATAATAGATAGCTCGCGTAAGGAGCAGAGCAATAAAGGCGTAAAGTGCAATCTTAGAAAATTTCACGTTTGTTGTTTTAGTAATAAGTTGCGTTAAGTATGCCGGAAAATGACATTTATGAAAAAAAGAAGAAACAGCGAAAAAACATTGTTGCTGAAAATGTCAGTCGATCCCT
>Ga0206912_1014_pt1 | contig 72266 bp, 58 predicted proteins | sample Alteio_BWOrgHeat_75_FD_152933 | JGI IMG/M metagenome (GOLD analysis project Ga0206912, IMG submission 152933) | Enriched cells from forest soil in Barre Woods Harvard Forest LTER site, Petersham, Massachusetts, United States -... | ecosystem: Environmental > Terrestrial > Soil > Temperate forest >... | reverse complement strand
TTGCTATTAACGAGAGGAATTAGGAACGAAACTAGTGACAGATTACACGCCCGTATACATTTACTTCGCCGTAGCCGCCGTGACAACACTCGCGATCTTGGGAGCCTCGGCGCTTTTTCCTCCCGTCAAAGGGGAACCAGCCAAATATCGCCCCTACGAATCGGGCATCGAAACCGAAACGCACCTGATGCAAGAACGCTTTCCTCTCCGACACTATTTGGTGGCGCTTATCTTCTTGGTGTTTGATATCGAAGTCATCTTCCTCTACCCCTGGGCCGTCATTGGGAAAAGCTTAGGCGCCTTCGCCTTCTACGAAATGGCCTTCTTTCTCGTGGCTCTCTTGGTGGCGTTTGCCTACGTCTGGCGCAAAGGAGGCCTCCAATGGGAATGAACCCCAAAGAAAAAACGCCCTTTATCGTCGCCCCCTTTGAATTAGTGCTCAAGTGGGCGCGTGAAAACTCCTTGTGGCCTGCACAGTTTGGCCTCGCCTGCTGCGCCATCGAAATGATGTCGACAGCCGCAAGCCGCTATGACATCGCCCGCTTTGGTATGGAAGTCTTTCGCGCCTCCCCGCGCCAGAGCGATGTGATGATCGTCGCCGGCCGCGTCAGCCAAAAGATGGCACCCGTCCTAAGAACCGTCTACGACCAGATGCTGGAACCCAAATGGATCGTCTCCATGGGCGACTGTGCCTCTTGCGGTGGCGTCTTTAACAACTATGCCATTGTCCCCGTCGACCAGATCGTCGACAAGGTCGATGTCTACATTGCCGGCTGTCCGCCTCGTCCAGAAGCTCTTTTAGATGGCCTAATCATGCTGCAAAACAAAATCATGGATAGGCGATGAACACAGAAGAAGCCGTCGCAAAATTGAAGCAGGAAAAGCCCTTGAGCGTTTTAGCGCAAACTGGCTGCTGCGGCGAAACCACTTTGGAAGTCGATAAAGCCAACTTAAAAGAGACCCTGCAATTCTTCAAGAACGAAGGCTATGCCGTCCTCATGGACTTGACAGGCGTGGATTACTTAGTCCCTCACAAGCGCACCAAAGTCCTCTATTGGCTGCATAACCCATCGAATTATCAGCGCGTGCGCATCATCATCTACGTCGACCGCGAAGGCAAGCTGCCATCCGTATTCGATATTTGGGCCGCAGCTAACTGGTACGAACGCGAGCTCTTTGACCTCTTTGGCATACGCTTCGAGGCCCACCCCGATCTCACGCGCATTCTCATGCCCGATGACTGGTTTGGGCACCCGTTGCGGCGCGACTACCCTTTGACAGAAGTCCCAGTCGAATTTAAACACGGCGTCAAACCTAAAATCCCCTCACAGATTATCCCCTATGTCCAAAGCTCAGAAGAATCTTAAAGAACACAAGCTGTCAGGCGATGTGATGGAGCTCAACCTAGGGCCCCAACACCCCTCCACGCACGGGGTTCTACGCCTAAAACTGCGCTTGGATGGCGAATTGATCCTTTCTTCTGACCCCGTCATCGGCTATCTCCACACAGGCATAGAGAAAGAGTGCGAGACGCGCATCTATCATCAAGTATTTACTTTAATTGACCGTCTAGACTACCTGTCAGGGCCTGCCGAAGAACAAGGCTTTGCTGGCGCTGTCGAAAAGCTCATGAAAGTCGAAGTGCCCGAGCGCGCGCGCATCATCCGCGTGATCATCTTAGAGCTATCGCGCATCGCGAGCCACCTGATTTGGCTTGGCACAAGCGCGCTCGAACTCAACATGTCCTCCGTCTACATGTACTGCTTTGCGGAACGCGAAAAAATCTTGGACATCTTTGAAGGCTATGCAGGAGCCCGGATGTTCCCTTCCTGCTGGCGCATTGGAGGGTTATCGCTCGATCTCAATCCTGGCTTTGAGGATGAGGTGCGCGCCTTCTTGAAGGGGTTTCCCAGCACCTGGAAAGATCTGGATAATCTCCTGACCCACAACTATGTCTGGTGCGAACGACTAGAAGGGGTTGCGATCATCGACAAGGAACTCTGTGAGCAATATAGCTGCACAGGCCCTGTCATCCGCGGTGCTGGCATCCCGTACGATATCCGCAAGGTCTACCCCTATCTCGATTACCAGGATTACCAATTCGACATTCCGATTTTCAAGGAAGCGGATTCCTATGCGCGCTATTTGGTGCGCCTGGAGGAGATGCGTCAAAGCGCCTCGATTATCGAACAAGCCCTTGCCAAGCTAAAACCCGGCCCCATTATCACAAGCGATCGCAAGGTGGCATTGCCGCCACGGCGTGAACTTGCGCGCAGCATGGAAGCGGTGATCCATCAATTTAAGCTCGTGAGCGAAGGGTATCACCCGCCAGTAGGGGAACTGTACAACTGTGTGGAGTCGGCGCGCGGGGAGCTTGGTTATTACGTCGTCAGCGATGGCAGCAACCGCCCCTACCGCGTGCGCGTGCGCTCGCCCTCTTTCCCGCATGTACAAGTATTGAAAAAAGTGGTGCCAGGCCATATATTATCAGACGTCATTGTCGCCATCGCAAGTGTTGATCCAATTTTGGGAGATGTAGACCGCTAATGTTAAGTGAAGAAACGCGCAAAGCCATAAAGAAACTCCAATCGCTCTATCCAGAGAAGCGCTCTGCTTTGATTCCCGCCCTACACCTCGCCCAGGCCGATCAAGGTTATCTTCCTCGCGATGTGCAGGAAGAGGTTGCCGAGCTGTTTGATATCGACACGAACGAAGTCAATGCGGTCGTGACGTTTTACGATATGTTCTTTGAAGAGCCAGTCGGCAAACATCTGATCCACGTCTGCAAGAATGTCTCCTGCATGCTGCGAGGAGGCGATGTTTTGCTGGAGAAGCTGTGCCAAAAACTGGAAGTGACTCCTGGTCGCACCAGGGGCGATGGAGAGTACACCGTCATCCCGTCGGAATGCCTTGGCGCCTGTGACAGGGCACCCATGCTGATTGCCGACGAAAAAGTCATCGGCCCAATTCAGCCAGAAGATCTCGATAAAGTTCTCGAAGAAATGAAAAAAGGCCATGGCCATCCCTCTCCCATCACTGTGGAGGAGGTCAACCGTGCCTGAGATGCGCATCCTCCTAGAAAATATCGACAAGCCCGGACTAACGCAGATCGACACCTATGAGAAATATGGCGGTTATCAGGCGCTACGTAAGGCAATCCCTAATACGCCTCCTGCCGATATTGTGGAGATGGTGAAGCAGTCAGGATTGCGCGGCAGAGGGGGCGCAGGCTTTCCGACTGGCTCTAAGTGGGCCTTTGTGCCAAAAGACCCCCATCTTCCGAAATATGTCGTTTGCAATGCCGATGAGAGCGAGCCTGGCACTTTCAAAGACCGCTTGCTGATGGAAAAAGATCCCCACCAGCTGCTCGAAGGGATCATTCTCGCTGCCTACGCCATAGGAGCAAAACATGCCTTTATCTATTGTCGCGGCGAGTACTTTGAGTGCAACAGAGTGCTGCGCGAAGCGATTTTGCAAGCCAAACAGAAGCATTTTCTAGGTCTCAACATTCTAGGCAGCAATTATAGCCTAGAGATTCTAGTGCACCCAGGAGCGGGGGCCTACATCGCCGGTGAAGAAACGGCTCAGCTCACCTCCCTGGAAGGCTATCGCGCAACGCCGCGTCTAAAGCCTCCTTTCCCCGCTGTCGCTGGTCTTTATCGCAAACCCACTGTGATCAACAACGTCGAGACCCTCTGCAATGTCGTGCATATTGTCAAGCGTGGGGCTGAGTGGTTTCAAAAAATTGGCGTTCCCCCCAAAAATACGGGCACCAAAATCTTCCAAGTGAGTGGGCAAGTGCAGCGTCCGGGATGTTTCGAATATCCTTTAGGAGTTTCTCTCAGGGAAGTGCTAGAAGCCGCTGGCTGGATGTTGCCTGGCCGTAAATTCAAGGCGTGCTATCCAGGTGGATCTTCGTGCGCCCTTCTGACTGAACGCGATCTTGACATCCCAATGGATTTCGAATCTCTAGCAGCCCGCAAAAGTGCTCTTGGGACGGCCTCAATCATCGTGATGGATGACACAGCCGATATGGTGAAAGTCGCCCATCGCCTGATGCAATTTTACCAAAATGAATCGTGCGGCAAATGCACGCCCTGTCGCGAAGGCACGCGTTGGATAGTCCAGATGCTGGCGCGTATTCTAGCAGGTGGGGGAACCTTTAGCGACTTGAAGGTGATCGACGATGTGTGCAACTCGATGGTGACTCTGTCGTTTTGTCCCTTAGCTGTAGGGGCAGCACCCCCCATCGTGAGTGCTATCCAAGAATTTAGAAATGAATTTGAGACCTCTATCCGTCGCAATCCGCATGCCGATCGCCATCCGGCCATGCGCATTGCTTACCCTTATACATAACTATGAACGAAAAACGAGACGACATTACATTTACGATTGACGAGCAAAAGGTCACAGTGCCTAAAGGGACGACGGTCTACAAAGCCGCAACGCAAATGGGCATCGACATCCCGATCTTCTGTTACCAGGATCGCATGCCTCCCTTTGGCGCCTGCCGCGTCTGCCTTGTAGAAGTGGAGAAAATGCCCAAGCTGCAAACCTCCTGCACCCTAGAAGCAACTGAAGGCATGGTCGTCAAAACGCAAACCCAGCTTGCCAAAGAAGGGCGCGAAAGCATCATCGAACTTCTGCTCATCAATCATCCCCTCGATTGCCCAATCTGCGATAAAGGAGGGGAGTGCCCGCTGCAGGATCAAACGCAAAAATTTGGCCCAGAGCGCAGCCGTTTTTATGAAGAAAAACGCCACTTTAAGAAGCCCATCCCTCTAGGCCCCGTTTTGATGTTAGACCGAGAACGCTGCATCGTCTGCGCCCGCTGCACGCGCTTTGGAGAGATCGTTGCAGGGGACCACGCACTCGAATTTATTGAACGCGGCTTTAAGACAGAGGTGGGCACACCAGGCAGCGGTCCTGCGGAATCCAAATTCATTGGCAACACAATCATGATCTGCCCCGTAGGTGCACTGACCAGCCAAGTTTACCGCTTTCGCGCGCGTCCTTGGGATAATGATTCAACTCCCACGACCTGCACGCTCTGCCCCGTCGGTTGCAGCATGATCCTAGACGCCCGCGATGGCGAAATCATGCGCACGCGCTCGCGTGAAAACCCGGCCGTCAATGATATCTGGCTCTGTGATAAAGGCTGGTTTGGGTATGAATTTACCACCCATGGCAATCGCCTGACCAAGCCGATGATTCGAAGGAATGAAGAACTGCAAGAAGCCACCTGGGTAGAAGCGCTCCAACTTATTGCCTCACACATACGCCAAGCTAAACCCGGTGGCAAAATCGCTGCTTTAGGGGGAAATCCGCTGACAGCTGAGGAGAATTATCTTTATCAAAAGCTTTTCCGAGAAGGGGCGGGCGTTAACAACTTAGACCATCGCGTCGGCATGCCGATTATTCCATTGGAAGAAGAGGGCATCCTTCCAGGCATGGAGATGGCAATTGGGGATAGTGAACAGCTCTCCTATGCGTACTTGCTCGGTCTTGATATCACAGAAGAATTTCCCGTGATCTGGCTGCGCCTTCGTCAAGCGATCTTGAAAGGAGCGCGCGTCGTCTTTATCGGCTCTTATGCACCTGAAGTGGCTGCACAGCTCAACGAGACGATTCTGCATGCGCCAGGTGAGGAACAGGAAGCTTTCGCGAACATAAAGCCTGGCAATGGCAAAGGGGCCCTTTTCGTAGGCAGTCAGTATTTAGCAAGTGCAAATCGCAAGGCCATTTTAGCGCAACTGCTCAAGATCAAACAATCGGCTCCTAACTTATCTTTAAACCTCCTAGAGGGCCGTGGAAATAGCATGGGGGCGCGTTACGCCGGAATGCGCCCTGATCTTGGAGCTTATGGAAGGCGACTGGATCAGCCAGGCTTAAATGTCATTCAGGTGCTTGAAAAAGCGGCCAAAGAGGGCTGGGACTATTTGCATGTTGCAGGTGCTGACCCCGCTTCTAAATATCCAAGCAAGCTCTGGCAAGCGGCGCGCTCGCGTACCCATTTATTGGTGGTGCAAGATCTCTTCTTAACCGAAACGGCTCGTCAAGCAGATGTCGTATTGCCCGTGAGATCCTATGTTGAAAAGGATGGCAGCTTCATCAATATCGAAGGCCGCGTGCAGGCGTTGCTACCTGGAAAAGAGATTCCAGAAGGGGTATGGAGCGATGGAGAGGTCTTTAGAGGCATTGCTGAACTTCTCAATCTGAAGTTGGGGGTAGAATTAGAGTTTATGCAAAGTTTGCATGAACGCATTCCGCGCGACCAACCCCAGTCTTTGCAGGCTGAATATAAGAAGGAACCCGCAGGCTTGAAAGCTGCTTTTGCACCCGTTCTCTTTGACCGTGGCGTGCGCATGAAGCATGATACCCATCTCGTCCAGCTGGCCAAAGAGCCGCGCATCAAGCTTCACCCCTCCGATGCGGCGAAGCAGGGGATTGAATCGGGGATGCGCCTGCGCGTTAACCACGGCGAAAATGCCTTTTCTGCCAAGGTGAGCCTCGACGAAAAGGTTGCTAAAGGAACAGTTGTGCTTCCGCTAGGATTTCGCCAAGTTCCCGTGCATGATTTGGCGAGCAACTTGCTGAATGGCATGCCCGTTGAGCTAAGCAGGGAGGGGGAGTAGCATGGAAACCTTAATTAAAGGCGTCATCGTCGTGCTTATCTTGATGGGATGTGCCGCCTACATGACCTTCTTAGAGCGCATCGTGCTCGCACGCTTTCAGCTGCGCCTGGGCCCTAATCGCGTGGGACCCTTGGGACTCCTACAACCCATCGCCGATGGCATCAAACTCTTGTCCAAAGAACGCTTTCAGCCAACTGGCGTAGATAATTTTGTCTACTGGCTTGCCCCCAGTATCTCTCTTTTTACAGCGCTTTTTGCCTTTGTGCTGATTCCCGTCGGGGGCACGGTGCTGCTCTTTGGACATTCTGTCACACTCCAGCTGGCTGATGTCAACGCAGGGATTGTCCTGCTGCTGGCCTTTTCCTCTTTAGCTGTGTATGGCGTCGTCCTCGCTGGCTGGTCCTCAAACAATCGCTATTCTCTTTTAGGGGGCCTTCGCGGAACGGCCCAAATGATCAGCTACGAAGTGCCGATGGGGTTGTCTATCCTCGCCGTCATCCTATCAGCAGGTACGCTCAGCCTTCCTGGCATCGTCGAAGCACAAAGAGATCATTGGTTTATTTGGACTAATCCGATCAGCTTTATTATCTACTTGATCACAGCCTTTGCCGAAACGAACCGCGCCCCCTTTGACCTTCCAGAAGCAGAACAGGAGCTCACTGCAGGCTACCACACAGAATATGGCGGCATGAAGTTTGCCATGTTTTTTATGGCAGAGTACATCAATATCTTGGCTGTTTCTGCCATTGCCGTCACACTCTTTCTCGGAGGGTGGCTCGGTCCCTGGGATATTCCGGTGCTTTGGTTTTTAGTTAAAGTTGCTCTCCTCGTGTTCTTCTTCATGTGGGTGCGTGCCACCTTAGCCCGTTTCCGTTACGACCAACTGATGAGCTTCGGCTGGAAAGTGTTGGTTCCCATTGCCACCTTAAATCTGATCATAACGGCCTACCTTAGGATGGTTTTGAAAGTATGAAAAAGACAATCTATCAAGTGCTCTCCATGCTGAGAGGACTCCTGATCACGATGAAGTACGCTTTCAAGCGTCCCATCACCATCCGCTATCCTGAAGAAAAGCGCAAACTCCCTTTGCGCTCCCGCGGCCGCCACTACTTGACCAAATGGGAAGATGGCAAAGAACGCTGCGTTGGCTGCGAACTTTGCGCCATCGTATGCCCCTCACAAGCCATCTACGTCAAGCCCGCCCAAAATGACCCTGAAAATCCCCACTCGCACGGCGAAAGGTACGCTTCGGATTTCCAAATCAACATGCTGCGTTGCATCTTTTGCGGCTACTGTGAAGAAGCCTGTCCCACGGGAGCGATTATCTTAGGCAATGACTATGAGCTCTCAGGCTATACCAGAGAGTCGTTGATCTATACAAAAGAGATGCTGACAGAAAAAAATCCTGGCGATTCGGGACGCGACCCAAAGAGGGAGATTTAAAGCCATGCCAGTCGCAACGCCTCTGCAATGGATCTTATCGAGCGTTTTGGTGTTATCCTCTCTAGGCGTAGTCCTTGCTTACAAACCCGTCTACGCAAGCCTCTCCTTTTTACTCACGTTGCTCATGTTAGCAGCCCTTTATCTTGAACTTTCCGCGCAATTTATCAGCGTCATGCAGGTGCTCGTCTACGCAGGGGCCATCTTGGTGCTGTTCATGTTTGTCATCGTGCTGTTTCAAGATGCGCATGTGCAGATTGAAAAGCATCGCGCGCAGAGTACAAAACTTTTGCTGATTGTCGCAGGCTGCTCTTTTGCTCTCGCACTCATTTACCTGGGCAGTCGCTTCCTCGCGCTTCCTGCACCATCCAGCCAAGCTGCCCAGTATGGGACTGTCGAAGCACTCGGCGCTTTAATATACACCGATTTCTTCTTTCCATTTGAAGCTGTGATCCTGCTCTTTTTGGTCGCGATCATTGGCTCACTCTACATCGGAAAAAAGGGGGACTAGATGGATATTTCGCTCTACATCTTTGCTAGCATGGCCATGTTTGGCATCGGCATTATCGGCGTCTTAGCCAAACGCAATGCCCTGATTTTTTTTCTATCGATTGAGTTGATGCTCAATGCAGCTAATCTTCTCTTTGTCGCCTTCGCCTACCAGTGGGGCAACATGACGGGTTTAGTGTGGGTGTTCTTTGTCCTCGTCGTCGCTGCGGCAGAAGCTGCCGTTGGCCTAGCCATCATCATCAACCTCTTCCGGTCGAAACAGATTGTAGATGTCGACCAGTACAACATCTTGAGAGGATAGCATGGCAAACGCAGTCTGGCTCGGATTATTCGCCCCCTTAGCTGGCTTCTTGACTATCATGGCAAGCTCTTTTTACATCAGTCGCCGCTTAACTGGCGTTATCGCCTGCGCCACGATCCTCATCTCCTTCATCTGCTTTGCCTGCCAAGTCTTTTACAATACGCATGAGGGGATCACCTATACGCTTTTCAACTGGGTGCCGGTCGAAAACATCCAGGCTGACTTTGCCGTCCATGTCGATTCCCTCTCGCTTCTGATGACGCTTATCATTACCGGCGTTGGTTTCTTGATCCACGTCTACTCCTACGGCTATACCGATCATGAAGAGGACTACGCGCGCTACTTTGCCTGCCTCAACTTTTTCGTCTTCGCCATGCTGTTGCTTGTGTTGGCGGCTAATTTGCTGCTGCTTTTTGTGGGTTGGGAAGGCGTAGGTTTAGCCTCTTATCTTCTCATCGGCTTTTGGTTCACGCGTCCAGCAGCCGCTCAAGCAGCCACCAAGGCGTTTGTCGTCAATAGAATCGGCGACTTAGGCTTTTTGCTAGGCTTGCTGTTGACTTTCCAGCTCTTTGGCACGAGTGACATTGAAGCGATTAATAGCCGCGCAGTGCAAATGTTTACTCTTGGAGCTCCTATTCTGACGGTCTTAACGCTGCTCTACTTCATAGGCGCTATCGGAAAATCGGCGCAGTTGCCCCTCTACACCTGGTTGCCAGACGCCATGGAAGGTCCTACGCCCGTTTCCGCTCTTATCCATGCTGCCACGATGGTGACAGCGGGTGTTTATCTCGTCGTACGCCTCCATCCCGTTTTTATGCATGCGCCTACCACTTTGCACCTTGTGGGCATTGTGGGCGGGGTCACCTCGCTGTTTGCTGCTTTGTGCGCACTTGCACAAACCGATCTCAAGCGCGTTCTAGCCTACTCCACAGTGAGTCAACTCGGATTGATGTTCTTAGCCTGCGGCGTCGGGGCTTTTTACGCGGCGATGTTTCATTTGACGACGCACGCCTTCGTCAAGGCCTTGTTGTTCTTGTCTGCCGGCAACGTCGTGCATATGATGGGTGGGACGACCGATATGGCCAAAATGGGCGGCCTGTCGAAAAAGTTTTACGCCACCCACTGGTATTTCCTGACGGGCGTTTTGGCGATGTCGGGAGTACCGCCGCTCTCCGCTTTTTTCAGCAAAGATTTGATCTTAGAGCAAGAGCACTTGGCAGGGTTTGAGACGCTCTTTTACGTGGGCTTAATTACCTCGATCTTGACAGCGTTTTACTTGATGCGTGCGTACTGTCTGACTTTTATGGGTAAATCGCGTCTGGAAGAGAAAATTTTGCGCGCCGTCAAAGAGGCTCCTGCCATTATGCTGGGTCCTGTTGGTGTGCTGGCCTTTTTGGCGGTTGTAGGAGGCTTCTTAGGCTTTGCTTTCAGCAGGATGCCGGTTCTGGAGAGCTTCCTCGGCGAAGTGGGCGTGACCCTTGCAGAACCGGAACCCCCGGGTAGCTTTATTTATTCTAAGGAAACGCTGATGTCGATCATCGGGGCTTTGCTTGGTGTTGGCAGCGCAGCGTTGCTCTATACGCGCTTTGCAGAGAAGTTAAAAATACACTTGGAGTTTTTGCGTAAAGCTTTCTATATCAATGAGATATATGACTTTCTCATCGTGCGTCCACTTAAATGGGTGTCGACGTTTATTGGACATGTACTCGAGCCTAAGTTTTTTGATGGGTCGATCCGCCTTGCGACCAATGCAACACAAGGCGTTGCGCGTGAGCTGCAGCTTGTGCAAAGCGGACAAATTAGATCCTACGTGGCCTGGATGGTGATTGGAACTGTGTTAGTGATCCTCTACTTTTTGGTGTGAGACATGAAATTTATAGCTTTTGCCTTAAGCCTAATCCCGTTGGCTTTTCTGTTAGCTTTCAACACCCAATTAATTGGGGCTGAGGTCAATCTTCCCTGGTTCCCGGCCGTCGGCATTCAGTTCCATTTGGCTATCGATGCGATCTCCTTGGTGTTTCTCTTCTTAACGGCTATCATCATCCCGATCGTGATCCTCGTCACCTCTTCTACAACGCTTTTTTATCTGCTCATCCTGTTGCTTGAGGTGTTGCTATTTGGGTTCTTTACCGCGCGCGATTTAGCCGTCTTCACCATCTTCTGGGAAGCGATGCTTCTCCCGCTCTACTTTATCATCAGTTTGTGGGGAGGCGCCTTCCGCTATTCTGCAGCGCTCAAATTTCTTATCTACATGATCGCCGGGTCGAGTTTGATGGTCGCAGCCGTCCTTGCTCTATACTTTGCTGGGGGCAACACTTTTGAAATGAGTGCGCTTGCCAGCAGTGCAGAAACGCTTCCTTACGCTAAGTGGATCTTTTTTGTCTTTCTGCTTGCCTTTGCCGTGAAAACACCGCTCTTTCCCTTCCATGCTTGGCTTCCCGATGCCTATGTGGAGGCACCCATTGGCGGCACGATCTTGCTTTCTGCGCTGCTGTCGAAGGCGGGCATCTATGGCATTTTCCGCATCGGTCTGGGATTGTTTCCCCACTTCCTCCAGGAGTGGAGCCCCTTTCTGCTTACGCTTGCCATCATTGGAGTTCTCTACGGTGGCATGGCGGCCTGGATGCAAAAAGATTACAAGCGACTCATTGCCTACTCGAGCTTTTCCCATGTCAACTTTGTCTTGGCCGGTTTATTCGTCTGGAGCCAAACAGCGCATTCTGGCGCCCTTCTCCAAGCCTTTAACCATGGGATCACGATTGCTGGCTTATTCCTCGTGGCCTGGTGGTTAGAAGAGCGCTTAGGCTCACGCGTGATTGGCAAAGTCAGTGGTCTCGCCCAGTTTATGCCGATTCTTTGCTGGCTGACCCTGGTATTTGTGCTATCATCTGTTGCTCTGCCTGGCACAAACAACTTTATCGGGGAGCTGATGATCCTTCTCGGAGTCTTTGGCCATAATCCCTGGCAGGCTGCTGTGCTTGGGTTGACAGTCATTCTCTCGGTCATCTACATGCTGCGCTGGATGCAAAAGGTCTATTTTGAAAAGCCCAACTTCTTTCAAGAGCGCTGGGTCGACATTCGCGGCAAGGAGCTTGCTTTAGCGCTGCCCCTCATCCTCTTAATTTTATGGATAGGCATCTACCCCGCGCCGTTGTTAAAGCCGATTCAGGAGGTGTTTAAGCCATGACTTCGCTAAGCTTATCTTCTACAGATTTTGCCGCCTTAAGCCCTTTGCTTATCCTACTCGCGGGTGCCTTAATCCTTTTGCTATTAGAGACGTTTGCAGAAAAGGGCGCCAAAGCTTGGTCTTTGCCGGTGGCTTTTGGGACACTCCTCTTTGCACTTGTAGCGACCGTTTGGGCGCCAGCTAGCAACAATCCACTTCTCACCAACTGGCTGCGCTATGACTCCCTTGCCCATCTTTTCACGCTCTTTTTCTTGATTATTGGCCTCGGGATCCTGCTGCTTTCCGCTACCTTCTTCCAAACTTTTAACGCCACGAGAGGGGAGTACTATTTCTTCCTGATTGCAGCGATCTTTGGCTTGGTGTTGATCGGTGCCGCAGCGGACTTCTTGACGCTTTTCTTGGGGTTAGAGACCCTCTCGATTGCCTCTTACATTTTGTGTGGATACATGAAGCGCTGGAAGATCTCCGACGAAGCCGCTATGAAGTACTTTTTGATGGGCGCACTCGCGGCGGCGATCTTGCTCTATGGAATTGCACTCATCTATGGGGCAATAGGGACGACGCGCTTCGATGCATTGCTATCTGGCTATCATAGCTTAAAAGGGGGGAGCAATCTAGCTCTCTTCATGAGCGGCATCGCTCTCGTCACGCTAGGGCTGGCATTTAAAGCGGCCATCGTGCCCTTGCATACTTGGGCACCCGACGCGTATGATGGCGCACCGACCCCTGTGACGGCCTTTATGGCAATTGGAACAAAAGTGGGCGCCTTCGCTGCCTTTGCGAGGGTTTTTCTTGTGGCGCTTCCCAACTTCGACCCGCGCTGGAATGAGGCGATCTCGCTTCTAGCCTACCCCACGCTGATCTATGCCAACTTAGTCGCCATGCGTCAAGTGCAACTGCGGCGCTTCTTTGCCTACTCAGGCATCTCCCACGCCGGTTTTATGCTCATGCCGCTTGCTGCAGGAACGCCTGCGGCCTTGGATGCCTTGCTCTTCTACATGGCTGTCTACGCCATAGCGACGATGGGTTGCTTTGCAGTTTTAGCTTCTTTAGATTTCCAGATACCGGGTGTGATGATGGATGATTTGAGGGGGTTGATCAAGCGCTGTCCTTGGCGAACAGCGATCCTAACGATTTGTTTGATGACCTTAGCTGGCATTCCGCCCACGGTGGGTTTCTTCGCGAAGTTTTATGTCTTTAAGGTGACTTATCAGGCGGGCTATTTGGGTTTGGTGATTGTAGGATTGCTCATGGCCATCCTGTCGGCCTATTACTACATGCGCATCATCTCTTTGATGATAACGGAGGCGCCAGCTGACGCTTCGACGCCTCCTAAGACGATGCCTGCGCTGGTGCTGGGAGTGATCGCCATGCTGGCAATCACCCTGCTTTCGCTCTACCCAGCACCTTTGCAGATGTTGTTAGCGGTTTAGTTTTCCACTTGCGGCGCTGGTCTTAGCATACTGCGCGCATGTGCAGCAACATCCTCGTAGCCTCTGCCTACATACATGCAATAATGTCCAAAAGCTGCCGTGCCTACGACTGCTGCGTAAGCGACTACGCCGAGCCCACCTGTGCCAACAGCTGCAGCAAATACAGCTGTGCAGAATGCGAGCGTCGCAACGCGTGCAACAATAGCATTTCTAAGGTCTGGTCTGTTCATAATTGTATGATATCCAGTCACAGCCCGATGCTTCGCCGTATTGCCTAACGCGGCAATATTATTAAATATTGTCATATCTATTTCCTTTCTTTATTTTAACCAGCCACCTGCACGGAGACTTCCAATAGTTCTACCAGCAAAGCTTTCGCCTTCTGACTGGCAGCTGAGTGCAAATGCTGTAATTCCAACAGTTGCCATAATGACTATTGTACCGAATCCCGATGCACCTAAAGCAAGGGCGATGACGCCAGCGGCAACAGCGCAAAGAGCTGATTTAACAGCTGCGTTGGTCAGTTTGTTATTGCTGTGCGTAATATTCTCGTACCCTCTGTGGATACTATTACATGTGCTACTCAAAGCACTTTGTACTTGTCTTAAATCAAAAGCCATAACTTCCTCCTATTATTGCTAAGTGAGCCCATTGTATAATATAATTGTAAAGAAACGATTAATTTACTTTAAAATTTAAATTAATTTTGTTAGGGCCAAGCCGCAGGCTTTTCCAGCCCCTTTTGGGAGGAGTTCTGCTCTTATTGCTTCAGGATTGAAAAAGTTCATGCCAAAAGTTCTTGCAAATGATGGAACAATAGAGTAAAAGCTTCCAGAAAATTTTTGCAGCTCGAGGACTTGCCTAAAAAATGTCAATCATTTACAATTAGGTTTTCATTGTGATCAGTCCCTTATATCGAATTCGAAGATGCCTTGAAACCGGGGATTATATCCTTAGGGCACATCAAAAACAACGTGAACGTGAAAGAGGGGTCACAAGAGCTGAGGTGCTATTTGTTTTAAAAAATGGAAAGATTAATTTGAATCGCTGTGGATTCGATACAAAACTTCAAAGAGAGAAGTATGCAATTCAAGGCAGGACAATCGATTCCAGACAATTAGAAATTATTGTAGCATTTGATGAAGAAGGAAGACTTGAAATAATTACTACATATGCGATTAAGAACGGTTAATAGATGAAAAAAAATAATATATATAAAATCTATGATGAATATATGGAATACGGGTGTGGTTTTCCGGTGCTCCTCAAAAATGTCCCTATGAAAGAAGATGAAGGGGAATGGGTGCCCTATATCGATTACAATAAGCTCGATAAAGTAGTGCTAATGGAAATTTGTAAAATGCCTTATCGCCTAACGGGAAATCAAGTCAGATTTATCCGATTGTATTTTGAGAAGACATTGGAAGATTTTGCTGATTTGTTCAAAGTCAAACATTCCAGTGTTATCAACTGGGAAAAGAAAAAAGACAAAATAGCTAAAATTACTTGGGGAACGGAGTTGGCTATTAGACTATTTGTTTTCTATCAGTTGGAAGCCAAAAGATTCAAGCAAGATTATGCAAAACTAATCGATCAAGATTTTCTTGAAGATGCAACGATTCAAATGGAATTAGATGCACAAAGATTAATGGCCTAGAACATACCCTTGATAGCAATTTGCATCATAGGTTGTCGTGAGATAGGGCGATTGATGGAGGAGCTGATTATTTGGAATAAATCCGCCTTGCAAGCAAAGCTGATGATGCCTTTGATTGGCTTTGCGTACCATAAGGATGAGATGATGAGGTTTGGGAAAGGTGACGAAAACATGCTCGATCAATTTCGAACGAATTTCAGCTTCTAGATGCTGGAAGTCCAAGGCTATGGGGAGCGTGCGCGCTAAAATGAGCTCCTTCCAGCAATCCCCTCTAAACCTTGCAGCCCTACAGGCTGCCTATCTAACTCATTCATACCCAGGGCGTTGCCCTGGGCTGTTGCAATTTTAGCCTTTCAGGCTAGTGAGGATCTTCGCATAGTCCGAAGGACTTAAACTGCAACAACCCGGAGCAACGCCCATTGCCTTTATCGACTTCCCGCACGTTTAGCATGATAGGGATGATAGGCCGAAGAATTTATTTTGGCAACTACTACTCGACCAAGTGCTGTAAATCTTTTTTAAACAATTCATTGCATTATTTGTTGTGCTTGTGTAATATTTTATTTACTTTTTAAATTAACAATAGATAACTATGCAAGTAAGTTCTTCTGCAAAACCCACCGTTATTATTCCCAAGGGGTGGCATGAGCTATACCCTGATATCCTTCTCAAAATATTCGCCTACTTAAATAATCGTGATCTCTTCAAGTGCTCCACAGTTTGCATGGGTTGGAATCGCGCATTTCTTCAAAAAATCCATATCGTGCCCAGACTGCAACAAATTCTGCTTCCCCATGTGCTTAAAACTTTTCTATGTTCCGAAAGATTTTTTGATCCTGCTTATAGAAATGACCAATTAGATTTGTGCATGGATTTAAGTCGAGAAGAAGCAACAGATGCAGACATTGCCGCACTTTTTGATATCATCGAAAAATATCCTTGGCTGCCTAGTCTATCTCTTGCCTATCCTTTTGAGCGCTTTAACAAAATTGCTTCGATTTTTACGAGAATGACGACGTTAACAAATCTAAATTTGGGATACACATACCTAGAAGATCAACCAATCCCGTCTCTTCCACCCATGAGCCAACTAAAAAAATTGACAATTGAAAGTACGTTTCCTTTACTAATGGGCCCTGTCTTTTTACAAGGTTTGACCAATCTAACGCATCTAAATCTCCATGGAAATTATGAAGACACCGCTGTTGATCTGCCTCAATTTCCACTCTTGCCTTTTTTAAAATGTTTTAAAATTGAGGGGAATTTCAACCTTGTAAATTCCTTTTTCATAAAGATGCCGGGATTAGAGCATTTGACTATGAATGATCTTTCTATCTTTAATCTTAATTCTGGATTATCGAATCTACAAAACTTAAGGTCTTTCTCCTCAAGATGGCCTGGGAATGGATTCAATAGGATCGTTAGTGTCTTGCCCCATTCTCTTGAAGAACTTACTATTGATTTAATTCATAATACACAAGGAGCCGCAAATATCCAGGCTCTTACACGATTGAGGACTTTATCCTACAGAGGAGATGGAACTAATTGTGGAAACATTCTACTCCCTCTCTTAAATACAACCTCTTTAAGAACTTTGTCTATCAACAATCACGGATCTTTCCCAAAGCCTTATGAAAATTTGCCGGTTTGGGAATTTTTGGAAACTTTCAAGCTAACTAGATTAAGTACTGGAAGTCCAGCAGAATTAAGGAATATCCTAAAGTGCTGCCATCGTCTGCAAAGTCTATATTTAGACCAAATACCGTTACTTACCAGCTTTTTTGATACAATTTTAGAACCCGTTCCTAGCTTGCAAAGGTTGCATCTCGGGGCAGGTTTTCTTCACCGAGGTGAAACTCAAATAACCAACGCGCAATTTGATCGACTTGAACAGTTAAAAGAATTCCATCTAAATGACATAATTTTTTTGCTAAATTCCGTGGTTAGGGAAAATCGATTGGGCTTGGTTGAGAGACTTCTAAAAACCAAATCCTCCAAATCACCTACGGATCTCCAGCATTCCTATCGACATATCTGCCAAGATGCGTTGTTCAGAGGCAATGTGAAAATTGTGGAGCTATTTCTTAGATATAACCGCTTTCCACTTCATGCTATTCTCGGAAGTAATGACCAAGAAGTAGCTTTAGGGGAAACCCCTTTGCTTTTTGCTTTAAATTGCTGGGCTCGGGCTCTGCGCGAAACGGGACCGAACCAAACTTTCGCCCCCATCGTCAAATTGCTGCTAGATGCAGGGGCTAATGTGTTTGCACGGAGGGCCGACGGTAGGTCCGCTTTTCAGCTTGCGCAAGAGATCAGGGATCCCAAGCTGATGCAGCAGCTAGAGGAGGCCAAGGTGCAACAATTCAATCGCAGCGGGTATTGAAGATGCAAGTGCAATCACTTAAACATTCAAGAGACGGTGATCCTACAGAACGCTTCGCTAAACGACAGGCCATCGAATCCGTTCTCCCTACTGGGTGGCATGATATGACCCCTGATATTTTGCGCATAATTCGCGGCTACTTACATGAAAGTGATCTCATGCATTGCTCCCTCGTTTGCAGCCACTGGTGTAAAGTCTTCCATGACAAGCGTACTATTGTCCCTATGATAAAATCGAACACGCTGTTTCCTCGCCATCTTTATCATCTTCTGCTTTCTAAGAATTTTTACGATCCAAAATATAGAAATCCTGAGTTTGGATTGCGGTTTGAACTAAGTTTCAATAATACAACAGAAGAAGATTATATCCTGCTTGCAGAAATTCTCCAGCGTTACTCTTGGCTTCCCTCGCTCGAACTCGTAGATCTTGATCTAGAACGGTTGAACCAAATTAGCTCTATTTTTACTCAAGTTACAGCACTAAACAGCTTAACTTTGCATTTTATCGCAACAGAACCGGAACTTTTTCCTCCACTACCAAGCATGAGCCACTTAAAAAATTTGGCGATTCAGTGTGTTTGGGATGTTCTTATCATAAGCCCTGCATCTTTGCAAAACCTCACGCATTTACGTGAACTCGAACTCGATTCGCCCGTAGTAGAGATTTCTGACCCTGTTCTTTTTCCTTCGCTGCCAAACTTAAGAACTCTATTGATTCATGGAGAATTTATTATCCCTAGTCTCTTCTTCGACAAAATGCCTCAACTTGAACTGTTATGTTTAAATGATTCGAAAATTCAAACAAATGACACGGGATTATCTAAATTAAGCCGATTGACGACGTTCAAGGCAGATTGGAAAGGGCAAGGACTTGATAGAGTAATCAATAACCTGCCAACCAGTTTAAGACATTTGCATGTTCTAAATCATAAATTCGAAACTCCTCAACTTTATGCAAATCTACCTGTTTGGTCCCATTTGGAGCAATTATCACTAATCGAGTGCTCCTTTATGTTTAGTGCAACTTTATCAAATCTCCTTGCTCGCTGTAGTCGATTACAAGATTTAGCGCTAACGACCTGGAATACACCTAAAATAGTGTTTAAGGACTTAGATCGCCTGGAGCAATTAAGAAAAGTCAACATAGCTGATATTTCACCCCTATTGCCTTCCCTCATAGCAAAAAAACGTCTTAGGTTTCTGGAGCGACTTTTGCAAAATGAGCCCTCCTCATTGTCACCGACACTGCTTCAATACCGCTACAGAGAAGGTTGCGAAGTGGCCTTAAAGGAGGGTTACGTGGAAGTGGTGGATATGTTGCTAAGGTACAATCGTTTTCCACTCAACGCCGTCCTTGGAAAGCATGAGCATAAATTAGCTAGGGGTGAAACGCCCTTGCTTTTTGTTTTAAGATGCTGGGCTTCGGGTAAATATCCTCAGCTTATCGAAAACTATTCCGCAATCGTCACCCTGCTATTGGAAAATGGGGCTAATGTGATGGTGCGAACGGCCGCTGGTAAGTCTGTCTACGATTTTGCAAGAGTGATTGGGGATCCCGCGCTTTTCAAGAAGCTAGAACAAGCTCAAGCGCAGCAAATCAGTCGTAGTAAGTATTGAGGGAACACTATGCAATCATTGCAACCTTATCGACAAGTCACTGCCCCCACAGGCTGGCACGAAAAGCCTCGCGAAATCCTGCAACAAATATTCGGTTATTTAAACAAACGCGATAAACTAACCTGTGCATTGGTCTGCAGAGAATGGTCGCGAAACATCGATAGAAAAAACTATTATCTAGCCAAGATCGACGACTGGTTAGTCCCCCTCTTGCTGAAAGAGGTTCTCTCGAGATCTCTGTTTCAGTCCTTATCTAAGGATTCTGATTTTGAATTAAAGGCTCACTTTGGTTCTCTTACTTCGGATGAAGATGTAGATCTATTGCCCGAAATTATCGGCCAATATTCTTGTCTTCAAAGGCTTTCTCTAAGCATCTCTCCTACAGATCGATTTAACCGAATCGCCTCTATCTTCACTAAAATGACCGCTTTAACTGAACTCCTTTTGAATTATCCCTCTAATGAGGAAAATCCTGATTTTCCTCTATTGCCAAATATGAGCCAGTTGCAACGTTTGACAGTTTTGACTGAAGAGAGTCCACTTATCATGAGCCCTGAATTCTTGCTCAGTGTGACAAACCTGCAATTTTTAAAACTTTCTTGGAATCCCGAGGATGGTGTTTGTGACTTACCCCTATTCCCAAGCATGCCTCGTTTGGACACTCTTGCACTTGATGGAGCGATGTGGTTTACCGATGACTTTTTTAATCAAATGCCAAGCCTTGCTCATTTCACATTGGATGGAACAGCATTTTTCAACCCCAACTGTGGCTTATCTGCACTAACGCAATTAAAAAGCTTCCAATCTGAATGGAAGGATGCTGCATTCGATCCGATAATAAACGCCTTGCCGCCTTCTGTTGAAGAGCTTATCGTTCATCTTCATGAATTTAATCCCGAGCCAGCAAATATCCAAGCGCTCACGAGATTGAGAACGCTAACCTATACAGGCGATGGCGAGTTTATGAACGAAAGTTTTCTCTGCTCACTTTTGAATACGACAAGTTTACGAAATTTATTCCTCCATGATCAGCCTTTGGCAGTTTCCTACATCGATTTACCAGCTTGGTCCTTTTTAGAAAATTTAGAATTATCACGAGTTGGCTTCGGAGATAAAATAAGAACTTGGTTGTCGGGCTGTCAGCGTTTGCAAAGTCTCTCTCTTCGCGACTGCCCACCTCCGGTTGTAATTCCTGCTCATGAAGATGAGATTTTAGACCGTCTGGAAGGGTTAAAAGAGGTAGATCTGAATGACATTACGCCTTTGTTTATTCCTATCATCAAAAACGATCGATTCAAACTACTTGAACGTCTTCTTAAGAACAAGCCCTCAAAGTCCCCTGTGAAACTGCAGTATGCGTATAAGAATGCCTGTCGATATGCCTTAAGGCGTGGCAAGGTAGAATTCGTGGAACTCTTGTTGAGATATAATCGCTTTCCTCTGAATTGCATCTTGGGAGAAGATGATGACCAAATCGCGCAAGGAGAAACACCCCTGCTTTTTGTTTTGAACCTCTGGTCAAAGCCCTATAATCATAAAACTTTCAACGACTACGCCGCGATCGTCACCCTGCTTTTAGAAAACGGGGCAAACGTGATGGCGCGAACAGCTGAGGGGAAGTCTGTCTATGATTTTGCCCGACAGATTAGAGACCCCGAGCTTTTCAAAAAGCTTGAGCTCGCTCAAGTACAGTTAATCAGTCGTAGTATGTATTAAGCTCGTAATCTTGATAGCAGCTAGCATCATAGATTCTCTTCAGGACTCTTGGATGGGGGTGCCAATGTTCTGGAACGAACGATCAACCGAGCTAAGATTATGATTTGAGGCTCGTCTTCCGCACTTTTCTGGGTGTCCTTTTTGTGCTCTTCCGACGGGCTTTTGTAGTGGGTTTTTTCGTTTTTTCAACATCTTGTCCCATTTTATATAAGACATCTGGACACATATCTGCACCATTCGGCCAAACGATTGTTGTGCCATCCGCTTGTAATTGCTTAAAGAACTCCAAATCTTTCAAGGGCTCAAAAATGGGACCCCAGAGTTCGTTTTTTAAATCTACAATTTTGATTTTTTTATCATCAAATTCTAATAATACTTTGTATTCATTTAAATAGAATGACCTTTTGACGGTATGCATATTTATTCTAGGGGTTCGATTTTGTTTAACTCTTCTCTTACTACAGCTCTAGCCCAATTTTCTAACAGTTCTTGCCTATGCAATTTGGCCCAACGTTTAATCAATTTATAAGCATTTGGTGGTAGCTGACCCTCAATTATTTCTAGATTTTCTAGCGAGATCAACGCCTTATAGTCATTGTACTCAGCATGAAAATGTTTGGGTGGATGGTCTCCATAAAACATTTTAATCACAATACCTAGAAAACGACATATTTCAGGCATTTTGTTCTCCTTTCATTGTACATAGTCCTTTTTTTATTTTCACCATTTTTTACGCTGAATGATAAAAAAGCTTATTGAGATATCGCATGCTAACCATTGTTGTCAACTTTAAAATACTTTAAAATCTAAGCCCTTTGAAACAACATGGGGCGAATGCCATCGCTTTCGTTTGAAAAGGCTCTCTTAAACAAAGCGTTTCTTGTACCGCCTTTCTTGTTTTTTAAAAGGATGTGTGATAGTATCATCATTTTATTAAAAAAGGATAATGAAATGGTAAATGAAACAGCATCCAACTATATTCTAGAACGCGCAAATCGTATTGTTGAACACTTGGCTCCTCAAGGAGATTATCAATCACCTTCAGAAGAAGATATTACTCTTATTAATACGGCTATGAAAACTCTTGCGACATTTCACAACAAAGAAAATAAAAAATTCCGAGATCGGCATTTTGTAGTTGCGGCAGTTCTCACCGACTCTGGCAAAACACTGAATGGGATAAATATAAAAGTTCAGACGACAGTGACAAGTATTTGTGCCGAAGGCAATGCAATATCAAATGCCATCTTCGATAACCCCAGCGCAAAAATTGTCGCTATCGTGATTGTGAAGCTTCATCCAAAAGAGGTAAAGAGCCCAGAAGATCCCCCTTCCTTAGCCACGCCGTGCGGCAGGTGTAGAGAGCTCCTTATCGATATAACACCAAATGCCTATGTCCTCATTGATACAGAAGCAGGGATTAAAAGATTTCCAGTAAGAAAACTTCTTCCCCATCCTTATAAAGGTTGACTTACCGAATAGCGTCCTGAGGCTGATTGATCTCTGGTCGAGTCGCACTTCGCCCATTCGTCCAAGTTCCGGCATAGGTTTCCCCATTCGCATAGATATAGGTTCCACGACCATGCCAGAACCCATTATTCCAGCTTCCCACATACCTGTCACCATTTGGATAGGTGCAAATGCCGTGGTCTGATTCACGGTTGTTTTCCCAATTGCCCGAATAGTGACGCCCATCTGCATAGGTGCAATTTCCATATCCTTGCCTCTGCCCTTGCGACCACTGTCCTTGATAAGTAACACCATTAGGATAGGCGCAAGTTCCTTCGCCATGTCTCTTTCCCTGCCGCCAATGTCCTCGATACTGTTCGCCTGTGTGGTCGATGCTTGTTCCATAGCCTTGTCTTTTGCCATGAACCCAGGCCCCTGAATACTTGTCGCCATTGGTTTTGGTGTAGACACCTTGACCATTCCTTTCACCCTCCAGCCAGTTGCCCTCGTACCGTCCCTTCTGGTTAGTGAAAGTTCCTTGACCCTGCCAGCTGCCATTCCACCAATTTCCCTTATAGACATCTCCATTTGCATATGTGAGTGTGCCGCGTCCTTGTTCCACGCCATACTCCCATCGCCCGTCGTAGCGATCTCCCTTAGTTGAAATATAAACGCCATATCCATGCGGCTTTCCATCTTCCATTTGCCCCATGTAGCTATCGCCATTGGGTAATTTGTAGGGGGACTCTAAGTCTTCCTTCAATCCTTGGATACGCCTGTTGGTCTCATCGATTTGCACAACAAGAGCGCGTCTTATCGCTCGCCCTCTTTTGCCCGAACGATTTGCTTCTGCTTTGACTTGCAGTCTTTGAAGGTGATTCTCCGCTTTTGTTAAGCGATCGCTACCCTTTTGAGGTTGAGGTAGAGGGATATCAAGCGGCAGCTCTTCTTGAATGGAATAGGAAGATTCGACAACCGGCAGTTGAATAACGGAATATTGGCGTTGGGGTTGGGGTCGCGTTTGGACAGGGATGGGTGGTTGTTCAGGAGCTATGCGCTGTCTTTGCATAAGACCTGTTAACCCATTGATATTGTGTTTTTCTAAAGGAGAGTGGGGAGAGAATAGTCCCGGCTTTGGATTGGGTGTGAATGGGGGTAAACCTGGTGTGACCGACGGTAAATTTAATATTCCTGGCTTTGGATTGGGTGTGGGCGGAGGTAGACTGTCTAAGCGCTGAAAGAAATGCGATCGCATCGTATGGTAAGCTCTTGCATCCCTTAATTGTGCATCAATTGCGTTAAATTTATTTTGAATGGCTGGAAGAATGGACTTGTTTTTTGTTGTAGGAACAATCTCATTCCCTACTAAATTAAGCTCTACTTTATCTGCAGTATGGCTTTTGAAGGTGACGTTTTCTTTATTTAAGATTCTTTGGATGGTTTGTTCAACAGTTTTTCCGTCCTTGGCGATATAATAGCCATTTTCCATTAAGAGCTCGACAATGACTTCTGCTTGAAAACGCAAGGAATCGCGCTCAGTTTCTCTGCGGGTTAGAATAGCATTTTCCCTTTCTAAAAGAGCTTTTATGCCACTGAGCGCATCTCTTTGTTTGGCGAGATCGATTTGCTTTTGTATCAAATCGTCCTTCATTATGGCATAATTGCGATCATTCGGATCTAACGCCTTAATTCGTTTGTTAAGTTCTGCATCAACTGCATTTATTTGACTCTGCAGTTTTTTGAGATCTTCCTGCAGTTTTTTAAGATAGAGGGATTTTTTCACTTCGAAGGCCGCTGCGGTTGTGCCATCAATAATAGCTGCCGTTAACACGGCACTTAAAAGACCCTCGGTTAAGGGTCTTTCATGATAGGCATTGGAGGCGACACACGTCGTTGCAGAACGCGTAGCCCCTGTGATTGCTGCTGCAGCCACTTTAAAGGCACTCCCATGTATATTGACAGCTTTACCAACAGTCTGAATAAGTTTTCCTGCGCCTTCTCCAACCGCACAGCTTAAAGCACCTGTAGCCGCAGCTTCGAGGAGGTCTTCGACTGTCGCCTCTTCCCCTTTTGTCACCATTGTGCCCAGCATGCTCACGCCTGCAGCAGAGCCCATTTTCACAAAGATCCCAGCAGCAGCTCCAGGACCTGCAACAACAGACGCTGCGGCTGTGATCGTCCCTTCCAAACCCCCTTGTAAAATGTCTTGAGCGATGCCATTGATGGCGGACCCCTGGTAATTGTCCTCAAGGCCTCCCTGAAGAGTTTTTACACCTGCACCTATCAAGAAGCCACCAGCGATCGGGCCAGCAGGAAAAGGCAACACGACAACGCTTGCAATACCTAACGCTCCTAAGCCAACGCCTGTTGCCACAGCCCCCACATGGACGCCACCAGGCAGTCCTGAACTGCCAATAACGACCACGATGCATTCTGATGTTTTCTGAACGTGAAATCCAAAGCGATTATTGGAAGCGGAAAGGTGAGTGAGTTTTTTGTTTAAGAACAAGGGAATCGTTTCAGAAGAGGTTTTAGTTAGTACTAGAAAGCCTTTTCCGCGGTAGGGCAATCCCCATGGATCGACTAACTGCAAACGCGCAGTGGCTCCTTGAAACTGCGCTTGGAGTACCCATCTATCATTGTTCCTAATAGAAATAATATTATTCATTAGCATTTCCCGAATAAGTTGTTGAGCGGTAACGATCGCATAACAAATCGAATGTGTCAATCGTTTTTCATTTGTAAATAAATCGATCTTCAATCTAACATTCGTGCTTTGAATTAAGAAGAACTAATATTTTATCAACTTTTATTTGAGGTTAAAAAATGAGTGCCAATGTTTCAGTATCTGATAGCTCCGTTGCAATGAGTTATGTAATAGGAAACGCAGCACAAGCATATTGGGAAACCACCTGTTCGATGGAATCAAGCATTACCTGTAATCCAGAAGAAGTCCATCATTTACCAAATGGAGATCGATACATTGGTAAATTAAACAGTGATGGAAAGAAAGAAGGCTTAGGTCACTACATCTATTGCAATGGAAATTCGTACAAGGGGGAATGGAGAGATGATCAGATGCACGGCAAGGGGGTCTATTTCTATAAGGAAGGAGATAAATTTGAAGGGACGTTTGAAAGAAATCAAAAAATGGGTCCAGGTGTTTACACCTTCTTCAATAAGGACAAAATAATCGGCCATTATGTCAATGGAATTAGGCAGACTGAATGCACTTATCTTTACGAGAATGGCGATATGTATGTGGGTACCATCGTCAATGACAAATTGAATGGCCTGGGTAAGTTATTTTATGCTAAGGGAAATCGGGATAAGTATGTTGGACCTTTTGCCAATAATTTACCCCACGTCACAGAAAAGGAGGGTATAACCGGGACAATTTATTATAAAAATGGGGATCACTATGTGGGGTACGTTAACAACGACAATCGACATAAACAGGGTATATTGACCCATGCAAATAAAGATCAGTACGTTGGAGAATGGGATCGCGATACGATGACTGGAAGAGGTGTCTACACTAAGGCTGGCTGTCGTTTAGAAGGGGAGTTTGTCAATGGTGAACTTGAGGGTCCGAGTTGTCATTATGTTTTTCCCAATGAAGATGTCTACATGGGTGGTTTTAAAAAAGGCAAATTCCACGGTCAAGGAAGATTACTGTTTAAAAATGGAAACTCCTATGTGGGAAATTGGAAAGATGGACAGCGGCATGGTTCTGGAGACTTTATTTATACAAGTGGAGGAAAGTATAGTGGCAAATGGGAAAAAGATAAATGGGTAGAAGGCACGCTGACCCTTAATGGAAAAACAACAACGGTAGTTGGCCTGATAATTGCTCCAAATGGTGATAGGTATGAAGGAGACTTAAGAAACGGCAAAAGGGAAGGAAGGGGTACATTAACTCAGGTCAATGGTTGTAAGTACGAGGGAAAGTGGAAAGACGATAAGAAACATGGCAAGGGAAATTGTAACTATCCAAATGGCGAGCAGTATAAAGGGTATTGGGAAGATGACAAATGGCATGGGAGTGGCGAATTCCATTTTGGAAATGGGTATTCTTTTTGTGGAGACTTCTCTAAGGGGGATATGAACTCTGATGGTCGTCTCTATTTCAATGATTGGAAACATAATGAACCCTGGACAAATTTCAGGACAGCAGGAACAGAATACTGCCTTGGATCCGATGGCTCTAAATACGAAGGAGAATGGAAAGACGGAAAACCTCATGGAAAGGGCAAGTACACTTATAATAGCGGAATCATCTATGAGGGACAATTTGAAAAGGGAGTGAGGCATGGGCAAGGAACGTGTACATGGCCAAATGGGGACACGTATATGGGTCAATGGCATGAAGGTAACCGTCATGGGCAAGGTACGTTTACATTGTCAAACGGGGATCAATATGTAGGGCAATGGCAGGAAAATAAAAAGCACGGGCAAGGGAAGTTAACCCGTAAAGATGGAAGTGGATATGAGGGTCAATGGAAAGATGGTTTAGAGGATGGCCAAGGGACATGCATCTATGCTAATGGAGACAAATATATTGGTCCATGGGTCAAAGGAAAGAGACAAGGTCATGGGTTATATGTTTGCAAAGATGGACGGAACTATGCTTGTCTTTGGGAAGATGATCGAGAAAAGGGCCAAGGCGTTTGCATCTATGCAAATGGCAATCGTTATGTAGGAGAATTTGTCAAATTAAAGAAAGATGGTCAAGGGACATTTACCACTTATGATGGGAAAACATTTGAAGGCGCATGGGCAAATGACCAGTTCCTTGGTCCCGATAGGCTTTTATTTAATGTGCTTGTGGGCGGGTTTAATGATGCTACCCCACAAAAGGGACACAGCGCAGGATTAGAGGAAGCACAAATGGACTCTGAGCCACCCGCCTCGCTCTCTCCTTCTCGAACAGGACCACGTTTAAAGAGAGCCCGTACTCTACCAGACGGCTTGTGTGCCCTTAACGCTCTTTTTTGGAGAAAAGTGGAATGGGGTCTACCGCGCTGAATTGACGAGAATCGAATATGCAAATGTTCTGGATAAGGAACTCAGAAACCCAAACTCGATCATTAAAGAAAATCTAAGAGCCTTTTTAGAAGGGCTTTGCACAAGTGAAGAAAACGACCCTGGCTATGATCATGCCCTCAAGCTTGAATTGCAAAGGCAGCTGCCGATGAACGAGATCTTGCAGCAAATCAGAGAAGTAAATGCAGAATGTGCGCACGCAGTCAGTCCTTGCATCTTCAACGATGGGGAATCCTTTGGCCCCTCGAAAATATCATTGGTAGAGAGCCGACCTTTGCTCAATTTTACCTCGATGGGGATCGAGAGATCACCTTGGAGAAGTCAGTAAAAATCCAATTTGCGGCTATCTTGCGTTGGTTTGAATCGAACCAAGCGCTATTTCCACTAGAGTACCAAGCGTTACTTCACACCATGCAACAAGAGCAAGCCATCGAACAGGAGCGCAATAGCATGATCGATGTAATTCTCCCTATCCTATTTGATCTTTATATTGATAGATTTAAAAAAGATGATTATTTTCTTTCAACCCATGAATTAGACATGTTTGCTATTTTGTATAATATCGACTATATATTATTGACGGCAAATAATTTTAACGTGTCTCTCCAAGCTCTGGGGGAACGACGAGTCATTTACCATGAAGGGTTGCATTTTGAACGGTGTGAAATTGAAGAGTAGCTACCAAGGGATGGGGGAGCCAGAGCGGTCGTAAAAACCGCCCGAGGTGAGTTGGTTGCGCTTAGCGATGACCTGGCGCATCTTGGAGACACTGTCGGAAACTTCAAGCTTGGCTGACTTGCCACCCATCTCCGTCTTCACAAAGCCCGGTGCAATGAGGAGGACATGAATTCCGCTCGGTTTTAGTTTAAGGGCCACCTCTTGCATCGCCATGTTGAGGGCGGCTTTGCTCATGCGATAGGCCACCATATCTTCCGTTTGATCAGCGCCAATGCTGGCCGTTTTGCTGCTAATGCTCACCAGAGTGCCAGTTTGCTTTGTGATAAGCGGATGAAAAGCCTCCGAGACCATCAGAGGGCCTAGTGCATTGGTGCGAAAGACCTGCTCCACCGTCATGGGATCGAGCTGGCCAAAAGGCTCACCGCCAAGGATGCCTGCATTATTGATGAGAAGATCGATCTGTTGGCCCTGAAGCTGATCAGCAAGAGTTTGAATTTGGGAGCAGTAGGTGACATCGAGTTGATAGGGCTTTACATGTGGGTTTTCGTGAGCTAATTGTTGCACATCTTGAGCCACCTCTAAATCATAACAGGAGGCCAAAACGCTCCAGCCTTCTTTTGCATATTGCTTTGCAAACTCAAATCCTATCCCTTTGTCAGAGCCGGTAATAAAGACAGTCTTCATGCTTTTTTCCCGAACGCGATGAGGTTTTTGGAATTATCCTGGGCGGGGTTGAAGGTGTAATTTTCAAAGAATTGAATCTGCGTAAACCCGGCCTCCTGGAGAAGCTTGGTCATCTCCGCTTGAGAGAAAATGCGGAAGACAAAAGGATCTTGGACAATGTCGCTTTCAGGGGTGTGGTATTCGATTGAAGTCGTCGTCATCTTGTTGACTGGGTCGTAAGCCCATTTCATGTGGCGTTTTGCACCCTCTGCTTCATCGGTTTTTTGACCCGAATCCTTGGCATGATAGAGGTCTAATAGCAGGAGGCCCCCTTGATTTAAGAGGGCCTGCATGCGCTCAAGTGTTTGCAGGGCACTTTTTTCATCGGGATTGTGATTAAATACTGCAAACATGCTGACGATAGCGTCAAAGGTCTTGTCTAAGCGGAACTTGGCCATATCGCCGACATGCAGATCCCCTTTGACTTTAGTGCGGGCGACATCGAGCATTTCCACATTGTAGTCCATTCCTGTGCACTTAAAGCCTGCTTCTTCTAAAAGCTTTAAGTGATTGCCTGTGCCGCACCCCACGTCGAGAACCGTTTTGACCTGATTTTTTTTAAGCAGGTCGATAAGAAATTGCGTCTCTTTGCTGTAGTCCTTTTTGCGATAAAAGGCATCGTAGTACTTTGCAAAGAGTTTATACCCGTACTTTTCCATATCACAGGATCTTCACTTCACCAGAATTTAATTCGTAATAGCCACCCACCACGATGAGCTTTTTGTCAGCTAGCTGCTTAGCAATAAGCGGGGTGGATTTTAAGTAATCGACCATGCGTTTGACGTTGATTTTGATCGCTTGCTCAAGCTGATGGTCTTTTAGCTTACGCGCTTCCTGGACGGCAGGTTCGATGAGTGTCAAGAGCGGTTCAAATCCTTTCGCCTTGCCCTTAAGCACAGCTTCGACGGCTCCGCAATTTTCATGGCCTAAGACGAGAATCACCTTCGGGTTATGGGTCGCGACAGAATAGTCAATGCTATTTTGCTCAAGAGGGCCGACGACATTGCCAGCCACGCGCACGATGAAAAGGTCGCCGACGCCTTGGTCAAAGACCAATTCAGGCGGAACGCGCGAGTCTGCGCAGCCTAAAATGATAGCAAAGGGATCTTGCTTAGAAACTATGGCCGCACGGCGTTCGCTGTTGCGCTCCGGGCAGGTTAATTGGTCTGCTGCGAAATGTTTATTTCCTTCTAAAAGCCTTTTTAAGGCATCTTCTGGGGTAAGTTCTGCTGCAGAAAGAGTGATCTGCAAAGCCATTACAGTAAGAAAAAAGGAGCGCAACATAAGATACCTCATTGTAATTGCATTTTAAGGTTGGGTGGCATGACACCCTCTTGGCCTTGGTACATCGTCTGGGTTTTTTGGTGGATGTCGGTTGTAAGCTGAGTGAAGGAGAGCATGGCGAGGGGAATTTTATGGCGCAAGACAATGGCAAAGGGCCCTTGATTCTTGATTTCCAAGACGACGGATCTAGCTTCTTCGAAGTTCCCATCGATGATGCCGGAGGTGCAATGGATGGCAAGTCCCACTCTGGCCACAGTGCTTCTTCCGTCAACATGACAGACGATGTTTCTTGGCACTTGAAACCTCTCGTAAGTGCTACCAAGAACAAATTCCCCTGGCTGCAGTGTGTAGGGCTCTTCGATAATGTTCACTTTATCGAATAGCAAGTCTTCGCCATAAGCAAAATCGATCGTTTGGTTGTCGTGGGGAATCAGTAGATCTGACCCCAGGTGCAAACGAATGCCAGCTGGGCGAATATCTTTCTCGTGAAAGTCGGGAAAAATCGTGATTTTCCCTGCCTGTATATACTCGTGAATGGTTTTATCGGATAAGATCATATTAGATAGATATATACGCAAAGTTTCCAATTCTCGCAAGCCATAAATAACTTTAATCGCCATGTCGATTAAATTTGCTTGAATATAATCGATATGTCGATTAATATAAAGAATATGATACAGCATGGAAATTTACGCAAAGCTCTGCTTGATTGGATGGAATGGTTTCGAAAGTTTTCCAAGGAACTCATTCCACGCAATGACATCCCTGCGTTTCCAAGCGATCTTTGTCTTGCTCTTATAGGAGTTCGGCGATCTGGTAAGACTTCGACAGCTGTTCAAATCGGGTGCTCGTTGAGTACTATCGAAACAATTTTTTATTTTAACTTTGAGGATCCCGTCTTTTTTTCAGGTGGGGATGTTTCTGATATCGAAGCTTTGATCACAATCTATGAAGAAGAAATGGGCACAAGACCCAACGTGGTTGTTTTAGACGAGATTCACAATGTCGTTGGGTGGGAGCGGTGGGTGCGAAAAGCGGTTGATACGGGTTCTTACAAAGTCATTGTCACGGGTTCATCCTCGAAGCTTCTAAGCTCAGAGATTGCCACAGCCATTAGCGGTCGCGTAATTGAGCATACCATTTGGCCTCTTTCATTTAAGGAATACGTGACCTTTAAACAAAAAGCTCCCTCAACGGAAGGATTGTGGTTGCGAGAATTTGAAAACTATTTGCGCTGGGGTGGATTCCCAAAGGCAGTTCTACTAAACGAAGACGAGGAACGCGCCCTATTGCTTAAACAGTATTTAAGCGACATTGTTTTACGCGATGTTGTAGCAAGACATACGATCAAAAATCAACACGGGCTAAATCAGTTGGTCACTTGGTACTTGACCAATCTGAGTTGCTTACACTCCTACACAGCCATTCGAAAGGCTTTTGGCATGTCTATAGAAATGATCTCGACTTTTTCAAATTATCTTGCTCAAGCTTTTTTAGCCTTTGAGATGACGCGCTATCATCCCAATTTAAAAGTGCAGGTGCGCGACCCAAAGAAAGTCTACATTGTAGACCCTGGGATAAGAACTGTCTCCTTGCGCTATGATAGAGAAGATTGGGGAAGATTAGCTGAAAATGCAGTGTACATTGAATTGCGCAGAAGGGGAAAGGAGATCTTTTACTATAAAAATGAGAAAGAGGTTGATTTCATTCTTACAGAATTGGGTAAACCCATCCAGGCTATTCAAGTTGCTTACACGGATCTTGAAGATGCTCAAACAAAAGAACGCGAGATCTCTGCCTTGTTGGAATGTATGGGCGATTTGAAACTGCACAAGGGGATCATTTTAACACGAGCTCTAGAACATACGGAAACAATTCGAGGACATCAAGTTAAATACATTCCCTTATATCGATGGTTAGCTCAAGGATAGCCACCGGAGATGACGAAGGTTTCGCCGGTAATCCAGGAAGAATCATCAGAGGCTAGAAAGACGACGGCTGGAGAAATGTCCTCCGGTTTGCCAATGTGCCCAAGTGGGGTATTGTTTTCCATTTCTTTGCGGAGATCGCTTTGGAGAAAGCCCCCGGTATCTGTCCCTTCAGTCTCCACCATGCCAGGATTAACCGCATTGACGCGAATTTTGAGGTGTCCTAATTCTTTAGCCAGGCACTGCGTAATCTTATCTACAGAAGCTTTTGTGGCGCTATAGACAGAGGCATTGGCAATTGAGATTTTGCTTGAGAGGGAACTAATATTGATGATGCTTCCCCCCTTTTCTCCAAAGTGCGAGATGGATTCCTGGGTAGCAAGTATTAATGCTAATACATTGATATCAAACATCTTATAGAAATTTTCACGGGTGATTTTTTCCAAGGGTAGAAATTCGTAAACACCTGCATTATTGACGAGGATGTCTAAGCGATTAAAGGCTTTATGTGTTTCGGCAAAGAGCTGTTTGAGGTCAGAATTGCTTGTCATATTAGCGTGGACGGCAATGGCTTTGCCTCCTTTGCTTTTAATCTCCTCGACGACGCGATCTGCGCCCGCTTTATCGGAGGAGTAGTTGACGACTACAGAGGCACCTTCTAAGGCCAAATTCTTCGCGATGGAAGCTCCAATGCCCTTTGAGGCACCTGTCACAATCGCTACCTTGTCTTGTAATTTTTGAGGCATTGCGGACTCCTTTGTTTAAGCCAACCTATAAATAAATCGCGAATTAAAGAAAAGCATGTGCAAGAAGCGCGCTACTCATGCTACTCTAGAATGGAATCTTTAGGTGAATAAAATGATGTCACACAATTCCCTTGACCTTACCAGAAATGGCTTGAAGGAAGTGCCTAGAAGCGTTTTTGAACAAAGCCAATTAGAAGAAATCTGGCTGGATGATAATCAACTTAGCGAAATTCCAGCCGAGATCGCACTCCTCAAAAAATTGAAAAGGTTGAGTGCTTACAAAAACAAGTTAACTGTTTTTCCTGAATCAATTTGCCAGATGACAAATCTCGAGAGGATTAATTTGAGTGCGAATGCTCTCACTCATTTGCCGACGGGAATTGGAATTCTAAGCAATCTGGAGGTTTTAGATCTCAATCACAATAAAATTGCCCAAGTTCCAGAATCCATTGGCGAGCTCACCCATTTGAAATTTCTTTACCTAGCCAACAATGGCTTAAGAGAGCTTCCTCAATCCCTTCATAAATTGTGCAATTTGATTTATTTAAATATTACCTATAACAGTTTTAACGTCCTGCCTGAGTCTATAGGCGCCTTAGCAAACCTCGCGGAACTAAGAATTTATAATAACTCCATTGCAGCTTTGCCGGATTCTTTGGGAAATCTTGAGAAATTGAAAGAATTGCAAGCCGAAAATAATCAACTCAAAGCCTTGCCTGAGAACATTGGCGGCTTGAAAAATATTACGGTTCTCAATCTAAGATCAAATAAGCTTTCCGCACTACCTGAAGGCATTGGTCTCTTGAAATCTCTTCGCATCCTTGACTTACGTGATAATAATTTGCGCACCCTGCCTTACTCCTTAAGTAGTCTTCCCAATTTGGAAAAATTGGATGTACGACTTAATAAGCAGCTGAAAGTCCCTGCTTGGTTTCGGGATCTCGAGAAACGAGGCTGCTCCGTTTTTTATTAGGATTTAATCAGACCATTAAAAATGCGATTAAGAATGCTTCCTGAGTATTCCTTTTTCTGCTCAGGTTTATGGCGCAAAATCCTTTGGAAAAACAGGGTTTCCATCCTTTCGACACCCTTCGCTTTAATCCACTTCATAAGATACTCTTGCTCTTTTCTTTTATAGTCCAATTCCCCATTGAAAAACTTGACTTCGGTGATGCAACGAATCCACTCTGGACTATTCACGATCTCCTGCGCTACAGCATCATCATCGCTATTCCACACGACCCCTTCTGTATCCCCAAAAACGATGGAGATCTCCTTTTCAGCTACATTCTTATGTTTTTCTTTACCTAGTTGGCTCATAAAATATCGCATCTCCGCAGGTGCCAATAGCAGCATGCGCCTTTCTTTTGTCTTCCGGTCCTGCAAAATGAGAAAATGTTCGGCATCGAGCTGCAAGCTATCAAAAGGAACAGCGCGTTGTATTACATCCACATCCGATTTCAAACACGATGTCATGGGTAGAAAGTTATATGTGGTTTCTAGACAAAAGACATCCGCATACTCATGAAAACCTTTAGAATTTGCAAAAAGCTCTTGCAGAGTCATTGTAGGCGGAATTCCTTGAGATTCAGTATAAGTCCGCTTATCCTCCTTTTTAGGTAGATCTTCTTTTTTTAGCTTCGCTATCTCATTCATAGTCCAAGTCCTAAAAAATTCTCGCTTTGTAGGAGAAGACTGTGTTGCCGTCGACCAATTCCAGTGGGGAATGATATCTCTTCTTAATTCCCCTTCTGGTGTTGCATTCTCAAGTTCCTTAATCCGAAGAACATTGACTTCTTTTTCCTTGTCTTGTTCCCGTTCCACTTCTATGGTAAGCTCTCGATTAATCCTAATTGGACGGTTCATTCTGGCTGGTAACACCTTGTGTGGAATAGCCTTTTCAATATTTTCTTTGTGTTTGATTTGGTCTATCTTGGCAAATTCCGCGGCGTTTTTCTTTTTCAAGGAGGCGAGAATATCCCAGTCGGATTGAATTTTCTCTTTGAGTAACTGAGCTGTTTCCACCGATTCTTCCTTGCGACCAAAATTCTTGTAGGGGGTATCCTCTTGTTTCCTTCGTAAAATCTCTTTGAGTAGGGGAATGCTAGGGGCCATCTTGGAAAGGTCCGTTTCAGGATCGCTCAAGATCCTCCAAATGGCGTGTTCGGTAACGTGGTTCACCTTTTGAAGGACGTTGGAAGGAAGCTGGTTTTCCAACTCGCGATTGAGATTGATTTCATTAAATTTGATGATGGCGTCAAACGTGATCTTCTCTTCTGGTTTCATGCCCAACTCTGCCCTTATCAAGGTCGCAGCTTCAGGGGCGACCACTAGCGCTGCAATTTGACACTTATCGATTTCACGCAGGCGCCAGACCCCTTGGCGAAGATCGCGACTGTTCAATGTTTTACCAATAGTGACAAACCCCTTTGCATTGCGCATCTGCTTAATGTCGGTACTCGTCGTATGCCATTGGTCGTAGTAAGTGAAACACTCTTCAGGGGTAAGCTGGCATTTTGAAAGAGGAACAGATTCCTTCTTACCCCTTTCTAAGATTTCTACTTGGTTGTTTTCGGCAAAGAATTTTACTCCCTTAATATGGGCAGGAGCCCTTTTTAATATCTCTTCTGCTATTAACCGATTGTCGATCCCATTAAAAATGGATCCAGTATCTTGTAAAGTTCTGAAAAGAGAGGTTTCATCATGCCCTTTAAAGAGTTCCTCGAAGATTTCGCCATGCTTGTGAGTGTTGAGATGAATAATGTCGGCACTGCTATTTTTCTTTAAGATGCCTAGTGTTTTGCCATCTGCTCCAGTTTCAAAATGGACTCGTAAATGGGCATGGAAGAGGTCACTATTCCAAGGTGTGCCTGTGAAACCGATGATTTCATCTTCAAACAATTCAACTAAGCTCAAGTGGTGGCTCGTAATCTTACCCGGATGAATCGCAACTAACGGGTAGATATATCTCTCTAGGAAATCCAAGACAGCTGTTTTGTTATCTTTATAGCGTAGGACGATCTTTTTAAAGTCGCTGTCCATCACGCACATCAAGTTCATGTTTTTGTCATCACAAAGAGCTAAAAATTCCTGGTAAGCCAACGTATTGGTTACCTTCTTCAGTTCTGGATCTGCTGTCAATTCCCTAATAGCGCGCATCTTGAGTTTGTCGACCAAAGGCCGCAGCGTGTTTTCCTGAACGCCTTGCAGCAAATAGAGTTGAGTCGTGAAGTTTAACAGTTCATAAGGGTTTCCAAAGCGCGAAGTTGGACTCGGCTTGTTATTGCCGACATAAGGCACAGCGAGCAATTCGCTTCCATCGTCGCTCTTGCCATAGCGTAAGTTGATTGTTTTGCAAAGCGTGATGGGCAGCAATTCCATCAGTTCTTCTTTGACGATAGCTAATCTATTTTGGAGCTTCTCATCTTCAAGTTTCGCGACAAAAGCATCTCCATCAATGCCATTCATCCAATAATCTATGATAAGATCTTTTTCCTTTATTTCCTTGAACTGCCTTTCAAAGATCGCCTTTGCAAGCTCAGGAAGTACCTCTTGTTTAAATTGTTCGGGAGTCAAAGTGGCCTCTGCGCTGTTTTCAGGAATGATTTTCTCAAGGAGATCCTTATTAAAGAGACAGTCGTAAAGGGCTCTTACAACGGCGGCATGTTCTTTTTTAACGGATTGAGGCTCTCCGATTGTGAAATTGACTTCATGACGGCCGTTAAGAATCAGGTCGACTTCATCTAAGATCCCTTTGCGGAACATTTTTAATAGAAGACGCATCTCTTTGAGTGCTGGAGGCACTGGTGGCAGGGGTTCTCCTAATTCAAAATAGGCTAAGGTCATCTCTTTTGCCTTATCGATCAAGCAGTGGATGGTCTTATCGGTGACGACCAAGTATTCCTTCTTTGCGACAAGTTCTTGGAGGTTTTCGCGTAGTTTGCGTAGTCCGCTTTCTGAACAGTCGCTTTCGCGGTTGAACTTAAGGGTATGAGTGACTTGGGCAAAGATTTGTCCCGATGAGGCTTCCATATCGCGTAGCGTCGTATCGTACTGAAAGGCGGGCACGACGACAACCGTTAACGTTTTTCCATCGGCCTTTTTAAGAGCTAATAAGGGGAGATACACCTTTGATTTGCCAGACCCCATGATCTTCTGCAGGATGAGGCGCACGCGTTCGGTATTTAATTCCTTAAGGTCTTGTACTTGACCTTCAAAGAGCTGAATATTGGCGATATACTCAAATAAACTATACTCAGGATTTTCTACCGGATCATAGGCTGTCGGACGCGTGAGTTGGTCTCTAATGCGTTGAGAGAGGTCCAAGTAAATGAGGTCTTTCGTTAAATCACTCGTAGTTTCCTGCTGTCTTTGTAAGAGGTTGTCCAAATCGACCAATGTCCTTTCTATTCTCTGAACCCTTTTAGCACGTTCCAAAACCATTAAAGTTTGTTCGTAGATCGCCTGAATTTCATGATCGGCCAAGGTAGGATTGAGCTTCTTAAGGGTCCCTGCATCATTTCTTGCAAGGATCAAACATAGATCGTTGAAAGTCACAGGACGCAAGATTCCTCCTTGCCTATCTAGCCCTCTAATTGCTTTTTCTTTTGGATCTTGAGGTGCGGCATTAGCCAAAGCGAGTAGCTCTTTTGTTCTATGTGCAAGGAGATCATTTTCCAGTTTGAGTTTCTTTTGCAGACTTCGTTGAAGCAAAATTGCCTCTTGAGGCCTCAAATAAGGCCTCTTTTGAGGTGTTTTCGACCATGCTGCCTCAATGTCCTTTTGCAACTCTTGGCTCTTTACCGCAGCGAGAGGGCTTTTGTTGCTTATGTCAACCGCCTGCTTTAGCTCTTTGATTTCTTCCGTTGTCAACTTGATGCCAACGAAATCCACCTCTTCAAAATGAGTTTCGTACTCCGTAAGCGGTGGCATTTTCAAAAATGCACAAGGGTTTATCAGGGCAGGAGTCGATGCGGGGCTCCCTTGTGATACGGTCAAAGAGGGCAGTTCCTTTGGATTTGTAGTAAAGTCGTTGTGATGGTTTTTTTTTGCCGTTTCAATGATTGAAAGCCATTCTTCTTTGTTGGCATCTGGGTTCTTTAAATAGTAGTCATTTGAAGGAAATGCGTCTGGTTTTTGCCAGACAGCGTCCAAAACCTCTATCAACAATCGAGGCACAGATTGATCTCGCCTTGCTAGATTGAGAATGACGCGTGCACCTGGATCGTGTTCTCTTATCTTGCGATAAAATTTATCTTCCAAGATGCGTTGACGAAAGAAATCGCCAGGTCGTGTAAGTAATGGATATTGCTCTTTTTCATGCAAAGAGGAAACATTCATGTACTTAACAAGTGTTTTAAAATCCTCGTTCTCATAATCCCTTGCAGGCATTAGACTTGCAGAGCGGCTTTGAACTTTCTGGTTCGCTTGCGACTGAGTTAAAAATCTATGTCGTTGAGATAGATTGTCAATTTCTTCTTCCAACTTTATTTTCTCGAGCATTAATTCATCATTAAAATTATCATCAGCCTTGCCCTTTTCCAGTTCCTCCTCTATTTCCTTTAGTTTATATTTCCTTATTTTTAAAAGATGGGTGATGAGGATTTTTTCTTCATCGACCGTTAAAGCTGTTGAGGGTGAACGACATATTATATACTCAAAGAATAGATCGCTTTGTTTTTCCCAATCTATTTTTACTTCATGAAGATCTAAGTTAGAAAAGCCTTGAATCATCAAACATAAAGCCGTTAGGGTTAAAGCAAGTGAAGCTGGGTCCCCATCTTCCATTTTTGAATTCAGATTAAATATCCACTTAAGGATTTCCTGTTCATTGGCTGTGTAGGGGATGGCATGTGACAACGATTTTCTTAGATTCTCTTGTGCTGTTATGTATTCTTTACGTCCAAACTGGATATAAGCCAGCATCAACTGCTGCTCTTTTGTTGTGGGAACTACTCCTCTTTTAGGATCGATATCAAATAACATCATCTCCGGGATCTTGTCATCCGGTTTTACAAATTCAACTTGCAGCGCGAAGGCTCCCTTATCTACCACGATCGGTCTTTTAGGGAGCAGCAGTTTTCGATGCCCCTTTTCATTCTCCAAAACAAAACCTTCAGTGAATCCCTCAAGTCCTTTGACATGTTGATTGAGAGCATATCTATAACCTGGATATTCTTTGGATAACACTGTCCATTTTTGATTCTGTTTTCGCAAATAAAAGGTAAGCCCGTAAGAGGGATTTTCGAGCTTCAATTCGCCTGTTTCATTTTTAAAAAGAAAAAGTTTTCTACCAAATGGATTGTTAGAAGAATCAGGATCACCAATTGCCCACTTTCCATCATGGTGGATTTTCTCAACTTTATCTTCGCACACTCGGTACGTGGGCCGATGTTCTTTTTCGCTGAGTAGCCAAATATAGGGATAATTGTTCTGTAAGGGTCTCCAGACAGTTTGGCGATAAAAGATAGTATGGTTTATCAATTTATCAAATTGAAACCAAACCCCTTCAATTTGTTTTTTGCATTTTACAGTCATTTCTCCATATTCATGACAGACTTCAACTTTACAATCGATTCCAAGTTTATCTTTAAAAACATACTGTCCATCGTTGAGAACTTGTACGTCGTATTCGTATCTGCCAAATGCCGCGATAAATTGATGATTTTCGGTAATGTTTTTAAGAATGCTGGAGGCTTTTTGATTCTGCTGATAGATATTTCCGGTGCTTAAATCTAGGCTAAGACCATCGCAAGTAGTGCAAAGCGGATATCCATTTTTATCCCATGTTGCCTTAGTCGACAAAAGTCCTAAACGCTCGCAAATCTTTGAAAGGATCTCATCGCCATTGACCTCTTGAATAGTCTCTTTGATTTGTTCCTGAAAATGTATCAGGCTCGTATCGAATTCCTTTTGAAGATAAAGAGAGTGTCGGTAGGTTTTGTTGTCGTATTTTCGAATGTAAGAGAGCGCATGCAAGAGCTCTTCCACTTCTTTGGGATGAAGTTTTTGAGGCCCATGTGTCGTGTAACTCGCTGCAAGGTGCTTATAGACGAATACGCGAAATTCTACTGAAAGATCGGGTTTGAGAAGAAGAAGGCGCAGAAAACGAAGAGGGTCCGGAAATTCTCCGACAGTTTTTCCTAATGTATTTTGCACGATTTTTTCAAATGTGCGCGAAAGCTCAATAAAGAATAGCGGTGTAGAAAAATCAGCTAGGTCGGCAAATCGATCAAGACCCGTTTTGATAAAATCGATGAGTATCAATGCGAGTTGTGGATTATTCTTGAGAAGTACTTCTAAGTGATCATGTTCAAAGACAAGCAAGCGGAAAAATTCTTGAAAATCTGGATTTTGCAATTTTAAAAGGTTTTTTTTGAAATAAGAGAGCGTGGTGATGACTTGGGCTTCTAAGTGTGGGTCTTTTCCATCACCATCGCCTAGAGGCATGAGGACTAAAAGTTCTTTCATTTCTTCTGGAGTGTAGGGTTGGCAATGTTGTAACAAAAACGCTAACACTCCAGGGGGCATCATTTTTTCCAGCCGCTTTGCGTTACTTGCAGAATAAGAAAAATGCCCTTCGGGGCTTACATTTAAACTGCGACTTATTTCCAAAAGTTGAAATAAACCCAAATTGGAAAGACTTTGTTCTAAGGAAAGTACATTTTCGCGATCAAGTGTAATGGGCATAAGGAGGTTATCTTCAATGGGAAAAGAAATACGGTTATCTTTATATAATTCTTTAGGAGATCTTCCTACTGCCAAACAAGAAGCTAGTAGAATTTGCTTGCGCAAATAGCAAAAGATGGGAGGCATGACTAACCCCTCAAGGTCACGGAGAAGAAATGTAAGTTGATCTTCGCGCGATTTTGAAATTAGCCCCGGCTTCTCTTTAAAAAGTGAATTTCTGAATTCGAGATCGTCAAGTTGTTGATCGGCATAAATGACATCTTTTGGGTTTGGACCCTTTTTGTTAAAGTAAACTATTGTAAAACTTTCCACTCCAGGGCAAAAGGAAGTGGACATTAATTTTTCATTTACAGCGGCAGCCGCATTAGGATGGCGAAAGTAATTGACGATTTCGTTTAAGTAAGCCCTCATTTCGGCATCATAAACATTTTTTTCTCGAGCTTTTCTTCTTGAATCGCTAAGAAACCAATGTGAAAGAAGCTCTTGCAGGGGGAAATAGGCCCCATCCATAAAGGGAGGATTTATCTTTCTTGCCAAAGACCAAAGGATTGCCGTAGATTTCAACGATCCCATCGCCGCCGCAAGATAGTGATATCTTTTTTCAATTTCGTTTGGAGCGTTTTTAAAGGCGATCTCTCCAATGAGGACTAATTCGTGCATGCATTGTGTGGCTTGCTCATTAGTGAGTTGATTCCAAAAATTTTTTTCCGCAGTTGGTGTTTTAAGTTTTTCATAAAACTTTTCTAGGCTAAGGCTCAATGAAACATTGAAAGCAAAGGGGGGAAATTGCTCACACCATGTTCTGAAAGCGATGATTTTAGGCAAGAGTGTGTCAACATGGTCAATTCCTTCAAAATCATTGTAAAGTGCATGTAATCTTGATGGCTGGAGAGCTGCTTGTTTTAAAGCTGGCTCAGGAGGTAGATCTGATTTGGAGTCCATCTGCAAAAGAGGCACCTGATCGATTTTCGTCAGATCGATTTTACTATGAGTATGAGATTGGTAATGAGCCCATTGGCGTGCGTGTTCGAGATGACTAAACATCTCTTTGAGGGTCGCATGCACGCGCATGGCTTCTTCTTTAGAAATAGTTTCTTGTTTTAGATCCAACAGCACATCGCGGGCAAATTGTTCGCAACTTTTTTCGGCTAGAAGAAGCAATTCGCTTTCATCTGCAAATCGATCTTTATGGGATTGGAAGAAATCACATAAGCTATTAAGGCGAATTTCAAAATGGACGCGTCTAAAGTCGGATTCATTTAAGTTGTATCTGGCTGCAGCAACAAGCGCTCCCCAGGTGCAAACCCCTGCTTTAGTAGCTAAGGTATAATCTTCAATTTTTGTGGAGGGTACGACTCGTTTTCCTCCTAGGGAAAGGATTAGCCCTTCGTAGATATCTTCTCTAGAGTAATTAGTGAGCTCTCCACGATTTGTTTTTTGGACGGTGAGAAGCTCCAGCCAAGCAGTTAAGAAAGCATCATTGGTCAAGTTTACTTGAGGGACCCCTTCAAGTTCTAGGCAAGTCCGATGAGTGGAAGTTCCATCAATGATAAGTCTGTCATGGTAGTCTAGACCGCTTCCGCTGTTGAAGATGATGACTTTAAAATGATTCTCATCAGTCCGGATGGCCTGCAAATAGATGGCGTGACCTGGAGTTCCTGTCCAGCCAAAAGGAAAGAGAAGCGTCTTTCCACAGTCAGCGGAAGAGAGGATTTTTCTTAGAGCTTCACAGAAGTCATGTTTGGTCTCGTGGAGTTCTTGAGCTGTCTTTGGAGCAAAATTATATTTTTCATTAATTGTAGCCACAAGAAGGAGAATGAAAGTTTGTACCTGCGGGGAACCCACTTTAGTCGAACCACTTAAATATTTAATCATCAGTTGAAGAGTTTCTAAATAAGTATATCCTTCCCATTCCGAATTTTTTATTGCGGGTCCAGCATGGATGTGGGCCAAACTTTTAGGATCTAGCGGATTGAATTTTCGATTCTCAAGATAGCTCGTCGGGTTTTGATCAGGAATATGAGCTTGATCACGTATCGCTTTCAGCAAATCCGCTTGCGAGTATCGATATCCTATGTTTTGAACAAATCGATTGATGTCGAGGACGAGCTGATGAAAATCCCTGTTTTTGCTATTTTGATCCTCAACGAAGAGGCAATAGGTGATGTCGCGTAGTTTAATCCACTCTGTTGTCGAAGCATCCAAAATCTTTTTTAGCTCTGATTTTAACATCGGACTTTCTTCTAAAGCCCTGAGCAAAGGGAAGATATTCAGCTTAAATTCTTCTTTCCCTTTAACAGCATTGACTAAGGCTGCAACTTTAAAACTGATTTGCTTTAGAGGATCTTCTGTATATACAGATAACATGAGTTTTAATCATTTTAATTAAATTCTATATAATATATTAAACTTTAATGAAAAGTCAAGTAAATATTTTTAATATACTAAAATTTGATTTTTATTTATGCTTATTCAGAGTATTTTGCAAAGTCAGGAGTTCTAATGAATGGAATAACAGACAAATTTTATCAAGTCTCAGGTCAAACCATTTCATTGAGGCATTAATTATGGGTGATTTAAATAGAGTTGATTCAAGATCCCCAGCTACATGTTTTATTCAGCAGGAAGGTGGGTATAAAAGATCGTTACCTAATGATGTCTTGCGCCTCATCTTCGCTTACTTAGACCCATGTTCACTACTATCACTACGAAATACCTGCAGACTATTTCGCAAGCTGGTTATCTTTAAGTTTGAACATGAACATCCTAATTTTTTTGAAGGCTTGGGGTTTTGCGAAACAGCTGCCAAGCTTGGTTATCTAAGTCTACTTAAGTGGGCGCGCAACAAGGGAGCTCCTTTGGAATCATGGAATACAGAGCCATGCACCTCCGCTGCTCGAGGCGGTCATCTTGCGATGTTGCAATGGCTGCGTACCCAAGGAGCCCCTTGGGATGGAAGGGCGTGCGCTTCCGCTGCCGATCATCAAAAAATTGTCTTGGATCTTTTTGTTGGCCTAGCAAAATGATTTATTTAAAGGACCTACGGAGACTTTGGATGTATTTTTGCGCATCCTGGAATCCATGTTCAAAAGCTCTTTTAAACCATTTCAAAGCCGTGGCTTCATCCTTTCTCACACCCCGACCGGTCAAAGTCATAAGGCCCATGTTATATTCCCCATTGCCATCGAATAGTTCTGCAGCTTGGGTGTAATATTTTACTGCGGCAAATAAATCCCTAGAGACACCAGGGATTCCATCTGCATAAATAGTCCCCAACATATTCATCGCAGGTATATTTTTACGTGCGATTGCCTTCTTCAACCAATCGACTGCCTGTTGATTATCGGAGGCTGTTCCTAGTTTTCTAAAGATTTTAACCAATTCTAAAGGCGCTTGCACATGACCATGCTGCGCCGCCTCTTTTAACCAAGCAACTGCTTGTTCAAATTTATTATCGCGTGAATAGGCCATTCCCAAGACAAATTGAGATTCTAGATTTCCCTTTGCTGCAGGGTTCAAAAGCCATTTTATAGCTTCCTCGCGATTTCCCTCTAATTCAAGATAAAATAATCCCAATTCTAACTCAGCAACATCATACCCTTTCTCAGCAGCCTTTTGGAGCCACAACAATCCTTTATCGCGATCTTTTTGGACACCCACCCCATGAAAGTAGAGAAAACCCAACCGTTCATAAGCCTCACCCTTCTCTAAACCTTGGTCTATGGCGGATTTCACGCAACGAAATCCCTCTGCTTGTGCTTTTGAGTCCGTTGCTTTTGCTAAGGAAACCCCATAGTCGTAAAGCGCGATGAGATCACCTTGCAAGGCTGCCTTTTTGGACCATTCTAATCCTTGTGCCTCATCTCCTTGTTGAGACAATAAAAAACCAACCATCCTTTGCGCATATGGGCTATTTTGCTCAGCTGCGCGCCTGTACCAGAGAAGAGCTTTTGCAAACTCCTTCTTCTCTTTATAACTATCCCCTTTACTAATTTGGGCACGAAAATAGCCCCGATTTAGAGTAAAATTATAGCAATACTCACGAAATATCATTTCCGCCATTATTTTTGGATTTTGAGGTAAGGGGCTAACTCTATATTCATGCTTCGCTGGAACAAAGTTTTGTTCAGCCGCCCAGTAAATATCTTCGAGGGCATACCTACCCCGTTCCCTGCGCCAAATGGCATAAAGAAAAGTCTCTGGCGCCCTTTTATAAAGATAGGGTTTTGCTATTTTTTCAATGTCTGGTTTTTCAATCAACGACCAGTTGCCACTTGTTAGGCGCAAATTAGCTGTCCATTTCTCTTTTTGCGCATCGATGCGGGTGTCGATATTTTTTTGAAGGCTTTGAACCTCTTCAAAATTCAATGAACTGGCATTCGCAATATATAAATCCTCTTGACGACGATAGGCTTGATAAGCTTTTAAAAAAGCATCAAAAGCACGGACCGTCTCTGCTGCTGTCGCATAATAACTTTCTTGTTTCACTGGTTTCCAAAGATCATAGCTCGCCAAACAGACCATCAGTATGACTTCTTTTAGTGTAGATATTTTTTGAAGACCTAGGTGATAGTGGATATTTGTCCAGTTAATCATTTTCTTATTTAATTTGCCTTTGATCGCTTCAAAATCCTCTTTAGTCAGGGCTTCTAGTCTTTCCGTTACAACTTTGCTGAAAAACCAACGCAAGCGGGTATTTAAGCAACGACATTGAAATAACGTTACGACAGAAAAGTGTGAAAATCCCGTAACAGTCAACATATCAATTTCTAGCCTCTAACTTTTTGACATGATGAGCTGCTTCTTTAATGCCGTGTTCTTGTGCTAAACGAAACCACTTCAGGGCTTCCGACTCATTTTTTTGCCGAAGATGCATGAGACCCAAATTAAATTCTGCTTTGCGATCCTGTTGCTCTGCTGCTGCCTTGAAATATTTGATGGCGCAATTGATGTCGACAGCACCGCCAAGACCATCGGCATAAAAGTATCCCAGCAAATTTAAAGAAGTTGCGTGATCCCTATCCGCAGAAGCCTTCAACCAAAGAAGAGCTTCTGGGTATTGTTTGGCTTTGAATAAGGCTTGCCCTAAAGCTGCTTGCGCTTGTGCGTGATGTTGGTTGGCTGCTCTTCGCAACCAGCCGACAGATTCTTCAAACCTTTTTTCAGATGACCCTAGCTGAAATTGCGCGTCTATATCCCCACTTTCTGCGGCTTGGCGCATCCAATGGTGAGCGGGTTCTGTTCTTTTATGTTGTTTGTACAGATCCCATAGAGCCCGATAAGCTGGGGCATATTGGCAATTAGCCGCCTTGAGCATCAATTCAAAAGCCTCTTCTTGCATCCCTTTCAATTTTCCTAAAGCGTAATAGGCTTTTCCTGGATTGTGGGGCAAGACTTGTCGGTAATAAGTCTCTGCAAGGGATCGATTTTGTTGTACTATTCTTCCCTCGGCATATAAATTGCCCAACTCAAGGCAGGCGCTGCCATCCTGTTGTTCTGCTGCCTGGCGCAAAAACTCAACTCCTTCTAATTGCGTGTTGCGATCGGCGCTCTCATTGATGAGAATGATGCCCAAATCACTTTGAGCTTTGGGATAGCCTTGTTTTGCTGAGAGGCGAAGGAGCCGCATGCCTTCGGACACTTGGGGATATTCAACTCCCTTTCCAGTAAGATAGACTTTCGCCAGAAAATACTGTGCAATGGGATGACGCATCTCAGCTGCTTTAATCAGCAGATTCAGTCCTTTTTTTTCCGGTGCATTTTCTAAAAAACATCTTAGACCCAACAAATAAATAGCATCTAATTTGGGATTTTGATTTTTCTTTTGACATTCCGCATCTAAGTGTCTCAGTGCTTCTTGTGCAGAATTATCGCATTTAATAATGCCATGGAGATGAGCCACTCCTTGCCAATAAGGATCATGCCGTAGCACAGAATGAAGTTCTGGAATTTCCATCAGCGTCCATTGCGTGTTGGGAAGTTGTAGCCTTGAAGACCATAAAGTTGCTTGGCTTCTGATTTTAGCTTTAAATTGCTCTTTTATCGCTTTTAGCTGCCTACAGTCTAGGGAGGAGTCTAGAATAAATTCATCCACGACCTGAAAGAACTTGGCTCTTTCGTTAAGAAAATCTTGAAATTCTTCCAGTAATTTTTCAGGATTTTCCTGGTAGATCCAATTGTGAGGTGGAGTGGGTTGAAACAGTTTGGGTGTGGCACAAAAATGAACTGTCAGCAAAGTATAGAAAGGTTCAAATCGGATATGCCGAAAAAATGTCTCCAATTTATTTGGCTTGAGTAAACTAGGTTTTAACAGCCTCGCGATTAGAGGTTTTGTCGTTTTGAAATTTTGAAAGCATTTTTCACAAAATGTTTTAAGTACTGTGTCACAAATGATTTTATAGCGCAGAGAGAGTTCTCTCGCATGTAATAGAGTTCCAAAACTGAAATGAGAAGCTACCTGAACTGCTAATTCATCTGGAAATAAAGCTAGAGGATCCATCCTATGACCTTTTCATCGCTACCAAATCCTTAAATTAAGTCCGATCCAAAAGTCAATGAGGTATTAGATCTCAACCACAATAAAATTGCCCAAGTTCCAGAATCCATTGGCGAGTTCACCCATTTGAAATTTCTCTATCTGTCCAACAATGGCCTAAGAGAGCTCCCTCACTCTCTCCATAAATTGCGCAATTTGATTTACATAAATATTTCTTATAACAATTTTACTGCCCTGCCTGAGTCTATATCTGCCTTAGCAAACCTCGTGGAGCTAAGAATTTATGATAATTCCCTTGTGACATTACCCGATTCTTTAGGAAATCTCGTGAAATTGGAAGAATTGCAAGCCGAAAACAATCAACTCAAAACCTTGCCTGAGAGCAGCCTGCCTCCCTATTTAAGTAGTCTTCCCCATTTGGAAAAATTGGATGTACGACTTAATAAGCAGCTGAAAGCTCCCGCTTGGTTTCGGGATCTCGAGAAACGAGGCCGCTCCGTTTTTTATTAGCCTGGAGCAAGCTTTGCTTTTATGATGAAGTAACTCGGGTAGATATCACTATTCACCTTTTCTGCCGCGCTGTCATGCCCTTCTTCATAAGCTTCCAGTGTAAAATATTTAAAAAAAGTAGGGCTTAGATACTCATTCAGCGTGTGTGAGGGTGCTTTTTCGGTTAGCTGACCATCAAAGAAAACAGCTTCTACTATTTCCTTTTTGAAATAATTTTTGCCGTTGCATTCTTATCCATAAATTGACGCGTAGGGTGACGCATCCCAAATCGAGGACGCGCTTCCCATTGAGGGGAATGTCAAGGTAGCGAAAGTAAGTCGTTATACTAGCCTGATTGTTCTCAACAACCATCTCGGAATATTTTTTTGCAAATGCATTATATTGGCTATTTTCAATTACAAAATTGTCCATTTTCGCCTCCTCAAAAATTAAATCAAATTATGACGAAAGGGAAAAAAAGAGACCGCCGAAATTCGGACATTGATTTTTTTATTGCCTCCTCGCAGTTGAGGAAGCAATGGATAAAAAATAGTTTTAGATGTTAAAATCTCTATAAATTTTGAGGGGAATAGAAAATGAAGCAGGTGGTGATAGAAAAGCAGGAAATTAAATTGGTCGGAATTCAGGTGCGGACGAGTTACCAGCACGAGCTCGATAAAATGAAAGGACATATCTTTCCTTGTGTACAAAAATACTTTCATGGAAGCCTTTGGGAGAAAATTCCGCATCGCGTAAAGCCCGGCACAACCTATTGCGTCTATACAGATTACGAAACCGATCATCGGGGTGCCTACACCTATTTCATTGGCGAAGAAGTGGGCCACTCGGATAATTTGCCTGATTGGTTTTGCTCTTTAGTGATTCCTCCGCAACAATATGCAAAGTTTACTACCACCCCCGCTCCCATGCCAGATGTCATCGTGAATGCTTGGAATGCAATTTGGAATATGTCTCCTCAAGACCTTGGGGGAAGGCGTAGCTATCACACCGATTTTGAGATTTACGATGAAAGAGCTGCAGATCATCAAAAAATTGTCTTGGATCTTTTTGTTGGTCTAGCAAAATGATTTATATCACTTCTATTAAAGATGAAAAAGTTGTCGAAGCGAGGCTTTTGCAAAGTGTCACCCATCGACAAGGGGCTAAGAAACTATTGCTGGAAGGGATCCAACACATTGAATGGGCTCTGGATAGCCCTTGTAAGATGCAATATGTTTTTGTCCACGATAAAGAAACTAAGCACCCTTTTATTGATAAACTAAAGGAACTGAAAATCGCCTTCTATTTTGCTTCCGAAGGAATTTTAAAGAAGGTGACAGATACATCCTATCTTATTCCCTTTGTGGGTGTTGCAGATTTCCCTCAACATCAGACAAAACTTGAGGATTTGGTCGTCGTTTTAGATGGGGTGAGCGACTTTGGCAATATGGGAACGATTGTGCGAACTGCTGCAGCTTTTGGAATTCGCGAGTTCATTTCAACGGAAAGCCAAGATTTCTTCTATAAAAAAACCATCGACGCATCAAGAGGAACGGTCTTTTTTAGCCATCTACAACACTTCTCGGGACCAGAAGCAATCGCGAAGTTGAAGCAAAAAGGCTATCAGATCGCAGTGACAACGCCGCATGCCAGCGTCCTCCAATCCTTTGCTAAGTTAGAGCAAAAACCGATCGCTGTCGTCTTTGGAAATGAAACGCATGGGGTAAGCCAAGAGGTTTTGGATCTTGCGGATATCAAGATTCAAATTCCCATGAGCAGCGCCATTGAATCCCTAAACGTAGGCGTAGCGGCAGGGATCAGCCTTTATGAATTAAAAATTAAATGGATTTTGACGATGTTAACAAAAAAAATTCAGGAGTCATTGGGAAGGCATCTTTACTCTGCTTCCAAATGGGTAAGGCTAGTTTTTGACAAAAAGCTAAAGGAAGTCTCTCCCTTTAATGCCAATCAAGCCATTATGATGATGATTCTTAAATGCGACGAAAGATCCGATTTTAGCATGCTTGCTGAGGACGCGGCTCTTTTCCCTTCTGTTGACATCCAGAAAGAATTAAAACCCCTTCTCGATACAGGGATGATTGTACAAAGAGAAAATACGCTTTCCCTTACAGAGAAGGGCGAGGAAGCCCTAGCCAAAATCTGGCCTGTGCATGAGCTAGCCGAACAGATTGCCTTTAAAGGTATCTCTGAAGAGGAAAAAGAAAGATTCACTAATACGATCGAAAAGATTTACGGCAACTGCGGTCATGTCGTGCCTTTCTCATAAGGCTTTAACGAATGTCTCCAACAGATGATTGAACTGATCGGGTTGATCGACAAATAGGGTGTGGCCAGCAGATTTAATAATTTCCAGACGAGAATTTGGCAGCAAGCTCTGCATTTTCTGCATGTAACCCAAGCGAGGGCCGTCGACGGTAGCAATGAGGGTTGGGACCTCAATACGCGGTAAAAGCGAACGAAAGTCCTGCAAAAGATAATTGTCGATCAAGGTCATCACCGTATTCGTCGGCGTGCGCAAGGCAGACTCGGTAAGCTTTTCCAAGTACTCTTCCGTTTGAGGCTGAGCAAAAATATCCCTTACAAATTTTCGCGTCATCGGGATACGGTCGCTCTGAAATTGGGCCCAATACTCGAGCGTCGATTGATAAAAAGGCAAACTCGGGTCGATTCCTGTCAGCCCATCTATCAGAACCAATCCTACTAAATCTTTAGATCCAAAATGTGCTGCATAATTTATTACTTCAGGTACGCCAAGGGACCATCCGATTAATACCAAAGGTTTCAATTGGAGCGAATCAACGACGGCTTTAATATCTTTTGCTAAAGAAAGTGCATAATGCCCTTCGGAAGATTGTTCCGACTCTCCTTGCGAGCGCGGATCTATCGCGACAACGCGATAGTCTTTAGAAAAATACTCTAGCTGCTTTTCAAAAATCCAGGCCGGCATCATGAGTCCCGGCACAAACAAGAAAGAAACAGCTTTTGCATCCCTATTCTTTTCTAAATAATGGATTTTAGCACCCTGACTTTCCACAAAGCCATCAAACTGGGAAATCATATCTACCTCTCTTAATTTCCAAATATCTAATTTCTATGTAAAAAAGCAAGAGTTTAAAATTGACAATCACAGCTCTATTAACTATAATAATTACCTAATTTAAAATAAGGATACTTATGCACCCTTTGGAAATATCAACTCCTCCTTCATCGCCTGGATACACTCCTGTCCAACCAGGAACAAGCGCAGAACAAAGTGCTACAACACAAGCAGCCCGCAGAGCTTTGTCGGAGAATGGGTCGTCCGAAGAGAGCAACAAAAAGCGCAAACTGGAGATGGAGCCGTTCAGTAAGATGCTGCAAGAGCTGAGAAGCATGGATCCCGCGTTAGCCGATCAAGTGACAAAGGAAGTAAAGCCCCTAACAAAGCAAATCGTGAATTGGTCCCATTACGATGAATCAGGCAAAAAACACTGGAGGTAAGCAGATATCTTTCAGTGGCAAAGGCCTTGTTTAAATGGGCTATGGGGAGGGAAATAGATCCTCGCATCGAAAAAGTATGCGCTGCGCTTTTACAAGAAGTGGATCGCTTGCGTGAGTTTATCGATGACGATGAAAGATTGATCGAAGTGATGGAAAATCTCCTAGACATCCCCGGTCTTAGGATAAGCCCCGCTATGGAGACCTCTTTATTTAGGTTGACTCTCGACAATCAATTAGATTTTAGACTTAAAAAGAAATTGATTGCAGTAGGAGTAGCCCAGCCAGGACGCCTGCCAAGCATCAACGGCAATCATGAAGCCGTCGTTGCCGCTCAAGTGCTCGTGAAACTCTACACACATGTCGACGAGGATTTTCAACCGCGCAATGAATGTTTTTGCGACCTTGTCCAATTAATCAATACAAATCCCCACTGGATGTGCGACGCCTTTAGAGACTGCGTGATCCAAGAACTCGCCAAATTCAATCCCAACCGGTTCGCTTTAGCCCTGTTTTATCCACTCTCCTTTGATCCAAGAATCAATTGCCCCCCTTTATGGAACGCTTGGCAGACCTGCATCAAATTGAGGATGTTTAATCCGCAGCAATTGCGGGAAACTTTGGACGTTTCTCTTTTATACGATCATGGCGGCGAAGAACACGTGCTCAACCAAGTTCGTGGGCGATATTTAGAACCTTTACTTCATGAATTTGCACGAGCGCAAATTAAAGATAATTCCACCATTCTTGCCTTCATCCAACTCATCCAACATTTATATGGTCAAGAGGCTTCACATTGCATTCTTGAACCTGTTTTGATCATTTTGCAAAAGCTGGACTTTATGAAGTTAACGCATGATCAAGCGCAAGGGTTAATCCGTTGGATGCTGAATACAAAAGGGGTTCGGGATTTAAAGCTTGTCTTGTCTCTCAATTTTATCGACGTTTATAGCAAACTCCTGCTTCAGCTCGAGCTGCCTGCCATTTTGCATTATCTTCTGGAATTACACCAGCATGACAATTTCAAAGATCTATGCGCATCGTCAGAAGTTGCCATTGGACGCGCTTTGGCCCTACTTTGCGCAACGGAAAATTCCGAGTATCAATATCGACTCATTAGACTTTTGTTTTTCATAAATCCAGCTATCCTGCAACGGCCAACCATCCGCTTAATTCTTGTAGATGCGAGCCATTATTGGAATTCATTTTCGCATCTGGCTGTGCTTGCACATATTTTGGAACCTGAAGCCTTTTGTCAAAAAGCTAAACAGATCTTGCAAAGTGAACCAAGCCAAGCTCCTTCTACTAAGAGAATGATTCACTATCCCGATCCTGAAATCGCTAGCAAGATCAATCATTCTATCATCCAATACATCCAGGGACCCTTCTTGTACGATCATGCCTTTTTGATAGACATCGCCTTGCTTGCACAAGCCCCTGGTTTTTCGATGAGTGTCGTGGATTGCGATCTTCTCGCGATCTGCGAGGCGTATCTGCAAAAACCCACTGGCTGTCCCCCTGAAGCGGAGATGTCTCCTCGGCTTTTAATGCAGTGCTTGCAGGTTTTTCTCAAAGATCCAGATGTCAGAGAAGATCCCAGAGCGGCAAGATTGATTAGAACTTGTACTCAGAAGGTTTAAATGCAGCAGCTAACTAATCAATCTCCCGAACTTTCCCTTACATTTAATATTCCAAGGGATGCGAAAAACGAAAGCAACATCTACTTGACTCGCGTCGATATCGTCGAATCGAATACAACCGCAGGAGGCTTGAGCACGGGCTATTTGCGCTTTCCCCATCTTTTAGTGGGTATCGCGTCTGATATTGATAAGAATAAGAGACTGAGCCAGGATCTCAACGTATGTATTGTGGGCCCCGGAATTAGAGAGGGCGCGCACTTGTGTGAGTGCCCTCAGTTGGTGGAATTGAGAGCGATGATGCCAAAAGCGCATTATCTTCTGCTCGATAATGATAAAAAGCTCTTAGAGCTGCTGGGAAAGGCGATCGGGAGGCAAAAGCTACTAGCCTATGACCCGACAATGTTGCGTGGCCGCACCTTAGGGAATCATACAAATCCCTTTTTAGCAAAAGAGCCTTTGCTTTCCGTCTTGAATGATTTGAAGCCAGTCTTAGCAAACCAGACCCCCGTTCCAAAAGAGCCGCTGCAGCTACTCAAGGGGATGGGCGAGTCAAAGGAAATCTTGGTGAAGATCGATCCCAACCGCATTGAATTGCGCGATTTTGACATTCGCTCCTCGCAGTTCAAAGAGACGGATAAGGGGCAATTTGATGTCGTGGTGGCAACCATGTCGATAACGAATACCTTCTGTGAACAAAGAAAGACAAATACGGCCTTGGATTGTTTTCAACAGGTCGGCAAGTTTTTGGAACTGTTGCGACCAGGGGGAGTCTTCTACGCGGATGCGGTTTTATTCGAATTCCTATTGAAACACGGCGAGGAGGGGATTGAGCTCGGTCACGAATACCTCGAAGCCATTGTGGGGAACCGGCTTGAGGTAGTGACGTGGCCTTTGGATCTCGTGGAAAAGGGAGCAGTAGGAATACGCGGAGAGTTTAAAGAGTATTCCTACAATGAAGTGGGACGAAGCGTCACAACTGCGACTATCCAGAGTTTTAAGCGCAAAGAAGAGAAAGTAGCACTCCCTGCAGAAAGGTTGGCTGAGATTAGCAGCAAGCTTGCGGGCTATAAATAAGGAGATTTTATGCAGATGCAGTTTAGATCAAGTAATTTTCCCCCTGTTGCGTTTACAGCTTTTTTGAATGGGCAGAAGGTAGATGTTTTAGCTGAAAATCCCTCAGAGATGTCGCAACTAGCACTTGCAGGATATGAAGATTCAAATGATGCCTTTCGAAAGCAAGCAATCGACCATAAAGACCACTATGAGCAATCGCGTCGAGAAATCCTAGAGGGATGCAAAGGGTTAAAAGGACGCGTGTTAATCCTAGGGTTTGGATGTGGGTTAGACATCCCTTTCCAAGAGTTAATCTCTCAGTTCGATGAAGTGACTGTGGTCGATATCGATCGCAACAATATGAAGCAAGCGGTCAATGCCTTATCCTCCAACCAGAAAAAGAAAGTGCGCTTAGTCGTCGCCGATTTGACAGGCTGCATCAACGCTTGTTTTACAAGAATATTCGACAAAATGGACAGATTGGAATTTCCAGAATTTGCGCCCGAGATCTCCAGAGTTCTCTGTGCGCAAGAAATCAAACGGTTAGAATTACCCAAAAACCATTATAACTATGTGATCTCTTCAATGGTTATCCATAATTTACATAGATCGATCCTAGCGTGTATCTGTCAAATTATGCTAAGACGTTATCAGCGTGGGGATAACATTATCACCAAGACAAGTACTATAAATTTTTTACGTTTTAATAACTCTATACAGCACCATCACTTCGAAGATATGGGAGAGTGGGTTAAACCGGATGGCAGGATTTATGTTTCCTATCCCAAAGGGGAATACTTATTAGAGGGTGAAAAACAAATCGAACACCCAGATCCACTCTTACCTGACACCTTAGACATCGCTAAAAAACATTTTAAAGTGAAACAGACGAGGGAATGGAAGTGGGAAAGGAAACTTGAACACCGGACACGCACTCAGTTACTTGTTATCCAAAGCTTTCTTTGTCAGAAGAAACCAGGCTAATTCACCGCCGATTCCTCTGTCTCATAAAGCATATTGATGGATTTCGCGAATTTTTGGATTAAAAAATCTCTTTTTAACTTTAGAGAAGGGGTTAAATCTCCATCCTTGATAGTTAGACGATAATTGATAAATTTATACCGTTGGATTTTTTCCCATTTATTCAATTTATTGTTCAATGTATCGATGAATTCCTGCATCTCTCTTTGAATCATAGAGCTATTAAGAAATTCTTCATCCGATTGAAAATATTTACTGTTGGAAGCTTTTAATTTAGCTAAAACGTCGTGATCCGGAAATAAAAGACAAACCACACATCGCCTATTTTCTCCTATGACTAGAGCAGATTCAACTAAAGGAGCTGCAGTCAGGAGTTGTTCAATCTTTGAAGGCGCAACCGATAAACCCGAAGAGGACTTAAAAAGATCTTGTTTACGCCCATTGAGGACCAAATACTTTTCATCATCATAACTTCCTAAATCGCCCGTTTTAAACCAACCCTCTTCGTCAAATGCCGCAGAAGTAGCCTCCGGATTGTGATAATATTCTTTCATCACAGCGATAGATTTAACTAGAATTTCTCCATCGGGATTGATCTTTACATTTACGCCTTTGACAACGGGTCCCACCGTACCCGGCTTGATGCGCGTTTTGCAGAAATGGCTGCTTACAGGGGGACTTTCCGTTAGGCCATAACCATCCAAAACGGGCATTCCAATATTGTAGAAAAAGTAGGATAAGTCCGGATTGAGTGTCGTGGAAGAACTAAAAACAAAGCGAACTTTTCCGCCAAAGGCGTTTCGAATCTTCCTATATATCAGGCAGTCAGCAAGCCATTGTAAGGGCTTTTTGTACCAAGGAATCTTGCCTTGAGAGGCTAAATGGAGCGCGGAAAGCCCTACCCTATGCTTCAACCCGTTTTGTTTAATGGCATGGACCCAGAGAGTCCCCTGAATTTTTTCAAGCAAGCGCGGGACGAGAACAATGACAGTCGGTTGGAGTTCAGGGCAAAGGCTAATTAATTCTTTTGGATCATCGGGAAAATAAATCTTAGCTCCATAAGCTAAGATGGCATAATTTGTCATATGCCCAAAAATATGGGGAAGCGGAATGACATTAATGTATCTATCTTCAGGAGAGAAAAGAAAATTTTCTGCCCCCAGAAATGCGGTGAGGCCCTTTTGCAGTAAAACGACTCCTTTAGGCAAGCCTGTGCTGCCACTGGTATAAATAATCTTGCCTACATCATCTGCTTTTACTTGCGAAGTCCTATCTGTATAAGCCCCTGGCTCTTTTTGTTTTAAGGCTTTTCCCATCGTTAAAAAGGCGTTGTAACTCATCGCCGATCTAGAAACACTTTGGTATTCTAAGCCGTGGTATTCTAAGCTAATGACTTGCCCATCATCGAAGGGATAGGCTTCGGCTTTTTTCCAGGCATCTTCGCCGATCACAAATATAAACTTCGGTTGTGTGTTTTGAATTTCGTAAAGGAAGTTATCGTTTGAAATATTATAGAAAAGTGGGATGGAGATGGCTCCGATTGACATGATGGCTAAATCGGCAATGATCCAACGGGGGCAAGGAATCCCCATAATGGCGATTCGGTCTCCTTTTTTTACCCCTAGGCTAATTAGTGAGTAGGCAGTGCTTTCAATTTCGCACAAAACTTCTGCAGTAGATAATGCAACCCATTTGCCCTCAATTTTGAAGGAAAGAGCTTGAGGTTGTTGAAATCCCTGATTCAGCAGGTTAAGAAAATCGGGAATGGTCTTGCATTTTTCACAGATTTTCATGCACGGGCACTTTTTTTTCCACTATGCATGTGTATTTTTATTTTTAAATATAAATATTGAGTAACGGGCTGAAAATTGCACCCGAAGACCTGCTGAACATTCACATTGAAATAAATTATATAATTATATATGATGATTTGTTAATAACAATAGGTTTTTAATGAATAAAATGCTTAATCTATTTATCTTTTTTATCTTAATGATTTCAAGTACACTTGTAGAATCCACTCAGGTCCAAAAGATCACAGAGTTCAAAACTTCTAACGCAAAATGGAACACACCTGATGATGGATCGAATCCCCAGCTGCTCAAATATGATATCCAGTTAACTCTCGACGATGGTCATCTTTACAACATGACCGGAGTGACGGATCCGCAGGTAAAAAATGAATATCGCGTGGGTGATGAAATCCAAGTGACAAGAGAAGGATTCTTCCTCAATGATACTTCTAAATCTTGGTTCGAGCTAGAAAATGTGAAGAAGGGGAACAAAAGGGTATTATATGGAAAAAGTCGGCTGCAGCCAGTCGATTCTACCGAAGGTGTGCACCCTCTCCTATTTTTTATCAGGGTTATTCCGGGGGATTATTACAAAAATCAAGTCTTTCTTACAGAAGCCTTGGTAAATAAAGATAAACCCATCCTTGGTGATACGCTACAATTCAAACTAAAGAATTATTATTTTTCACTCCCCATAAAAGATAAACTGTTTCATGGATTTTATGCTTTGATGCCAATCGAAATTCTCCATGAAGAAGTCTCCCCACCCGATTCGTTTGGTCAACAAGTGTGCCAGATGCAGATTTTGAATCCTTTGACAAATGAAACATTTAATATTATCTCTGAACCTTTCTCGGAAGCTACTCAAGCTACTGTAAAACAAGTTGTTGAAGAGCTGGAATACACGGGACATTATCCACCTGAACTAGAATCTTATAAGAAGTATGCAGGACGATATAAAATAATAACATTAAACGATAATCAAACGCTGATCACAAAATATAAGTCCCATCAAAGCAGTGATACTATTCAAGAAGGGGACCCTATAGAAATAGTAAAAGAAGATAAATACCATAATAAGTCCAGCAACACTGCTTGGAATATGTCAAAGTACGTTGTCAAAAATCTAAGGACTAATGAAACAGTAAATTTTGAAGGGACCTCAAGGAAGCCAGAACCCTATTATCATGGAAGTGACATTGGACATATCACAAATATAGAGGAAAAATGGGTGAACAAAGGCAATTTTACACATACCATCACTTATAATGTAAAAACCACCCGTGGGACATTTAGATTTAGCTACGAAGCTCAATATGACGACGACGAGGATCCCAATCCTAGTTCAATATCGCCAAAGGAGAATAAACAGTTTGGTGAGAAAATCTATTATGGAAAGGCCATTCGCTTTTTAGAAGGCGATCGCGTCCTAGATTTGGTTGAAAATCAAACGATCTCAGCTGGGGAGAATTCACGCTGAAAAGAGGTGGGGGAGCGGGGAGAGGGTATAGTCTTGGGGAAGGCGAGAGAGGAGGATGCGCGTTTCGAAGAAGGCTTTTGCCGCGAAGCGCTCGGAAGGGGACTTCGGCTTTAGCCATGCTTTCAAGAAGTCGAGGGCGAAGGGCTGAGTGAGGATCTGAAGATCACCCGAAAAGAAGAGAACTTCGCCAATTAGGGAAGCAGCCTGCGAGTCGGAGAGGAGAGAGCTGCGATTGTAGGGATTGGGGGAGCTCCAGGCTAACTCAAGCTGCGTCGTCAATAACCACATCTTGCGCTGAAAGGGTTTTTTCTTGGAGAGGCATTGACAGAAGAAAGCCCCATCTTCCATAGACCCGAGCAGAGCCTGCCACGCATTTGTCTTTTCATCCTGGATCAGGAGGAAGTGGTGGACCGGTTTGCGAAACGGGTCAAAAAGATTGATCTGATCCACACAGGTCGAAGCAAAATTGCGCGTAACGAGCAGGCGTTCATCAAAGATTGGACTTATGCTGCTTAAGTTCAATATCTTAGACGCCGTAAATTGCGGAGCGAAAAATTCCTCCTCCGTCAAAGGGATAACAGGGGCTGCATTCTTTTCAGAAAGCGACATCCACAAGGCCAGAGTTTGATTCTCGTTATCCTTTTCATGGTCTTGTTGTTTGTTATGATCCTGCTGCCGGAGTTGCACCATCGTCCCTTCTGCATTCTGAGGCAACGTTTGCGCAATGGAGGCGCTTTTCCACCCATTAGGCACTTCAATCTTTTGCTGAATGCCATGCTGGACGGCGCTTGCAATGATGCTGATAAGCTGCTTTTCTAGTAGAGCAAAATCGCCTTGTGGTAATTGTATGGGGCGCAAGGGGTTAAGAAGCTGCTCCTTAACCCAATTGAGGTAGTCCTTGCGATCGATTTCCATTTTTCCTTGCGCATATTGCCGGTATAAGTTCACGGCAATATCCCTCGCAAATAGCTCCTTGCAATCCCCAAAGACCGTTTTGCGATCCAACTTGTTAGCATAACGCTTGTCTAACAGGTACTGCTGGAGGATGTTGCTCATCTTCTGCAAGCAAAAGAGAAAATTCAACCGGTAGCTCATCTCTTCCGTTTTAAAATGCGAGGAGAGAACCACATCGAGGATCCCGAAAGGCCCCTCTTTCTTTCCCAAGCGCTCGTGTAGCTTGGGTAGGCTGCTGCGCGGGACGGCGGTCAAGATCCTCTGGAAGTACTCCAGAAGGCGCATGCGTCGATCGCCCTGCAACAGCTGATGGCGCAGGGTCTGATCGCTAAAGGTGGCTACAGCAATGGCGTCAGGGAGTTGCACGATGTGTGTTCCCGTGATGTGATCTTGGTCGTAATAGGTAAACAACTCCTCTTGACGATACTTTGTCTCAAGGCAGATCTCCTCGATATCTAAACTGCCCATCTCGTGAAAGGATTTAGTCGCCACATGCATGCACAGCAACTTATTGCTCGTATCATCAAAGAAGAGGATGCCTTTCAGTTGGGGGTTGATTTTGGGTAATCGGTCGCACAGCAGTTCTGCTACTTCATGGTTTAACATCCCTCGGAAATAGCAGCCGATGTCGATCACAGCGTGCACGCATTTTTTATCGCTTTCGGGGAGAGGTTGCAAAAGATCGCGGAATAGCCCTTCTGGTCTATCCCCGACGATGGTCACATGGGGATTTTTGCGGATCAGAAGATCAATCGTCTGCCCATTCGTCCCAGGTTCCAACAAAAGGTCCACAGGGCCTTTGCGGTAATCCATATGGGGAGCCATGAAAGGATGTTCTAAAGTTGCAGAATAACCGGTCACGCCTAGCGCCGCTGTGAGGGTGTCTTGCCCGCTGCTGGAGACCACGCTCGTGTACAAATCGAACAGCTGGATCGCTTGCCGATTGGCATAGTCCAGAATAAGTTGGAGGGCGTAATCGCTTTTTTGATTGAGGATCTTCTGGATCTTGGAGAGCAGTTCCCGATGATTGAGATCGCACTGCATCAGGTCGCAGTGACAACCGTGTTGCTCTAGAAAGTGATGGAAGGCGATCAGTGTAGGGGAGTTTGCTACCAGGGCTTTTGGGTTGGTGGCAAGGAGTGCCAAATATTCTTCGCTGATGACCTGGCGAAGATGCAGGATAAAACCTTTGATCTGGCTCTCGTGGATCCCAGCGACCACATAGGCGATGTAAGTGTTCACCATCATCACGAAGGAATCGCTAAATTCTGAACCCTTAGCGGGTTTCATATTGGCAATGAAAGGGATGGAGATGGCGGGAGCGCCTCTTTCATAGTTCAGCCCATGGTGTTCAAACACTCCCTTCGACAAAGCATCAGAGAGCCATTTTTCGGCCAGCATTTGGTGAACTAAGACCATGTAGTCAGCAGCGCAAGGCGTAGACAGGTGTTTTTGTTTAAGCTCTTGATAAGCCACAGGAAGTGTTGCGGTGCTTTGTGTAAAGTATTTTTTGATCTCGCTGCAATCCTCTGGCAGGGCGAGCAATGCTTTCATTTCAGGATCCTCCACCAACCGTTGGGCAATTTCTTGCCGCAAATAGAGCCACTGCGCGGGCGTGAGGCTATCTTGCTGGTTTTGCAGAAGCTTTAAGAGAGGGTGGACAGAGTTTGGGTCTTTGACTTTTAAAGCAAAACGGATAAGAGCTCCGACGACTTTGCTGTAACCTGCATCGATGTGCGTCACTAACCCGTAGGGCATGTTTAGCTCTTTGCGCGGATCCAAAGCTTCATGAATCTCGTCGAATGTAAACAAGCCACGCGTCCTTAAAAGAGACATGATTTCTTCTAAAAGCGCTAAGTTTTCTTCCAGCTCCTTCTGTTTTCCCAATTGATTATTCTGGAGAACCAAACTCATCTTGATATATTTGGTGCGCAAAGAGCGAATGGTCTCTACAGTAGTGAGAACGCAATCGCGCTCAAAGATAGCCTCGCGCAACATGTCGCGGGTATTTTTAAGATAGGGCTTAGTGAAATGCTCGGCTTTATCGCTAAAGATCAAGGCATGGGTTCTTTGCTTAAACAGGCGCATCGACTCGCGGTTCATCTCTTCTAAGGCTGTAGGAAATAAATGTGTGGGATACACCATGCAGGAGAGGTGGTACCCATCTGCCTTGATCAGTGTAAGAAGAGGGCCCCAAGCAAAGGATTTGCCTTCGCCCTGCAGCGCTTGGACAATCACGTCGACATAGCGTCCGTCGACTTGCCGGAGCATCGCTTCCAACTTCTCAACCTGGGGTAAGCGCAAGATAACGCCCTTGTAATATTCAAAGACCAAAAGTGCCTCTACATGCTGGCTATAGGCCGCATAATGCGCCGTGTGCGGCTTGTAGACTGAGGCTTCCAGGTACATTCCCACACAGTTAAAGAAATGCACGATCCGCGCAGGGTCTAGAATGCCTGTGCGCTTGGCGATCTCTTTGCTATCGCGGTGCAAAAAGAGCCAGATGCAATCATCGATATCCAGAAGGTCTAGCTTTCCGCCCCCGATTTGTAGTCGCGTGGTGGGGTCACGCAAAAGCTCTGCATTGGCTGCCTCGACAATTTCCTTCTTGAGTTCTTCTGTGGATAAGGCCTTCTCCTCCACCACTGAGGGGGCTTTTTTCTGGATTTGAGCCAAATTTTTCGCTCTTCCCAGTTGGTAATCTTGCTCCAAAGCAACTAGTGAGGCTTGCAGTAAAGGATCGGAGTGTTTAAACGAAGAAAAACAGTTCACTTCCTCTATCACGAGGGTCTCAGCAACAGGGCGTTCATGGCTTCTTGCCACATACCTAAGATCGGGCTCTTGACGTTGTGCGGGAAGCTCGTGAGGTCTTAAGAGAGGAAATTGATTGGCCTTCGGCTTAGTAAATCCAAATGTTTTCATACTATCGCCATATTTGGGGATCCGCACCAAGTCAAAATAGCGTCGGCAACTGAAATCTAGTTCAGCGAGCCGTTTTTCACTTCGGTTCAAGGCATAAGCATGATAGGCATTAGCGACAATTTGACATTGTTTACGCCAGGTTGCCTCTTTGTTTCGTTTGGCGTCTGAGAGCCAAATACAAACCAAAATAAGCCCCAAGCCACTATTCGGGTTTGCAAAGTGTGCAAGCCTTGATTCATGAATATCTCTGATTAACGAGGACATCAGCAGTTCAAGGCGCAATGTCAGCGATTTTTCAAGATTACTCGTTTGAAGCAACTTCACAAGGTAGTGAAAATGGCGAGGCAAGTCTTTTGTATAGCGGCTTAAGTAAGGAGGAAAATCTTCAATCGGTGCTAGTTTTTCGAGTTCTTCAAAGGTTTTAGATACACTCGACATTCCACTAACTATGTGTTGTGGAGTTATGGACTGCCCTTGTTGGTTGCTGTATATATGATCCACAATGAAACCCCAATCGATCATCTGTTCGCGCGTGATGAGATTTTCTATGCGTAGAGCATGGTGCACATTGAGGCGTCTTTTCAGGTATTCTTCAGCCAGAGGAATCATGTGACGTTCCCTCAAGCCCTCTTTTGTAAACTTATCCCAAAATCTTAAGATCCTTTCCAAATTATCGTCAGGGCCTGGAAGGTTAGCTCTTTCACTTACATCCACTTGTTGAGTTTCTACAAAGGACCTCGTCTCAGGATAACGGTTGAAGTTGTCTTTGACTAACCATAGGGCCAGCATCGCGATCGCGTAGGCGTGTGGGTCATTGTCTTGCTTTTCTTTTTGAACATCTAAAATCCAGATAAAAAGAGTGAGTTCTTCATCTGTAAAGCGCCTGAAAAGCCTGGTTGCCATTAAAAAATCTTTCACACGCAGGTAATCACTTGGTGATTCAGCATATTGGAAGAGAAGATGGGCCAGAAACAAGTTGTGAATGCAATTGCTTTGTGGCTTTAAACCATTGTGAAGGCGCATTTTTAAACAGCGGATGGTTTCTGGTTTTTCAGATATTTTTGCGTAGCCATAGACATAGGGGATAAGCACTTCTTTTACACCTTTATCGGTTTCAAGAATCAAAAATCTGTTGAAACCCCGGATTCCATGCAGCTCTTGGTGGGGTGAAATGAAGGTGTGATCTGCATGCATCCACACCCAGCGCTCGTCCCCCCTTCTTTCAAACTTGAGCGGGTGCTCTTCGCAGGTGTAGCGATGAAATTCGAGCTGGAGCTCCTGTTGATCCTGCGACTGCCAAAGCAGGATACGGGGGCAGAAATCGCTTTTAGGTAGCTTCCAGAGCCTATAACCGGTTGAGGAATCCGTTGGCCAAAAAAGCCCTTCTTTATCGATCCGGTAGACAATGCGCTGCTCTTCAAGAGAAATGAGCAAGGCCTCACCCGTCTTCGCAAGAGTCATCCATAAGGTATAAGAAGACCAATCAAAGGGATATTGTCGATGCGGAAATTTCATGGGGGTCGTGGAGGGATGGTCATCTCCTGTGCAAATGTACCAGCGGCCCAAATACTCTCTAAAAATAGAAATTTGGAAGTTATTGCTGGCAAAGCGAATCCTTCCTATCCGGTCCTTGTCTTCGTAGTAGTGCTCGGTCATTGTGCCGCTCGTCACAGCGCGATACCGATTATCCATGTGACCTATATGGAAATTGATTGTATCCCGAAAGGTAGCAAGTGTTTTGAAAAGATTAGATGTTTGGACAGAAACATCGCGCCGGTAGATCTGGCTAGTTAAAAGATCGACCGTATAAGGGATGTTACCCTCCTCATAAATCCAACAAAAGGGTGTGTGGGCCTTCCACTCCGCTTTTTCTGCACAATGGATTCCTTGGAATCTTAATATTTTAACAAAGAGGCTATGCGGGATTTTTTTGCTAAAAAGGTCTCGAATTTGATGGATGTGGCCGATCTGATAGGTGGCTTCTTTCTGAAAGTAGGCGCTGAAAGAATTGTGACTGCGCATGGTGACTTTTTGGACCATCGCGTCAAGCGTAAAGCGGCACCAAGTAATCTCTTCCGCCTCCTCCAAGCACAAAGTCTTTTGCAGTTGGTAGCTATCCAGCAAGACGCTGTGCAGGTAGTAGTAGAGGGAGTCTAAGTTTTTAAAGTCGGACCGCTGTAGATGGGCTCTCAGGGCTTCTCGTTGGAGCCGCAAATTGGCTTCTGCTTGGGGGTAAGTGGCTGTCCCGACCATCCAGACGAGGCAGCGCACGTACTGCTCCTGCAAGTAGACCAAAGTTTCTAAGCGACGCGTCTCTTCGATTAGGTGCGTTGCTTTAAAAGTGTAGTGCCCTAAGGCCTTTTCAAATAACTTCACCAGTTGCCAAGCGATTTCAGGGTGTTGCAGAAGGGTTTTTCTCAGTTCACCACGTTGAAAGAGAGTACTCCAAAAGAAAATGCGCGCATCCTCATCCGCAAAAAGCTCAAGCGATTTATCAAACAGATGGATCAGCGTCGAGATTTGCAAGCCCCCTTTAACCGCATGGACGCTCATGAGCTCTTTAAAGCGGGGTAAAGCCAACAAGATATTGACATTTTGCCGTTGAGATTTTAAGAACAGATCCTTTTTCGTATTATCAGGAAAGAGCGTAAGACTCCTCCAGGAGGGTTGTTTACCTTCTTGAGAAGAAGAAAGCTGCATATCCATTTGTGCATATTCTTCTTCGGTCTTTTGTGCAGCCTCCTTCTCTGCAAACTTCAATTCAGTCTCAAAAATCAGCACATTTTCCTGTTCGTCCATGCTCAGTTTATTTTTCCCGATCCGGTCAGACTTTCCCTCGTCGTTCCAGAGGCCACAAGAACTTCTCGCTATGACAGCCATATGGCGCAGTTGCTGAAAGTGAGGGTGTGCCATGTGGAGGTACCACCAGGCTGTGCGCCAGTACCTTTTATCGATGGAGAGTTGATAATGCGTGCTCCTTTGTTCCACTTCATATTCTTTATCGGCTGTGTCCCAGATCTCTTCTTTGAGCTTTAGAGCATGCACACTGGAGTAGCGATAGTCCCCCAGTTCTGGCACAAACTTTAGGAGAACAGGATCATCGTATTGATCACTTGTTTCTTCATCTCCAAAGTCAAAGAACATCGCTTTAAAATCGAAGAGAGTTGGACCTGCCTGTTTTTTTGCTATAGCTTGCATGAGAATGCTGGCATCGATTTCTGTTTGATAGTTAAGGCTGGGAGGAAGCTCTTGGCCATCGCGCATGTAGTGTAAAAACTGGCTCATATCGAGAGTGTAAAAATCGAGCCTCTCCTCTCCTGAAAACCCTAAGTGGTCTTCTAGAAGGCAAGCAATCTCATAAGCTGCAAGAAAACCGCTAAAGACTCCCACCATTTGTTGAGGTATCCCAGTATGAACGGAAAACTTACTGAGGATAGATTCAAGATGGGAAATTAGCTTTTCGCATGTGGCGCGGTTTACCCTTAGCTCGCGAAAGATCTGCTCTTTTTGCTGCCGATACTCGGAATGAAAGAAAAGGCGCCCTAACTGGAGAAGAAACTCTAGGCGATACTCTTGGTAATAGCCGGTTTCGGGTATCCCTTTTTGAGCAAAGGCTTCGGCCGAGTGAAGAAGAGTGGTTGCATCGATCGCTTTGCCATCCAAAAGCCAAGGGGGCAGAGTGGGGAGCTCGCGTGCCTTCTCATAAGGCGCCGAGGCAGCGTTCATCATCTGTTCAAGGGCGGGGCAATCGATGTCGTTGAGTTGGCTGGCGCATTCTTTTTGCCAGTCGAAGGGAGTGATAGGGCAATCTTTAGGTTTAAGGATAGGTGGCAAAACGGATGTGGGAGCCTCCACGTGTTTGTTGAGGAGTTCTTGGAGGCGTTGTAAGCGATACAGCAGTCCGTGAAACGACTCCTGGAGCAATTTTTCAGGACTATCTTTAAACTTTTCCACTTGCCTGAAGAGGTTGGGAAGGCCCTTTTTCAAATGAATCAGGTGTTGAGGAGAGACGGTGGGTTGATTAAGCAGCAGTTCAAAGGCGCTTGCCTCAAGGAGATGCTTGAGAAGCTTAAACTTCGGCGCTCCAAGAAATATTAATCCGACTACAAGAAGAGCCTTAAGCGAACAGGTGCCACTTAGTTGGAACTCGACGGTTGCTTTCTCGAACCGGTTTGGATTGGCAAATGGCTCTAAAAAGAGGTAAAGATCATTTTCATCGTAACCGCGTAGGGTTTCCTTTTCATATTTAGGCAGGATATCGGGTTCTCTAAGCTGCATCCAAAAGAGGGGAGAAGTAGCCAACTCCTTGGGGATATTGTAGATGCGCGGTGCATCTAGATATTTCTTGGCGCCATCGCTTTCATGGCGATGGTAAAGGCCCCCAGCTCCTGTATTGATGACGATGAGTTGATAGACGTTATCCTTTAAATAGATCAGTCCCAACATGAAGTGCCCGGTGCCTGCATTTGCCGTCCACCCAAGAGGCACGGCCAGCATTGTCCCCTTGGATAGTTCGACTTGTTTGGCGAGAACCATCGTGTACTTGATTAAGGCCTGTTGCAATTTTTGGGGCGTATCGCACTCTTCAAAGAGTTTGTCCATCGCGTCGCAGTGATTTTTGACCTGGTCCAAAATACCTAAAAATTTTATCAGTCGTTGTTTGTCGTTATAGAGCGGGACCAATAGAGGGAATTGCTGCATAAAAAAGTTCAGGGCGGTTTTTAGAAAGAGACAGGAGTCTTGAGGGCAGTTTCCGTCGAGTGCAACCCCTTCCGCATCCTTCATTCCGAGTAGATAACTGTCGCCGATCAGTAATCCTAAACGCTTAGGCGTCAATAATTTGTGGAATTGATTGCGCCAATGATTAGGAGAAAGCGGGGCGGGATTAGCAGGTGGAGGGGCTTTGACCTCTTCCGTTGCCGGAACCGGCGCTGGTGCCTCGGCTGTCTTTGTATCCTCTTTTTTCTCTGTAATTACGGGAATAGTATTTGAATGTTGAATTGGTGCAACCATAATTGCACAATTGTATCAAATACATAATAAATCTACCACAATAACTTAAGGGTGGTGAACACTTACAGGTGGAGTGCCTTCACTCTTAATCTAATTTCGTCAAATGATTGATTATTTTTGCTCTTTGCGTCGGTGTAAAGTCATTGCCGTAGAATTTTAGGAAAAATTCTTTTTTAAGATCTGCTTTTGAAATTTCAGGATTTTTTTCAACAATGGATCGAATGATTAAAACTTTTGAGGTTTCATACATTGACCAACCCATCTTCATGCGTTCAATAGGTAATTTCTTTTGAATCATTTCGGACATTTTTTTTTTGATATAAATTGAGGTATCATCCATCAACTTTTACCTTCTTAAGACAAACAAGTTTCAAAACTTCTAGTTCTTCACTCATAACTATGCCACATTCGAATTCTATGGCCATCAGACTAATCCATTCACATGATAATCACAAGAAAAAATTCGACACGAGAACTTAAGGTGGAATGCTTGTCACGCAATTGAACATATTCTTCCCCAGGGTATCTTTATCAATTGTATGTGCTTGATCTACAACAACTTCAGGCTTTATTTTTATTTCAGGTAGCATGGCAATAACTTAAATTACAAACATCTAATTGTTAAAGATTGATAAAGTTTATTGAAATAAAATAATAATTGGCTTATCATAGTTTTTTAATTTTGTAGGATTCATAAATGCAGTGTACAGGGGCAATACCCAAACAAGTTACATTTGAAGAAAAAAGTGATTCCCCACCTAAAGCAGAGAGGAAGTTGCGCTCCCTTGGGACCACATCGACCCTTTTTTTGACAAAAATGCATAAGGGTTTTGAGGCCCACCGCAACTTGATTTGCTACCTAAAAGATCATAAAACCGCTTCTGTTTATGATGTAAAACGACGGACAGAGCTTCCCCTACACGAAGCAGAAAAGATAATTGGTATCAAATTTTTCTCCCAACACCTGGCCTTGCAAACTGCTAGTGGGTTGAGAATTTGGGATCTAACAGGCGACCAGCCCAGAGTTGAAGCAACTATTCCTGTAACAGCCGAAAGCTGCGAAATCCACCGGGAAACCGGCACCAAAGTCCTAATAAAAAAAGATTCTCTTGAATGCTATAGGGGTTTGCGGCAAGCTTCCACTATTCCTTTTCAGTTTACAAAGCAGCATAAGCTATTACTTACGAAAAATGAAGCCATTGTTTATTCAAAAGGCCCCGCTCTTTTAACTTCTTTTGATTTAGACACAGGAAAAAAACTCACCGATCGTCTCTTTGATGGAGAGTTGACCTGTGCGACAAATGGCGAGGCCTTAGTGACCTATTGCACGCGTCTATTGCGTGAATCTGGCCCCCTCAGCATCTTAGATCCGCGGACCCTAAAAGAGAAACAAGAGCCTTTGAAAATTATAATCAATAAAACTGCAGCGATAGCTTATCTAAACATGGGAAAGAAAAGTATCGAGTTAATGACAGCGGATAATTTATTTCAATGTTATAATTTAAAAGGAGAGCTAAAAGGCAGGCTTCAACTTCCTTTGCACTTTTTGGGCCACATGTCAAAGGTATCGCAAAACTTTCTAGCGATCTGTGTCGGTGATCAACTCCAGATATTGAATAAGGAAACGGGGGAGTTGCTTGCAAAATTAACAGCGAATCGCTTCATTATTTCCTTCCATTTCCATGTTGGACAAACGACTTACCTGGCGGCTAAGTTGGACGATGGCCACGTGCAGTTGTGGTCTTAAGCGTCCGCCGCCAGGTCAGCTTCATTTTACCACAAGTAAGTGGTCAGCTCTTGCGGTAAGCCAATGTAGCTCTTAATATGCGGAAGAATCGCACCTTTTGGAAATCTCTTCAAGATCGCGAGCGCGCGTGCATCCTGCGTTTCTAGATAGAAGCTAAGGACCTCATTCAAAGCGAGATTCAATTGATCATCTTCAAGGCTTTCTAAGAAGTTGATGTACTCAACAGGAGTCGTGATCGCTTTTGCCCTTGCCATCCATAGGGGGATGTCGCGATTTTGCGAAATATGGAAGTAACACGCTTCCACACACAGGCTCTTAATGCGTTCGCTGGAAAGAGCGCGGCTTTTTGCAACGGCTTTGTCCCAATTTTGGGTGACATATTCGTAAGCGGGGCGACCAGGCTTTTGGAACTCTGTTTTGAACAGATATTCTTCATAAAAGGCGCGCGTTTTGCGGAGCTCTGGATTCATTCTCAGCAAATCTTGCAGATCCTGGAAGTTGGGTTGTTCAAACAGGGAGACGTTTGTGGCGATCTCTTCGTCGATGCGATTCCATACAAAGGCTTTGGCATCCTCTGAGAGGGGCTCAAAGACGCCAAATTGATTGATGGTTCCCATTTGGTTTACCTGCTGGCGAAGCTTTTCTTTGGCTGTCATGCGGTCGGTCAATTGAAGAAAATGATCCCAATTGACATGTTCGCCATTGAGAATGCGCGTCAGAAAAGCGTTTAGGAGGGCATTTTTTGGCGTTGCATCATTGGCCATCGGATGGCGCACAAATCTGCCTTGTTGAGTGTGCGTGATGCAAATATTATGCTGTCTAAACCAATTCTCTAAATGGGGAAAGTTTTCATATTTAATGTTGCGGGCAAGGGCGGCTCCAAAGGCTTTATCCGTTGCGACTAACCGTTGAATTAACGGGTCGTTGATGATGGCCCCTGCGTTGCTTGCTTGCTTTTTGGAATCGAGGATAATCTTCCATTTTCTGTGTGCTTCTGTGTGGTAAGGTCTAATCAATTCTTCAAACTTTGGGTTGAGAAGAGCGAGATTTTGTATCGCGCTGAGTTGGTGGAAATCGAGCAGCGGCAAAATCTGACTGAGTTCGGTCTTATCCATATAGCCTTTGCAGATTTTATTGACGACGTGTTCAAGTTCCCATCCGCCAAGCACCTGGCTGCTATTTTTGTTTAAGTATTGAATCAATTGTTCATTTCTTCCCACGTAGTCAGTAGGCTTAAAAAGGAGTAAGACAAGTGCTGTAAGTTTCATTGTGGTGGCTACAAATAGAGCTGTAGCGGCAAGAGGGGTGACAACGCCTGCAATCACTGGAATGGATAGTGTCAAGGCAACAATAGTGGCAAAGTAGGCGATTGTGAAGATGCGCACTTTCTTGGTTGCGCTATTTTCCAGTGCCTGGACGCGTAGACCAGAATCCCGCAGGGATTTAATGGCCGCGCTTCTTGTAAAAGTGGGTTGATCAATCTGAACAAAACTTGGGGGAGGATTATTAACTGCTTGCATATTGTCTCCTTTTATTAATTATTAAAAATTAATTATACGAAACTATATAAATATATTATTAAATTAATGTTAAGATTTTATTTAGATATGCCTGCCAGAGCTAAGTGTTGCTTGGAATTCAAAATATTTATATATGACCAAGTAAAGCATTAAGGGGGTCCTATGGGATTTGATCCACGCGACAGCTATCCCGATAGAGATAGAGGTCCAGCACCCAGCGGAGGTGGGTTTTCGAAGCGTTTACTCATCGCCGCCATCATCGCGCTTGTGGGCCTTTTCCTCTATTGGAACCAGTCGCAGGTCAATCCCATCACAGGTGAAAAGCAACATGTGGCGATCTCCCCAACCGATGAAGTGAAGTTGGGCCTTGAATCTGCCCCTGAAATGGCCCGAGAGATGGGCGGTGAAGTTGCAGAAAGCGACCCAAGAACACGTGAAGTCAAGCAAATGGGCGCAAAGCTTGTTACCAATACGACTGCTTCTAAGGGGCCCTGGGAATTTAATTTTCATCTACTTGCAGATGATAAGACCGTCAATGCCTTTGCACTGCCTGGTGGACAGGTTTTTATCACGTTGGGCTTGCTCAACAAGCTGCAAAATGAAGCCCAGCTTGCGGGGGTTATGGGACACGAAGTCGGGCATGTGTTGGAGCGGCATTCAGCTCAGCAGATGGCTAAGGGGCAATTGGGCAAGATTCTCATCGTCGCCGTGGGCGCTGCAGCCTCAGATTCCAGTCAGTCAGGAGCCAGCCAATCGATCGTGATTGCTTCGATGGTTAACCAAATGATTCAGCTGCGCTATGGACGCAAAGATGAGATGCAAGCGGATACGTGGGGGCTAAAATTGATGGAGGAAATCGGCTATGACCCTTATCAGATGGTGACCGTGATGAAAATCCTGAAAGAAGCGGGCGGGGGAGGAGGCAATATGCCTTCCATCTTTCAAACGCACCCCAATCCCGATTTGCGCATTAAGCTAATCAATGAATACCTAAAGTTGAATCCCCCTAAGGCAGGTCTTACCGACGGTCGCCCCCTCCACGATGGGGTTCCTGAATAATTCCAGCGAGGGTAGCTAAACTGGCGTAGGCGTTTTTTGAAATTTTCGCAAAATAGGAGATATTTGGGAGCAAATGCTTCCCACGCCTGTTTGTTTTTCACAACCTGTTCAGAAGGCAATTTCTCCCAAGCTTGCTTTAAGCGTTCCTCGAGAACTGATTGGTCATTTCCCCCGCTTATAGCTGAATAGATGATGGCTTTATCAGGCGAAGCGTCAATGAGAGGCATCAACTTTCGCATGATGCTTTGACATTTCCTAGCTTCGGCATAATCTTTGGTCTGAGGAAGCTCACGATTGGTGAATTCCTTGAAGTATTCTTCTTCGCTTTTTTTGTAGATTTCATCAATTTGCCGCCTTTCTTCGAGAAATTTATCCAACACCTGCATCGATTGATTCCAGGTGGTCCTTCTTCTTAAAGCAACTTCAGGTGAGAGTTTACTCAGTCTGATGCGAATTTCTGAATCCCAAGACACCTTGATCAACGTTGTAGCCGATAAAGGGAAGCGGCGGCAAAGTTTCTTTCTTTAGGCACAAGACATCCCAAAGTCAAATTCCCGATATGAAGGAGACGTATCTTTTGCACACAAGGTTAATTGCAAAGATGAAGGAATTGCGCGTGAAGTACCCAGATGGCGACCTCGTGATTCAAGCTTCTTACGGTTTTAGAAGCGAAGTTCAGCTTAAAAAAGCCTTTGAAAAGCGCTTAGAGAAGCTTTCTCCTGGACAAAAGGCTCTTCGCTTTAAGGAATTGCAGCAAGCAAGAGAAGAGTTGGACCTGATCTTCCTTTGTCTGGAAGCGCTACCCTGCAACAAGGAAATAAGGACACTACCTATTTTGGTTAAAAAGGCGCGAGAGGAAAACAATCCACAAGATGCTGCGCAATTAGAAAAGCTTCGCGTCATAGCTAAGCGATTTGATGAACGCCCAGGCGAAATCCGCTATCTCATTGGTTTATTTCTCTTGCGCAAAGGAAGCAAAGAGGTGTTGGAAAGATATCTCCAGATAATCTTTAAAGAGCTTCCTCAAGCGGAAGTTGCTTGGAATAACCTCTCACCCCACTATCAGGATCTATTGGGATTAATCGACTGGCTCATACAACATCCTAAAGCCACGGAGTGGTCCAAGGCAGTTCTATAATTTTTGTTGGCGATAGCGAGCGAGGTCTTGCTGAAGAGGCAAGATCTCGATAGGCAACACTT
>Ga0206912_1013_pt1 | contig 73196 bp, 42 predicted proteins | sample Alteio_BWOrgHeat_75_FD_152933 | JGI IMG/M metagenome (GOLD analysis project Ga0206912, IMG submission 152933) | Enriched cells from forest soil in Barre Woods Harvard Forest LTER site, Petersham, Massachusetts, United States -... | ecosystem: Environmental > Terrestrial > Soil > Temperate forest >... | reverse complement strand
CCTTTGAAGATGTCAATAAACGAGTATCGCGATTGTCTGCAAATATCCCGCTGATTATTAAAAATTTGAGTCCCCTTTCATTTGTCGATGTCCCTCAAGAAGCTTATACAAATGGACTTTTAGCTGTATATGAAATGAATCGAATTGATTTATTGCGAGATGTTTTTATTTGGGCGTATGAACGTTCTTGCTCCCTTTATTCTGCCACGCGCAAGACCCTTGGAGAGCCTGACGCTTTTCGCCTACGGTATCGCAATCTCATCTTTGAAACGGTTAATCACATTGTAAAAGAGCCCATGGACAAAATACAAGCAGTCGCAGCGATTAAGGCAAAAGCTAATCAATCAATACCTCTGGATGATCAAGCAAGATTCATAGAAGTCGTTGAGATTGAGTTAATGGGTTTACATGATGGCAATATTGCGCGTTATAAATTACCCCCTTCAAAATATGAAGCATGGAATAAGATTTGGCATTAAACTAATTATTTTTGTCAGTTTACTGAGGCCCGTGGGTGGATGTGTGCAACATTTTTATGCCGCGATAGGCGAGACTTTCTAGCCAACCGCACTTGGACAAAAATTTGGCATTGATAGCTTGTACGCGTGGATCATTGACGTTGGCAAAAGTCATAAACCAAAGCCATCTATCGAATTGTTTATAGCTTTTGAGATCTTTTTCATAATAGGTAAGTTCATGGTTTAAATGAGCTTCTTCTAGTTGATCTAGTCGTTCTAAAAGCTTTTTTTCGATCGCAGGATGGCCCTTAGCTTTTCTCAAGGAGGAGAAACACTCAGCCAAAAGTTGAGGATCAAGATCATCTTTGTGATATTTTTCTAAAAGCAGGATCTGTTGTAAAAATTTCCAGTTAGCAAAACAGATGTCGGTTTCATTTTGTATTTCTTGTAACGGCTTATTTGGATTTGAGCGCAATTTATTTAAAAAGAAATAAGCCTTTATAGTTCCTTCTAAACTTGCCAAACTACAATTGCCGTAAGTTTGCAAAGGAAGTCGAGCCAATTGTTCCCAAGTACTTTCATTAGTTACTTCTTTAAAACCTAACAGGTCAGGCAACTCCTTGTCACGGAAATTGATATATTGAGCACTTGTTAAAGTCCAAAATTCTAAAAGCTTTTTGGCAACAGTTGGATTCATTCTGGTTAAATCGTATTGGCGGATAGTGAGAGGGCGGGGTCGATCTCCACCGCGATCGCAAGAGATAAAAAGACCGTTCCATGCCAGATAGGTGGCTGTATGTCCATCATATCCGCCTAATATGATCGTGGGCATTCCTCGATGAATTCTTTGTACATATTGATCTGGTTTTCGACTTAAATAATCAGCGGCAAACAGTAAACTTTGAACTAAATGTCTTCCTGAATCCTCATCTAATAAGTGGGGGTAATCCATCGATAATTGACTAACTGATTCTGCCATAGTTCTAGCAGCAAGCGTACAATGCCAGACCAGGGAAAATTATTTGTTTGCGTTTCTATTTTTCTATTTACTTCAAATGCTTGAGCAAGCAATTTCGTTTTACGAACCCGCTTTTCATAATCTAAAATCTTTTTATCAAATTTCGGATGAGATTTGATAATCTGATTTGTGAGCATACGATGTGGAACGTGTTTTAATGTAAGAAGGTTAGTTCCATGTATGTTCCTCAAATTTGGATCCGCTCCGGCATCTAAAAGCACTTTCACAATTTCAACATAACCTTTTTCTCTAGCATAAGCTATAGCGCTATTTCCGACAGAATTTACCCTGTTTATATTGGCGCCATGCTTCAGTAGAAGTTGTATTAGTTCGAGATCTCCTTTAATCGCTGCATGCATAAGTAGCGATCTTCCCTTATCGTTAACAAAATCGACCAGAAGTTTCGCCACCTCCGTATTTTTTAGTGCGCGCAGGGTTTGAGATTGGGTTGCAAGACGGAAAGTTTTACTTACAATTTCAACATCCACCCCAGACTTAAGCAAAAGGCGTAATATGTCTGTGTGTCCCAGGTAAGCTGCCCATTGAACTGCGACCGATAAAAGCTCGTGGTCCTCTTTAGTAAGTTTCGTTAAATCTTTAGCAACTTCTTCTTCATTTCCTTCAATGGTATGGAGAATGATGGGATCAAAGGGGTCCCCTGCTTCCCAATTTTTGAAGAGACTTTCCTGAATATTTGTAATGATTGGCTCTAGATTTTCTCTGGAAATACGGGGTTCTAACCGCGCCAAGCCATCCAATTCAGAACGTACTGTTTGAAGCGGAGGATTTTGCAAAATAAGGCGCACCACACTGGCCCAAAAGGTGTCTTTAGAAGAAATCTGTTGAGCAGCAACATTTCCAGTATTAGTAAGCGAATTAGTTGGATTTATTGATAATGAATCTACTGCATTAAACATACTAATAATTATACTTATTTTTTTAATATTGGTCAATAAAATTTACATTTTCTTTATAAAACCCATCCATCGCCGGCTAAATTTTAGTTTATTGATTAGTTAATAATAAATAAATTATAATAAGGCTCCGAGGTGAACCAATGATAACAGAAACTTGGTCAAATATAGGCAATTTATTACAGCATTCTTTAAAAGATCACTTTAACCCTAAGGCTTTGAATAGCTTAGAGGGGGGAGAATGGCGGTCTTGGTCTACCGAGCAGGTCGTTGAAGAAGTTAAGTACCTCAGCCTTAGTATTGCCCATCTAGGAATAAAAAAAGGGGATTGCGTCGGCATTATGGCAATGCCCTCACCCCGTTGGAATATTGCTTGCTTTGCTATCATAATGGCTGGGGGTGTGGTAGTCACCTTGTTTCCCAACCTTTCTGAGGAAAACTTCCTCTTCGAAGTTTCACAAACGGGTATTAAGACCCTTTTTGTAGATACTACTGTTCCTCTACCTGCTTTAAATAGCCATCGTGATCTCTTCACGAATATCATTGAGATGGGGACGATAGAGTCAAACGATGGAGCAATTTCTTTTGATGAACTTATTCTACGAGGACGGGAATTCAATAGAAAGGAGCCCAATGCTTACACAGCGCTTGAAAATCAGATCGATGAAAGTGCCCTCTGCACCATCATCTATACAAGTGCTACAACGGGTTTTCCTAAAGGGGTGATGCTCAATCAGAAAAATCTTTTTTCCTGTATGCGAGAAACAAAAGTAGTACATAAGAATACTCGCTATCTAAGCATTCTTCCTCTAGCGCACATCTATGCCTTTGGTTTCAACTCGATGCTTTTTGGTTTTGGCGGAAGTATTTATTATCTCAATGATCCCAAACAATTTGTGGAAATTTGTAAACAGATACATCCCACTCTGTTAGCTGTGGTTCCGCGCGTTTTAGAAAAAGTGTACGCCAAAATGGTAGGAGCGGTTCATCAAGCCGATTTTCCAAAGAAAGAAATAGGAACCTTCGCATTCAATATGGCGATGCACTCCGAAAAATCCTTTTTAGAACGACTGCTGCATCCTCTCATAGACAAAATTGTCTTTTCTCCTTTACGCGATGCTTTAGGTGGCCAAGTAGAACAAATATTCAGCGGTGGGGCTCCTCTAAATCCCCATCTGGCTCGCTTTTTCAATAATATAGGTCTACCAATCTTTGAAGGATGGGGGATGACAGAAGCTTGTCCCATAACGACTAATGAACTAGGAAGTAATAAAGTGGGTACCGTGGGGAAACCTTTTTATTCCTACGAAGTAAAAATTAGTCCGGAAGGAGAGATCCTGGTACGTGGCGTGGGAGTGATGCAAGGATATTTTAAGAATCCAGAGCTCACCGCTAAAACGATTGATAGTGAAGGGTGGCTGCGTACGGGTGACAAAGGGCAAATTGATTCGGAAGGATATGTCACCATTTTAGGGCGCATAAAAGAACTCTACAAGACCTCTACAGGGGAATATGTGGCTCCCGTGCCTATTGAACAAGACATCTGTCGCATGCCTTTGATTGAAATGGCGATGGTGATTGCAGAGGGGCGCAAATTTACTTCGGTCTTATTATTTCCAAACAAAGAGGTTTTGGATGGCATGAAAGCATCCCATAATGAGTCTCACGTATCTGACGAGGAGTTTTTACATTCTCATTTTGTCACCAATCAATTGGATGAACATTTGGACAATTTAAACAAACATCTCAATCACTGGGAACAAATCCATGCGTATTGTTTTGTTCCCCATCCTCCAAGCATTGAAGCGGGTGAAATGACTCCCTCCATGAAGTTGCGTAGGAACGTCATTATATCTAAATATCAACATTTGATTGAGGCGATGTATCCCGCAGAAGAAAAGGTCGCTTAAGCTTTATTTGTGGGTTAGCATAAAGGTACCGTCCCAATTTTTGGGGGTGCCTTCTTTCATAAAGAGGATGCAGCGATCGATTAAAATCTCTGTCACGCGATCTTGTGGGAGATATTTCAGACATTCTGCAAATTGCGCTTTGGCCACTGCGAAATCGCCTTTCTCATACTGAACAAAGGCTTGGTAGAATTGCTTTAGGTAATCCTCTAGCGACTTGCCGATTAGTCGATCGGTCCAATCGATGACTTCGTATAAGCTGGTTGGTGCATCCCTGCCTTTCAAAAATACCTTATCGATGCGACGCAAAGCAAACTGATCGGGTTTTTGCAACTTGTCAAAAGTGGCCTGGCTGAGCAACAAGTGGGTGTTGTACGTTTTATTTAGGGATTCAATACGAGCGCCCGTGTTGGCTGCATCGCTGACGACGGTAGGTTCCATGCGCTCCTTTTCCCCTGTGATCCCTAGCAGAGCGGGTCCTGTGTTAATTCCGACGCCCATGTCGAGCTCGACTTCTCCCCTCTCCCTTTGAGCCTGGTTGAACTCTTTCAAAGCTGATAGCATGGCCATGCCAGCTTGGAGGGCATCATCGGCAGCACGTGGGAAGAGAGCCAGGATTCCATCCCCTTGGAATTGGTTGATGAACCCTTGGTATTTTCGGATGATAGGAGCCATGTGCTCCAAATAGCGATTGATGATGACAAAGGCATCTCCAGGAGTACGCCGTTGAATCAGCGTCGTAAAATTGCGTAGATCGGTAAATAGGACGGAAACATCCTGTTCGACGCCATCGCCTAGGAGCACATCTTCGATATTCTCTTTGTGCAACAGATCCAAAAAGGGCTTCGGCACAAAGCGTTCTGTCGATTGATAAAGTTGATTCATGCGCTCAAAATGGCGAGAATTTTCCAAAGAGATAGCCGCCTGGGAAGAAAGAATACTCAGCACTTTCAGGCGATCTTGAGTGAAAGCATGAGTGACCAAATTATTTTCGAGATAGAGGATCCCCATGATTTTGGACTGATAGGAAATGGGAGCACAGAGCACCGATTTAATCTGATTTTTAGCAAGATAAGGGTCTTGTTTGAATTGCTCGGGTTGATTGCTGGCATCATGCAGCACGACAGCCTGCTTCGTCCTTAAGACATACGCTAGAATGGAAAGAGGTAAATCCTCGGGAGTAGGTTCAGCAGCTTCATGGACGTTTACTTTTTCCAAAGTGCCCTCTGCAATCATGCGTAATGGCTGTCCCTGAAGGATGACGACGCGTTGAGCGGCCGCATTTTCTAGAACAATTTGAATAATTCGGGTCAGCAAGCAGTCCAAGACAATCTCTTCAGAAATGGCTTGAGTAGCTTTAGAGATCGAGAGCAAATCCAAATTTTCAAGTTTTGTTGAATGGCTACCAGCTAATGTCATCGTTTGATTTGCTAGGAACCATTGGGGATATGTTTGCTCAAGTTTGTTGAGTTTTCCTTGCGCACCCCAAAGCTCGTAATAACGATAAGCTTCTTCTATATAGCCTTTAGCTGATTTAGGGTTGCTGAGCTGCTGGTAATAATTTCCTACGCGTTCATTGATGATGGCCACAAAATTGTTGAATTCATTTTTTTTAGCTGCCTCGATCGCTTGAGCATAAAATTTTAACGCTTCGATTTCATTTTTGTTGATTCTTGCCATTTCAGCACAAATTAATAGATGCAAATACAAAAAATTACCCGGGCAATGTTTACTCCATATAGAGAGTTTTTTTTCTGACTCCTGAATAACTTTGCGATATTTTTTTCGTTTATTTGATGTAACTTTATCGATACCGTCGGTGATACATAGCGTAAAAAATGTGATGCCCAACGCAAAACTATAGAGTGATAAATGAAATTTTTTATATTTGTCATACCAGAGTTCAAATTTTTCTAAAGCTCTTAAGCCGTCATCGGCAAAAAAAGACAACCTCGCTGCAGCTGAAACAAGTGTAGCTTTCATACTTAAATCTGGGGATGCTGAAATGTCAGTTAATTTTTCGACCAGTTCAACTTCATAGGGTTTAAGTCCTAATAGGAACTTTACGACTTCAGCATAGCTTTCAGAAGCGATTCTCCAATCCTGGTTTTGTACCTTTCGTGTAAAATCAGAAACTTGATTAAAAATAATCAAAACATCTTTAAGAAATTTGGATGCATTAAACTCATTTACTGCAGCTGCAATCATCGCAAATGACGCATAAGTAAAATCACTCCCTTCTAAAGAATTTTTATAACACTTCATCAGCAAATCAGTGCTGGTTGCAATTGGGTATTTATAGTGATGGATATTATATCCATAGGCAAATTCGCGAATTTGCTTGGATTTTTCGTCGACTAACAACTCGATTTTTTTGCTTAAGTCAGTTAATTCGAAAGCAGTATCGATTTTATTTAACGCAATATTAATTATTGAGTTTAACGTTAAGATGATAGGTGTATAAGAACAGTACCCATAACGAAGATACATTCTAAACAATCTAAATGTTATATAATTCAGCAATTCATTATTAGACTGATAGGCTAAAACAAAAATACTTGCCATCGTCTTTGTTATAATGAATTGATCTTGATCGGTCATGGCTCCTAACTGTTTATCAAGATCTGGAATATGCCTTAAACCTAAATCCCATTTTAATTTGATTGACTCGATTAATACATCAGAATAATTTATTTTTTTATTAATGTTAACATTATATAATTTAAGAATCGACAGATAACAATCTATTGCATTTGTATGTTGACCAAGATGGGTGTACATCATCGCTAACAACGTATAAACTTTTTGTTTTTTTCCTCTGTCTTTAGATAAATCCAGTAGTTTGTTGTATTGTTCTCTAGCGGAATCAATTCGACCAAGTAAATATTCTGTCTCCGCAAATTCACAATGCAATTGGAATAACAGATCAAAATTTAGATCCCAATCTTGAGGTTCCTGAATCGCAATTCCTGCTTTCAAATAGTTATAGGCAGCCTCATAAGCAATTGAATCCTTCGCAGCAGTTCCCACTTTAAGGAAATAAGTTGCTAGATTTAATTTTTCATTTCTATCTGAAATTAGATATAAACAAACAATAAAATGATTCAATATTGAAGGTAATTCCACGTCATTTGGATGATCTTTCCAATCTCGTAGCAACAGGCGCCCAATAACTAGATGTTTCTGCTGTCGAATTGATTCGGGGATTAAGTTATAAGCTGCCTGTTGAATGCGGTCATGTACAAATTTATAACTCTGATGTTCGCTATCAGGAATGTCTTTACCAAAATCAAAGCGTTTATAGTTAACACCGACGATAAGACCTTTTTGTAAAGCTTCCCAAAGTTGCATCGTGATTTTTTCGGGGTCTAGTTCACTCACAACCTTTAACGTTTTTAGATCAAAGGTATACCCGATGCAGGCCGCTTGTTTTAGAAGTTCTTGGGTTTCTATTGAAAGTTGCTGGATGTTTTGAATCATTAAATCAACAACATTGTCTGTGATCCCTAAGTTTTTTATACTATCAACCTTCACCTCCCAGGCGATTTTTTGATAATTGAAAAAGAAGATATGTTCACGATAAAGCAGTTTAATGAATGCGATGATAAAAAAGGGATTTCCTGCAGTCTTTTCATAGAGCGCATTAACAAGCGCGTTTGGATCGATAATTTGAGGCTTAAATGAGTCCGTCACTAACTCGTATACATTTTGTTTGCTGAGAGGTGTTAAAACAATATTTTGAACACCAAGACCAGTTTTCTTAATGCTTTTAACTGTTAAAATCAGAGGGTGGTTATCATCTACCTCATTATCGCGATAAGCTCCAATGAAAAATAGATTTTTCAAGCTAGTGTCGGTTAATAAAGCCTGGATGATTTGCAAAGAGCCTGCATCGGCCCATTGGAGGTCGTCTAAAAAAATGACTAAAGGATGTCCTGCTTTGGAAAAGATGTTCACAAAATTTTTAAAGGCATAGATAAATCTATTTTGTGCTTGCTGAGGAGTTAATGTTGGGACGGGCGGTTGTTTTCCAATAATTAGCTCTAAATCAGGGATCACTTCAATAATCGCTTGGCTGCTGGCGCCAAGGGCGTCTTTGATTTCACGACGGAACCTGGCTAGATTCTCTTCTGTTTCACTTAAAAGTTGGTGGATCAGTTGGTGAAAAGCTTGAATAAAACCACTGTAGGCGATGTTCCGCTGCAATTGATCGAATTTACCCGATATGAATATTCCCCTGTCTTGAGTCATGGGAAGATACACTTCGTGGACGAGTGATGTTTTGCCAATGCCGGAATATCCTGATATCAATACTAAGAGTTTTTCACCTTGAGATACGCGATGGTACGATTCAAAAATCATGCGCTTTTGTTCTTCCCGCCCATATAACTTATGGGAGATATGAAAATGGTCCATGACATCTTGTCGACCAATTTCAAAGTCATCACTTTCTAGACATCGAACGAGATCCGCCTTAATCCCCATTGAGCTGGCGTAACGATCATCCGGGTTTTTAGCCATTAATTTATGCACGATTTGTGCAAGCGGAGTTGACACGTGAGGGATTGCTGGAGGAAGCTTTGCAATATGATCGTGAATGATCTCCAGGGGGTCTTTTGATTCGAAGGGAAGCCTTTTAGTTAACATTTCAAAGCACGTAACGCCGAGAGAATAAAAGTCGCTGCGATAATCAGCGGGTCGATTCATGCGACCCGTTCGCTCAGGGGCAAGATAGGCAATCGTTCCTAGCACTAGGTGGGGATTGATCTCTTCTTGTGCTTCTTCATTTAATTGACTAGCGAGACTAAAATCAATAATTCGAATTTCTTTGGTGGAGGGATTTATGATCAGATTAGAAGGGTTAAGATCTTTATGGATGACTTGATGAGCATGCAGGTTGGCTATGACATCTACAATTTGGATGGCGATTTTAAGGAATTCTTCCTGCGATAAATCGTGGATCTTCAAATAATCTTTTAAAGAGATAGCCCCGTTATCTTCTTCGACTAGCGTTAAGTTAGGATGGGTCAATAGATCGTAGGCTTGGTTTACTCCTTTCACTCCTTTAAGATGCTGAAGCAGACTATATTCATGCTTAAATGCTTCGATTTGTTCGGGTTTGGGGGGTAATGATTTTAGCGTTTTTAAGATGACTGGTTTTGAGTCGATTTTTCTGACGCCCCGATATACCAACACATTGTCTGTTTCATAAATTTTAACAGTATCCTTAAAGTCATCTAGAATTGGTATACTGCTTACTTGAGTCATCTCTTTCCCCTAAAATTCTTCTTTTATATCATCTGCAATTATTTTAATATATTGATTACCCACAATTTCAAAGTGATTACAGTCTAATATTTTATTATTAACGACATTATTTATTATAATTAGATTAGACTTATGATTAAATCCTAGAGTTTGACTTAATCCTGTTCTTGCTGAGTACATTTTAATTTTTTTAACATTTTTATATTGAAATTGATTTTCTGCCGTGTAAATCTCTAAGTGATTTGCAAACACATTAAAACTTCGCATCAGATCGGATATTTGATAATTTTCAGGGAAAACTTTAAATTTTTTACCTTTTATTAGTAATAAATTTAATAACTTAGAAGTATCGGATGCCTCCATCTCTTCCTTGCTGAAATGGAGATCCGCAGAAAGTTGTTTACCCAAAAATTGTGCAAATAACTCAATTGACGAATGACCGTGTATGTAGATATCGGGAATGTCAATAAGGATTAGATTTTCAATTGTTTCGCCCTGTTTTTCCAATCGATCCGCAAGTTCACAGGCTAACATAGCTCCTAAGGACCATCCTAGAAGGTTATAGGGGCCAGTAGGTTGGGTTAAGCGAATGTTTTTGATATAATCTTCGAGCATTTCCTCTGCATTTGCATAGACTTTTTCATTTTCTTCAAGGCCTCGGGCGCGCAGCCCATAGACAGGATAGTCGTTGCCTAGGGCTTGCGACAGGGCAAAGGCATAAAAGACATCTCCCCCAATAGGATGCAAGGCAAATAGAGGAGGATGCTTTCCTGTATTTTGGACGATGACTAAAGGTGTGAAAACACGCTCAGATTGAATTTTGGTTTGATCTAATGTTTTCAATAGATGATTAGTCAGGGTATTAATCGTTGGATAATCGAATGCTAAAGTCGTGGGTAAAAAGACCTGTTGCCCAATATCATTTTGTAATCGATTTTTAAGTTCAATTGACATAAGTGAGTCCATTCCCATTTCAAAAAACTTTTGTTCATCGTTTATGACAGGGTCATCTCGCATCCCTAGAATCTGATGAAGTACCGCATGAATGTGTTTGTGAATCATTTCTTTTCTATCACTAGGCTCAGCATTTAGTAGCTTGGGTAATAAAAGCTGAATCGTTGATTGTTTTGTTTCTCGAGGCTCCAGTTCACTGAGCAAAGGAAGTTTTCGAGTTGCATTAGAAAAAATGGTTTTCCAATCGATATCTGCAATCATAACGTGAGGAATATCGAGAAGGAGAGCCAAATCAAAGGCATGCATTCCATCTTCAGGTTTCATTGCAACCATGCCATTGGCTCGTTGGCGTTGCGTCAGTGAAGCAGCCATTCCTACTTCACCCCAAGGACCCCAGCTGATGGATAAGCCTGGAAGACCTTGTTTGCGGCGTTGAGAGGCAAGGCTATCCATATAGCAATTAGCGGCAGCATAATTGGATTGCCCAGGGGATCCCAAAACAGAAGCTATAGAGGAAAAGAAAACAAAAAAATCGAGGTGTTTTGACAAAGAAGCTTCGTGTAAGTTCCAGCTTCCAATTACTTTTGGAGCAAACACCTTTTCAAAGCGCCCCCAATTTTGTGAAAGCAAAGTGCCATCATCAAGAATACCTGCAGCGTGGATGATTCCTTTTAGCTCCGGCCACACGGTTCCAAATTTCTGGAATAGGAGGTTTGTGGCAGCAGAATTCGAAATATCTACTTGAGCAAAGGTGAACTCTCTCGGCATGGATTTTGGAATTGTTCGTCCGGCAAGAATGATATGTTTAGCTCCTTTGGAGACTAGCCAGTTGGCGACAAACAACCCTAGGCCGCCAGCGCCCCCAGTGATGAGGTAGCTTGCATAGGGATCTATCGACAAAGATGTTGGTGAGGCAAGCATTTTCAGTTTATGATGAGATAGACGAGGGACATAGCGGATCCTATTTTGATAATAAATCTCATCTTCAGAGTCAGAAGCCAATAGTTCCGAGACTAGAAGGGACAGGTCTATTTCGCCATCGAAATCTATATGGCGACAAAGTATGTCAGGATGCTCGCTGAGTGCCGTTTTGCGTAAGCCTTCTAATGGTGCTTTGTCCAGACTTGATCCGCTTGTGATGAGCCAAAGTGGATATTTTTTGTTTGATTCGGCAAGGGCTTGCAGAACTAGGAGGAGGTGCTCAGCTGAATTTGTTATCTCTAGGATACCCTCAACAGGCTCTCTGGATTCTAAATAAGCTTTAATAGCCTCTCTTGTGGCGGGAAGCGGTATGCATTGGCAGTTGGGCAATTGGAGATGCTCAGAAACAAGCCAACTCCCTTGTAGGAGCTTTTCTGAATCGGGTAGGATTTTGCGGTGAAGGGTTTGTTCGTAAAACCAATTCGCCACGCGGTTCGAGGGTTGAAGGAATTTGAGAAGAGTATCACGTGGCGCTTCTCTCGAGACAAAGTTTAGAAAGCCACCTATTTCTATTCCTTGCGCATTGTATAGAATAAAACGGTTGGTCCCCCCATGTTGTGATAGATGTACCCAAACAGGGGGTCCTAACTCAGGAGAATAGAAAATAGTTCCAATGCTGAAGGGGATAGAGAGAGTTTGGTTTTCATTTCCTTCAAAGTGACTCACATTGCCACATTGGAAGCAACTATCAATGAAACCCGGATGAAGGATGTACTTTTCCTTTTCTTCACTATTTTTGGGTAGCCTGAGCCTGCCTAAGACTTCATTTTCACCAGTGTAAATGCTTTCTAACCATTGAAAAGAATCGCCAAGATCTAGCTCAAACACGTCACGCACAAAAGAGTATAGAACCGAGCTTTCAACCTTCTTCTCACAACGCCTTTTTATTTGCTCGAGAGCTTCAGCTTTAAAGGAAGAACGAGGCCTTCTCTTGATGATACCTTCAACATGCAAGGTCCAGTCTGAACTAGATTCTTCTTTAGATTGACTTCCAATTTCGAAACGGATTTCGCCTTGGAGGACTTCCGGATAAAAAATCGTTTGAAACACAAAGGATTTGTTATCAGGAATAATCAAGGGCTGCAAGAAAAGTATATTTTCAACACTATACTGATCCGAAGGGAATAAAGCCTGTGCTGCAGAAATGACTGCAGAGACAAACGAGGCCCCTGCCAAAACGCAAAATTGATAGATTTTGTGATCACGAATGAAAGCCGGTCGTTGCGCATCAATTTCAGCTTGAAAGATAGTTCCTGCACGTGAATTGATTTGGTGCATCAGCAAAGGATGGTTTTGGTTTTGTTCGAGGGTGAAGGATTTCTTGGTTTCTACCCAGAATCTCCTTCGATTAAATGGATAGGTAGGCAAAATCACTTTGCGACGGTTGTAGGGGGCATCGAAACCTTTCCAGTCGATTGAGACTCCGCGCATATAAAGCTCGGCAAGAGTGTCCAATAGATACTTCCAGTCGACTGAAGGACTGAGGAAAATGACGAAATCGTTATCAGCAGGAGGACCGGCTAGATCAAGAACAGTATCTGAAGTGATTCCCCAACTTTTCCAAAGTTCAATGAGTGCCTCTTGGATGGATTTCGTGCGGTCAAACGCATCTTTAAAGATAGGTTGTGAATCGTATAGTTGCTGAGGGAACCCCTCTTCTTTTGGACTTAGCTTAAATACAACTTTCGGCGGGGATTGAATTTGAGCAATCGAGTAAGTCTCTTGCGAAAAGGCTTGCTTTGAGTCTTCTGCAACAATAGCTGTGCGATAAGTAAAATGGGCTCTACCTGTATTGGCAGTAAAGGCAATATCGGGAAATGAGAAAGAGGAAAGCTGAAGATACTTGTTGATAAGCGCCTCAAGAGCTTCTTTTGTTTTGGCAGAAAGTGTGAGGATATGAAGAGGTCGTTCGACAGTATTAATTGGCGCTTCGATGCGCGGGGCTTCTTCCAATAGAGCATGGGCGATGGTACCGGTAAATCCAAAGGAACTTATGCCTGCAAGACGGGGTTGTGCATTTCTTTTCCAAGGAATTCCTCTCGTAGCGATTTCCGCTGGTATCGTTTCTAGATGGATTTTTGGATTCACCGTTTCAAAGTGTAGGTTTGAAGGAATCATTTCATGATTCAAAGCCAAAACTGTTTTGATTACACTCGCAACTCCTGCTGCTGACTCCAGATGTCCAATATTAGATTTGACCGCACCGATAATCAAAGGGGCAGAGCGATGGTTGCTATAGACGCTCGCTATGGCCTGGACTTCAATTGGATCCCCAAGGGATGTTCCAGTCCCGTGCGCTTCTATGTATTGGACTTCTTGAGGGGTCGCTTTGGCATTCTGGAGGGCCTGTCGGATGACTTGTTCCTGCGCTTTTCCATTTGGGACTGTCAAACCACCTGTTTTGCCATCTTGCATCACAGCTGAGCCGCGAATGACGGCAAGAATAGGATCTTTGTCTCGTATGGCATCTTGAAAACGCTTGAGGATGAGAATTCCGCAACCTTCGCTACGGACATAGCCATCTGCTTTGGCATCGAAGGTTTTGCAATGCCCATCCGGAGCCATCATGTGAGCGCGAGATAGCGTAATCATGATTTCAGGAGACAAGAGAATATTTACTCCTCCGGCAACGGCAAGATTGCAATCTCCAAGACGTAAACGCTGGCAAGCTTCGTCAAGTGCTACAAGAGAAGAAGAGCAGGCTGTGTCCATAGCAATGCATGGACCTTGTAAACCAAAAGTGTATGAAATACGCCCTGTAACACCGCTCAAGACATTTCCACTAGCTAGGTACGCATTGATCTCTTCTTTCGGGTTTTTGGTCAAACGCGTCAAGTAATCGGTAAAGGAGACTCCCATGAAGACACCGGTTAGAGTATCCATGAGGGAATTTGGAGCAATCCCCGCATTTTCCAAAGCCTCCCAGGTGGTTTCTAGGGCTAGACGCTGTTGCGGATCTAAGACTTCAGCTTCGCGGGGTGTGATACCAAAGAATTCAGCATCAAACATATCAATATGATCGACAAATCCCCCTAAGCGTGTTGCTATTTTCCCCGGCTCTTCGGGATTCTCACTAAAATAGGCAGCATTATCCCAACGATCGGGAGGAACTTCGGAAATCCCATCTATGCCTTTGATCAATAGCTCCCAGAAGGCTTCTGGGCTCTCCACACCTCCTGGGAAGCGGCAGCTCATGCCGATGATGGCGATGGGGTCGCTTTGGTAGGCTCTTTGAGTGACGATGAGTTGCTCTTGTGATTTGAACCCTAGGAGCTGTTCCATATAGACTTCTAATTTGGAAAACGTAGGATAGTCGAAAGCCAAGGTCTCAGGAACTGTTTGTTCGAAATCTTGCTGGATTTTATTTTTAAGCTCTAAGGCCAACAAAGAGTCCATGCCGATGTTGAAAAATCCATCGTTTTTATCGATGGCAGCATCTTTGGGCATTTGAAGAACATCGCATATTTGGTCATGTAGATAATCTTCAAGAATCGATTTTCGTTTTTCAGGTAAGGCATTTTGAAGTTTCTCCCCGAGGCGAGCGGTTTTTACGGGAGGTGCAATTTCTTTTGAATAGAGCTCTTCGAAAAGAGGTAGCAAGTTTTTGGGCAGCTTGGTTAATTCTTTTGGATCGATAGGAGCAACCATGACTTCGGGAAGATCCAAGGTGAGCACTTGAGATAAAGCATTGAGACCTTGAGTGTTTGTTAAGGATTCTACACCTGGGAATTGATGTTCTAGATTGACTAACCCTTTGCCTTGTTGTGCCATGCCCCCCTCTTTCCATCCGGCCCAGTTAACACTGATCGCTGGTAACCCTTTTGACTTTCGTTCGTGAGCTAGTGCATCAAGAAAAGCATTAGCCGCGGCATAATTTGCTTGGCCTGATGTGCCTAGCAGGGATGAGATCGAAGAGAAAAGGACGAAAAAATCGAGAGGAATATTAAGCTCTTGAGAAACATGATGCAAATTCCAAGCCCCTTTAGCTTTAGGGGCAAAGACGTTTTCAAATTTTGACCAAGTTTGATTTCGCAAAATGGCATCGTCCAAGCGGCCTGCTGCGTGGATTATGCCTTTCAATGAGGATTTGAGTTGATAGAGCAACTTAAGCACTTCTTCTTCATCGGCAACGTCTATGCGTTTATGCACGATATTGATACCCTTTTCAGCATGCTGTGCGACCCATTGCTTGAACGGAGTGTCAGCTTCTCTGCGACTGATAAGATAGATAGTTTTGGCTCCAAGATGAATCAAATGCTCTGCAGAGAGCAGCCCTAAACTTCCAAGACCCCCTGTGATCAAGTAGGAGCCTTCTGGTTTTAAAGATGGGGTGTCTACCTTTCCAATGGCTTTAAGCCGCTTGACATACCGTTTACCTTTTTCCAATTTGACATGACTTTCATTGTCTTGTTGTTGGACTTCTTGGACGATATCCCCCTCTTCCGTTTCGATCGCTTTGCATTTTACATTGGGGTACTCCTGAGCAATAACGCTGAGCATCCCATGCAAGGGAGATTCGTCGAGTCGTCCATGGCTGACGATCACCAACTGTTCGATTTCGGAAAAGTGAGGACTGATTCTCAGCAGAGTTTGATATCCCTTTTCACTTCCAAAGAGAATGACACCTTTATAAGAAGAATTAAGAGACGCTGTTTCATCTGTGACAACATGAGGTTTTTCCACATTTTGGATGAATTGCGGTGTTTGATTTGAAATGATTAGCCATTTTCCCATCAATTTTGAAGAGACGAGCTGGGAGGGCTTTTCTATCCAATAAAGTCCAAGAAGAGATGCTGAAGCAGTAGGAACTTCCTCTTTTTTTAAAGCTTGGAGCTCTACCCAGTAGCGTTTGCGTTGGAAGGGATAGTTGGGCAAAATGATTTTTTGAAAGCGATAGGGCTTATCGAAGCCGTTCCAATCGACCTCAGCGCCTTGGATATAATATTCAGCTATTGTTTGCATCAACGCAAGCCAAGGAGTATCGGGTGCAATGAAAACTTGATGATGGAAAGGATTGGTTTTATCTATTGAAAAGTGTTCTGCCCCATGCATGAAACTAATGGAGAGATCGAGTTTGCTAGTTACAATACCACTCAGATAGTCCTTGCTTTCCAACTTCTCAAAAAATTGAGGGATATCTTCTGCAATAACGGCCAGGCGATATTTAAAGTGATTACGTCCCGCATTGGTCGTGTGTGCAAGGTCGCCTACGCGGACAGGATGCGACTTCAAGAACGCTTTGTAATTAGCAAGCATCTCTGCTAACGCCTGCTCTGTTTTTGCGGAGAGGGTTACAATGTTAAAAGGTCTTTCCTTAGAAGCTAAAGAGGAAATAGCCACTTCCTCGAGAATAGCATGAGAGTTTGTGCCACTGAATCCGAAGGCGCTAACAGCCCCTAGTCGCTTTCTTAAGCCGTTTGGCCATGGTGTATTTTTGGTGACGATTTTAAATGGAAAATTGAGCTGAATATGCGGATTCAACTCTTTGAAATTCAAATTCATAGGAATTGAAGCATGTTGTAAAGAGAGCACGACCTTGATTAACCCTGTGACACCTGCCGCCGCTTCTAAGTGTCCGATATTAGATTTCACACTGCCAAGCAGTAGCGGATTTTGCTTATCGCGATTTTTCCCATAGGTCTCGGCTATCGCACTGACTTCGATGGGATCACCTAATGAAGTTCCAGTGCCGTGAGCCTCGACATAATCAATATCCGCGGAGGCAACTTGAGCTTTTGCTAGAGCTGTCTTGATGAGAGCGATTTGGGCTTGTCCGTTTGGCACTGTGAATCCGGTGCTGAAGCCATCTTGGTTTACAGCTGTTGCCCGGATGACGGCGCGGATGGGATCTCCATCGCGCAAAGCATCGGATAACCTTTTCAAAATGACAATGCCACATCCTTCACCCCGTACATAGCCATTGGCAGAAGCATCAAATGTTTTGCAATGCCCATCGGGAGATAGCATCGAGGCTTTAGAAAAGTTGATATGCCAATCGGGTAGAAGGTTTAACTGAACACCTCCGGCTAAAACGAGATCACTTTCTCTTGTCTGTAAGCTTAAGCAGGCTTCATGGATGGCAACGAGAGAAGAAGAACAAGCTGTATCGATAGCCATATTAGGACCCTGAAAACCTAAGGTGTGGGAGATTCGCCCCACGACAGCGCTGGCAAAGTTGCCTGTGCCTATATAAGCATTATGGGCATCCTCCTCCCCTGCCAGACGCAATAGGTGGGTATAGTCATCGGTTGAGATCCCAACAAAGACGCCTGTCATTGTCTCAGCTAGACTTGCAGGGGGTATGCCTGCATTTTCCAGGGCTTCCCAGGAGACTTCCAAAAGGATACGCGCTTGAGGATCTAGGTATTTCGCTTCTCGAGGACTAATGCCAAAGAAACCAGCGTCGAATAAATCGATGCCGTCCAAAAAGCTGCCAAAGCGAGGCGAGTCCTTCTTATTCCAACGCTCTTTGGGGATTTCGGTGATTCCATCTACGCCTTGTTGCAGAAATTGATAAAATTGTTCGGGGTCCTTGACTCCTTTGGGTAAGCGGCAACCCATGCCGATGACAGCTATTGCCTCATTCCGTGCGGTTTCGATAGTTGATAAGGGATGGGTAACACCTATAAATAAGGGATAGAGAGCCTGACTAAAAGTTTCGATGGATGTGTTTTCTTGTAACAAGTTAGGCGGCAGATCGACTTGATCACTTAAGTCTTGTTGGATATTATGTCTTAAATCGCGCAGCAAGTAGTCACTCAAACCCAAATCAGCGAACGATTTTCCATCCGCCACCTTGGCTGTCGACCCTAGGCGTAATACGCGACGCACATGCATGCGTAGATATTGACGCAGGATCTCTTGCCGCTCTTCTTCGCGCGCGCGTTGGAAGCGTGTGACAATCTCCGATTTCTTCAAACCCACTTCTTGTTCCAAGTTGGCGAAGAGAGGGCGTCCTGTCATGTAATGTTGGAAAAATTCACGCCAATTGATGGGAGCTGCGACGACTTCAGGTAAAGATATATGCATGAGATGTTCTAAGACATTTAGCCTTTCATCGGCAGTCAATAAGCGCAAGCCGGGTGGAATTTGCTCCTCTACAATGTCACGGAAAGCCAACCCTTGAGTACCCCAAGGACCCCAGTCGATTGTCAAAGCAGGAAGAGCGCGGGCATGTCGATAGAATGCCAGAGCATCTAAGAAGGCATTTCCCATGGAGCGATTGGCTTTCCAACGGGAATCTAAAGAAGGTCCTACGCCAGCGAATAAGACAAAATGGTCTAGCAGCGTATCTTGAGTCAATAGATGCAGATTCCAAGAACCGGCCACTTTCAAGTTTAATAGGTCTTCGAAACGCGACCATTCTTGATTGACGATTTGCTCGTCATCCACTTTTGTTGCGAAGAAAAGAACCCCCTTAAGAGGATGAGAGCTTTGTTTGAGTCCATCAACGATCGAGCGCATCTGTTCAAAATTGCCGAGGTCAACAGCTGTATGGACATCGATGGAGACATCCTTTCTTCTCAATTGATCGATCGCCTCTTTAGCCTCTGGAGGGTAGTCGGTATGACTGACTAGGACGATGTGTTTAGCTCCCTTATCCAGATACCATTGGATGAGTCTTATGCCTAGACCGAATCCCCCAACAAGCAGATAGGAGCCATTTTCATCAAATTGCAAAGATCCTGATTCGGGTAATTCGATGCGGATGAGGCGGGATCCAAAGCGTTTTCCTCCGCGCCAGACGATTTGATCCTCTTTTTCTTGAGCACCTAGCTCAAGGAAGAAGCAATCAATTGATTGTTTGACATCTTCCAGATTATCCAAAGACACGCGACGCAATTGAAAATCGGGACGTTCAGCATTGATCGCTTTGCTGAGCGCAGTCAGGGGCCATTGTGCGAGAGACATCGCATCGCCCTCTTCTTGTAGACTCCAACTGCCGATAAAGAGTTTTGGAGATGCAGGATAGACACCTTTAGCAAAGGTCTTGATGAGATTGATGAGACCTAAGCAGCTAAATTTATGCAGAGATTGTAAGGTATCTAAGGAAGGCTCCTCTTGAATCATTTTGAACAAGCCCCAGAGATAGATGATGCCCAGAATCCCCTTTTCCAAGGATTTGGCTTTAAATAGATTGATGTAATCCTTTTCGTAATCCGGGCGTATAGTAATTGTAGAGCCATTGTCTACGCTGAAATAGGAGCCACTTTTCACGACCACACAGCGCAAACCATAGCTTTCCAATTTGGAAACGAGATGCCTGGCGACGCCGCCTTCATCTGCAAAAATCACCCAAACTCCTGTTTCTTCTTTTTTTGCGACAGGAAGTAAGGGGATCGGTAATTCCACCCACTCTACGTTGTAGAGCCAATCTTTATAGGTCTCAAAGACGCGTTGAGCAAAGTAGTCGACGACTTTTTCCACGATGCCATACTGGAAGAAAAATGTAGCCGGGAGGTCGAGCTCAAAGCGGGCGGCGAGTAAGCTGCGAAGTTCCAAAAGACTTAGGGAATCAAAACCCATCGTCATCAAGGGTATAGAAGGGCTGTAATTTTGCGCTTTGTCAGGGTCGAGAATTTTTCTGATATTCTCTTCGATTAACTGCTTGATATCTTCTCTTGTATTAATCGCTTTGATGGGTTCCTTGCTAGGAGTAGAAGGTTTGACATATTGGCGCTCTTTGACAGTATATTCAATTAAAACGCCAAACCCTTTGTTGTCCGTATCTTCAGGGCGATAATTGAGAATTAAGCCATGAATTTTGGCTCCATGCTGCGCATGAAAATGAGGGGTGGGATCGATGGGAAATCCTCGCTCATCTTTCATTTGGATGTATTCTTCCATGGTTTTGTCAGGATGTTTGGGGAATTCGCTGCAGCGCGTGGAGGCGATGACAGAGGTGACATCTGGTTGGAGAGAGCGCCAATAGAGCAAAAATTCGAGCAGTTGGTCACCATATCCTTTTCCCCATTCTGAGGGGATGACATTTAAGGTGATCATCTGGATGACGCAGCCATCTGGTTGCGACATCGTGGCTATATTTTTCCATTGTCCATAGCGCAGTGTGTCGACCGAGGGAATGCGCTGGGCGTAATTCACCGCGATGACATGGCCATCTTTTTCGACGACTAAGCAATCTTTTGGATGTTGAGTGATGCGTCGCTCTAATTCTTGTTGCGATTCTTGTAGAGGTGCTGCCCAACAGAGCTTTTCTAACTCCATGAGATCCGTAATGTCTCCTACCTTGGGATGGCGGATAACATAAGGCCTTGATTCAAAGTAATTGAGTGTGGCGTCTGTGTGAGCAGCCCCATGAGGATAGCGCCGTTGGAATTCCACTCGAGGAAAATAGCCATTTTCAGCAAGTGTGAGAACAAATTCATCCGGGGGTAGTGGATCTGCTGGGGTGTGTTCAGCAAAAACAATAATCCCACTGCCCTTCAAAGACACAATATAATCATTTAATTGTTCTTTTGAGAGTTTCTGAAGAAAGAGAAATAAAACCTTCGTAGGATCTTGAATTCCATGTTTTGCTAGGCTTTCTTTGACATTTTCACTTATACAATAAATATGAAGCGGATATTTGCTTAATAATTTGCCACGCTCCGTTTCATTTAAAATAAGATCCTTTATCCTTTTCAGCTGGACTGGATCATCCGCAGGTAATACAAATAAATAATCTGGCTGTTCAGCTAAAGGCTTTTTGTTAAATATGGAAACAATAATTTTATCAAAGTCGGTTTGATAATTATAAAGCATATATCCTAATCATGTTTTTTATTAAAACATTTTTCAAAACCTCTGCAATAGAATCTACAAATGGAGGATTAAACATTTCAAAGTGGGAACAATCCATAATATGCTTTTCTATTGGCGTTGTACTTGATATCTCGAACCTTTTACCAGGTGAAGGATATCCAAGAGATTCGATCATTCCCTTCCGGGTCTCAAAATTGATGACGTGATTAATATTATCGAGTTTCGGGAAAGAAAAATTCCTCAAAAGCTCGCAGATATTGATAAATACTGCATAGCGTCGTTGAAATTCGGAAAAGTCCAATTCAAGGGGAAACGCCTTTTGATCTTGAGCACGTTTCCAAAAAGTGCGCAATAACTCTTCAGTATCAAGGATCCGGAACTGTTCAGGTGTTATTTCGATATTCGAAGCAAGGCGTGTATTCATAATATCGAAGAAAAACTTTGGTGAAAGATGATCTAAAATGTCATGTTGCGCGATATCAGGGATATCAATGAAGGCAACTAAATTGACTTCTTCACCTTTCTCCCTGAGCTTTTGACAGATCGAACCAACAATCATGGCACCACCGGACCAACCTAAAAATGAATAGGGACCTTCTTTCTGAATCATGTGAATCATTTTAATATATTCATCTAGCATTTCGTCCAACGTGGCATAAAGGGGTTGATTTTCATCTAAACCTCTGTGGCGTATTCCATAAATAGGGTAATCGAAGCCTAATGCTTGGACGAGGGTAACATAACTGGAAACGAGTCCTAAAATTGTATGGATGCATATTAGAGGCGCATGGTCACCTTTAGGTTGTAACGGTACAATGATCGAATTTGGTTTGAATTCTTCTTTCTGAAGAGTCTTTTGTGTAATGAGTTCAAATACAAAATTGGTCAATTGAGCCACATTGGAATGTTCGAATATCAACGTCGAAGGAATATTAAATTGATTTTCCAAATCTGATTTAAGCCGATTCGTGAATTCTAAAATCATTAGAGAATCCATACCGCTTTCAAAAAAACTTTCGTCATCTTGCAATACTTGTGTGGGAGGCAATCTCAGAATTCTTTTAATTAGGATGCCTAGATGATCTCTTAAAATGTTCTTCGCTTGGGTAGGGTTGGCATTTTCCAATTGTTTGAGAAGAGTAGTCGTTTCGACTTCTTTAGAGGGTGCTCCTCTTAGCTTGTTTAGCCAAGCACGTATTGTACCTGCAATTGAATTCATTTGTCGCAAAAGCAAAGGGTGTTGATTCGTGCTTTTTGTGGTGGGTTGCGGTGTTGGGATCACCCAATATTTCTCCCTTTGGAAGGGATAGGTCGGGAGGGCAATTTTGCGGCGGGGCTGATCAAAACTCAGCCAGTCGATTTGAGCTCCTTGGACGTAGGCTTGCGCGAGGCTTTCTAAGGAGGCATCGAAAGGTGTGTTGGGATTTTGGGATTTTCCCGTGATGTAATCCCCTCTTTTCAATTTCTCAATTACGTCAGGAGTATTTTTTGCAATAATAGCCGCGCGATATTTAAAGTGGGTGCGTCCAACGTGGGTTGTATAGGCTAGATCCCCTAAGTTAGTGTTTGGAGGCAACTTTAGGTAGGCTGCGATGAGATCTTTCAACGCTTGTTCTGTCTTTGCAGAAAGTGTGACGAGGTATTGAGGGTTTTCCTGGTAGGTTTGTGAAAGAAGTGTAGGTGCCTCTTCGATGATGGCATGGGAGTTGGTCCCACTAAATCCAAAAGAACTGAGCGCGCCAAGACGCTTTTTGGAGCCATTGGTCCAAGGCATTGTCTCCGATACGATTTTAGCTGGGAAGCTGAGGTCAATATGGGGGTTTAATTGGTGAAAATGTAGATTTTTGGGAATGGTCCCGTGCTGAAGTGAAAGGACCACTTTGATCAAGCCGGAAACGCCAGCGGCTGCTTCTAAGTGGCCAATATTGGATTTGACGCTTCCTAAGAGAAGAGGGTTTTGCCGATTTTGGCCGTAAGTTTCCGCAATGGCACTCACTTCGATGGGATCCCCAAGGGATGTCCCTGTGCCATGCGCTTCAACATAGTCAATCTCAGAGGAAGAGACTCTAGCTTTGCTCATCGCTTTGTTGATGACCGCCACTTGGGCTTGTTGATTGGGCACGGTAAAGCCTGTGCTGATGCCATCTTGGTTGATGGCCATTCCCCTAATGACTGCGTGGATCGTGTCCCCATCGAGAATAGCATCGGAAAGGCGTTTGAGGACCACAATGCCACAACCTTCTCCGCGCACATACCCGTTGGCGGAAGCGTCAAAGGTCTTGCAATGGCCATCGGGTGAAAGCATATTGGCTTTCGAAAAGTCGATATACCAGCGTGTGGACAGATTTATCTGGACACCCCCTGCTAAGACGAGGTCACTCTCACGCGTCTGTAAGCTAACGCAAGCTTCATGGATAGCCACTAGGGAGGAGGAACAAGCTGTATCGATCGCCATATTGGGACCCTGGAAACCAAAAGTATGGGAAATGCGTCCGATGACGGCGCTGGCAAAATTACCCGTGCCGATATAGGCATTGTGGGCGTCCTCTTCTCCCGCTTCCCGCAAGAGATGCTCATAATCATCCGTCGATATGCCGACAAATACCCCTGTGGATGATCCTACAAGGGTATCGGATGCAATGCCCGCATTTTCAAGGGATTCCCAACAGACTTCTAAAAGCAGGCGAGCTTGTGGGTCGATGTATTTGGCCTCACGTGGACTAATCCTAAAAAAGTTGGGATCGAAAAGATCGATATGGTTTAAAAAGCTCCCGTAGTGAACTTCTTCGGCATGTAAACTCTGGCGTTCTTTGGGAAATTCAGTGATGCCATCGATGCCATCCAGCAAGAACTGATAAAACTGTTCTGGATTGTTGACATCTTTAGGGAAACGGCAGCCGATGCCGATGATGGCGATCGGTTCATATTGTTGCGATGCAATCTCATAGGCCACGGTGCCTTGAATGGTTTGTACATTCAGCGCCACATTCGCTGTATGGACAAATAGCGGGAAGAGGGCTTGGCTGAGGGATTCGATGCTTGAGCCCTCTTGGATCACATTGGGAGGCAAATCGATCTGGTCGCTAAGATCTTGCTGCATGTTGTGCCTAAGATCGCGAAGTGTATACTCGTCAAGACCTAAGGGTTTATCAGCGTCGACTTTAGCAGTAGATCCGAGGCGAAGTACGCGACGCACGTGATTGCGTAGGTATTGCCGGAGAATCTCTTGTCGCTCTTCTTCTCTTGCCTTTTGGAAACGAGTGACGATTTCCGATTTCTTCAAGCCCACTTCTTGTTCCATGTTGGCGAAGAGGGGGCGTCCCGGCAGGTAATGTTGGAAAAATTCGCGCCAATTGATAGGAGCTGCAACGACTTCTGGCAAATCGAGTTGCATGAGATGATCTAGGACATTTAACCGCTCATCGGCCGTCAACAAACGCAAACCAGGGGGAATTTGTTTTTCCACGATATCTTGGATGGGCAAGCCTTGGGTGCCCCAAGGACCCCAATCGATCGTCAGAGCGGAAAGCCCACGGGCATGTCGATAGAATGCTAGGGCATCGAGGAAGGCATTTCCCATGGAGCGATTAGCTTTCCAACGCGAATCGAGGGAAGGTCCCACACCTGCAAACAGAACGAAGTGGTCGAGCTTGAGATCTTGTGTGAGGAGATGCAAGTTCCACGAGCCTGCGATTTTTAAATTCATTAACTCTTCGAAACGCGCCCAGGATTGATTGACGATTTGTTCATCATCGATTTTTGTGGCAAAAAAGAGCAACCCTTTCAACGACGGAATTTTTTCGATAATCGAACGCAGCTGGTCAAAATTAGTAAAGTCAACAGAGGCGTGAACATCGATGCTAACATCTTCTTGTTTAAGCTGATCGATTAGTGCCCTAGCCTCTGGAGAATAATCGGTGTGGCTGATGAGAACAAGATGTTTAGCCCCCTTATCCAGATACCATTGCAGGAGCTTAATTCCCAGTCCAAAGCCACCCACGAGGAGATAGGAGGCATTGGGATCAAACTCGGTTGCTCTTGTTATGGGCAATTCCACGCGAATGAGTCTTGGACCAAAGCGCTTGCCATTGCGCCAGAGGATCTGGTCCTCTTTTTCTTGAGCGCCCAATTCGAGAAAGAGGCAATCAACAGATTGCTTGACATCTGCCTGGCTATCTAAGCTTACGCGTCGAAGTTGGACATCAGGACGCTCTGCATTAATTGCTTTACTCAAGGCTGTTAGAGGCCACTGGGCGAGGGACATCGCATCCCCTTCTTCTTGTAGACTCCAGCTTCCGATAAATAGTTTGGGGGATGAAGGGTAAACCCCTTGTGCAAAAGTTTTTATCAGATTGATCAGGCCCAGGCAGCTAAATTTATGCAGCGATTGCAGAGTGTCCAACGAAGGTTCGTCAGGCACTTTTTTAAATAAGCCAAAGAGATAGATGATTCCCTGAATCCCCTCTGCAAGGGCTTTCGCTTTAAACAAATTATGATAGTCCTTTTCTGCATCGGGACGAATGGTCACTGTGTGATCATTGTCTACACTGAAGTAAGGACCGCTTTTGACTAAGAGTGAGCGGACACCATAGCTTTCCAACTTGGAAATGAGCTCCTCCGCAATTCCTGTTTCATCAGCGAAAATAATCCAAGCACCCTTTTCTTTTTGGGCAGTAGAAAGCAAGGGAAAAGGCAATTCCGCCCATTCGACGTTGTAGAGCCAATCTTTATAGGTTTCGAAGACGCGCTCCGCAAAATAATCGACGACTTTCGAGACCGTCCCATACTGAAAGAAGAATGTTAGCGGAATTTCCATATCAAAATGGGCTGCTAGTAGGCTTCTGAATTCGAGCAGGCTCAAAGAATCAAATCCCATGTCCATAAAGGGAGTTGCTCGAGAATAACTTTCGGCTTTTTCACCTAAAAGCTTAAAAATATTGCTCTCAATTATTCTTAGGATATCTTCGCGCGTTTTAATTACGGCTCGAGACCTTTCCTTTTTTGAAGGGATTTGGCGGTGAGATTGCTTAATGGCATATTCGATTAAAATGCCATTTCCTTTGTTGTCGCTATCCTGAGGGCGATAACCAGGAATCAAACCGTGGATTTTAGCACCATGATGGGCATGGAAATAGAGAGTGGGGTCAATGGGTAAGCCAGACTCATCTTGTAATTGGATATAGTCTTCAAACGCTTTCTCCGCATGCTTAGGATATTCGCTACAGCGCGTTGCTCCCACTACGATGGAGACATCTTTCTGAAGAGAGCGCCAGTAAAGCACAAACTCCAAAATTTGGTCTCCATATCCCTTTGTCCAATCTGTTGGGGAGACGTTGAGTGTAATGAGTTGCACAACGGGCCCATCTGTTGAAGACATTTGAGCAAGTTGTTTCCATTTTCCTTGTTTCAAAGTGTCGACAGAAGGAAGACGCTGGGCATAGTTGACGGCCACTACCTTGCCTTCTTCCTCGATTACTAAAGACTCTTGGGAATTTTGCGTAAGTCGGCGTTCTATTTCTTGCTGCGGTTCTTGGAGATGGGGTGCCCAGCAAAGCTTTTCTAATTCCACGAGATCTTGGATATCTTGAACCGATGGATGGCGAATTATATAAGGGCGGTTCTCAAAATAATTCAAAGTAGCATTTGTTTGGGGAGCATCCTCGGGAAAGCGTCGTTGATAGCGAACTTTTGGAAAATAGCCACATTCAGCTAAAGCAAGGAGAAATTCATCAGGGGCTAGTCGACTAGAAGAGCGATGATCGCCGATTACCACAAGGCTTGCGCCTATTAATGACTTAACATACTCTTTCAATTGTTGAGTTGTCAGAGAAGTCAGATTTCTCAGATCGATAAGAAGCGTTTTTTGCGGGTTGTCAATTTTAGAAACATTCAAAATTTGAAGGGGGTATTTGCTTAAGACCTTTCTTCTTTCTGATTGGGAGTGAATCAGTTCTTCAATTCTGCTCTTTTGTTCGCTACCTTCTTCCTCCAAAATAATCAGGGTCGCAGGTTGTTCTACAATGGGTTTTTGGTTAAAGACTGAAATGATGAGGGAGTCTAACTCTTGCTGATGCGTTACGCCTTTTTTTCTTGTTTGAGAAGGGGGTCCCTGAAATTCATGCCAATTGACTTGGGCGCCTTGGCCATATAATTCAGCAAGGCTTTCGAGAATGGTTCTCCAATCATCCTCATCTCGTTTAAGGCTTGGCAGCCAAAACACATTTTTTTCCGTTATGGATTGCTTGCCTAGTTGGACTAAAACGGGGTGCGGACCTATTTCGAGGAAACAATCACATCCTGCACGAAGAACTGTTTGCAAACCTTTGTAATATTGCACGGGTTTCCGAAGATGATCCGTCCAATAGGTAGGTTGCATGGGTTCTTTAAGTATTTGCCCCGTAAGATTTGAGACAAATGGGATTTTAGGCGGATGGTAAGCGACGGTTTGGGCGACTTTCAAAAAGTCAGCTAAGATCGGTTCCATCAATTTTGAATGGGAGGCCAGCGTCACGTAGAGGAGGTTCATTTTGATGTTTTTGGGTTTGAAATAGTCCAGAATTTTGAGGACCTCTTTTTCTTTACCGGAAATGACGGTTTGCATGGGACCATTGATAGCGCCAATCTCAACCTCTGCATGGATTTCCTGAATGGCTTTTAAGATGCTTTCGACATCCATGGCAAGTGAGGCCATTGTTCCACCGGGTGGAACAGATTGCATGAGACTTGCACGAGCGGCGATAAGTTTTAATCCATCTTCTAAGGAAATGATGCCTGCTACGGTAGCTGCTGCAAATTCACCAGCACTATGACCCATGACAAAATCGGGTACAATTCCCCAACTTCGCCATAATTCTGAAAGAGCATACTCCAAAACAAATAGTGCAGGTTGCGCGTACCCCGTCTGATCGATTTTACGCTCTCCCTTTTCCTCCCTGAAGAGAATATCGAGGATGGGTTTGTCGAGAAGGTGATCGAGAATTTTGGCACAACGGTCGATGGCATTTTTATAGGCCGGTTGCGTTTCATAGAGCTGTTTTCCCATATTGGGGTACTGAGAGCCTTGCCCAGTAAATAAAAAAGCGATTTTTGGAGTTTTAGCAACTGTGCTGATTTTAAATTCTCTATTTTGTAATAAGGAAACTAACTCTACTTTATTTTGCACCAATATTGCCATTCGCGTGGCTAAATTGCGATTTTGTCTATTAATATCCAAAGCTAGTTCTTCCAGACTCAAATCACAATTAATTGATTCGATTAATGCCCTTAGAACAGGTTCATTTTCAGCCGAAAACGCGACGAGATGGCAAGGATTTACCCAAGAATAATTTTGTTCTTCTAGAGGCATCTTGATAATACTCCAAAAGTTTATTTAGAATATTAGAGCCTTTTGAAAAAAGGTTCATTATATATATAATTATATACTTAAATCCACTTTTATAAAAAAATTTATTAAATTCTGAATTTTCTGGAATTTTTTGGGTTCTACGCCAAAATTCCCACAAAAAATAGGAATTCTGGCATATTTAGAAATATGGAAAATAGACTTAAACTCATTACCACCGCTAGTATCTTTGAAATGCGGCTGCTATGAAAAAAATACTTTTTGCACTCTATTTTTGCTTGCTTTTGATCGGTTTTACCCAAGCTGAAACCGAATTTTTTAGCCAGGAAGTCACAAGCGAAGTGATCAAACCGAGGCTGGGACCTGGCAAATCCACCTCAAATCTTTTCCAATGTCCCATCAAAGTCAAGGCTCCCCTACTTTCCCGTTTCATTCTTTTTAATGATCCAGAGGAAACTTGTTTTGTAAGCTCCTTTAGAACTCTCTGGGAAGTGAGCGTGCCTTCATTTCCCAACCACTTCCTCGCCCCCCATCTTTGTCTAGTTTCGCCTCGCGCTCCCCCTAAGTTTGTTTGATTATAATAATAAACAAATAATTTTAACTTAGGATCTTTTATGCAATTAGAAAATTGTACTTCTTCTTCTGTGACTTTAACTCCAATTGGCGATAGGGAGGAAACTTCCTGCTGCGCTAACCTGGCAAGCCGCATTCATGTGCTTTTCCAGACAATCGATTCATTTTACTATGACCACACCTCGCGCTTAGTGCGCAATATGGTGCGCGTCGGCTTAGCGGGTGGACTTTCCACTTTTGGCGGAGTCCTATCCTCCGATACTCGCGTCAGCGGCTTCTTTCACCTGTCTCAAAGGCTGGCCATTTGGATTGGTTCTGGGATCGGCGGAGTGGGAAATGGCGTTTCCACCTGGCTCGCCTGGGAAACCGACAGCGAAGACCGCCTTGCCGTGTGCGAACGCCTACTAAGCGAGCTTCGCGAAGCGAGAGAGCAAGAGTATAGAATTCACGATCGCAAAGTGCGCGAATTGAATGAACAGATGGAAGAGCTTAAGAGACTTTTCCAAGAACAAGTGACCAAACCCAAAAGTGAATAGAAAATTCTATTTACATGATTTTTGTGATTTGCTATTTCACGTAAAGAAGCGAAAGCTTTCTTTAACAACCTAATGAGGAGTCAATATGTTTAACTTTCAAAAATCCGTAGGCCTTAGCCTAACAGCTTTGAGCATGGGTTTGGCAATTGGCGCACAAGCCGATTACCAAAATTCCGGCTACCAATCCTCTTACCAAAATCCTAGCTATAACACTTCGAGCTATAACCAAACACCTAGCTATAACAGCAGCCCTAGCTATGATCAAAACTCTACACAGAGTTATCAGCCTTCTTATCAAGCTCAAGACCAAGGTCAAAATCAAGGCCAGTACTATTACCAAAATAGCAATCGCAGCATGCAAGATGGCAATTTCCAAAACAGCAATAGCAACTTCAACCAAAATCCAAATGGATCGATGCAAAACCAAGGACAACCGTCCACACAACCACAAGCCTACAACAACAACCAAAATAATGGCTGGGTGGCAGACAATACTTCTACGATCAGCGACCAAGATTTGAACAAAAAAGTTCAAAACAAAATCGCTCCAGGCACATTTTCCAGCGGCTATCCTCAAGTAAGAGCTTCTGTGAACAACGGTGTTGTCACGTTGCAAGGTACAGTCAAAACTTTTGACGAAAAAAATAAATTGGAAAAAGAGATCCGCAATTTGGATGGAGTGCGTGTTTTGAAAAGTCAAATTTCGGTGCAAGACCAATCTTCGAAAGATTCATCTTCCCGCAAATTTGGTCAAGACACAGCTGCTACATCAGCTGACGATCAGTTGAATAAAAAGATTCGCGACAAGGTGAGCCGCGGCTGGCTGTGGGATAGCTATACGCTTGTAACTTTGAATACCTCCAATGGTGTTGTGACACTTGAAGGGATTGTGGATACCGTGAAAGACCAACAAAAATTGGCCAACGAAATTCAAAAAGTCGATGGCGTAAAAGCTGTTAATAGCAATCTGCATATCAAAAATCCTTAATTCTTCTAAGAATCCTTCTAAGCCCTTCCTTCTCAGGGAGGGCTTCGATTACCTCACAATAAATCTATCTTCGAGACCTGGGTAGCGACGCTTAAGTTCTTCAAATTCACGTATAACATGCTTATTCGCTCGATAATCTACCTTTACTAAACCATTTTGCTTGACTGCTTCTGCTAAATCAAAAATGACAGAGCCGTCAATTTCATTTCCGGCAATATATAAATATTTAAGACTCCTATTGATTTTTAAAGTTTCCACAAATGGGCTTGCCCCATCACGGGTGATACAACAACCTTGCAAACTTAAGAGATTAAGTTTGTCATTAGAACGAAGTGCTTCTGCCATTCTTGTCGCACCTCGGTCGCTTATTCTATTATTGTCTAACCTTAGTTCCAATAAAGCGCGATTGACCTGTAATGCTTCTGCTAGAGCAATACAGCCAGCATCTTCAATACGGTTGCTCGTCAAATTAATTTCTTGCAGGGTTTTATTTATGACTATTAATTCAGCAACCTTTTTTGCTGCGTTATTTTCTATAGCATTGCTATTTAAATATAAAGAGATCAACTTTTGATTTTTTCCCAGAGCCTCAACAATTGAGATAATTTTATCAGCACCTAAATAACAGTCAGTAATTGCCAAATGCTGTAAATGGGGATGATTTTTTAATGCCTTTGCGAGTGAATCAATGCTTTGTTGATCCAACTTTGATTAATAAATGGATAATTTCAATACTTTATCCAAATCTAAGCCGTCAAAGTCTAAGCGTTCCTTTAGAGATGAAATCATGATTTCATTAATAAATACTCCTGCCGCGAGAGCTTCCTTAAGAGAATTTAAATCATCCTGTTTTTCGATGCGGACAGAAATGCGATTAGCTGGGTTTAGGGTAACGATTTTGCCGAGTTTGAAAAGGGTTTGTTGGGCGGGGTCTGGTTCAGTTTCTTTCTTTTTCATTTCCTGGATAATTCCCCAGCAAAGGTTATTCATTTGGCTCTCTACGGCAATTTTTAGACATTCAAACAGTTGTTTTGAGTCTAAGTTTTTGAGCTGCTTTTCGTTAACCAATCTTTTTTTTAATAGCGCCAATAAACCAGGCATATTCAATTGATTTGCTATTTTTAGTAACCCGGGGATCTGTTCTGGTTTTGCTTCTGCAGTGCCCTTTTCGATAAACTCGAAGATAAGAGGCTTAAGATTCGAATCTACCTGCTCGATTTGATATTCTAAAGCTGCTACGGCTTGGGCAGTATCGAATTTGTTAAAAGCCTGTTCTTGAAAGGTAAACACAACGGATTGGGCTAAAAGTGGATGCAGGGATTGTTGTCCAAAGAGCACGGAACTGCTCGTCGCAGGAAATAGCGACAAAAAACGCTGCAGGGATTTCAACTGTTCGGGACTGTTCTGTAAACTTTCGGGATCTAACTGATCGACATGTGCTTTCAGAGTGGATTCGAAACTTTGATCCTCTGGAATTCGCAAAATCCCTTCTGCAAATTGCGTAAATCTTGCATCCTTGCTGAAATCTTGCGCTAGCTTTTTTGATTCTTCTTTTAAACTGCCCCCACCCACTTCGGCTGGCTTTTGCGGAAGAGAGCCGCTGCTGCCTTCCATCATAGGTGCCCCAAAACCTTCGCCATAAGTTATCTCCTTCCTGATATGCACGGCAAGAATTTACTTTAAATCCCATCTATGGAACAGAATCTATTTATTGTGCAAATGGAGGATGTTGACAAAACATGCTAGTCTCCTTATAATCAACACCCTATGCAAATTTTGCCCATCCAATTGCCCGCACTGCCGACGCTTCACTTTTTGCCCGCAACGGCGACTTGGCAAAAGGTGCAAGAGTTAGCGAAGCGCGTATTCCTCGTCCTGGCTATAGCCACGGCCATACCGTTTGGATTTTTCTCTCAGGGGCTTTCCGACTTTTTGGGATTGCAAACTCTACGGCATGGGACCTCTTGGCCCAACTACTTCAAGATCCATCTAGAAGGCCCCAACCCCGCTTATGGCGGAGGTGTGAGAGGCGCAACCTTTGGCCATAAGATGGCGAAGGTGGCCCCAGCAGCAGCTCAAGACAGGTATATCGCCCATTCCAACCGAAAATTCTTTGCCTATCTTGATAGCACCGTGGGCACGGATACACCCTTTATCAGCAGCACAGGAGAACCGCGTCTCGCTGTGTTTAAATGGTACCATCGCCTCTATTATCAGCTGCACATCCGCGTAGCTCCCCACTCTTATGGCTTTGGCGCGGGGTCAGCGTGCGCTGCACCCCCACACATGGATGGGAGAATCATCGTGGCCTGGCGCTTTTTCTGTGGCGTTTGCAGCTTTTTCTCACCCCCTGTCAAATTGCGCTATCGGCCTGAGGATATCTACCGAGACTTCCAATCCGATCCTAAGTTAGCTGGCACTGCTGTCTACACGCTCACGCGCATCAGCACCGATCACTTAGGGTTAACGGGTATATTTAAACAAGCTGCTGATGGAAAAATGTGGCAAAGAATGCAAGCTCGCCCCGGCAAGACGCTTTGGGGAGCCATCCGCTTGATCAATCCCATTGGAGTGGGGTTGTTGGCTTCATTTGGGGTATATTACTTAACCTGTGCTTCGAGATAGTCTGCGTAGCGTTGGCACCTTGCCAACGTAGTTGTGTCGTGATAAGTCTTATTAACATGCACCACGAACGTCCCTAGACTCTGAAAATGCGCTTTTTCGGCTTCCCAATGCGCCAGCTCTCGATAATTTTTACTTATCTCTTCATTCACAGCGCACATTTTGCTCTCAAAAACCTCTTTTGCTGCCAGTTTTTGATAAACGAGATAACCTGCTCCGATGCCTGCAAGGGAAATTAACATAAATGGATTGAGTCCGCCGAGCAAAAGGTAGGCGCCTGTGCCTATGGCTGAAGTGAGCAAGAGAGAGGTCCCAACGCCGGCTACAATCCCAAGGATATGCCAGGCGGTTTGAGAACCCTTTAAAGCGATCCGTGTTATCTCATGGCTGATGTTAGAAGAATTGATTGAACTAATGATTTTATTTAATAAAGTCTCCGCTTTTGCATACATATCAGTGCACGCATCGAAGGGAAGTTGCTTGGGAGCGATCTTTTCTGTTTTTGGGTACTCTAAGAAGTAGCCGAGGCTCTGGGCGAGTTGATGGTAAGCAATTACTGACATGTTGACTCCTTATTAAATCAACATTGTATAGAAGATTAGTTAATCTAAATTAAATTATTTATTAAGATTGTGTAAATGAGAGGCAAACGGCTTTTTCTCGAGGAGAAGTTCCAGAGGGAGCTGCTAAAGAACGACGCCCTTGTAGACGAGAACCTTCTCCGGATCGAGAGTGACGAGCTGCCCCTCTTTTAGAGACTTCATGGCTGCATCTGCCCTGACGATATAGGGCTTATTAAGCGTCCGTGCTAGTTCGATCAAGTAGTGCTCAGAAGCCTCATCGTTGACACTATTTTGAAGAATAACACCCAACGCTTCCTTCACCAAAGGGGCATAATATTCGTCGCATCTGGTCAAAACGATTAGCTGATTGCTCACGGTGCTCAGCGAACTCAAGTCGTGATTCAAAATCATCGTCACGGTCCCATGGACCTTGCGTCCACCCCCACTATTGCCCCGCACGAGTACCTCGCCAATGCTCTCTACGATCATCATATTTGTCGTTCCTTTGATGCCAAAGGGCGTTCCAGCAGTAACGACGACATAGTCGCCATATTCGATGAAGCGTTTTTCCAAAGCGTAGTTGCTAATGACGGTGTAGGCTTCCGTGAGTGTACGGCTAGTTTCCCGCAAAACGGGTGTCACCCCCCAAACTAATGCAAGCTGGTGATAGGTTTTAGGGTTGGGTGTCATCGCGAGAATGGGCATTGAAGGGCGTAGACGCGACAACAAACGCGCAGTTGAGCCACTATCTGTAAAAGCAAAAATCGCCTTGCAGTCAGAGCTATAGGCCGTTTTGACAGTTGCCAATGTGACCGCAGAGGGAACATCATGATAGACAAAGCGCGAATGTAAATCAAAAAATTCGCGGTAGTTAAAATCGCTTTCCGCTTCTTGAACGATGTTTTTCATCAACTGCACGGTTTCCAACGGATAAGCCCCCACAGCGGTTTCTCCAGAGAGCATGACCGCTGAGGTGCTGTCGTAAATGGCGTTGGCGACATCAGAAGCCTCCGCACGCGTCGGGCGAGGGTTATGGATCATCGACTCAAGCATCTGCGTCGCCGTTACCGACGGTTTACCTGCTAGGTAACACTTGCGGATCATCATCTTTTGCAATTTCGGCACCTGACTTAAAGGGACCTCGACCCCTAAGTCTCCGCGCGCAATCATGACGCCATCGGCCACTTGCACAATCGCATCAAAATTTAAGATGCCCTCACTATTTTCAATTTTTGCAATGACCAACGTCTCGGGCTTGCCTTCCTCTGCCAATAACTTCTTGATAGTAAGTACGTTATCAGGCGATCGCACAAAGGAAGCGGCGATGACATCTATATCGTTTTTGCACCCAAAGCGAATATCTTCAATGTCTTGTTCTGTGACTGCGGGCAAATCGAGCGAAACATTGGGAATGTTGACGCCCTTGCCAGACTTGATAGTGCCACCGTTTTCAATTTCTACAGAAATCCCTTCCGCCGTTTTCTCGATGACATGGCTGCAGATATAGCCATCATCGAAGAGAATCCGCATTCCAGGGACCAATTTGTCTAAAACATAGCCAGGAGTCAAGGAGACGCGGCTCTCATTGCCTTCTAGAGTGCCCTTCACCAAAAGCCAACGCTTACCAGGCTCTAAGTAAACCTGTCCGTCTTTTATCCGCCCTAGGCGAATTTCAGGGCCTTTGGTATCGAGCATGATGGCAAGGGGAACATCGAGTTCTTTGCGCGCTGTTTTGAGTCTGTCGATGTTTTCAAGATGTTCGGCATGGGTGCCATGGCTAAAATTGAGGCGGGCGACATTCATGCCTGCCTTGATGAGTTCTTTCATCATCTTCAGCGAATTGCATGAAGGACCGATGGTGCATATAACTTTGGTCCGGATATCCATATCCCTCTTCATATCAAAATGCTTGATAATTGTCTCGTTTAAGTGTTAATTGTTAGGTTATGAAGAAATTTTTGTTACTAGCCTTGGCTTTGCTCTACTTTCCCTCAATCCAAGCGGAAATTATCTCGGCTACTATTTACTGGAGAGCCGCTAATTGCACCTATAGCTGCCCGCAACGCCTGGCGCAGCGTCTGCAAGCGAATGTCCCTGGCATCGGGGCGATTAACTTCAATGCAGCCGGTGGGCAGGCTAGCCTATCCTGGAAACCCAATTATCCCTTCGATCTTGTGGGAATCAAAAATGCGATGTCTTGGGTAGGGATGTCTGTGCAAACGATGCAGGTGCATCTAGAGCTGCGCGGCCTGATTCAAACCACTAACGGCAAGCAGTTTACAATTATTTCTTTGGGTGACAATACCCCTGTCTTGCTACTAGGCCCAATGGAAGGAAGACCAGGTCAAGCGCTCGTGACCTACAGCTATAATCCTATCAATTATCCCTTTGATCAGTATAAGCAGCAGCAATTGATTCAAGCGGCGCAATCCCGCATTCCCATTACGGTAAGTGGGTCACTTATCGCGATTTACCGTTCACCGCCGATGATGATGATTGTGCAAAATATGAAGCTTGATGCGCCTCGCTATTGATGCTCCCGCTCTCCATCTGCAGCGGTCCTAAAGCCAGTTGTATGATCAAACCAGTTCTCGTTGCGGGGCTGAAAACCCGTTCCCAAGAAGATCACTTTAGAATTAGCGCTAGAGGCAGTGGAGGTCCATTCATAGACAGATTCACTGTGAACGGCACCGGCCTGCAGGGCACGCGTCCACTCCATTTCAGAAGGCAAGCGTTTTCCCACCCAGGCGGCATAGGCCGCAGCGTCGTTGTAGGAAACGTTTACGACGGGCTTTTGGTCATGGCCCTCGGGAATATCGCCTTCAATCCAATGCAGAGGGGCAATGTGGTTAGTCGCCGAGATAAAGGCAGCATATTCTTTGTTTGTGATGGGCGTCGGATCAATATAAAAGGACTCGGCTCTGATTAAAAGCGTGGGCTCCCCCTGTGTAGGAAGGATGATTCCCCGCATGGTCTGATCCCGGTAAGTGATGGGGATAAACATTTCCTCAGCGGCTACAAAAGCCATTTTTTCGCGGGGATTGGGTTTTTCCTGTTCTTCCTCTTTTTCCTCTAGAGGTTCATCAGAAAACAGCATTTGGATGATTTCTTGCTCTTCGGCAGTAAGTTCTGAAGTGGGCTGGGGCTGGTGAGCATCCACCATGGCGACATCCTGTTCCTCTTCGATGTCTGCAAGGGCTTCTGCGAAGAAATGCTCTAGCTCCATCTCATGGACGGGAAGGTCGATTTCCGCGAAGAAATGCTCCAGCTCCATCTCATGGACGGGAAGGTCCATATCCGCCGTGGGCTCTGTCTTGGAGGGCTCGGCATGGGCAGGACGCTTGCTCACATCTTGGTCTGCGGGAACAGGCTGCACATCGAAGGGGGCCGGGTCGACATCGACGCGTTTGACATCTTCGTAAACTAAAGCCTCTGCAATCTCTTGGAACAGCTCCTTGTCGAGCATCGCCACTTCGCACTCCCCTTCATGGGTGTCCGACTCAAGCTCTTCAAAAGCAATCTCAAGCTGCCAGCTGTGTTCTTCCTCAGGGTTAAACATAGGGGTGGGATCTTGCAAAAGTTCCATACCCAAAAGATCAAAACCCACAAAGGCCGCGGGCTCAAGCGTGACTGCCGCCGACGCACCATCTAAGAGCGTTCCACTATTGTTGCCAATGGCTTCTGGCATTGTTTGAGGCATGGGTGTTTTGGGTTCATCGATCAAGTCCTTGAACGCCAAATCATGCGCTGAAGAGCTCTTAAACCCTCCGTTATGGGCTTCGATGAAGTCGATCTGGTCCCAGGGTAACTTCAGGCTCTGTCCATTTTTAGGGATGCGCACGGTGATAAACTGCTGCTTGACAAACATGAAGTTTAGCTGGCGTGGCAGCCCATTTTCCAAGATGCGCCCGTGAAGACCCCCATTGAAGGAGAGCTCTAAAATCTCATTGGGCTTGAGGTAAAGTTCGTTCCAGCCATCGGTTAAGACGATCACTTCGTCTTGCAGGATAGCAGGGAGGTAATCGCCATTGCGTAGGTCGATGCTGGAAATGGAGCCACGCGAGTAGGTATTTAAGGTATCTCGCTCGCGAAGAAGGGCAAAATGGATCTCTTCAGGGTCAATTTCGCGCTTAATATAATTCGAGGGGTCATCGGGGATGGGTTGATGGACATTGAAGACAAAAGCCCCACGGGAGAGATTTCCCATATAATTTTGTCCATCGCGTGTGATATACTGGAGCTTGAGGGCATTGTCCTGGCGGGTTATAGCCATTGCTGCAACTTCTTCAGGCGAAAAAAGCAAATTGCCAAACGAATAGCTAATAGGGGGAATTTTTTCCATTTTGCCGCAGAGCCGCGTTCCATCGCGTAAAATGACAAGATCTTCGGCGCATAGCTTAGAGCTTAAAAATGAATCCCACTCATATTTAGAGATAAAAGCATTTGCAGGTAGCTTGAGACTTGGATCTGCGTAAGCCAAGACACTGGAAAACAAACAAGCTGCTACAATAAACTTTTGCATAACCTTCCCGATTGCGCGTTTATTATTCAGCAGTTATCATTTTTCGTAAATATTTGTCGAGAAAAGTTAGTGAATAATCGTCAAATCATATTAAAAAAAGTTCGCGTCCATAACTTGAAATCGGTAGATCTCGTTCTGGATACCCATGAACTCATCGTTTTTACGGGGGTTTCCGGATCGGGCAAATCCTCCATGGCATTTGACACGCTCTATATGGAAGGACAAAGGCGCTACGTGGAATCGCTGTCTACTTTTGCGCGTAGGCAACTTGGCGAGATGTCGCGGCCAGATCTCGAGCATGCTTCTGGGATCTCCCCCACCATCTCCATCGAACAAAAGTCCGCTGGCCGCAATCCCCGTTCTACTGTGGGAACGATGACGGAAATTTACGACTACATGCGCGTCCTCTATGCCCGGGTCGGCGTCCCGCATTGCCCCGTCAGCGGTGAAGCGGTGACTCCCCAAAGCCGTGAGCGCATCATTAAGACGGTCGAAAGTTTGCCCGCAGGAAAAAAGATCATCGTGTTAGCCCCCTATGCCCGCGGGAAAAAAGCCGAATTTAAAGAAGATTTCCAGGACCTTCTGCGCAAAGGATTTATGCGCACGCGCGTTGACGGCAAAATCGTCAACCTCGACGACGAAATCACCCTCGATGGCAATGTCGCCCATGATGTCGATGTCGTCATCGACCGCATCACTTTGACTAAAGACACCCATTCGCGCGTCGCCGAAGCGATCACCAACGCACTTAACTTAGGCAATGGGGTCTGCAGTATTCTCGATGCAGACACCGATGAAGAACAGCTCTTTTCGATGCATGCCTACTCGCCGAAATCGGGTCTTTCTTACACTTCCTTAGAGCCGCACGATTTTTCCTTTAATAGCCCATCCGGGATGTGTCCCCGCTGCAATGGGATGGGCAAAGTCAACGAGTTCAAGCTCGAACTCATCCTCGATCCCGAGAAAAGCATCGCGGAAGATTGCTGCACGGTCGGGAGCTCTTATCAAACGGTGCGCTATGGAAACATCTATGACAACATAGCAGAAATCTATGGCTTTAGCGTTCACACTCCTTGGAAAAAGCTATCCGATAAGGCCAAAAAAGTTTTTCTCTATGGCACCGACAAAAAATGGACGCGCATGCGATTCGTCCATCCTGTGACGGGAGCCACCTGGATTGACCATGTGCAATGGCGCGGCGTGCTCCATGAGGCGCATGCGCGCTATGCGGAGGCTAAAAGTGAACTGTATCGCAAGAAGATGCAGCAAATCATGCATGAGCAGATCTGCCCCGAGTGCCAAGGTTCCCGCCTTAAGCCCTATCCTGCGGCCACTTTACTGAATGGTAAAAAGATTTTTGAATTAACGGCTATGACCGTAGGCAAAGTCCTCGCCTTCTTTGAAAATTTGAAACTGCCCCCTAACGAACTATTGATCGCCTCAGAACTGCTCAAAGAAATTATCCAACGCCTCCAATTCCTCGTCGAAGTGGGCTTGCATTACCTTGCACTCGACCGCACGGCCCCCACGCTATCGGGTGGAGAGGCACAGCGCGTGCGCTTAGCCTCGCAGATTGGGTGCGGCCTCGTTGGCATCACCTACATTCTCGATGAGCCTTCGATTGGGTTGCACCCACGCGATAATAAGAAGCTCATCCACACCCTTAAACACCTCCGCGACATGGGCAATACTGTCGTCGTCGTCGAGCATGATGAAGAGACCATCTGGGAGGCCGACCGCATTGTCGACTTTGGCCCTGGGCCAGGATCGCGCGGTGGCGAGATCGTCGTCAATGGAGACCTCACAGAGCTTTTGGAAAACCCCAATTCTCTGACAGCCGGCTATTTGTCGGGGAAACTTAGCATTGCAACTCCTAAGAAGAGGCGCAAAAGTAGTAAAGAGCAGCTTCAAATTGTCGGCGCAACCCACCATAACCTCAAAAATGTCAGCGTCGTGATCCCCTTGGGCGTATTTATTAGTGTGACGGGTGTGTCGGGATCGGGCAAATCCTCCCTCATCACCGACATTCTCTACCCAGCCCTTTCCAACGTTCTGCATGGGGGAGAGCATGTCGTGGGGGCACATAAGGAGATTTCAGGGATTGAGGCGATTGACAAAGTGATCGCCATCGACCAATCCCCTATCGGTCGCAATCCACGCTCCAATCCCGCGACTTATATCAAGCTGTTCGATGAGATTCGCGATTTGTTCTGCCAGCTGCCAGAAAGCAAAGCGAGAGGGTATAAGGCAGGACGCTTTAGCTTTAACGTCAAAGAAGGCTCCTGCCCGCAGTGTGAAGGCATGGGCCTCGTCAAAATCGACATGGACTTCATGGAACCCGCCTGGGTCGACTGCCCGCTTTGTAGAACGAAGCGCTTCGACCATGACACTTTGACGGTGCTCTACAAAGGCAAAAATATCTACGACGTGCTGGAGATGGAGGTGGGCCAAGCCCTGGAATTCTTTGGCAATATCCCCAGCATCAAGCATAAGCTCGAAACGCTTGTCAAAGTGGGCATGGAATACATCAAACTCGGCCAATCCTCCACAACGCTCTCTGGTGGGGAAGCACAACGCGTCAAACTGGCAAAAGAGCTCGTGCGTCCCTCTACAGGCCGTACGCTCTATATTCTCGATGAACCGACGACCGGGCTTCACTTCCACGACATCAAACACCTGCTGCAAGTGCTGCACGAGCTGGTCGAGCGGGGCAATACCGTCCTCGTGATTGAACACAACATGGATGTGGTCAAAACCGCCGACTGGATTATCGACATTGGTCCAGAAGGTGGGGAAGAGGGCGGCAGAATCGTGGCGACAGGCAAGCCAGAACAGATTGCCGAAATGGATACGCCGACAGGACATGCAGTCCATGAAGCGCTCTACCATAATATCAAGGAGAAGATAGCCAAAGCCTATAAGACCGCTGAAAATAACCGCGAGCAGCGTAAAGAAAGGGAAAAGGGAATTATCCACGCCATCACGGTCACAGGGGCAGAACAAAATAATCTCAAAAGCCTCGATGTCTCAATTCCCAGGGAAAAACTCACGATCTTCACAGGGCCCTCCGGGTCGGGCAAGACCTCGCTGGCCTTTGAAACGATCTATGCTGAAGGGCAAAGGCGCTATATTGAATCCCTTTCTCCCTATGCCCGCCAATTCGTCAAGCAGATGCCAAAGCCAAAGGTCGCGCATGTCGAAGGCCTCTCCCCTGCCGTTGCCATTGAACAGAAAGCACATGCGGGCAACCCACGCAGTACCGTCGGCACGATGACGGAGATTTACGACTACTTGCGCATCCTCTTTGCGCGTTTAGGAATTCCCCACGACCCAGAAACGGGCGAAGTGATTAAAGCGATCAGCAAAGAACACGTCGTAGAACGCGTCATGGCTTATCCTGAGAATGACAAAATACAGGTCTTAGCGCCGATTGAAATCCGCAAGAACGACAAGTTTGAGGAAATCGTCTCGCGTCTGCAGCGCCGTGGTTTTTTGCGCATTCGCCTCAATGGAACCTACTTCGACTTGGATGCAGAAGCTGAAAAAATGGCCTTCGACCGAAAGCGCAAAAACGAGCTCTTTTTGGTCATCGACCGCCTCAAGGTCAACACCACGATCTACCACCGCCTTTTTGAAGCTGTCGAAAACGCGGCCGAAATTAGCGGGGGCAAGCTCGTGATCGTCCACGAAGAGAAGGATGTCTTCTTCAACCTCACCTTCGCCGTAGAAAGCACCGGCAAATCCTATTCTGAAATCACTCCCCACACGTTTGCCTTCAACACCGCTGAGGGGATGTGCATGGACTGCTTAGGGCTGGGGTACCAATATGGGGCCAACCTCATGCAAAACCATGAAATTTTGGATCATTCCATATCGGGACTCTTGCGGCTTCTTTGGCGCGAAAAGCACACGCGTTATGCTTCTAAGCTGGCCGAGCAGTTTTTGCAAGCCGAAGGGATCGATGCCTATACCTCGATGTTGCATCTCCCGGCTGACGACCTTCAACTGCTCATGAATGGCTCCCCACCCGATAAGTGGTACACCACCCCACAAGGATTTAAGTTTCGCTGGCAGGGCATCAACAATGTCTTAGCCAAAGCGGGGAAAGCCGCTTCTGCAGAGATCCGCGAGGCTGTCGTCCCCCTCCTCGAAGAACTCGTTTGTTTTTCTTGCCAAGGCTCAAGGCTTAAACCCCTGGCTCGCCATGTCACCATTAAGGACCACTCCATCAGCGATGTATGCCGGCTGCCGATGGATCAAGCGCTGAAATTTATCGAACAGATCAAACTGTCGGGGCAGGATGTCAAACTGCTCGAAGAGGTGCGCAAGCAACTCCTCAGTAGGCTGCGCTTCCTCAATGAGGTAGGACTGACTTATCTGTCCCTCGAGAGAAGAGCCCCCACGCTTAGCGGTGGAGAATCCCAACGCATCCGCCTGGCCAGACAGCTAGGCAGTGGACTGACCGGTGTCCTCTATGTGCTCGATGAGCCTACGATTGGCCTGCATCCCCGCGATAATGACCGTCTCAATAATGCCCTGGAACAGTTGAGAGCCCTTGGCAATACGATGTTGATGGTGGAACACGACCCTCTCACGATCCGCCATGCCGATTATATCGTCGACTTCGGGCCGCAATCGGGCATCCATGGCGGCCACATCATGGCGCAAGGCACCTTCAAGCAGATCTTGCGCAACAGCAAATCGCTAACCGGGGCTTACCTTTCAGGCAAAATGACCGTCCCTACACCCACGACGAGACGCCCCCGCGATAAAGGGGAAATTGCCATCCAACACGCCACGCTCAATAATCTTAAAGACCTTAACGTAGAGATTCCGGTGGGCGTCATCACCTGTTTGACGGGCGTCTCAGGTTCTGGGAAATCGACTCTCATGCAGCAACTGCTTTTGCCAGCTGTGCAGAAGGGCATTTTGACCAGCGATGAGGTGCAACTGAATGGCACGACAATTACGGGAATTGATCATTTTGAAAAGGTCCTCTCCATCGACCAAAATCCCATTGGACACACTGTGCGCTCGGATGTGGGCACCTATGTGGATGTGTTGACGCGTATGCGCGACTTCTTTGTCACGCTCCCCCAAGCAAGAACTAAGGGATTGCAGCCCAAACACTTCAGTTATAACCATCGCCGCGGCATGTGCACCGCCTGCTGGGGTCTTGGCTACAAAAAGGTGGAGATGCAGTTTCTGCCTCCCGTGCGCATTCTTTGCGAAGACTGCCAGGGGATGCGCTTAAACCCTGTGAGCTTGGAAGTGCTCTATCAAGGCAAGAGCTTTGGACAGTATCTTGACACAACAGTCGATGAGTGCCGGGCGATCTTTGCCAACCATCCCCGCATCGTGCGCATTTTGGATACATTGATCGCGGTGGGGCTTGGGTACTTAAAGCTTGGTCAAGAAATTGCTTCGCTATCGGGTGGTGAAGCGCAGCGCATCAAGCTCAGCCGCGAGCTCGCCAAGCGGCAGACGGGCAAGACGCTTTACTTGTTGGATGAGCCTACGACAGGTCTCCATAGCGACGACATCAAGAAGCTATTGAAAGTGATCCACACTCTAGTGGATAAGGGCAATACGATGGTGATCATCGAGCATAATATGGAAGTGATCCGCAATGCGGATTACATCATTGATCTTGGACCAGACGCTGGCGACAAGGGCGGAGAAATCGTCTGCATGGGTACCCCTGAAGAGGTCGCGCGCAACAAACATTCCTGGACGGCTAAATATATTTAACGCCGTTGGAGAGCGCTCTCATACGAGGCTTTTAACACTTCACTTGCCTGTAAGACGGCTCGCTTAAGTTTAGGGGGAATCTCCCCTGCATCCAGTTTTACAGTGACGTAATAGGACACGTATTCGTTTTTGGGGATTTTTAGTTCAGCTGCAAACCCCAGATTTTTTTTCACGACGCCGATGATCAAGTCAGCTAGCCATCGCTGTTTTATCTGGAGTGTTGCTTCATAAAAGTTTGGATCGCTCGCATAGAGATTCCATCCTTTTTGCGACTCTAAAGCATGTTCTCTGAATTTGATCTCATCAGCAGGGATAGACTCCACGAGCTTATCTAGAAGGGCATAGGCTTTTTCGCAAGCCTCAGGCGAAGCCCGCTTAATCTTTGTCTTGGTTACCACCTTGGGCAAAGGATCTTGTTCATTTAAAGACACGGAACTGATGCCTGTTTTAGCTTGGGCGTTATTCATGCGTTCCATGGCTTTGCGTGTTGCGCAAATATGCTGACATTGAAGCGCGCTTAAGGGAAATTCTTCCACAAAGGGAGAAGTAGCCCGCATCTTGGCCATGAGTAAGTTGCACATCTCGTTAGGTAACGAATTTTGCAGCTTCGCCCAAACGCTTTGTACAGCCTCAAGGGTGACAAGATCTTTTTCGCTTCCTTGCGGATAAAGGGCCTTCACCGCGCGATTAACTGTAGCGAGATTTTCCTTTTTGCCAGACATCAGGTAAATTGCATTGGGTGGAACGGGATTTCTTTCCAAATCAGCAGCGACGGCTAAGAGGAAGCATTGCTCCGTGGGCAAAAACACGATTTGTCTGCCGTTGATCAAGCGTGTTCTGCTCGACTCTGGCAAGTTGTCGAATTCCGTCAAAGGCACATAGCTGATCGACGGCTTCACCCCTATATGTTTGACACTCGTTTGCATAAGCGATCCATCATAACTGCTTCATCATTAAACATCAACAACAACAAATGGGTTAGACTGCTGCTTTGCTATGAACTACTTTCAGTTTATGGGGAAATTGAGATCGTCTTTGCCTTTTCTCCAGCACTATATTATATCCCAAAGCATCCACTATGTGGCTGAAAGATCGAAAGGTTAGATTGTCTTTCTTGCCAGAACGCAAATCTTGAATCAATGAAGGAGAGACACCGGCTTCTTTGGCCAATTTTCGAATTGAAATGTGGTCCTCTTCCATAATAGCCAAAAGTAACTCCGACAATAGGAATTCTCGATAGCGCTTATCTAGATCTTTTTCAAATTTAGGATCTTCCCGTACCAATCTTTCATAAGTTGAAATCCTCTTCTGCTTATCCATAATAATCCCCTCGTTTTTCAAACCATTCGTACCAATTTTTAGATATAAACGCAACCAGATTTAGGTACACGAAAAAGTATTTCTTTTCAGAATCTAAGAATAGCACAAGCTTTTCATCTTGCATGATAAGTTGGAAACTCTTTATTGTGGGAATTGGTGAAAGGACCTATATGAACAAACTTCCAATTTCCTTAAATAAAAAAGAAATCGAACTTTTTTGCAAAAAGCATCATATTAGTTCTCTTGCTTTATTCGGTTCGGTCCTCACAAATCAGTTTCACTCAAAGAGTGACGTTGATTTTCTTGTAAATTTCAAAAAAAAGCATATTCCAACCCTCTTTGATTTAGTCGATATGAAAGAAGAGCTTGGCACTATTGTGGGAAGAGAAGTTGATTTAAGAACTCCTCTGGATCTAAGTCGTTATTTTCGAGATGAAGTTGTTTCTAAAGCTAAAGTCATCTATGGAAAATAAAGATTTAGTTCGTTTGGAACATATGCTTGATTCAGCACGAGCGATTCAAGCTTACATAAAAGGAAAAAGACGGGGAAGCTTAGATACAAATAGAATGCTTATTTCAAGTATTATTAGGGAACTTGAAATTATAGGCGAGGCAGCAGCCAAAGTTACAAAAGAAACTCAAAATCAGTTTTCCGAACTACCTTGGAAAAACATTATAGGAATGAGAAACCAATTGATCCACGTTTATTTTGATATTAATAACGATATAGTTTGGAAAACAATAAAAGAGGCCTTACCTTTACTTTGCACCCAACTTGAACATATCATAACAAACTTTAAACAAAGAAAAGGCTAAATTAGCTTTAGCGTATAACCTATGCGAACTTACAGGCTCCGACGCGTGCCTAATCGCAAAGAGGATCCATTGCTGAGGTTTGGGCCACAGCTGCAAAGTACTTTTCCTTGTCTATTTCTAGATTTATATTTTATCTTACAAGAATCGAATTAAACTTTACTTCAACATTAAATTTTGTTATAAATGTTGAATTAACAGTAAGTATTCGCCACTCCGCACCATTCTGAGGTGAACGAGATGGACATTAGGAGGGAATAGCCGTTGGACTATTGCCTGACGAAGGAGCGAGGATGCCCGGTGAGAGCCTCTTAAGGAATTGAAGGGAATGATGAACACTAACACAACAAATCTGGGTCCTTATTTTGGGGAATTACCGAAGGATGTTATTTCTATCATTCTTTCCAAAATTCCCTTGCAAGATAGACGCATTATCGAAATGGTTTGTCGTTATTTTTCACAAATGGACCTCAGTACAGAAGCCAGACTTCGCTGTGAAAATTTCTCATTTGCTGACTTAACTTTCCTCAATGCAAATAAAGGTCTGTTAAATATGTTCTTTAGTGATCATGTGCGTTTGGGTTTATTTACTTTAATCGTAAAGGGGTATCTCACCTACAGTTTAGCAATGTGGCAAGCTCCTGATTCTACAAACACAGATGTAATTACATTAATTACGTACTTTAAAAATTTTATCCAGGCTTATAATCATTTCCTTGCAACTAAAACTTCACCGTTTCATGTTCATAGTCAAATTCCCTCCTTGAATGAGGAAGCTCAAAGCGTAGCCCACGCTTGGAAGGCAAGACTGCAGCTTCCAAACGACCAATGGATGCAAACACCTCAAAGTTGTGTAGAAATTTTTACCAACGCATTAGAGCAGCAAAATCCCTTGCACTTGGCCTACCGAGCAATCACGCAATGGTATGAGAGTAAAGAAGTGGGAATCCAACAACTGAGCGAACTTGCCTCTAACTGTGCTCTCGCACAATATACACTTGCAGAAGCCTATCTGAACGGATTGGGTGTCGAAAAGAGCGATAAACAAGCCATCAAATGGTTAACCCAGGCTGCTGATAATGACGATCTTCATGCACAATACATCCTGGGGCAAAAATATCAATTCGGAGGACAGGGCACCGAGAAAAATCTGTTGCAAGCGAAGCATTTGTTCCTTCGTGCGGCCCTGCAAAACCATCGCGAGGCTAGAACCGCTTTAGGCTTTATGTATGCCTCAGGATTGGGTGTCGATAAAAATATGCAACTCGCCCTGCTTTGGTTCCTGGCTGCAGCCAAACAAAATGAGAAAGTTGCTCAGCATAATTTGGGCAACATTTATTTCGTCGGATATTTCGACGGAAAAGATATCAAACAAGATGACGCAAAAGCCGTGCATTTTTTTTGGCATTCAGCTGTGCAAGGTCATGCTCCGGCGCAATTCAATTTAGGCTGTTTATATGAAATGGGCCGAGGGATTGAGAAAAACGATAAGGAAGCTAGGCGATGGTACCGCTTGGCGACCCTAGCAGGTGAATCACGGGCAACAGAAAGCTTAGCTGCCATGCACTGCCATCGCGGTGTTGAAATGGGTGCAGTGGAGGATTTCAATTTGCTTAAAGGCCTTGTTGAAAACAACAAGGCTAGTGTGCAATATGCTTTAGGACTTATGTATGGATACGGGTGTGGAATCCAAAAAAATCTAGCCGAAGCGGCAAAATATTACAAATTAGCCGCAGATCAAAATCATGTTAATGCACAGATCCGTTTAGGTTGGCTCCATTTTAAAGGAGAAGGAGTAGAAAAAGATGAACGGGCTGCTGCAGAATTATTCAGAGCAGGAGCGTCGCAGGGGAATAAACGTGCACAATCTAACTTAGCGTTTATGTATGCGAATGGATATGGTGTGGAAGAAAGCATTCCCAACGCCATTACGTGGTTTAGACAGGCTGCCAAGCAAGGCTGCGTGCTGTCCCACCTTTGTCTTGGCATCCTTCTTCCATCAAAGCAAGAAGCCGATCTTTTCTTTGAGGAAGGGCGAAAAAAAATCGATGAAAAGAATCTCGCTATCCTCAAGTCAGATTCTTCCAAACTAATCAAACAAATCCGCACAAAATTGGAAATTATTTAAGTTATGTCATTTTCATTTAATTTAACTACTGTACCAGAAAATAAACAGCTTGCTTTATGGAGCGAGTACGTTCTTCTTTCGCAAGAAGATAGTCCAGAATGGCTGCAGAGCATCTTTTACAAAGGTCACTTCTACCTCCACCAAAGCACTCTTGATTCCAATCAGTTTTCCTTGGAAATGCCCTCCATCCTTGGTGACAGCGCTAAAAGAAGATTGACTTTGGAAATGATCATTGAAATCACGCTCAAGCTGATGGATAAGGCCGAAGACCCGAGTGTGGCTCAGATCGTTCTGCAAAGCCTGCAAGGAAAGGCAACAGAGCTTCCACGTGGGCTACAACCGCTGGCCAATCGCTGCCGAGGGTTCGCTCCCCTAACTGAAAATCCACTGAGAGGGCGTATCAAGATCTTGCGCCACTACTTAGCTTCCAAAAAGATCTTCGGAGCTTACACCCACAAATTGGAAAGACAAGTTGAACTTTTGGAAAATTTCACCAAAGATTACTGGGAAAAACTCAAGCTAAGTGGAATCTATTATTATCGCTGCGTAGATAATAAGGTAGTCAAAGAACCGACACCCGAAATACCCATCGCCGAATCACTTTTAGCAGAATTTACACACATCCCCGACTCTCTCACTCCTTTATATACGGAAGTTGTAAAGAAAAAGATGGCAGGTATGGGAGAAGCCAGTTTCTACCGCTTTCCACGCAGAGATGTTTCTTCTAAATTAATGCGCATTTTGGAAAAGTGTCATTCTGATCTTATCCTTCAGCAATTAAAAGAGATGGAGACTAAAAGCCGAGCATCTACTAAAAAAAATCAGCTTACCTTTACCTTTGCGGGTGAATGCCCTCCAATTGAAACCCAATATGTGAGAACTTTTAAGTGGTATCTTCACGAACATCCCGATCCTTTGCGCATCATTCATGTCGCACACTATCATGCAGGCGTATTAGACCTCTTAGAAGAAGGCATGGCCACATTCAAATTCGAGGCGATCAATCAAGTCCAAATCCAAGCGGTCTGTCAAAAGTTATCCCAACTGAGCGATGGAAACAAAGTGCCCATTTGTCTCTTCCCAAAACTCTCCGAAGAATGTCGCAACAGCCTCAAAAGGTTTGTAGAGACGAACCACGCCTTTTACTATTTCCTGGATGCTGCCTCCGTTATGCGCATCAAGCATAAACCCAGTTATCGAGAGGCTATTGTGGCTGAATGGCTGAAGGCTAAAGTTGTCGCCATCAAAGATGACCCCTTAGCCATTGAAATGATCCCTGATGAACGTTTAAAAAATATAGACACTCTGCATTGCTTTGCCTTCCATCCTGCTCTTCTCTCATACCTGACAAAATTAAAAAACTGCGGATTTCGGGATTTAACCGATAGCAACGCAATTCTTCTCGTCAAAAAGCTAAAAGAAATTCATGGAAGTCGACAAGAGCGCGTTCCCTACTATATTTATATTGACCCGGCAAGCTTAACGGACAGCGGCAAAGAAGCCGTCGATAGCCTTCTACTGCCTCCTGGACCCTATGAACCCAATCTCTATGTGGAGGAAGGCGACGTTTTCGCCTCTTGTTTTGTGAAGGAATGCAAAGAACAATGTACGGATGCGTTCGCTAATTTTATCAAAAAAAGGGAAGAAGCCGAACTCAAAGAACTGGGGCTTGTTCAGAAAGGCAAACAATTCATTTCTAAAACACAAAAGATCGTGGATGGAGTGATTGAGGATCCTGAAGAACAAAAGCTCAGACGCGAAGAAGTTCGCAAGCAAAATCTCCTCTTCTTGAATAATCTCTCATCAAGACCTAATCGATTTCACGAAGCCCTTAAAGTTGAGTTGGAGCAAAAGAAGCTGTCTGAAGAAGTCAGGGCAAAGCGCCAGCGCTTCCTTGCGGCAGTCCAATCCGCGCCAAAATCAAAAGTTGAATTGGTGTTAGGAAGGAGAGTGACGAATGTTTCGATCAAAAATTCGGTGATCATAGAAGCCATTAACGAAGAGCAAAAGAAACTGCAAGAGGAAGTGCGCAAGAACCGCGCCAAACGCTTTCCGTTATAGCACCACTCGGCCTGAATACCTAAGGATCAGTTTTTAATTCCCTCTTGGTTTCAATACTGCAAAGCCTACCATGAAAATCTTTCATTTCATTCTGAATCTCGCGAATTAATTGCATAATATCACGTCGATCAGCGCTTGCTTCACGTCGATCAGCATTTGCTTCGGATCTTAACCACAAAAATAGCGGGAATATAACGGCAATATTAGCACCTATGATCGTTAAGACTTCACACCAGTTCATATACACCTCATGCATCCTTACGATTCCTTTAATAGCAAATCCCTTCATTTTTTTCAAGCTCAACCTTCCAGCCGCCGCCGAGGGCCTTGTAGAGGGCGATCAAGTCGAGAAGGCTCTGCGTTTCACTGTTGAGGAGATTCTGTTGCGCATTGAGATTCGTCCGCTCTGTGTCGAGCCAGTCCGTCATATTGATCAACCCATTTCTATAGCGACCGTTGGAAAGCTCAGAGACTTTCGCTGTGCGCCGTACGGTGTCCTGAAGCTGTAAAGCAGCCGCACTATCCTGGGTGTAGGCCACCCACCAGCGTTCCGCTTCTGCTAAGGCATTTAAGACCGTCTTCCTGTAGTTGTAGTACTGTTCTGCAGCCTGCGCTTCTGAAATTTGGAGGTTAGCGACAAGCTTGCCCCCTTGAAAGATCGGGATGTAAACGTCTCCCATGTAGGACCAAGTTTTGCTCTTGGGAGTAAGGAGGTTCTGCAACCTAAGTGACTGAAAGCCCAAATCGCCCGTCAGGGTAATCGTGGGGTAAAAGGAAGCGATCGCAACACCAATATTGGCAGTAGCAGCTGCGAGCTGGCGTTCCGCTTCACGCACATCGGGCCGACGCCTCAAGATATCCGACCTTAAACCCAAAGCAATCTCCTTTGGAGCATTGGGGAGGGGCAAAACAGGAAGCAAATCGCACTCTAGAGCCTCTGGAGAACTTCCTATCAATACAGATAAAGCAAAGAGATTGCGATAGATTTGAGCTTTCACTGGAGGCAGGTTTGCTATATTGGTCGAGAGCTCTGCTTCAATGCGTTCATTATCCAAGGCGTTGATCAAACCCGCCTTGAACCTCTGCCGGCTAATCCCCGTCGTTTGGTCCAGCAAGCCGATATTGCTCTCAATGATCTCGGCTTGTCTTTGGGCGCTGCGCAACTCCACGTAGTTGATCGCCACTTCGGCAATCACCGAAATCAGCACGCCATTTTTTTGGTCGATGGCGGCCTCAAAGTTATCTTGAGCAGCTTCAACGCGGCGGATATTCTTGCCAAACAGGTCGAGTTCCCAACTCACATCCAGCGTCGCATTAAAAAGGTTTTGCACTTGGGGAATGGTAGGGACAACCACGGCTGGCGTAGGCGTCCCTGTAGAGGTGCCGGTGGGGATTTCAAAAAGGGGACCATTTTTACTAAAGGAGGTGCGGCTGCCATTGCCATCGAAGAAGAGGTGTGGGTATAGAGCGGCCGCTTCCATGACCCTGACAGCCTTCGCTTGAAGGACATTCGCTTCTGCTGCTCTTATGTCGTTGTTGAATTGGACAGCCTGATGAATCAAGTTGACGAGGATAGGATCTCCTAGCTGTAACCACCAGGCTTCGGGGGGATCTTCATTACTGGGCACTACATCTGTCTCGCCAGGCGCATCTGTCCATTCATCGCAAAAACGCTCGCGCGGCGGAACATAATTAGGCCCCACCTTACACCCTGAAAGGCACAGACACAGCAACAGGATTAACCTGATAAATTTCATACAAACTCTCCGTTATTCCAATCTTCTTCGGAACAAGAAACTCGCTGACCCTAATGTAAATATCGCAATGAGAACCATAGGCCAAATATTTTCAAACACAATTCCCGTCTTCATCCCCTTAAGAAAAAGCCCTTTCGAAATGACTAACATGTAGCGCAAAGGCACCAACAAAGTGACCGGTTGCAACCAGGTAGGCATATTCTCAATAGGCGTTGCAAAGCCGGATAGAATGACGGAAGGCGAGATAAAAACAAAAGTGCCTAAAACTGCCTGTTGTTGCGTTGAGCAGAGAGAAGAGATAAATAGCCCGACGCCGACAATGCTGCAAACAAAAACGAACAGGGCGATGTAGTAATTGAAAAAGGAGCCTGTAAAGGGAACCTGGTATAAAAAGACACCTACCGTTAAGATAAAAGTGCCTTCCAGGACGCCAATGATAATGGCAGGAACCATTTTTCCAATAAGAATTTCCACAGGCTGCATGGGAGAAACCAACAACTGATCGAAAGTTCCCAATTCCCTCTCACGCGCAATGGCCAATGAACTCACGATAAAAGCGGTGAGCATCGTAATGATTGCGACAAGGCAAGGAACATTATACCAATAAAACAAAAGATTGTGGTTAAACCAATTATAAGGAATCAGCTGTACATTCTGCTGGAGGGTTCCCTTTTTACGTGCCAGGTCATCATTAAATTGCGTGATAATCGTTTGAGCATAGCCTGCGACAATTTGTGCCGTATTTGATTTGCGCCCATCTAAAATCAGCTGTACACTTGCAGGTTGGCCCTCATCGATCAAACGGGAAAAGCGCTGGTCTAAAGAAACCACCATCACCCCTTTCTGATTGTCTATGAAAGGTTTAATATCCTCTTCGCGTTGAAGGTAGACGATGTGGCTGAATGTTGGCGCACCGTGAAAGCGCTGCACAAATTCAAAGCCTTGTTCTCCGTTGTCGCGATTTAAGATGCCGATGGAGACATTTTTTACGTCCAGTGTCGCTGCAAAAGTAAAGATGATCAGCTGGATGAGGGGTGGCACTAAGATGGCCGCTCTGCTCCTGGGGTCATTCCAGATAGCCCAAAACTCCTTATAGATTAAGGTGATGATGCGCGTTAACATCTCAATCCAACCTTTTTACGGTTTTGCGGATGATAACAAAATAACTGATTGAGCCGAGCAGCAGCATAGGAACGAGGTTCCACAAAATGAGGGTCCACACATTCCCCACGAGAAAAAGCGTTTGTAAGGATTGCACGAAATAGCGCGCAGGCACTAAGTAGGAAAAGAATTGAACCCAAGTCGGCATGCTGGTGATTTCGAACAGAAAGCCCGATAGCATATAAGCGGGATAAAAGCCCGACAGAATGGCGAGTTGTGAAGCCATCACCTGATTTCTAGAAACCGTCGACAACATTAAGCCTATTCCCAAAGCACAGTATAAAAATACGGACGTCACGAGGCCCAAAAGCAAAATGGACCCTCGTAGAGGTACCCCATACATTGTCACTGCTAAGAAGACGCAGATGGACATCGAAACCATGCCCAAAGTAAAGTAAGGAATAAACTTGCCGAGGATCAATTCCGCTTTAGTGACAGGTGTGGAGAGAAGGGCTTCCATGGTTCCTCTTTCCCATTCTCTTGCCACGACGAGGGCTGTGAGCAAAGTCCCAATGAGCGTCATGATGAGGGCTAAAGAACCTGGAATGATAAAATCGCGGCTTTCCAATTGTTCATTATACCAAAAGCGCGTCTGCGCACTCACCTGAGGCAATCCCTTTAAATCGTTGCTAATCGATTCAATATTTAGCCAGGCTTGATAAGCGCCTCTGGCATAATTCTGAACAAAGTTCGCCGTATTGGGTTCGCTGCCGTCTGCAATGACCAAGACAGGCGCAACAGCATCGCGGCGGAAGCGAAAAGCAGAAAAGTAGGAGGGAATCACGGCGAACCCGCGCAATGTTCCCCTTTCAATATCGTCTAATATCTCGCGTCGGTCTCGGACAACTTTGACATCAAAGTAGCGAGAATTGGTAAAAGATTCAGCGAGGCTTCTCGCTTCTGGCGCAGTATCTTCTAAGACTAAGCCAAAGCGCAGATGATTGAGATCTAAGGATATTCCGAACCCATACAAAAACATCAAAAGCAGCGGAAGAAAAATGCTGATGAGGAGGGAGCTGGGATCGCGCATGATCTGATAAAATTCCTTGATCACAAGCGCTTTTAAGCGCCGCAACTTGTCCTTACGCGTATCAGAGGGGATTTTCTGCATCATACTTTTCGATTAGTTTGATAAAAGCGTCTTCTAAGGTAGGGTTGCTATTTTCTTGCGATTGAGCACTCTCTTTGAGTTCCTCTGGGGAACCCATTTTGATCACCTTGCCCCTGTAGATCAAGGCGATCGTATCGCAGTATTCGGCTTCATCCAAAAAGTGCGTTGTGACCATTACCGTGACCCCTTTTCCGACAACCCCATTGATGTGATTCCAAAATTCACGCCGCGTTAAAGGATCTACTCCAGAGGAGGGTTCGTCTAGAAAAAGCACGCTGGGGTTATGCATCGTGGAACAAGAGAGAGCAAGTCGTTGTTTGAAACCCAAGGGCAAAAGACTGGCCACTTCATTCAAATAGGGTTTTAATCCAAAGATCTCCACCATACTGTTCACAGCATCGCGTTGGCGTTTACCCGACATGGTATAGATCCCTGAAAAGAATTCTAAATTTTGCAAAACGCTCAAATCGCCATAGAGCGAAAACTTTTGCGCCATGTAACCAATTGCCGCGCGAGCAGCGCCAGGAGATGTCTGTAGGTCATATCCGATGACTGAAGCTTGCCCGTGCGTGGGTTTCAACAGCCCGCACAGCATCTTAAAAGTTGTCGATTTCCCGGCCCCATTTGGACCAATCAACCCAAAAATCTTGCCAGGAGGCACTTTAAAACTAATATCACTGGCTGCGGTAAAATCGCCGAATTTCTTCGTCAAATCTTCCGCAACGATGACATCGCGCATTTTCTCTTTAACCTCTGGCATATGATCTGCCAGGATGGAGCTACCTGTGTGCACTCCGCCTAAAAGATCGATGAAAGCGTCTTCAAATCTCGGGGGAATAGGGCTCACGGTGGCATTTGGATAATGAGCCTTGTCAATCTGTGGAGGCAATGGTTCTTTCGTGACAATACGGAGATCCCTTCCTTGCATCACCCCGTCGACAACCTCTTTACTGTTAAGTAAATCTTTTAAAAGTTGGCGGCGGCTGCCTTCTTGGATGGAAACTTTAAAGACTCGTCCTTTGACTCTTTCGGTTAAAATTTGAGGGTCTCCCTGAAAAACGCGTTTGCCTTCATTTAATAAAAGGACGGTGTCGCACTGCGCAGCTTCATCGAGGTAGGCCGTGCTCCACACCACAGCAATATTCTCTTTCAAAAGGTCATGCACCATTTTCCAAAGTTCGCGACGCGAAAAAGGATCGACACCCACACTGGGCTCATCCAGCAAGAGCAAAGTGGGCTTGCGTATCAAGGTGCAAGCTAAACCGAGTTTTTGCTTCATCCCTCCCGACAAGGCACCCGCTAAGCGATCTTTGAATGGAGACAGCCCCGTGAACCTAAGCAAGCGTTCAAACGCCTCTTTTCTCTCCTCACCCACTACAGAGCCAAGGTCAGCATAGAGATTGAGGTTTTGGATAACTGTCAAATCTTCGTAAAGTCCAAATCGCTGAGGCATGTAACCAATCAAAAGAGGGATAACGTTCGCGTCCTTGACGGTATCATATCCAGCAATGGTAACGCTTCCTTGAGTGGGCTGCAGCAATCCCGCAACCATGCGAATTAGAGTCGTCTTGCCTGCCCCATCGGGTCCTGCTAGCCCTACGAATTGACCTGCACGGATTTCTGTAGATATCCCATCGAGAGCGGGCGGTGCCCCCGGAGTAAAAACTTTAGAGAGATTATCAACCCTTACCAGGACTTCGCTCATTGGGCTGCTCCTGGCGTGGTTGATCGACTTTAAGTTTAACGGTGACAGGCATTCCCTGTCTTAAGCCGTTATCGATGTTTTCCGTATAGATGCGGAGGCGATAGACGAGGTCTGTGCGCAGCTGGGTCGTTTCAACCGTTTTAGGTGTAAACTCCGAGATGGGGGAAATGAAACCCACTCTGCCTTGATACACGGGCGCTCCCGGAGTATCCGTCGTGATTTCTGCTGGCATGCCATAGTAGACCTTACCTAGGAATGGCTCTGAAACGAAGGCACGGATCCAGATCGGCGATTTGACAGATAGTGTATAGACCGCTTCTGTTTCTAAGACCGCAGTTCCAGGTTCACGAATACGCGTGAGGATAATGCCGTCGGTAGGGGCATAGAGTTTTGTGTAGCTGAGATTGTCTTGTGCTACAATGACAGCAGCTTCTGCTTGTGCAAGGCTTGCTTTCAGCTGATTGTAGGAGGCTTGCGCATTATCCAGATCTTCTTGCGAGACGCCCTGTGTTTTGATGAGGTCTTTGCGGCGGTTTAAGAGAATTTCGGCATTATCAAACTGCGCTTTTGTGGAATGCATGGCAGCTTCAGCTTGGAGAAGCTCACTGTCAAAAGGCGACTCCTCTAAGGTGGCCATCAGAGTCCCTTTTGGCACTAAATCGCCCTCTTCGAATTGCAAAGATTTGACGCGGCCATGGACGCGAAAGCCAAGGTCCACCAAGCGGACATCGACATTTCCATATAGGATGAGTTCATGCGGATTTTCTGATTTCTTCCAATTAAACAGGGCTGCTGTTATACCTAGGACAAGAAGTATAGCGAGACCAATCCAGATGTTTCGTTTCATAGTCCGACAACATATTTATTTACTCAAAATGTCGCAATAGATATTTGTAAGGTTGAACAGGAGTGGTTATGAATAAATTAGTCCTTTTATTTTGTTTGGGGTTTGTCCCCTTGTTTAGCCTCGATCCATCCGATCGCGCACAGATTGAGAAAATGATTCACCATTATGAAGACGCCCATAATAACCATGTTGGCGCGGGATTTTCAGAAGGCTTTACCGATGATGCCACTTATACCAATATTTTTGGCACGACCTTCCACGGTAAAAAAGAAATCGAAGACAGACATGTGGAAATACGCAAAACCATCATGAAAAACTCTAAGATGACAGTCACTGACATCGAACTGCACGAAGCTGAACCCGGACTCGTAATTGCCATCGTCCATTGGAAAACGACAGGCATGGTTTTGGGAGGACCAGGCAGTCCACCTGAAACGCGTGAAGGGGTACTGACGCAGACGTTCTTCAAAAGAAACAATCAATGGCAAATTCCAGCATCGCAAAATACGATGATACCAAAAGTTTCAAAAGAAGCCCCACAACTGCAAAAAGAACCGGCATTAAAATAAGAACACTTTTTTGCACTCTCTTTTTTGCTTTGGCTGCGGAAGAAATTCCGATTCATCTGGAACATGCGGTCACCCCTGAGCAACAGATGCACGGGCTCATGGAGCGCACATCCCTTCCAGCGGATAACGGGATGACCTTTAACTACCCCTATCCTCAGCCCATCACCATATGGATGTACAACACAAAGTTGGATCTCGATGTCGCTTTTCTCGATGAATCGAAGGTGATTCGGGAGATCCATACCTTAAAATCTTATCCACAAATCAAAGATCCTCAGTTCTTTGCAAAGCGAAGCATCACTTCCACCTTTCCAGCTCTCTATGTCCTGGAGATGAATGCCGGTTGGTTTGTCTCCCATGAGGTGAAACCAGGAGATAAAGCTAGTTGGAATATTCAATCTTCCAATGGTATAATTAATAGAGAATAGATACAATCACACTACTTATGAATGTGATCCATATTGCGTTGATTTTTCTCCGAGGAAAAAAGTATCTATTTTTACACAAAATTGAACCTCGCAAATTTGCATGGTTCGAGGATCAAAATGAAACCGTTGCTGCCGACAATATTGAAGATGCTATACGCCTGGCTGTCCAGCATTGGAAAAAAGACGCCATTAAAATGTTAAACTGTGGTTTCCGATATACGCTTCCTGAAAGGGATGAGCATGGCCTCAATGCCCTATTTTGGCAGATGGTCGCTTCTTACAATTCACCCACTGGCGTCTACTTTGATGAAGAGCTTGGCTGCAACTGCATTGTGCAAAATGCTTCTACGGAAGCACGTAATCTGTGGAACCAAATGAAAGAGAATGAAACAGCCAAGCGACCTTAAAATTATCTGTTCCCATTGTCAAGCTGCCTATCTCATCGCACATGGGATGGTGGAGCAGTTGCCTAAATTCTGCACCTATTGTGGCACTGCGCTGGATGCTTCTAAGGCGCGCACTTTGGCTCCTGACAATTCTGTCCCCAGCATGAGTGCTTCTGGGTCTGCCTCCTCCATCGTCTTTATTTCTGGGCATCAACCGGCGCAAGAAAATATCAAATTCACCATCGGCAACTATCAAATCATTAGCGCCATCGGCAAGGGAGGCATGGGAGAAGTCTTCCTAGCCTATGACACAACCTGTGGACGTAGAATCGCGCTTAAAAGAATCCGCACGGATCTTGCCGAACATATCCAGATGCACAATCGCTTCTTGAAAGAAGCGCGCATCACGAGCCAATTGACCCACCCCTCCATCATTCCTATCTATGCGATCCAGGGAGAGGATAATGCCATCTATTATACGATGCCTTTTGTCGAAGGGGGTACACTCAAAGAGATTTTGCGCAAAACCCGCCAACAAGAAAAGAAAGGGGAAAAACTGGACCATGTGGGCGGTTCTATCCCCGCGTTGATGCGCATCTTCCTCAGCATCTGCCAAGCCATTGCCTATGCCCACTCCAAGGGCGTGCTGCACCGCGATATCAAACCAGAAAATATCGTTATCGGACAATATGGCGAAGTGCTCATCTTGGACTGGGGTCTAGCGAAATTGATGCATGGTGAGACCACTCAGGACGAGGAGGTCATGCCAGAGAGTTCCCACCACCCTCTCCATCAACTCACTCACTTAGGCAGGGTAGTGGGAACAGTATCTTTCATGGCTCCTGAAAGGGCTATGGGGGGTCCAGCTACTCTCCAGACAGACATCTATTCTTTAGGCGTCATTCTCTATCAAACTCTGACTTTGCGACATCCTTTCAAGAGGGGCACTCTAAAGGATTTCCGCGAAAACATGCATCTTGAAACGATTCGAGATCCCATAGAGGTGGCTCCTTATCGCGATATTCCACGCGTTTTAGCACGCATTGCCCTCAAGGCGATCTCTCCTGTGGTTGAGCAGCGTTACCATAGCGTCGATGAGCTGATCCGCGAGATTGAAAACTACATTGAAGGGCGCGCAGAGTGGTTCCAGATTGCGGAGTTAGACATCCACAACAAGGCAGATTGGGAATTCCAGGAGAACGTTTTGATAGCCGAACACGTCGCTATCACACGGGCGACAGAGGTGTCTGACTGGGTGAGCTTGATGATATCTAAGTCATCCTTTAGCGAAAACATCAAAATCGAAGCTAAGGTGCGGCTAGGACATAAAGGACACGGCATTGGTTTCTTGCTTTGCATCCCTGAAGCGGCTGAGCGGACCCATCTCAACGATGGCTATTGCCTTTGGCTAGGTTCTAACCAAAACAGGTCGACCAAGTTGTTGCGGTCTACAGTTGAGGTGATGCATGCTCCAGAGGTCTATTTACAACAAAGCGAATGGATTCAAGTGCGCATTGAAAAGATGGAAAACAATCTCTATCTGTACCTTAACAATGCTTTGCAGTTCTCCTACATCAGCCACCTGCCTCTCGTCGGAACGCACGTCGGATTGCTTTCGCGCGATGCTGACTTTTCGATCAAAGACCTTAAGATTTTCGTCGGCAGCCAAAACGTCATGGTGAACTGCTTAGCGGTTCCTGACGCCTTTCTGGCGCATAAAGATTATACGACAGCCCTCACAGAATATCGACGTATTGGTTATGCCTTTCCTGGTCGTGCAGAGGGGCGTGAAGCGATGTTCCGTGCAGGCATCACCCTTCTCGAACAAGCACGCGATGCTAAGGGGACAGCGGGATCTGAAAAACTTTTCGATGCCTCTCTTAACGAATTTGAAAAACTGCATAACACACCAGGAGCCCCCCTAGAATACCTGGGGAAAGCTTTGATCTATCAGGCGCTGAAGGAATATGAAGAAGAGATCAAATGCTTTGAACTAGCTTACCGTCGCTATCCTAAGCACCCCTTGTTGCCTATTTTGCAGGAGCAGATCGTCTACCGCATGCATGCAAGTTCCCGCTCCAGCCGTTTGGCCACCTACAAGTTTATTCTTCTCGTCGTGCGCCATCTGCCTGAGGTAGCCAGAAGTAGCAACGCTAAAAAGTTGTTTGCAAGCCTACGCAAACATTGGGAACCTCTCCCCTTTATCCAAGAAAATCCCGCTGGCGAAGGCTCAGAAACCCTTAGCAATGCCCAATTGGCCATCATTTTAGCGTTTTGGCTGGCTAAACCCTATGTGTTGGCTGAAATTATCGATGAACTCATCAAAGCGCAACAAAATCCTGTGATAGAGGTTTGCAATTCTCTCTATTGCCTCGTGGAGCTAGGTGCTTGGAAGATTGCTCGACAGAAGTTAGACGAATTTACGCAAAAACGATCAGAGATTTTCAGCCAGGATCCAAAAGCCTTTCACATGATCCATCTCATTATACTGGCACATGAGAAGTCACTCCAAGAAGCCATGCAGGGAGTGCAAGCCTCTACCTCCAAGAAAGGCAGACTGGAGACAGAACGAGCTGTATGGTACTTGATGCGCCAGACATTGAGTCTCCAACCAGAAAGCGTGGAGACCTTTTATCGACAATTACAAGACAAACAGATGGAATTCTCCGAAATGGGAAAAATTCTAGTGGATAGCTACCGCATCTGGGCGTTCCTCTTGCAGAAGAAATGGGATGATGCCAATGAATTACTCCATCACTATTCGCTTGAGTTATTAAACCAGGATACGACGCCTCTGCATTTTCTTTATGCATGCTGGCTTTATGTCGTTGAAGGTAAAGATATTGCATCTGTACATCTCGCGGGGACACTCGAAGTGGCTTACCCCAGGACTTGGTCGTTATTCAGCCACCACTTCAATCATCGCATCAAAGAACCCCAAGGCTGGTTTCAAAAGGCGTTCCTCTGGGAGAAGCGCCAACTCTATAAACAGTTAGCCCTCTTTTATCACTGCGTGGGAGACCTGCAAAAAGAGCTTCACTACCAAGCGCTTGAAAAGCAGGAATGCGTTTGCGAAGAAATTTAATGTTCAGGCAGGATTCGGATGATACCCCATAGGACTGCCACATCATGCAAATTGATACGATCAAATTAGCCGTCGACATCATCGAACAAGCTGTTAAAATTGGCGTGCGCGACTTCTGCGTATGCCCAGGAGCTCGCAACTACCAACTCGCAAGCTTTTTAATCAATGATCAGCGTTTGACCTCCTATTTCCACACGGATGAGCGCAGCGCTGCCTTTTTCGCTTTAGGCAAAATAAAAAAAGAGCGACGTCCCGTTGCCGTCATCACCACGTCTGGAACAGCGGCTGGCGAAATTTTGCCTGCTGCCATGGAAGCCTACTATACGGGGTTGCCCCTCATGCTCATCACAGCAGATCGTCCGCGCTCCTATCGACAATCAGGGGCCCCTCAGGCGGCCGAACAAGTCAACATTTTTGGCGTCTATACCCCTTTCCAGCTAGATCTGGAGGGCGGTGAACCCTTCGATCTGGAACAGTGGAATCAAAATTATCCTGCACATATCAACGCCTGCTTTGAAGAACCCACCGAAAGCGAGCAGCCTCCTTTGGCCCTAAATTCTTTGAATTCCAAGCCAAAAGAACCCACCTTCTCCTATGAAGGCTGGAAGATCAACCCCGAGCGCGTGTTTTTGGAAAAAGAGGGCCCCAAGCATTTAAGTCGCTTTTTCCAACACTCTAATCATCTCTTTGTCATCGTAAGTTCATTAAAGGAACAGGATCGGGAAGTTGTTGTGAAATTTCTCATCAAACTGGGGGCTCCCGTCTTTTTGGAGGGGCAATCGGGGTTAAGAGAAGACGACCGCTTGGCCCATTTGCGCGTACATCGCTCTGAAAAAATATGGGCTCATGCTCAAAAAAGCAATTATGAAATCGATTCCGTCTTGCGCATTGGGGGCGTCCCCACCTTTAGATTTTGGCGGGACTTAGAAGACAAGCGAGGCAATGTCACGCTTTTTTCAGTGAATGATGTCCCCTTCACAGGCACTAGTTGGGGAACGATGGCTTTCGGGAATATTTCGCAATTTTTTAAAAATTTCCCTCTCCAGCAAGCCTTCGACACAAAGAAAGCAGCCAAGTGGCTGGCTGATGAGAAAGAATACGCCAAAAAGCTTCATCACCTGCTCCGTGAATTGCCTCAATCGCAAGCGGCGTTAGTCTATAAGCTTTCCAAAATCATCCCTGAAGGGTCCACTTTGTTTTTGGGAAACAGCTTGTCTATCCGCGATTGGGACATGGTGGCCACTTGGGAAGACAAAAAGATCCGCTGCTCAGCCAGTCGAGGCCTCAATGGGATCGATGGGCAAATTGCCACATTCTTAGGAATGATGGATGAACACCGTGAAAATTGGGCTCTTCTCGGAGATCTCACGACGATCTATGATATGAACGCCTTTTGGATTCTACAGTACCTCCAAAACTACAATTATCGCTTCCGTTTCGTCGTGATGAATAACCATGGAGGAAAGATTTTCACGGGAAAATTTTCAGATCCTAGATTCCAAAACCCCCACCAGATCCACTTTGAATATCTCGCTAAATTTTGGGGGATCGATTACCTGCGTTTAGAGGATATCCCCCACACATTTTCCTCGCCTTCGCCGCGTTTAATCATCGAATTAAATCCTCACATGGATCAAACCATTGAATTTCCTAAAAGGTTGGTGAATAGTTGAAAAACAAATTAAAGGTTCTCGTCGTAGGAGCTGCTGGAAGGCAGGGAGGTGCTGTTGCACTCGAGATGCTTAAGCGTGGACATGTTGTACACGCCTTTACGCGAAATCCCGATAAAAAAGCGATCCAATCCTTGTCGAATCAGGGAGCAAAAATCGTTCAAGGAGACCTTCTCAACAAGAACTCCATTGAACAAGCAGCAGAAGATGTGGATTTTATTTTTGGAATGACAACCCCTTTTGAGTCAGGTGTCGAGGCAGAAGCACGCCAAGGTATCCATCTTGTAGAGGTTGCGAAAGCTAAAGGCAAGAAGCTCGTTTATTCTTCCGTGGCTGCCGCAAATCAAAACACTGGCATTCCCCACTACGAAAGTAAATGGAAGGTGGAACAACATATTAAAAAAGTCTTACCCGAAGCGACAGTGATTGCGCCCGTCCATTTCATGGAAAATTTGACGACGATGCAACTGCAACCACTCCGCGAAGGCAAATACGCTTCTGCCTTAAGGCCAGAGACAAAGTTGGAACAGCTGTCTTTAGAGGATTTAGGCGCCTTTGTGTGCATGCTGTTTGAAAATGGAGAGCGCCTTGCGGGACAAAGGTTTGAATTGGCTTCTGACAAACTCAGCGGAGAAGAGGCAGCAGCTATCGTTGCGCGTTTGACCGGAAAACCCATCCACTACGTGCAAATCCCCCTCGAGGCTATACGCCAAAAAGACGCTGGTTTGGCCATGATGTTGGAATGGTTGGATAAGCATGGTTATAAAGTCGATATTCCCGCTTTAAAGAGCAAATTTCCCGAAATCCGTTGGCACACCTTTGAATCCTGGATCAAAGAGCAAAATTGGCCGGTCTTAACTGGTATAGCGCCCATTTCTTGACATCTCGCCTTTGGTAAGGTATTTGTGAGAAAAAAGGCTTAACCATGCACCGCTTTGATCCATTTGTTTTGCTTCTAGGACGCACATGCCTAGTCATCATCTTTCTCCTTTCGGGGATCTATAAATCGCTTTTCCACTGGACAGGGTCACTAGAACTCATGGCTTCCAAGGGCATGTCGATGGTATCGGTTTTTTTAATCGCAGCTGTTTTGATCGAAATTATTTGTAGCATAATGATCATCCTAGGTTTCAAAACACGCTGGGCCGCAGCCATTTTGTTTTTATACCTAATTCCAGTGACCTACTTCCTTCACGATTTTTGGAATTCAGATCCAACCACCAAACCCATTCAAATCATCATGTTTTTGAAAAATGTGGCGATCTGCGGGGGTTTTCTTTACGTTTGGGTTTTTGGCGCAGGAAAGTTTTCTATTGATTTTTGGCTAAGAAATGACAAAAAAGGGAGACTGTAATGAATGGTATTTCAACATTTTTTAAAAAAATAATTTACAATATTAATAAATTTTTTGCTGGCTTAGTTAGACCCTTAGACATGGAACGCAGTTTTCCTCCGAGAAATGAACTCAGCAGTCCCCATTTGCGTTTGATCGGCAAATTTTCAGCCAGAGACCAATTATTCAACGTCATTTTCGGCCCCATTAGCTTCGAACTTTTGCGAACGGGTTTTAAACTTAAATTATTTGATCTTTTGCACACCAATCCTGGTTTAACAAATGAAGAAATCGCCAATCATTATCATTTAAACCCCTATAATACAGAAGTATTATTACTAGGTTTGACATCCGTTAAGATATTAAAAAAATTTGATGGCCGTTTTTACAATGATCCCTACATCGAAGATCTACTCCTCAACGACACGAACAGTGGCTTTGTTCCCAAATTTATTGAGCGCCTTCATGGTGAAATCGGCTATGCTGCAAGAAACCTCTATGAAACGATATTAGAAAACAAGCCGCGCGGATTAAATGTTTTATTTGGAGACGACTTTACCGGCGGTCTATTCGAAGAAATGTCAAAACACCCTGAAATGTTCAATGTGTTTAACCAATACATGATCGCCCATACCAAAATCAATCGCGATCTAGTGGCTGCAGAACCGCTGTTTGACCAATATAAAAACTTGCTAGATGTTGGCGGGGGCAGCGGCGACTTGGCGATGGCTTTCGCTAAATATCATCCCAACCTACATGCAACTGTCTATGATATTCCTCCTACAACAGCTCTAACGCAGAAAAAATTCGATGCCCAGCCCGATAAAGCCCGTCTACACACCCATGGGGGCGATGTTCTAAAAGACCAGTTCCCTCGTGGATATGATTTCATGATGTTTTCTCACTTTACCGCCATCGGATCTAAAAATGAAAACATCGAATTCTTCCGCAAAGCCTTTAATGCCTTAGAACCGAATGGAGCGATCGGTGTTTTCGGTTTAGCTACCTATGACGACGATACGGGACCCATTTTCAGCGGACTCTTCAGCTCCTACTTTATGTGCTTGGCCTATGGAAAAGGAAGGATCTACAGCGCCAAAAACTACAGCGATTGGATGAAAGAAGTGGGCTTCAAAGATGTAGAGATCAAATATTTGCCATCCAATGAAGTGTTGGTGACTGGAAAAAAACCATAGGGGTTTCATGAACGATAATAAAACTTATGGAGACAATGCCATCATCATTGGCGGAAGTTTTGCCGGCATGGTGACTGCCAGTGTGCTCTCAAAATACTTCAAAAAAGTCACTCTTTTAGAAAGATACTCCCAAGAGAAAGTGCAAAATCATGAAAATGTCCCTCAAGGCAACCACGAGCATCATTTTTGGCATAGAGGTTCCACAACCTTAGACAAACTGCTGCCCGGTTTTATCGATTCAGTCACTGGTGCAGGTGTCGAAGTCGCCTACTTTCCTGATGATGCCCACATCTACGATGAGGGTTGGAAACCAAAAACAGACCGTCAAGGGACCTCAACCTTATTGGTCAGCCGCCGATTGATCGACTCAACCGTGCGCAAGCTGCTGAAGAACTACAAAAATGTGACAACCTTGTATGACATTGAGGTCACAGGCCTACTTAACAACTTCAAGGAAAAAAAGATCATCGGGGTCGAATTTGTCAATAAAGCCACCAATGAAAAATCCAATCTCTATGCCGACCTTGTCGTGGATGCCACGGGCTATGATTCCATTGGACCTAGCTGGTTAGAATCTTTAGGCTATGAAAAACCTGCCAAAACAGAAATCAAATCGAATGTGTACGCCCTGACGCGCTATTTCCACATTCCGGATTCCGCCAAACCCAAATGGAAGATGCTCAAAGTCAAAGGTAAAAACCCACGCATCGCGGCGGGAGGTCAAGTTGAAAATGTGCCCCAGGGCGCCCAATGGTCCTTCATCATCACCACGGAGTCGGGGGATAAGTTCAATTTCTCCAATCCTGAAGAAGAATTTATGGAGGTTGCGAGAAATTTAGAAGATCCAACGGCTTATCAATTCTTTCAGTCAGGAGTTCCTCTCACCAAGGTTTATACCTTCCGCTATCCAGCAAACCGGCGCTATCATTATGAAAGTGCTCGCAACTTGCCCGGCGCCTTTCTAGCCATGGGTGATGCCCTTTTCACGACAAATCCTAGACAGGTGAACGGCCTAACGAATGCCGTCCTCAGTTGCGAAGTTTTAGACCAATGCTTAAAGGAAAACAAAGCTAAAAATCTTAAAGAGGTCATTCCCTCCTTCTTCCAAAATGTGGTTCCTGTTAGAGACCAAATCTGGAATTTAGCCATTGGCGATTCCTTGCGCTATCCAGCAACGGAAGGGAAGCGTCCCTTCGCCTTTAAATTTAAGATTTGGTACTTTAGATCCATCCTGCATTTGGCTAATGACGACCCTGATGTCTGGCTGACCTTATGGAGAGTCATCCGTTTTGAATCAGACTTTAAATCTCTGTTTCAACCCTCCATCCTTGGCAAAGTGCTGTTAAAAGCAATTAAAGACCCATTTATAAAAAAATGAGTAACCTCGTAGCGTTACATGGATTTTTAGGCAAACCAGATGATTGGAACTTTCTCCATCCATCCTTCAACGTCCATGCCCTAGACTTGTCAGACCCGCAGTTTGAAAGCAAAGGGCTCGTAGAGTCTGCTACAATCATCAATGCGTTTGCCAAAAAAATCCCTTCGCCACGCATCCTCCTAGGATATTCTTTGGGAGGACGTCTTGCGCTCCATGCGTTGATCAGCGACCCTCATCTTTGGGAAGAAGCGATCATCATTTCGAGCCACCCTGGTTTGGAGACTGAGAAAGAAAAACAAGAACGACTGCAAAACGATGAACAGTGGGCCGAGAGGTTTTTGAAGGATTCCTGGAACAATCTCATGGCAGATTGGAACAAGCAATCCGTATTCAATAATCAACCTGCTAAGAGCCAGCGCAAAGAAAGCGATTACTCACGCAAAAACTTAGCTGAAATGCTACGAAATTGGTCTTTGGGAAGGCAAAAAAATTTGAAAAAAGAGATCGAAGAGCTAACGATTCCCCTCTTATGGATCGCTGGGGAAAAAGATACAAAATTTTCCACTCTTGCCAAAACTCTCCGTCTTCGCAATAAGAAATCTAAAGTCTGGTTAGCACCACAGGCCGGTCATCGCGTTCCCTGGGAAGTTCAAGAAGAATTCATTCAGTTCATCAAGGAAGGTGTCCATGTCTAAAAATTTACCCATTCTCATCGTAGGAGGCGGAATCGGCGGTCTCTCATTAGCTCTCGCCTTGGCACAAAAAAACATACGCTCACAAGTTTTAGAACAAGCCCCTTCCATCCGCGAAACAGGCGCAGGCATTCAATTATGTCCCAATGTATTTAAGATGTTCGACCGTTTAGGTTTTGTCGATGAGATCGTGAAAATTGCCTTTTTTCCTGAAAATCTCATCTACACAGATGGCTTTACAGGTCAAAATATCTACAAAGTCCCCTTCGGCGATCCTTTCCTAAAACGCTTCAAATATCCCTATGGCGTGTTCCATCGCGAAGAGCTGCTCCATTTTTTAAACGATGAATGCAAAAAATCCCACCTGATTTCCCTCGTGACCTCTGCTAGAATTATCGATTTTGAAGAAGTCAATGACAAAGTCTTAGCCCGTGCAGAAAACGGAACCATTTATGAAGGAGAGGCACTCGTCGGTGCAGATGGCCTCTGGTCGGTCGTGCGTGAGCGTCTCATCGGGGATGGCAAACCAAAACCCTCGGGTCTTGTCTCTTATCGCGGTGTCGCGCCCATCAGCAAAATTCCTAAAAGGTTTCTTTCTCCCAACGTTTATCACTGGGTAAAACCTGCTCACTTAGTCTATTATCAAATTCACCATGGCGAACTTTTCAACATCGTAGCTGTCTTTCATGCCGAAGGAAGAAAACCCGAAGATACCTTTGGTAGTCAAGAGGAACTGCACGAGCAGTTTAAAGACACCCCTCCCGAGATGCTAGAGCTGCTGACAATGGTGAATAAATCTCAATCCTGGGTTCTCTCTGACCGAGATCCCATCGATAATTGGAGCAAAGGCCGGATCACCCTGATGGGCGATGCAGCCCACCCCACCCTTCCCCACCTGACGCAAGGAGCAGGCATGGCGATAGAAGATGCGCTCGTCTTAGCGCATAAAATTGTCATGTTCAACAAGAACTACGCATCGGCCTTCATTGCCTACCAAAAAGAACGCTACTTGCGCACAGCACGCGTGCAACTATTTTCGCGATTGTATAAAGAAATTTTTCATGCTACAGGTGTAGCTAGAGAGTTGCGCAATCAATTGCTGGCAACGCGGACGACGGAAGACAACTATGACTGGATCGCATGGGCTTATAATGGGATTGATATTAAGTAGAGCCTTTTGCAAAACTCCATTTGGGCAGTAATGAATTCACTTTTTAATATTTTATTTAATTTAAAAGAAAAATTATCTCATCATTCTACTCCTAGGGAAATCGAGCTGATTAAAGAAATCCCGTTTTTTTCCCGCATGAATCCCCGCTATTTCGACAGGATGATGAAGGATGTCCGTCTCATTAAATACTCTGCTGGCACCTTAATCTTTAAAGCGGGAGAGCCCGGTGGCGATGCCTTATACATCGTCCTCGAGGGATCTGCGCGCGCATTTACTTTTGATGCCAATCACAACAAAGTTCCCCTAGCAAGAATGAATGAAGGCGATCACTTTGGCGAACACACCATGTTAAATAAAACCGCCCGAATTGCCAATATGGAGGCCATCGAAGATGTCACCCTGATTCGCATCGATGCTCGGCATGTGAAGCCTCTGATCGAAATTCAACCCGAAGTTAGAGAGCATATTAATAATGTCAGCTCGGACCTCACGATTAGAGCTTCTTCCATTGAAAAGGATTTTTATAAGGAATTGGAAACTCTGATTTCAAATCCCAAGAATAGAAATATCATCGAACTCGATAAGGATGAAACCATCTTTAATATAGGAGATCCTCCCGATAACGTTTACGTCATCTTGGATGGGGAAGTAAAAATTCTTGTAAAGGATGCCCCATCCTCCAGATCGAATAGCGTGATCCTCCAAAAGGGACATCTCTTTGGAGAAATTACGCTTCTAAAAAATATCCCACGCGTAGGCACAGCTGTCGCCGACACCCCCGTCCGTCTCCTTGTGATTCCGGGAAAAGAATTCAAAAATTATGTCGCTCAAAATCCCAAATTGCAACACATGATGGCCAAGCAATATCAAGCGTTCCTTATCCCTAAAAGGGGAATTGTGAAACAATTTGTTGGCACAGATGAAAAATTGGGACCCGTGATCACCAATATCTTCGAACTCGAAGATGGACGTAAGATTTTGGCAACCACATTCTTACAAGAAGATATTTTCTCGATGTCCACCGTCGATAAAAAAGGAGATAAAGTCTACATCTACAAGCAATCACATCAGAAAAGAGTCGAACTTTACACCATGAGCGATCATCTCGTTGAAATCAAAACGTATGGTCCATGGGATAATCTTCCCACGTTGTCTTCTATCCTTCTCAACGAAGAAAAATTGCAAACATCCGACCTTCTCAACTTTCAGAAAACAGGTGAAATTCAGTCGAAATTGGATCAGCAGCAAGCTAACGAAGTGGTCTGCACCTGCATGTCTTTAACGCGCCAGGATATCCAGCAAGCCATCCAAGAGGGTGCCAAAGATCTTCCTGCCCTATCGAAAGCGACGGGTGTGGCAACCTCTTGTGGCGGATGCCGTCCACGCATTCTGCAAATGTTAGGGATCAACCCTTGGCTAGCAGCTACGATGTCGCATTTAAAAAAGCACAATTCCTATATCAACAGTTTTATCATTAGACCCGTAAACTTTGACTTTAACAAGCTAAGCCCAGGACAACACATCGTCTTAAAAGTAAAAGTCGATGAATATGAAATTCAGCGTCCCTATACGGTTTCAGATTTGCGGCCAAATGAGATGCGCATCACAATCAAAAAGGAAGAAAAAGGATTTTTTACCAAATGGCTCTTTGAAAATGCCCCTGAAAAGATCCAGATGCATGTCACCCAACCTCAGGGGGAATTCTTACTTAATCTTCAGACCTCTTCCCCCATCCTCTGTTTTGCGGGAGGTATAGGGATTACCCCTTTTGTCAGCTTTGCCAAAGCCTTTGCGTTAGATAAGCCTTCAAATAAAATGCATCTTCTTTACTCTGCACTCACAGAAGAAGGTTTTGTTTTTCGCGAAGAATTCAACGAAATCGCGCAAAACACACCGGCGTTTTCGGTACGCTATCGACCAACGGATAAAGAAGGTTTATTGGGACAAGAAGAAGTCATTCAGATCGTCAAACAACAAGGGGAACCAGAAATTTACATTTGCGGACCAGAGGGTTTTGTCAATCTAGTTCTAAATTCGCTAAAAGCAATTGCGTACAATCCTAAAAAAATCCATATCGAAAAATTTGTCCATGCGGGGGGTAAATGACTAATTCCAACTACAATATTGCGCTAGCGTATTTGCGCGCTTGTGTCATCTTACTCGTGGTGCTCTTTCACGCTTCCATCGCCTACTTTCCTGACGCCCCACCCCCTCCTGAATCCTTTGAGACGGGAAAATTTTGGAGATTCCGCCCTGTAGTGGATTCTCAAGGCTGGATCTTAGCCCCTTTGATAGTTTCCTTTCTCGATGTCTTCTTTATGACACTCCTGTTTTTTGTTTCAGGAATGTTCGTTTGGAAAAGTTTAAAAAGCAAAGGCAGCTATCACTACATGCGCGATCGTTTGCTAAGGATCGGTTTACCACTTCTCGTCTTTGCGACTATCCTGCCTCTGTTTGCCTACTACCCCACATTTTTGCAAATGGGTGCTCCAGGGGGTGTGAAAGGTTTTTTGGCGCAGTGGTGGGCCCTGCATGGCAAGCCCATAGGCCCTCTTTGGTTCTTGGGGGTCCTGCTCTTTTATGACATCGTTGTTACACTGCTTTATCTTGTGTTTCCCACCTGGGGCGACACTTTGGGAAAATTGGCTTCTGGAGCACTTGAGAAGCCTTTTAATTTCTTTTTAATCGTCCTCTTCTTTTCCGCTGTTGGCTACTTGTCTATGCTGTTGTTTTTCGACGCTCTGCAGTGGACGAGCATCGGTCCTTTTCGCATCCAAATCAGCCGCATCCTCCATTATTTCGTTTGGTTTATGGCCGGTGCCGCTATTGGGGCCTGGGGTCTTGATCGCGGATTGGTCGCTGCCAATGGAAATCTTGCGAAGCGCTGGTACCTATGGGTTTTAGGTGCATTGGTCGCCTTTGCCCTTTTCTATTTTGTCCTTAATGCTTCACCTCCAATGGTGAAGGGATTAAGCTTTGTCATCTCCTGTACAACTTCCTGTTTTGCTCTTACAGCCCTCTTCGTGCACTTTACAAAATCGCATGTCAAGACGTTCGATAGCTTAAGCGACAATGCCTACGGAATCTATTTAGTACACTATGCCTTCATCACCTGGTTGCAATACGCTTTGCTGCAAGCACCCTTGTCCGGGTTTGTAAAAGTGATTCTTGTCGTTTTAGGAACCCTCTTGCTCAGTTGGTCTTTTGTGGCCCTGCTACGCCGGATTCCGGGTGTCGCTCGAGTCATTTAAATTCAAATATTTAGTTGACAGATCTTTAGTCCCTAGGTATTTACAAAACAAGGAACGAGGAGGAACTATGGCTCAAAAACTCGCAGGAAAAGTCGCCATTGTCACAGGTGCATCTAAAGGCATAGGCGCTGGCATTGCCTCACATCTAGCAGCTGAGGGAGCTTCTGTTGTTGTCAACTATTCATCAGACAAAGAAGGCGCAGAACGCGTCGTCAAAGAAATCGAGAAAAACAAAGGCAAAGCCATCGCCATTAAGGCGAACATCACCGATGAAGCCGAGCTTAAAAAACTCTTTGCAGAAACAGTTAAAAAATTTGGCCATCTAGACATCCTCGTCAACAACGCAGGCGTCTTTGATTTTCTGCCTCTAGAAAAAATCACCTCCGATCATTTTCATAAGATGTTTAACTTAAATGTATTAGCATTGCTACTCGCTTCTAAAACCGCCGTGGAACACTTTAACTCTAACGGTGGAAACATCGTCAACATCGGCTCCGTTGGAAGCATAGCCACCATGCCAAACTCAGCCGTCTATAGCGCAACCAAAGCTTCCGTAGATGCGATTACAAAAGTTTTGTCCAAAGAACTTGGACCCCACAATATCCGCGTCAATGCAGTGAATCCAGGAGCTGTCATCACCGAAGGACTCCTTGCGCACGGATTAAGCGAAGAATTCCGCAAAGAAAAAGCCAAGCGCACTCCACTTGGCCGACTGGGTCAACCCAAGGATATCGGTCCCGCCGTCGCGTTCTTGGTTTCCGATGATGCCTCTTGGATTACGGGTGAGTCGATCATCATTTCCGGCGGACTACTAACTTAAAAGGATAAAGGCATGGATATCAATAAAGCCAAGGCTGAAACCAATTATTTCAAAGCTAGCTGCTTTGGAATTCTATCTTTTTTCCTCGTCGCTGTCAGCTCAGTGTTCGTTAAAATAGGGACCTCCCATGGCTCTCTTATCTGGATCAACTTCTT